>JAABUT010000014.1_pt1 | contig 295437 bp, 280 predicted proteins | sample 5559281 | NCBI WGS metagenome assembly JAABUT01 (sample SAMN10711880, study PRJNA513359) | rock metagenome | isolation source: Antarctica rocks | place: Antarctica: Victoria Land, Ricker Hills nord | collected 2016-01-04 | reverse complement strand
CCTCGCTCACACACCTATTCTCCGTTGTTTGCAGGAGAACATGCGACGACACACCGACGCACGAGGAAGGAAGGAAAGAGCACTCGCTACAGGGCAGGACATTTCAAAGCACCTGACCAGTTACCTTGTCGGGTGTATCTGGCGGGCCGTTGAAGGGCTTCTTCCACTCCCTCGCCGGGGCGGCGGGGATGGACTGGCTGTTCATGGCAGGCCTGCTCGGCATCGGCGCGGCACTGCTTCTTGGGGTGGCTCTGCGGCCCGCTGCAGCCGCTGGTGGATTGCTGCTGATCCTGATGTGGTTCGCGACCTGGCCGCTCGCCAAGCTTGCCAACGGCGCTCCTAGCCACTCCACGAACCCTGTTTTCGACGAGCACATCATCAACACTTTCGCGCTGGTGGTGATCGCCACGCTCGCTGGCCGCAGCGTCGGCTACCTCGGTCGTCGCTGGTCCGCTGTACCGCTGGTGCAGAACCAGCCTTGGCTTCGCTGACGAACCCATGTTAACGACGGACCAGCCGACGGGATCTGGAGGGGTCCCCCGGTGGCACAGCGGCACACCGGGGGACCCGGACGGGCGGTGGCGCTGCAGGTCGCATGCAGTCCGCCGCCACCCGCGTGTTCGGCTTGGACCTGATGCTGTTGACGCGCCCTCGGTGTGGGATCTCCGCGAGGACAGCATCGCTGCCTACCTGGAGTCGAACAGCTACAACACCGAATGGTCAACCTCGCCTACCGCATCTTGCGGGACGCGGAGTACGACGTGCCCACGAGGCTCGCCTCACTGCACGCACCGGTGTTCGGGACCGACCTGCACTGGCTGCCGCACGCGAACGGCGCACTTGGCATCGCCGAGCTCGTGAAATCCATCCCCCCCGGTCCAAGGCCTGCTCGGGGGGCTTTCGGCCAGCTGCTTCCACCTCGAGCTCATGGATAACCCGGCCGTCGGCTTCGTCCTGCGCAGCGACTCGACCGAAGAACCCTGCCGGCAGCTCCTGCAGGCCCTGCGGGAACGGACACCACTGGACGCGGTGGAGAACCTCACGTGTCGGCGACCGACGGCACGGTCGTGGTCAACCCGCTGACGTTCGTCCCGTACGACCTAGACTGAATCGACGTCCCGGCGTATGAGTTCATGCTGCACGCCGTGCTCAAGTACCGCAGCCTCGCGGACTTCCTGCCGTACCTTGGAGTGGCTCCGCTACCCCTCGACGATGCTGCTCAACTCCCGCGGCTGCAGCTTTAACTGCGCCATCTGCGGTGGCTCCCGGTCGGCGTATGCGGCGGTTGCCGTACGTTCCCAAGCCGCCATGCGCTCACCCGAGAAGCTGGTCGCAGACGCAATACTGATCTCCACCTTCTCCCGCGCGCCGATGTTCATGGTCTACATGCGTGTTGGCGGCTTGGCGCGCCGAGGACTTCCTGGAGCGCTTGGGTGCAGCCCCCATCCCGAACGCCCTAGCGCTGCGCTGCAGCGTGATCGCGTCGTGCAGCGGTGACTCCGCGTAGTGCTTGTCGTGCTCACGGTGGAAGCGAGCGAGGTTCGCCACCACGCTCAAGAACAGGTCGTCCCGCCCTGGGCTGTCACAAGCCGCCTCCGCTTGCGGTGTTGCGCCCTTGTCGTCGGGTGCTAATTGCCGACACGAGACGACCAGGTACGACACCGCAACGCTCCCGCTGGCGACTCTGCCAGTGACCCACGAGCCGAAGACTGCACCGACCCCCAGCACCACCAGGGCTGGTGCGAGCACCCGGTGACCGTGGGTGATGGGGAACCTGCGAGATGCGGCAGAACCCAGGACCGGGGCGCCCATCCGTTCTCAGCCAAAGCTCGGGAAGGCCTGCGCCTCGTGGCCGTCGAGGAAGGCCGCGACCGGCAGCAGCTCAGCGGCCGTGACAACATCCTGACCGCCACGACCGTGAAACCGGACCCCGAGCACCGGGCTCGGCCCTGGGCTGCGACAAGCTGGGTGAGGTCTACCAGGCGCGCGGTGTAGCCCCACTCGTTGTCATACCAGCCGAAGACCTTGACCAGTCGACCGGCCGCCTGGGTCAGTTCCGAGTCGAACACGCAGGAGGCTGAGTCACCTATCACGTCGCTGGAGACGACGGGGTCGCTGGTGTACCGCAACCGACCGGCCAGCGGACCGGCCGTTGCAGCGGCCTCGAACGCGGCGTTGACCTCCGCCACAGAGACCTCCCGCTCGAGCAGCACTGCCAGGTCGACTAACGACCCGTCCACGACCGGCACGCGCAGCGCGACACCGTCCAGCCGGCCCTTCATCGCCGGGATCACCTCACCGACGGCGCGGGCCGCACCGGTGGTCGTGGGAATGATGTTCACCGCGGCGGCGCGGGCCCGGCGCGGGTCCTTGTGCGGCCCGTCGAGCAGGTTCTGGTCGCTGGTGTAGGCGTGCACCGTGGTCATGTAGCCCTGCTGGATGCCAAAGCTGTCGAGCAGCACCTTCACCATCGGCGCGACGCAGTTCGTCGTGCACGAGGCGTTGGAGATGATGTGGTGACCGCGACCGATCGTAGGTGTCGTCATTGACCCCCATGACAATGGTGGCGTCGATGGCCTTGCCCGGTGAGGACAGCAGAACCTTCGAGGGCGCCCGCACCCAGGTGCGCCGCAGCGGGCCTCGCGGGTGCGGAACTTGCCCGTGGACTCGATGACGATCTCGACTCCGTGGTCGCGCCACGCCAGCTGCGCCGGATCCCGCTCGGCACTGACCGCGATCTTGTGGCCGTCGACGGCGATAGCATCACCGAGGTCTTCGACATCCTGGCGCAACGGCCCGAAGGTGCTGTCGTAGCGAAGAAGTCGGGCCACCGTGGTGGCGTCGGTGACATCATTGATCGCCACGACCTCAAGGTCGGTGTCCTTGGCTGCCAGCACATACCGCAGGTAGTCCCGGCCGATCCGACCAAATCCGTTGATCCCGATCCTGACGCTCATAACGTGGTCTGCGATGGCGTGGCTGCCGGCGACGCCGGTAGCGCGAGGTGAGGTTGCCTTCCCTAACTCGGCCCCTACCTTCGCCACGATCCAGGCTCGTTGTCAGGGCCGAAGGTCACAAGGTGAGGGTGTCGTGTTCGAGGCTGCTGCTGGACGTGTCGCCACCTCTGTGTCGGTGACGGTGCAGATGCCACGCGATGACGACAGCCCCAACCGTGGCACCGGTGCTGACGAGGGCAGCGACCGTGCCATGCGCTCCGTCGGTGGCCGAGGTGAGGTTGAACGTGCCGTGCCACACCGCCGCGATCAGCACACTGCTGGCCGCAGACTCATACAGCCAGGCCAGCCCGATCAGGAAGCCGGGGACGCCGACCGGTCCAAGGTCGCGGCAGCTCTGCATCAGGAAGAACAGTGGCAGGTGCCAGCCGGCCCAGATCGGCACCAGCAGCAGGCTGGCGGGGAGCAGATTGTGCTGGCGGCGCAGAGCCGGCAGGGCGTAACTACGCCAACCGGTCTCCTCACCGAGCCCGCTGACCACGAACGCCACCCACACCAACAGCACACCCCACTGTGGAAGCCCGGCCGTACGGCCGAACGCCCCGAGGTCAGGCACGTCGGGACCAATCTCGAGCGCGACGACGGCCTCATCCACCCGGTCCCGGGCGACTCAGGACGCGCAACCAGTCGAACGCCTCCGCCGCCGTACCAGCACGGCTCGGGGACTGCTGCCCGTAGCATCTCCTGCGGAGCCGCGTCTTTCTGGGCAGGTCCTTCGCTGGTCCGGACAGCGGTATGCGTGAGGGGACTGTCATGACCTGTCTGCAGCGCCGGATCGTCGTCGCGTGTGCGAGTTGACCGAAGCGCTGGTGGCGTCGCAGCTGGCGAGGTACAGCGACGGTGTGCCGCGGGTCGTCGTTGCCGGCAACCATGCGACTCCCTTCGAGTTGCTGCGGGTGCTGGACCGCGAGCTCCCGGAGTACAAGCTCGTCACGATCAATGGTCAGCGCGGGCTACCAGATCGGGAGGGCGTTCTGCACGAGAGCCCTTTCGTCGGGCCTGGGGTGCGGCAGAGCCAACGCCTGAGCTACCTGCCCTCCCGGCTCAGTCTGGTCCCGGCGCTGTTTCGGACGTCTCTGCCTCCCGACGTCGTCCTGCTGCACACGAGCCCGCCCAGGGACGGTGTGGTGTCGCTGGGCATCGAGGTGAACGTGCTACCGGCAGCGGTCGAAGCGGTACGGCGGCGAGGGGGCGTTGTTCTCGCGCAGGTGAACCCTCATATGCCCTGGACGGCAGGCGATGCGTTGCTGTCGACCGAGGAGCTGGACGGCATGTTCCTGGCGGACCGTCCGCTGGCCGTGGACACTGCAACCACCGGATCAGCAGCGGGGGAGGCAATGGCCGATCGGGTGTCGCGGCTGGTCGGGTCGGGCGCGACGTTGCAGGCGGGCATCGGGGCGGTCCCGGACGCGGTGCTGTCCGCTATGTCCGGCCACCGCCGCCTTGGCGTCTGGACGGAGATGTTCAGCAGTGGTGTCCTGGGGTTGGAACGCGCCGGCGCCCTGGACACCGATCGGCCCATCGTTGCCTCGTTCCTGTTCGGCGACGCGGACCTGTTGGCCTGGGTCGACGACAACCCGCGCGTGTGCATGGCGCGGACCGAGACGAGCAACGACCCGGCCCGCATCGCATGCCAACCGCAGATGACGTCGATCAACACCGCCCTGCAGGTGGATCTGTTCGGTCAGGCGAACGCATCGTGGATCGGTGGTCGGATCTACTCCGGGCTTGGTGGGCAGAGCGACTTCGTCGTCGGTGCCCTGCACAGTGAGGGGGGGCAGGCTGTCCTTGCTGTGCCCTCGTGGCACCCCAAGGCGATGACCTCGACAGTGGTGTCGCAGTTGGACGGTCCGGTCAGCAGCTTCCAGCACTCCTGGATCGTCTCGGAGTGCGGTGCGGCCGCGATCTGGTCGCACCCGCAGACCTGTCAGGCCCATGAGATAATCGAGTCGGTGGCGCACCCGTCGGTCCGAGCCCGCCTGCGTGAAGAAGCCGCTGTCCGGGGGCTTCTCAGCTCCCGGTAGCGCCAGGCCAAGCGGCGTCGGCTGTCACGCCGGCACACATCAAGATGTCCTGCCGTCGATCGCAGCGGGCGTCCCGCTCCGACACGTGCAGCAGGTGGTGTCGTAGGTCTGCGTCTGTCGGGACGTTGGTCCCTAGCGTGGGGGTCCCGTTGTGCGACCTTGGAGCAGACGAGGAGGTGTCATGGACCACAAGCGCCCGGCGCCACCGGCATGGCCTGAGCTGCCGGGCACCAAGACGGACTCCGACGATCGGCTGGCTTGGTGTGCCGGGGTGGCCCGCTGGGCGCCGTCCAAGCACAACACCCAGCCGTGGCGCTTCGTCCTTCAGGACAGCGACCTGGACATATGGACCGACCCGTCGCGCATCCTGGCGGACACTGACCCGCACCGACGGGAGATGCTGATCTCCTGCGGGGCCGCTGTCCAGTTCGCCTGCGTGGCCGCTCGATCCCTGGGCTACCAACCGCTGGTCGACCTGCTTCCGCGCGGAGCCGGCGGTCCAGCAGCTCGCCTGACGGCGGTCGACCGGTGTGATGTCACCGACGACGACCGGGCGTTGCTGGGCGCCGTCCGGGACCGCCGGACCGACCGCGGCCCGCTGGACGGCGACGCACTCCCAGTCGGCCTACCGTTCCTACTGCAATCAGCTGCCGCCGCCAACGACGCCGAACTGCGTCTGGTCAGCACACCTAGTGATCGGGCCACCCTGGCGGCTCTGGTCGCGAGTGCCGACCGGCTGCTCGTCCGCAGCGGTCACTACGACGCCGAGTTGGCACCCTGGTTGCGCGAGCCCGGTGATCTGCGCAGGGACAGGGTGCTGAACGACCACACCCGCGGCGCCGCCGCGTCCTACCGGGCGGAGTTCGTCCAGCGGGACTTCTCCAGTTCCACGTCACAGCCGGCCCCGTACCTGCCCCGACCGGACCGACCCCTGCTGGGTGTGCTCTGTACCCAGACCGACGATCCGCGCAGCAGGCTGCGCGCCGGGCAAGCACTCGGTGCGGTCCTGCTGCGCGCAGCGGTAGCCGGCGCCCACACCTCCTACCTGAACCAACCGGTCGAACATGGTCCCAGCCGGGTGCTGCTGCACGACCAGCTCGAGCTGAACGGGGTCGCTCAGCTCGTGCTGCGGATCGGTGTTGGCAGCCAGGTGACACCGGCCGCACGGCGCGACATGGACGACGTGGTCTTCCGCGCCTGACGCGGGGACCGCGACTGTCCGCCCCTCGTCATCGCCAGCGCTGGTGCACGCCGGCTAGCGGTTGTTCGTCGGGCAGGATGTCGAGATCCCCTGCTTCACGTGCTTCGAGCATGTCAAGGCTGTAGATGCCGGTGCTGGCGTCCTCATCCCCAGCGTCCGCCTACCTGTCGAGCAGCGACGCGACCCCGTCCCGTGCTGGTCGCGTCGGCCGTCGCCGCTTCGGACTCGGCGCCGCCATGTCACTCATCGTCGTTCTGCCCCGCCCCCGTCAGGCTCTGCATTGGAGGCGTCGGCTGGGGAAGGCGCGCAGCGGGAGGTGTGGGTGAGCTGAGCTGGGACGGCGTCGCGCCGTGCAGCGACTCCTGCGCAGGACGGCGGCTGGAGCTGGCCTCGCGGTGCACTCCGGGAGCGGCTGCTCGCCCGGGTTCAGCGGCCAAGGTGGCAAGGACATTCTCGCCGTCAATGGTCTCGTGTTCAAGTAGCTGGTCGATCAGTCGACCGAGCGCCCCGCGGTTGTCGGTCAGCAGCCGCAGGGCCTGGTCCTCGGCCTGCCGCAGCAGCCGGCGTACCTCGAGGTCGACGGCGCGCTGCGTGTCGTCGGCGTACTGGGGGCGCATCGTTTGCGCGCCGCCGAGGAACTGCGGATCACCGCTGGAGTAGCCGACAGGCCCGAGGTCGGGGCTGAGCCCGAACTCCACGATCATGCGGGTGGCGAGCGCAGTGGCTCCGCTCAGATCGTTGGAGGCCCCGGTGGAGCCCTCGCCGAGCACGATGAGCTCGGCGGCTCGGCCGCCGAGCCGGACCGCCAGCGAGTCGGTGAGGTAGCTCTCCGACAGCAGGTGACGTTCTGCCAAGGGGAGCTGTTCGGTGACGCCTAGGGCCATGCCGGCGGGCAGGATCGTGACCTTGGCGACCGGGTCGGCGTTGGGCGACAGGGCGGCGACCAGCGCATGGCCTGCCTCGTGTACGGCAACAGCGTGCCGCTCCTCGGGCAGCAAGATGTTCGAGCCGTCCCGGCGCCCGATCAGGATGCGGTCCCGGGCGTCGCTGAGGTCCTCGGCGGTGACCACTGTCCGGTCGTGGCGGACGGCCAGGATGGCCGCCTCGTTCAGCAGGTTCGCCAAGTCTGCGCCGGAGAACCCGGGGGTACCGCGCGCGGTGACATCGAGGTCGACGTCGGGGCCGAGCTCCTTCCCGCGGGCATGGACGGCCAGAATCGCGGCGCGCTCGGGGTGGGTGGGCAAAGGGACGGTGACTTGCCGGTCGAACCTGCCAGGACGCAGCAGGGCCGGGTCCAGGGTCTCCGGCCGGTTGGTGGCGGCCAGGACGACGACGTCGTGATTGTCGTCGAAGCCGTCCATCTCGGCCAGGAGCTGGTTCAGTGTCTGTTCCCGCTCGTCGTTGCCACCGAAGCCCTGACCACGGCGGCCACCGATGGCGTCGATCTCGTCGATGAAGATGATGGAGCGGCCGCGCTTGCGGGCGTCGGCGAACAGGTCCCGAACCCTGGACGCCCCGATGCCCACGAACATCTCGACGAAGCTCGAGCCGGTGACAGCCAGGAAGGGCACGTCAGCCTCGCCGGCGACCGCCCGGGCCAGCAGCGTCTTGCCCGTTCCAGGCGCGCCGACCATCAGCACTCCCCGTGGACCCACCGCTCCGGCGGCGCGGTACCTCTCCGGGTTCTTCAGGAAGTCGACGACCTCGTTGATCTCCTGCTTCACCCCGGCGTAGCCGGCGACGTCGATAAACCGCGTGACAGGGCGTTCGACGTCGATGACCTTGGCTCGCGAACGTCCGATCCCCATGATCCCGCCACCGCCCATCGCGCCGCCGAGCTGGCGGGAAGCACGCCGACCGGTGTAGATGAAGAAGCCCACGAGCAGGATCAGCGGCAGGAACCCCAGCAGGGTCGAGAGCACGGAGGTGTGTGCCGGGGAAGCCGTGATCGTCACGTGGTGATCGACGAGCAGTGTGTCCAGCCCGGTGGGGCCTAACGCAGTCGGGATGGCCGAGGTGAAGGCCTTGTGGTCGGTGAAGGTGCCGGTCACCATCCCTTTGGGGTCGACCGCGAGCGTCGCGACGCTGTTCGAGCCCACCCGGCCCAGCAGCGCCGAGTACGTCAGCGCTGTCGGGGCGGCACCCCCGATGCGGGGGGTGAACAGCAGCAGGGCGCTGAGTACCAGACCGGCGGGCAGCAGGAAGCGGCGCCACGAAGGCGGGGGCGGCCCAACCGGTGCCCTTGGGCGGTCCGGTCCCGATCCCGGCTTGGCGTTCACCGACCAGTGCGTAGAAGCGCCGCCCCTGTACGGGGAGGGGCCGCAGGTCATGGTCGTGCCGAGCAGTGCGGCATCCGGTCGCCCGGATCGGGGGCACGGTTGCAAGGCGACGACGCAGGTGCCGACGAGATCGAAGGGCGTTGCACGAGCATCCAGACTTGGTGCGTCCAGGACCCTGAGCGGGAGCGTGCGCTCACGGACCGGCACCTGTCGGCACCGAACCGTTCTCAGGACGGCTGTTGTCCCAGCACGATCAATCTAGCCCGGGAGCTGCAGCAACTGCTCGTGCAATGTGCGGAACGCCAGATGATCACGATAGACCGGCGACCCTGACCCCCCCAGCGGCCTAGCCTGCGAGACATGACCACTCCCGCCCACGAGCAGACGTCGAGTACCAGCACCCAGCTGGACGCTGCTGCCCGGAGGACCGGGGTCGCCGACGAGGTGCGGGTCGTGGTGGTCGGCGTCGATGGCTCCGCCGCTTCCGATCAGGCGTTGCTGTTCGCCGTCCGCGAAGCGCAGTTGCGGGACGCCACTCTGCAGATCGTCGCGGCCTACGACTATGGGGCTTTGACGAACGGCTATGCAGGCAGCTTCGACATGGGGTTCGCTCTCGGCCCAGTGCAAGAAGGGCTGCATGCGGCCGCTCAGGCGCTGGCGAAGGCTTCCGCGGCCACCGTCGCCGACCTGGCTGGACCACCGGTGCGGACACAGGCCGTCGTGCAGGCAGGCCGACCCAGCCAGGTGCTCATCGACGCGGCGAAGGACGCCGCCCTGCTGGTCGTGGGTGCCAGAGGCGCCGGAGCCTTCACCCGGCTCATGTTGGGGTCGACCAGCAACGAGGTCGTCCACCATGCCCACGTGCCCGTCATGGTCGTCCCCGACCACCAAGACCACGATTGATCGACCGTGGCTCAGGGCGTCGCGGGCACGCCCGGGGCGACTACGCAAGGTCAGGCCAAAGCCTCCCTGGCCGCTGACGGACCTGACATCGTCGGGATGAGCGTCGATCACCGCTTCCCGGCGGGACCGGTACGGGCCGACTTGTACGGCACCAGCTGGGGTCCCCCCTACGCCGCCGGATGCAACGCCTCCCACGTCGGGAGGCAGGGACTTTCGGCCCGTCGAGACAGGGACCTCGGCCCGTGGCGGAGCCACGTCGGCTTCGGCAGGCTCAATCTCGGTCCAGTCGGACGCGTCGATCGAGGACGGGCGAACCTCATGGCAACCAAGTTGAACACCGCACCACCGGCAACTGCCGGCCCAAGGGCCGTGCCCCCTGCTCGCAGCGAGAAGGCGGGCACGTTCGGCCTGCCGACCGCGACGGCGCTGGTCGTCGGCTCGGTGATCGGCACCGGCGTGTTCGCGCTGCCGTCTGCGCTCGCGCCGTACGGTCCGATCAGTCTGGTCGCCTTCGTCCTGGTGACCGTCGGCGCGCTGGCGCTGGCGCTGACGTTCGGAGCGCTGTCCAAGCGCGTGCCCGGCTCGGGCGGCCCCTACGTCTACGCCCGGGAAGCGTTCGGCGACTTCGCTGGTTTCCTCAACGCCTGGTCGTACTGGATCACGGCGTGGGCCGGCAACGCCGCCATCGTCGTCGCGCTGGTCGGGTACGTCGAGGTCTTCACCAATACCGGTCACACCAAAGCCCTGTCGATCCTGATCGCGATGGTCGGCCTGTGGCTGCCCGCGGTCATCAACCTCTCCGGCATCCGCAACTTCGCCGTGACGCAGATCATCACCACCGTGCTGAAGTTCATCCCGCTGCTGTTCATGGCCACGGTCGGGTTGCTGTTCGTGAAGGGACACAACTTCGGGGCGTTCAACGCCAGCGGCACCTCCGCTGGCAGCGCGATCTCGACGGCCTCAGCGATCGCCCTGTTCGCCTACCTCGGCATCGAGACCGCAGCGGTGGCAGCCGGCCGCGTCCGCAACCGGGCCCGCAACGTCGGCCGGGCCACCGTCCTGGGCACGATCGGCTGCGCCGTGGTGTACATCCTGGGCACGGTCACCGTGTTCGGCACCGTGCCGAACGCCGCCCTGCGCACCTCCACCGCCCCGTTCACCGACTCGGCCAACGCGATCTTCGGCGGGCAGTGGGCCGGGAACACCGTCGCGGTCGCCGCCGTCATCTCCGGCCTTGGCGCGCTCATCGGCTGGACGCTCATCACCGCCGAGATGCCGCTGGCCGCTGCGCAGGACCGGCTGTTCCCGCCTCAATTCGCCAAGCTCCACCGCGGCATACCGGTGTTCGGCATCGTCAGCTCGACCCTGCTCGCATCCGTCCTGACCATCGTGAGCTACACCCAGTTCGACCGGGTGTTCACCACCTTGGTCCTGCTGTCGGTGTTCACCGCAGTCGTGCCGTACCTGTTCAGCGCCGCCGCGCAGGTGTACTGGCTGGTCGCCCGCGGGCGGCGCACCCACTGGGCGCACCTGGTCCGCGACGTCGGCGTGTCCAGCGTCGCGCTGGCGTTCTGCTTCTGGTCGCTGGCCGGCAGTGGCTACCAGGCCGTCTACTACGGCGTCATCTGCCTGTTGCTGGGGATCCCGCTGTACATCTGGCTCAAGGTCGGACGCGGGGAGTACGGCGAGTCGGCGCCGGCGGTCATCGAGCTGACGACGGAGTCGACGAAGGTCTCGCGGTGACTCTGGCGCCAGAGGCACGACCCTTGCCCACGTCACCGGGGCAGCACCTGGAAGTGGAAACCGACGACGGCGAGCAGAGCGACCCACAACGACCGCTGGCCGAGCTGTACCGGGACCTGCGGACGTCCCCGAACGGCCTGACCGGACGGGAGGCGTCGCGGCGGTTGCTCGTGTACGGCAGCAACGCCCTCAGCCAGCGCGCTGGGCGGCGTTGGCCGCAGGAGCTGCTGACCCAGTTCACCCAACCGCTGGCGTTGCTGCTCGCCGTCGCGGCTGTCCTGGCCTGGGCCGGGGGGACGCCGGCGCTGTCCGCGGCGGTACTGGCCGTCATCGTTCTCAACGCCGCTTTCGCGTTCGTCCAGGAACGCCAGGCCGAACGCGCCGTGAACGCCCTGTCGGCGTTCCTGCCACCGACCGCAAGGGTCGTTCGAGACGGCGCCCGTCAGCAGGTCCCGGCTGTCGAGCTTGTTCCCGGCGACGTGCTCGTCCTGTCTGAAGGTGACGGCGTCAGCGCAGACGCGCGCATCATCGACGGCGCCGTTCAGGTCGACCTGTCGGCGCTGACCGGCGAGTCGGTCCCGACGAGTCGCTCCAGCGACGCCACCCCCGTCACCGTCTCGGTGCTCGAGGCGACCGACCTGGTCTTCAGCGGGACCACCTGCACCGGCGGCGAAGCGACCACAGTCGTCACCCGCACCGGGATGCACACCGAAATCGGTCGCATTGCTGCACTGTCCCAACGCGGCAAGACCATCGCCAGCCCCCTGGAGCTCCAGGTCCGTCGAGTGACCTGGATCATCGCCGGGATCTCGGTCGTCATCGGCGCAGCATTCGTACCCGCTGGCCTCGCCGCCGGCCTGGCTCTGAGTGCTGCGCTGACGTTCTCCATCGGCTTGATCGTCGCCAACGTCCCGGAAGGCCTGCTGCCCACCATCACCTTGGCGCTCGCCGCAGGAGTTCGCCAACTCGCCCGACGAGGCGCCGTCGTCAAGCGACTGTCGGCGGTCGAGACCCTCGGTTCTGTCACCGTCATCTGCACCGACAAGACCGGGACGCTGACCCAGAACCGGATGCGGGCCATCCGGCTGTGGCGGCTCGGAGCAGAGCTCGACGTTCCCGGCGGTCACTCCGACAACCCGCTCACCGGCCCGCCTGCGACGAGAGCGGACTGGAGCCTGCTGATCGCCAGCGCCGCGGCATGCACGACCGCCGAGCCCATTAGCGCCGCCCAGCCCGCCGGCAGCGGCGACCCCACCGAACTCGCGCTGCTCATCCTCGCCCAGGATCAGGGCGCGCCGCTGAGCCCGCAGGCCCGCCTGGACGCGCGTCGCGGGGTATTTCACTTCGACCCGCACCTGCAACGCATGACCACCCTGGACATCGAGCCTGCGGTGGGACAGCGCCCCGCTGTACTGGCCGCCCACACCAAGGGCGCCCCGGAAAGCGTGCTGCCCTGCTGCGTCAGACTGCTTGACATCGATGGCGTTAACCGAGTGCTTGACGACGCTGCGCGTACCCGGGTCCAGCACGCTCTGGACAGCTACGCCGCGCAGGGCCTGCGCGTCCTGGCCATCGCCCGACGCGAGCTCTCATGTGCCTCCGCGATGTCCAACGACCGGACGTCGATCGAGTCCGAGCTTACGCTGCTCGGCCTGGTAGCGATGGTCGATCCGGCCCGTACGGCCGTGCCCGCCGCCGTCGCCCAGGCACACGCTGCTGGCATTCGCATCCACGTCATCACCGGCGACTACGGACCGACCGCCGCCAACATCGCCCGACAGGTCGGCATCGGAGACGCTGCCAGCATGGTCGTGACCGGCGACGCGCTCGACCGGCTCAGCGACGCCGAACTCGACGTCCTGCTCGGACACGACGGCGAGATCGTGTTCGCGCGGATCTCACCAGAAGGCAAGTTGCGTATCTGCGAAGCGTTGCAGAGCCAGGGTGAGGTCGTTGCGATGACGGGCGACGGCGTCAACGACGCCCCCGCCCTGCGGCACGCCGATATCGGCGTGGCCATGGGCCGGTCCGGCACGGACGTCGCCCGCGAGGCCGCGACGATGGTGCTCACCGACGATGACTTCGCCACGATCGTCGCGGCTGTAGGCGCCGGCCGTCAGGTGTTCGACAACGTCCGCAAGTTCGTGCTGTACATCTTCGCGCACGCCGTGCCCGAAGTCGTGCCGTTCCTCATCTTCGCGCTGTCCGGCGGGACCATCCCACTCCCCCTCACCGTGCTGCAGATCCTCGCCATCGACCTCGGGACCGAGACGTTGCCCGCGCTGGCGCTGGGCCGTGAACGCGCCGAGCCCGGGGCGATGGACCGGCCGCCGCGGCCACGCGGCACCGGCGTCATCGACCGGACGCTGCTGACACGGGCATGGCTGCTGCTCGGCAGCGTGTCCGCCATCCTGGTCATGGGCGGTTTCCTGCTCACCCTGCGCCGGGCCGGCTGGCACCTGGGTGACCCCACAGGGCCGGGAACGGCGCTGCACCACGCGTACCTGCAAGCCACGACCATGACCTTCGCCGGCATCGTCGCTTGCCAGATCGGCACCGCGTTCGCGGCGCGCACCGAGCGGGCTTCGCTGTTCACCGTCGGGCTCTGGAGCAATCCACTGCTGCTCGGCGGGATCGCCTTCGAACTGACATTCACCGCCGCCGTGATCTACCTGCCCGTCGCGCAGGACATCTTCGGCACCACAGCCCTGAACTGGACGCAGCTCGCCGTGCTGCTGCCGTTCCCCGTCATCGTTTGGGGCGTAGATGAGCTCGTCCGCCTGGCACGTCGCCGACGCACCTCGAGCCCGCCTCAACTTCACCTCAACCCGAAGGGCATCAGATGACCGGCACGCTCGGAGTCCACTCAGAGGTCGGCCAGCTTCGGCAGACGATCGTGCACCGCCCCGGTCTGGAACTGAACCGGCTCACCCCGGGCAACTGTCAGGAGCTGTTGTTCGACGACGTGCTCTGGGCCGAGAAGGCACGCCAGGAGCACGACGCGTTCACCCAGACTCTGCGTGAGCATGGGGTTCAGGTGCACCACTTCGACCAGCTCCTGACCGACGTCCTGAGCGAGCAGCAGCCCCGCGCGTTCGTACTCGACCGTCTGTGTACGCCAGAGCTCGTCGGACCGACCCTGTCCGGGCCGCTGCGCCAGCTGTTGCAGGACGCCGACGCCGCGGCCCTCGCCGAGCTGCTCATCGGCGGCGTTACCCGCGGCGACCTGTCGCCGATGCGCGCCGGGAGCTTGCGTTTCCAGACCTTGAGCTTGGAGGACTTCGTGCTCGCGCCGCTGCCCAACACTCTGTTCCAGCGGGACAACTCCGCGTGGATGTACGGCGGCGTCAGCATCAACCCGATGGCCAAGGCCGCCCGGCAACGCGAGTCCCTGCACAGCCGAGCTGTCTACACCTTCCACCCGCTCTTCCGGTCCGCGACGTTCCCGGTCTTCTACGGCGACGACGACCGCACGCACCAGCCGGCGACCTGCGAAGGCGGTGACATCCACGTCCTGGGCCGTGGCATCCTGCTCATCGGCATGGGAGAGCGCACCTCCCCGATGGCCGCGGAGATCCTGGCCCGGGAGCTGTTCCGCACCGGACAGGCCACGACCGTGCTGGCCGTTGAGCTGCCTCGGTCGCGGGCGTTCATGCACCTGGACACCGTCCTGACGATGGTCGACGTCGATACCTTCGTGCGTTACCCCGGCTTGGATCCGGACACGCTGCGTACGTGGGTGATCACCCCGACCGACGCCCGTGAGGTCCTGGGGCACGACACCGGCGGCCTGCATGTCGAGCGGCGGGACCGCCTGTCCGTCGCGATCGCCGACGCGCTGGGTGTGGATAAGTTCCGTTTCCTGTCCGCGGATGAGGACGCCCGCGCCGCCGAGCGCGAGCAGTGGGACGACGCAAACAACTTCCTGAGCGTCGCGCCCGGCGTCGTCGTCGGCTATGAACGCAACACGGTCACCAACTCCATGCTGCGTGAGCATGGCATCGACGTAGTGGCCATCTCAGGCAGCGAGCTTGGCCGCGGTCGCGGCGGGTCCCGGTGTATGACCTGCCCTATCGAGCGCGACGGCATCTGAGTCGGCTCCCGGGGCTCACCGACAAGTTTCCCCTCACCTCGATCCAAAAGGACAGTTGATGAGCTCCATCCGCCACCCCGGCTCCCTGCTCAAGGAGTCCGACCTCAGCAAGGCGCAGTTCTTGCACCTGGTCCACCAGGCAGCAGCGCTCAAAGCCGCCAAGAACAGCGGGTCAGAGCGGCCGGCCTTGACCGGGCGGAACATCGCGCTGGTGTTCGAGAAGGCCTCCACCCGCACCCGCTGCGCATTCGAGGTCGCCGCCCACGACCAGGGCGCGCACGTGACCTACCTCGGCCCGGAAGGTTCACACATCGGCCGTGAGGAGTCCACCAAGGACACCGCGCGCGTGCTGGGCCGCATGTTCGACGGCATCGAGTTCCGCGGCTTCGACCAGGACACCGTCGAGCAGCTCGCGGACTACGCCGGCGTCCCGGTGTGGAACGGACTCACCGACGCCTGGCACCCGACGCAGATGCTCGCGGATGTCCTGACGATGACCGAGCACTATCCCGGCCCCCTCGAGCAGATTGTCCTGTGCTTCCTGGGGGACGGCCGCAGCAACGTCGCCCGCTCACTGCTGATCACCGGTGCGCTGCTCGGTCTGGACGTCCGCATTGCCGCGCCGGCGGACCTGCGGCCACCGGACGACGTCGTGGCCATGGCCCAGGACCTCGCCGCAGCCAGCGGCGCTCGGCTGCTCGTCACCCAGGACACCGCACTGGCCGTGGCGGATGCGGACTTCCTGTACACCGACGTGTGGGTCAGCATGGGTGAGTCCGTTGAGCAGTGGGACAAGCGCGTACCCCTGCTACAGCCCTACCAGGTCAACACGACGCTGATCGAATCGACCGGTAACCCCGGCACGCTGTTCCTGCACTGCCTGCCAGCACTCCACGATCGCAGTACCGCTTTGGGACAGCGGCTGTTCGACCAGTACGGCCTGGACGGGGCAGAGGTAACCGACGAGGTCTTTGAATCAGCGCGCTCGGTCGTGTTCGACCAGGCCGAGAACCGTCTGCACACCATCAAGGCCGTCCTGATCGCCGCCTTGGGCGACAGCACCGGCCACTGACATGCGCCTGGTGGTCGCGCTCGGAGGCAACGCCCTGCTGCAACGCGGCGACCGGCCTGATGCGGACGTGGAGATCGGACGCATCCGCGATGCGGCCGCCGCTCTCGCTCCAGTGCTCACCGAGCACCAGGTACTGCTCGTGCACGGCAACGGGCCGCAGGTCGGGCTGCTCGCCCTGGAGAGCGAAGCTGACGTCAGCCTGACGCGGCCCTACCCGCTCGACGCGCTCGGGGCCCAGACCCAAGGCATGGTCGGGTACTGGCTCGCACAGGCGCTGCGCAACGCGGGGGTCGCCGGCCCGGTCGTCTCGGTCGTGACGCAGACCATCGTTGACGCCGACGACCCAGCGTTCGCTCATCCAACCAAGTTCGTCGGCGCTGTGTACGCCCACCAGACGGCACTGGCGCACAGCAAGGCACGCAGCTGGGCAGTCGCCGCTGACGGAACTGGGTGGAGGCGGGTGGTCGCCTCCCCGCGGCCGGTCCGCATCGTCGAACGACCCATCATCGAGCACCTGCTGGAGTCCGGCGTTTCCGTCATCTGCGGTGGCGGGGGCGGCGCTCCTGTCGTAGAGGAAGGCGGCCTGCTGCGCGGGGTCGAGGCGGTCGTGGACAAGGACTGGACCGCCGCCATCTTGGCGATTGCCCTCGACGCCGACCAGCTCGTCGTGCTGACCGACGTCGAGGCGGTGATGCGCGAGTTCGGAACGCCCCGGGCGACCGCGATCCGCCAGTTGGACCTGGACCAGATCCGCGACGCGAGGTTCAGCGCCGGGTCGATGGCCCCCAAGGTCGCCGCGTGCGCCCACTTCGTCATCGCCACCGGCCGAACCGCCGCGATCGGCAGGCTAGACCAGGCCCCGCAGGTGCTCAACGGAGCCGCCGGAACCGCCATCGTCGCCTCGAAGCGGTAGCTACATCTCACGCGCCGCCCCACGTGCGTCGCGAACGACCGTCGCGGCGCTACCGGCCCGACTGACGCAGCTCGGTAGCCAGGACCGCGACCTGGGTGCGGCGCTGTAGGCCAAGCTTGGCAAGCACATTGCTGACGTAGTTCTTGACCGTCTTCTCCGCCAGGAACAGTTGAGCGGCGATCTCGCGGTTGGTCATGCCCTCTCCGATGAGGACCAGGATCTTGTGCTCCTGCTCGGACAACTGCGCGAGTACGTCCGGCGGCTTCGGAGTCCGCAGCCGCTGCAGGACAAGCGAAGTGGCCCGCGGGTCCAGCAGCGACCCGCCTGCCGCGACGGTGCGAATCACCGCGACGAGGTCGTTGCCTCGGATGTTCTTCAGGACGTACCCGGCGGCGCCGGCGAGAATGGCGTCCAACATGGCCTGGTCGTCTGCGAACGACGTCAGCATCAGGCACCCCAGGTCTGGCATCGCGTCGAGTAACTCGCGGCACAGCTCGACGCCGTTGCCATCCGGTAGCCGGACGTCCAGCACCGCAACCTGCGGGGCTGCCAGCGGGATCCGGACGAGCGCCTCGGAGACACTTCCCGCATCGCCCACTACGTGCAGGTCTGCTTCCGCGTCAATCAGCTCTGCAACCCCTCGGCGAACAATCTCGTGGTCGTCGACGAGAAAGACGCTGATCCGCCTCGACTCCGCAGGTGCGTTCACGGCACCACCCTCGCACGCCCGGCCGCTCTCGACGTCCGGGGATGCTCTGGGAGCACGTCACGAGCAACCCCTCCCAGCGTGGACCAGATGGGTATAAAGACCCTGGCAGATGGGCGCGGCCGGGCCGAGGATGGACCGCAGTCAGCAGATCAACCACCTCCCTCAAGGAACACCTATGGGCACCCTGATCGCCGTTCTCATCGTGATCGCCGTTGTCGTCCTGCTTGCGCTGGCGCTGTCGGTTCGCATCGTGAAGCAGTATGAGCAAGGTGTGCTGTTCCGGCTCGGCCGAGTAGTCGGGGTCCGCGAACCTGGGCTGCGGGTCATTGTTCCGGTCGTCGACGTGCTGCGCAGGGTCACGCTGAGGATCATCACCATGCCGATCCAGTCGCAAGGGATCATCACGCGGGACAACGTCAGCGTCGACATCTCCGCCGTCGCCTACTTCAAGGTCATCGACCCGGTGAAGTCCGTCATCGCGATCGAGGACGTCTACGCCGCCATCAACCAGATCGCCCAGACCACGTTGCGCAAGGTCGTGGGCCAGCACACCCTGGATGAGGCCCTGTCTGAGACAGACAAAATCAACCTCGACATCCGCGAGATTCTTGATGTCAACACCTTGGACTGGGGCGTCGCGGTCACCCTGGTCGAACTCAAGGACATCCAGCTGCCTGAAAGCATGAAGCGCGCGATGGCCAAGCAGGCCGAGGCCGAGCGCGAGAAGCGTGCCAAGGTCATCAACGCCGAAGGTGAGCAGCTCGCTGCGGCCGCGCTTGGAGCAGCATCCGACATCATGGTTGCGCATCCGCTCGCGCTGCAGCTGCGCAACCTGCAGACGTTGGTCGAGATCGGCGTAGACAAGAACACCACCGTCGTGTTCCCGGCGCCGCTGATGACCACCATTGGTGAACTCGGCTCTTTTCTGGCCCGCGAAACCGCGGCGGGCGATCAGGGCCGCCCGCTTGCACCTGGTGAGGTGACGCTGCCGAGCAGGCCCACACCTAGCAGCAAGCCGATGAACGCACCGTCCTGACGCGTACGCACTCGCGGGCTCACGCGTCCTCGTACCGCTGCCGGTGAGCAGCCTTGGACCTGCCTCGGCGCTCGGGAAGCTGTCAGGTCTTGCGAGTCCGATTGCTCCGCGGCCCGCAGACGCTCGCGCGCCCCGGCGCCGGCGACCTCGCGATCTGCTCGCGGTCCCCGCCGGCCTGATGATCCTGTGGCCCGACCTGCCCTAACGTTGGCCATGTGAACGCCGAGGTGGACACCCAGCACGAGGACTTGCTCCGCCATGTGCTGGCGCACGGGACGGTGAAGGCCGATCGGACCAGGACCGGGACCCGCAGCGTCTTCGGGCACCAGATGCGCTTCAAGCTAGGCCGCGGGTTCCCGCTGATCACTACCAAGCGGGTGCACTTCCGGTCGACGGCGTACGAGCTGCTGTGGTTGCTGCGCGGGGAGTCGAACGTGTCTTGGCTGCGTGAGCGCGGGGTCAGCATCTGGGATGAGAGGGCTGCCGCCGACGGGGACCTTGGCCCGGTGTACGGGGTCCAGCGGCGCGCCTGGCCGACATCGGGCGGCCGGCACATCGACCAGCTCGCCACGGTGCTGGAGACGCTTCTAGCCGACCCGGACTCGCGTCGCATGGTGGTTTCGGCGTGGAACGTCGGCGAGATCGGGCAGATGGCGCTGCCGCCCTGTCACGCCTTCTTCCAGCTCTACGTCGCTGACGGACTCTTGTCCTGCCGGGTGTATCAGCGCAGCGCAGACCTGTTTCTTGGGGTCCCGTTCAACATCGCGAGCTACGCCCTGCTCACCCACCTGATCGCCCTGCCGGTCGGCCTGGGCGTCGGCGACCTCGTCTGGACGGGCGGTGACTGCCATCTCTACGACAACCACCTCGAGCAGGCCGTCGAACAGCTGTCCCGGCAGGCGTACCGCTTCCCCCGGCTGGAAGTCCGGCAGGCCGCATCGCTGTCCGACTACGACTACGACGACCTGCGGGTCCTCGGCCACCGGCATTATCCGGCGATTGCCGCACCGGTCGCGGTGTGAGCGTCGCGCTGATCTGGGCGCAGGCCGCTAACGGAGTCATCGGAGACCGCGGGACGCTGCCCTGGCAGCTGCCCGAAGACCTTGCTCGGTTCCGGTTGCTGACGTTGGGCTCGACGGTGGTGATGGGACGAGTGACCTGGCAGTCGCTGCCCGACGGGGTCCGCCCGCTGCCCGAACGCCGCAACGTCGTGCTCACCCGGCAGGCAACGTGGACTGCGCCGGGCGCTGTCGTGGCTGGCTCTGTCGCGGCCGCGCTCGCGCAGGCGCCCGGCGACGTCTGGGTCATCGGAGGCGCCAGCGTCTACCGGGACGCGCTGCCCCACGCAGACAAGCTCGTGATTGCTCAGCTGGCACAGTCGTTCCCCGGCGACGTGTACGCACCCGACTTCGGCTCGACGTGGCAGGTGACGGACCGCGACCCGGACGTTGGCTCGTACCGGTCTCGGTCCGGGGTCCGGTACTGGGTGCTCACCTACGGCCAGCCCGCCGAGATGGCACCGGGTGGCTGAGGTATGGACGATCTCAAGCACGGCGGCAACGATCACCGGTGATCCGATTGGGGAAGCTGCTCACGAACGTCACCGAACGTCCGGTCGGGGTTGTTCTGGATCGTGTGGCCCCGAACAGCACTCCGTTCCCGCCGGCTCCGGCCGCTCAGTGTGCGACCACACTGCCTGGGAAGTGGCCGCGCAACTGGACCAGCGTGAGTCCGGGAAGGACCTCCAGCGTGCCGGCCCATTGGGGATCGCCGGGTCCGGTCGTGAGAATCCATCCCCGGGGCGGTGTTCAGGGCCTTGATTCGGGCAGAATATTGACCCGATGTGAACGTGCTGCGGCAGATATGCGCCGATCCCAAGTGGCGATCACCGGCTGCTCCGCGGGAAGGAGCAGAGCGGCGGCCAGGTGCAGGGCATCGAGGCTGCGCAGGTCATCGGCGAGTGCGAGTTGTGCCGCCCGTTCGACGAGGTCCTGGTCGACCTCCACCACGGCAAAGGAGGCCCACTCCTCACGCATAGTCGGCGTAGCGCTGTGTCCAGCGGCTAGCCCCACCGGCCCGGAGTGTCTCGACATACCCGATGCGGCCGATGTACCAGCCATCGGCGGAGTGCCTCGCGGTGCGCACGAGGTCGCTGCCGGGTTCGGCCACGTAGCGCTTGACCAGCGCGCTGGCGTCCAGGTACAGAATCAGCGCTCGAGGTTTCTCTCGGCGAGCACCAGCTCGGACGGCAGACGCGTGGACTCACCCAGTCGGGGTGCTCGGGCAGGTCGGTTTTGGGCCGCAGGCACCACCCGTCAGTTGACGATCAGTTGCCGAAGTCCGTCATCACTGGCGGGTGCGCCGGTGGGGAGTATGTCGGCCAGCGGCCGACCCCGGAGGGTGACGTGGACCAGCTCGCCGTGTTCCACGGCTCGCAGCGTCTCGGACAACTTCTGCTTCAGCTCCCGGGCACCGATCTCCCGCATGTGGAAGCAATATCACCAATGAGGGTACTTGGGTTCGCCTCGAACGACCGTGGTCGTGACCCGCGAGCCGACCCCCTACTCGACCGTTCCTGGTCTCCTAGCATCTGCTTATCGAGGGCGTGCTGCCACAACGCCGCCATCGGGGCGGCGAAGGCGACCAGTAGCACGTGTTCCACCTGGGTCGAGGACGCCCGCAGCGCCGCGACCGATACCTCTGCTGCCTGCTCGGCGGGGTAGCCGTACACCCCGGTCGAGACCGCGGGGAAGGCGATCGAGGTGGCGCCCACCTCGTCGGCGCGGGCCAGCGAGGACCGGTACGCCGAGGCGAGCAGGTCGGCATCCTCCGGTCCCCGGTAGATCGGCCCAACGGCGTGGATCACCCACCGGACCGGGGCGAGCTGGAACGCGGGCGTGATGACGGCGGAACCCGTCGGGCAGGGCGCGAGGGCTCGGCAGGCCCGCAACAGCTCGGGGCCGGCGGCGGCGTGCACGGCAGCGTCGACTCCTCCGCCCCCGCGCAGCGGCTCGTTCGCTGCCGTGACGATCGCCTCGACCTGCTGCGCGGTGATGTCCCCACGAACGACGCTGATCCTTGGTCCCGGGGCCTCGCCGCTCTGAGGAAGAGCCGCTCCAGCGTGCTCCTGCGCGATGCCGTGGAGTCTGTTGTCGGGCGTGTCGGTCATGGTGGTCACGGTAAGGGGCGGGTCCGACATCTCTTGCTGTCACAACAGGGTGGATCCGAAGTGCCGTTCGCGCCGGAGCTGGCCGTTTGTGCCTAGCGGCACGACGCTCGGGCGGGGCGTGCTCGTCGGGTCCCTGCGCGCATTCGCAGGCGCCGACCTGGACCTGCTGCTCGTCCTGGGCGGCACTGAAGACGCTCTACCGTCCGGTCAGCGCGAGAGCACCGTGCTCCCCGATCAACGCTGCCGGCCTCGACGGATTTGGTGTTGGCGGGACCGGGCGGGGACACACCCGCGCGCCCTGAGTCCTGGCCAGAGTGCTCGCCCGCCAGCGGGGAACTCCTACAGTCATGACCGAGTCGACGCAGGACCAGGCGCAGAACAGCTACGTCAATCCGATCGGAGAGTTCACGCGCGACCAGCAGTACATCGCGACCCGGATCACTGCTGACGGCCGGGACGGCTTCCCTGTCGAGCAAGGGCGGTACCGACTGATCGCGGCGCGCGCCTGCCCGTGGGCCAGCCGCGCGATCGTGGTTCGCCGCCTGCTCGGCCTGGAGGACGTGCTGTCGCTGGGCACGCCGGGGCCGACGCACGACGCGCGCAGCTGGACCTTCGACCACGACCCGGGCGGCCGCGACCCGGTGCTGGGGATCGAGCGCCTGCAGGAGGCGTACTTCGCTCGGGATGCCGGCTACGACAAGGGCATCACCGTGCCGGCCATCGTCGACGTTCCGACCGGCAAGGTCGTCACCAATGACTACGTGCAGATGACCCTGGATCTGTCGACGCAGTGGACAGCGCTGCACCGTGAGGGCGCCCCGCAGCTCTACCCGGAACACCTCAGGGGAGAGATCGACGAGGTCAACGAGCTGGTGTTCAAAGACGTGAACAACGGCGTCTACCGCTGCGGATTCGCCGGCACCCAGTCGGCGTACGACGGGGCGTACCGCAGCCTGTTCGAGCGGCTCGACTGGCTCTCCGACCGGCTCGCCGACCAGCGCTACCTCGTCGGCGACACCATCACCGAAGCCGACGTGCGGCTGTTCACCACGTTGGTCCGGTTCGACCCCGTGTACCACGGCCATTTCAAGTGCAACCGCAGCAAGCTCAGCGAGATGCCGGTGCTGTGGGCGTATGCGCGCGAGCTTTTCCAGACGCCCGGGTTCGGCGACACCGTGGACTTCTTTGACATCAAGCACCACTACTACGAGGTCCACCGCGACATCAACCCCACCGGCATCGTCCCCTCCGGTCCGGACCTGTCGGCTTGGCTGGAGCCGCACGGCCGCGAGCACCTGGGTGGCCGCCCCTTCGGGGACGGCACACCACCACGGCCGGTCGTGCCCAGCGAGCGCATTCCCGCCGGCCATATCCCATCGACCGCTCTGCCCGCGACCTAGCCAGTTCTGTTGGCAGCTGGCGCCTGGCGTCCCGCTCGTCAGGGCAGGAGCAGCAGCTTGCCGGTGGTACGTCGGCCGGCCAGGTCCTCGTGCGCCCGTGCGGCGTCGGCCAACGGGTAGGTTCCGCCGACACGCACGTCAAGCTGACCGGCGGCCATCCACGTAAACAACGCATTGGACCGCGCAAGCAGCTCGTCCCGGGTCGCGACGTAGCTGCCCATCGTGGGCCGGGTCAGATACAGCGAGCCGCCAGCAGACAGGCGTGCCGTGTCGAAGACCTCGACCGGACCGCTGGCCGCCCCGTACAGGACCGTCATCCCCCGCGGCCGCAGGCATCTGAGGCCGTCATCGAACGTGGCGGCCCCGACACCGTCGTAGACGACAGCCGCACCGGCCCCACCGCTAGCCTCCTGCACAGCGTCGACGATCCCGTCGTAGGAGACCACGATGTCCGCACCGGCCTGGCGGGCGAGTTGGGCCTTGTCCGACGTGGAGGTCGTGGCGACCACGATGCCCCCACGCATCTTCACCAGCTGCGTCAGCAGCAGCCCGACACCGCCGGCCGCGGCATGGACCACGACCAGGTCGCCGGACCCCACGGCGTACGTGCTGTGGCTCAGGTAGTGGGCGGTGATCCCCTGCAGCATCACGGCCGCGGCAGTCTCCAGCTCGACCCCGTCGGGAACGGGCACGGCTCGGTCGGCCGGCACGAGGACCTGTTCGGCGTAGCTGCCCGCCACGCCCGCCCAGGCAACCCGGTCTCCCGGGTCCACGCCCTCGACACCGGGGCCGACCGAGCCCACGGTCCCGGCGCCCTCACCACCTGGCACGAATGGCAGGTCGCCGGCGTACGGACGTCTGCCCTGCCGGCCGTAGACGTCCATGTAGTTCACGCCGGCCGCGGCCAGGTCGATGAGCAGCTGTCCAGCGCCGGGCTCGGGCCTGTCCCAGTCCTGCACCTGCATGACCTCGGGCCCGCCGTACTCGGCCACCACCACAGCCCGCACGACATCCTCCTGCTCTTCGTCGGTCACTACTGTGGGCTGTCTAGGTACGGGACGCCCGACGGGCGGCGGCTAAGCGTTCGTACCGTTCAGCAATGCCCACCGACGGTGTAGGTGGCCCCCGTGCCTGCGTCGGGTGCCCGGTCGACCGAGGCGACGTAGTGCAATCCGGTGCCCGCGACGGTGAATGACCCGCGGTCGTCGGCGTAGGGCTTGCTCAGCAGCGCCCCGGTTGCGGGGCTGCCCACCGCGGCGCGGGGTGCGGTCCAGGTGATCCGACCGTTCTTGCCGGGGGTAAAGGTGCCGGGAACGGCCGTGCCGGGGTTCATCTTCCCAGCCGTAGAAGTGCCGACGGTGTAGGTCGTCGCCGCCGGCCCGACGTCCGCGGCGGCGTAGTAGTCCTTGCCGCCAAAGGTCCAGTGCACGACGTACTGCGTCGACAGCGTCCCTGGCGCCGGTGTGCTGGACAGGTCGTTCAGCGTCAGCGCCGCCGCCAGGTGCGCCGCGTCCGGGGTAGTGAACCTTGCGTTCAGAATGTCTTCGCTGGCGACGTTGGTCTCTCCGGCGCCGTTGGTGGTGCTGCCGGCGGCGTCGCCGGCCGGGTCCAGGACCTGCGGTCCGGGGCAGGAGGTGCCGGTCGCGACGACCGGCTGGACGTAGGAGTGTCGCGGCACGGGCAGACCGCTCAACGCGGACAGACCGCTGTTCTGCCGGGTGTAGACGGTGCTGGCGTTCCCCGGCGAATTGATATCGCTGGCGTAGGCGATGTTCGCCCGTCCGGCACTGTCGATCGCGACCTGGAAGAAGTCCAGCAAGGTGCGGTCACCCGGTCCGGTGATCCCGCAGACAGTGCCGTTGTTGCACACCGAGCCCTTGTGGATGACCGGGGTGATCGCTGCATTGTTGGTTTGGACAGCAGGCTGCGCGGCGCCCACGGCGTTGGTGGCGTTGAACAACTGCGCGAAGCCGACGGTCCACAGTGTGGTGCCGTGCGTGGCGTCAGCGGTGCCTGGATTGCGGTAGGCGCTAGTGTCCCCACCTTGCCCGTGGTACCAGACCACATCGACCTTGCCCGGCGCACCTCCAACCAGCCACGGGAACAGATCGGCCCGGCCCTTGTCCGGGACCGCACCGCGGTTGTCGGTATTGATCTGGAACGGGGTGGTCCACCGCGCCCCGTGGTTCGTCGAGCTGACGTAGGAGATCTTGAAGCCATCGCTCCACGCCGCGTACAGCCCCCCGCCGGTGTCGACTGCAAGCACCGGAAAGACGAGGTCGAGCTCGCGATGTGACGCGGCCGGTACCGAGAAGATCTTCGAGTCGGTCCAGGTACGGCCGCCGTCCCGACTGGTGGCTAGGTACAGCGTGTCGAGGTAGTCATACGTCGCCGTGGGCAACTGCGACATCGCAGTCTCGGTGGCGTTCGCCGTGCCAGCGAAGATCGCATACAGCGGGTGGATCTGCTCGCCGCTTCCCAGCGGCGCCGCCGGGTAGTGCGCGCCCGCGACCGGGTGGGCGTAGTCGGTGACGATGTTGCCGATCTTGACCTGGGGCTGGGTGTAGGCGTGGGCAGGGTCGATCAGGCTCCCGACCGCGGCCAAACCGGCCGGCCCGGCCTGGGTGAGGTAGGTGAAACCGCCGTCGTAGGAGACGCTGTCCACGATCTGACCGGTGTCCACCTTGTGATAGATCAGATGGTTGGTCTTGACGCCGTCGAAGCTCTGCCACTGCCGGTCGGTCGCGGTGTTCTGCGTCGCGTAGAGGTTGGGCGGGTTGGTAAAGGACTCCCCGCAGGCGTCAGAACGAGCGGTGGTGAAGTTGTCCAGCAGATCGATGTTGTGCAGACCGCTGTAGGCGATGGCGGGGCAGGTGCCGCTCGCGGCCAACCTCCCGACCGAGATCTCGGAGTCCCCGCCGCCGGTACCCAGGTCCGGCTGCTGCGGAGCGCTGCCCTTGAGCCGGTAGGAGCCGTCGGCGTTGCGGTAGTCATCGACGTACCAGAAGTTGCTTCCGGTGCCCGCGGGCGCCGACACGATCGCGGCCTGCTCGTCCCGGGACCCAGCCGGTAGCGTCCGGATGCTCGGTTCCGCTCCCGCACCCAGATTCAACGGCGGGGTCCACGACGACGGTGGCGGGAGGACCGCCGCGCTTGCCGATCCGTAGCCGGCGATCGCCGGTAGCGCGGCGGTCAGCACAGCAGCCGCAACAAGAGCGTGCACACGGCGTCGCATTTCACTCCAGACCAGACCAAAGGGCGGGGACCGGGTGAGACTATGAGTTTTGCCCCGCAAGCGCCATACCCGCGTCCGGTCGACAGGACCGCGGCCGACCGCGAAACCGGTGTCAGGAGGCCGGCCGGTAGGTGAGCAGTACGACGCCGGACCGTGTCGTCCTGCTGCCGATCAGGTCCAGCGTGCCCTGTCGGTGGCTGTCGCCGAACAGGCGTTTGCCCCGGCCGACCACCACGGGGAAGATCATCAGGCGGCACCCGTCGATCAGCCTCGGCCCGCGAAGAGCCTTCACCAGCTGCGCGCTGCCAGCGATCATCAACGTCTGATCGGTGGCCTTCAAAGTCGCCACTGCCTCCGGTACGTCACCGCGCAGCAGAGTTGAGTTCCACTGCGGCTGCGGCTGCGGCTGCGGCTGCGGCACGTGCTGGACGCGACGCACTTGCCGATGCTGTTCATCCGGTGGGCGGAGCTCTGCTCGTCCGTCATCGTCGGCCAGGCCTGAGCGAAGCCCTCGTAGGTGATTCGGCCGAGCAGGAGCGCGTCGCACTCGAACAGGTTGTCGTACTGAAATTTCTGCAGTTCCGCATTGAAGTAGGGCCGCTCCACGCCGGCTGCTCCATGACACCGTCCGGCGTCAGGTACTCCACCGCAAAGATCTTGCCCACGGTTGTCTCCTCGGCCGAAGGTGCCTCAGGCTCACCCCGGGATCGTTGACGGAGACCGTACGGCCGGGCTAGGCCGACAGGTGCGTGGGCTGGGCGGTCGTGGGCTGGGCGGTCGTGGGCTGGGCGGTCGTGGGCTGGGCGTCTGCAGGCAGCGCGTTGCTGGTGCGCAGCGGTACCTCCTTGATGAACACCACGGCCACAAAGGCCAAAAAGGCCACCGGCGCGGCGACCAGAAAGATGTCACCGGCAGCGATTCCGTACGCGGCTTCCACCACATGCCGCACCGGCAGCGGCAGCGACGCGAGGTTCGGGATCTGGTTGCCTCCACCGCCGGCGCCGGTCGGGGCTCCGATGCGGGCCAACCCGCTCCGAGTGTGTGCGGCCACCTGACTGCCTAGGAGGGCGCCCAGCGCCGAAACCCCGATGGCGCCGCCAAGGGTGCGGAAGAACGCGACCGTGGAACTCGCGACGCCGAGCTGGCTGATCGGGACGGCGTTCTGCACCGACAGCACGAGGTTTTGCATGGACATTCCAACGCCGAGTCCGGTCATCGCCATGTAGAGGGCTACCTGTGGGTAGGCGGTGTCCACGCGCAGGGTTGACAGCAGAGCGAACCCGGAGGTGAGCAACAGCGTGCCACTGACCAGCCACGCCTTCCAGCGCCCGGTCTTGGTGATGACCCGCCCGGATACCAGCGAGGCGACGAACAATCCCAGCACCAGGGGCATCGTCATCAGGCCGGCCTTGGTCGGGGAGTTCCCGCGGCTGATCTGGAAGTACTGGCTCAGAAAGATTGTCGAGCCGAACAGGCCGACACCGATGAACAGGCTTCCTACGGTGGCCAGCGCGATCGTGCGGTGCCGGAACAGCGACAACGGGATGACCGGCTCGCTGACTTTGGCCTCGACCAGAACGGCCGCGGCCGCCAGCGCAATGGCGCCGCCAACCATGGCTGCGGTCTGCCACGACCCCCAGCCGAAGTCGTGGCCCGCCAGCGACACCCAGACCAGCAGCAGCGAGACCGCCCCGATGATCAACGTTGCGCCGAGCCAGTCAATCTTGACGTTCTCGCGCTTGACGGTGGGCAGGCGCAGTGTCTTCTGCAGGATGACGATCGCGGCGGCAGCGAAGGGCACCCCGACGTAGAACGTCCAGCGCCAGCCGAGCCAGGAGGTGTCCACGATGACCCCGCCGATCAACGGGCCGGAGACGGTTGCGAGGGCGAACACCGCACCGAGGTAGCCGCTGTACCGGCCGCGCTCGCGAGGAGTGATCATGACGGCCATGCAGACCTGGGTCAGCGCCGTCAACCCTCCTGCGCCGACGCCCTGCACCACCCGGCTGGCGATGAGCATCGAGGTGGACTGGGACAGCCCGGCGATCGCCGAGCCGGCGACGAAGATGACCAGCGAAAGCTGGACCAGCAGCTTCTTGCTGGTCAGGTCCGCCAGCTTGCCCCAGATAGGTGTGGTCGCCGTGGTCGCCAACAGCGAGGCGGCGATGACCCAGGTGTAGGCGGTCTGGCTGCCGTGCAGGTCGCTGATGATCCGGGGCAGCGCATTGGACACCACCGTCGAGGACAGGATCGCCACGAACAGGCCGAGCAAAAGGCCACCGAGGGCCTCCAGGATCTGCTTGTGGGTCATCTGCAACGGGGCGTCGGCAGCGCGCGTACCGACCGCATCTCGGGCCGTCAGGACGGGGGCGCTCATGTGTGATCATCTCCGGAGAAGCTGGCGGCGGCACGTACGGCGGGAGGTGGACCAGAGGTCTCCAGGTTGGTCCCGAGCCGAGCGAGTAGGTCGGTCAGGGCCGCGACATCACACGCTGACCAGCCCTGCAGCAGCGCGGCCAGACGTCCCTGCGCACAGGCCCGGAACTGAGCTGCCCTGACCCTGCCCGTAGGCGTGACGGTCAGCGGCTGACACCGTCCGTCCTGCAGGCCCCGCTCGCGACGCACCAGACCAAGCTGTTCCAGGTGCGCAACGTGCCGACTGGCCACCGAAACGTGTACATGCAGGCGCTCGGCCAGCGTGCCCACAAGCAACCCGTCCTGATCGCTTAGCAGGCACAGGGCGAGTACGGCACCTGGTTGGGCGTCGCCCACCGCGCCCTGCAGGTCACGACGGAGCCGACCCAGCACCGGCAACTCGCGCACCAACGCCGCCCACTGCTGGTCGTCGGGCCGCATGTCCTGGTCCTGCTGCTGCACGACGTCCTCCCGTGGTCCCAGCGCCCATCGTAGCAGAGAAGTTGCCGGCGGCAACCAACGGTCCGGACGTCGTAGCGCTGTTTCGTCACTGGGCGGGTCGCCACCGACCTGTACCCATCGAGGGCTGATGATGATGTGAGATCGATGCTGGATCGCCCTTCTGGAACCGGAGAGCCGCCGTGAACGGGCTGGACCCCAAGTCGTTCGCAGCCGTCGAGCAAGAACTGTCGCTCCTGCTGCGCCGCGCCCGGGGATACCTGCTTACGGTGGCACGTGACGTCCACCCAGACCTGGACGCCTCGGCGTACTCCACGTTGCTGTTCATCACGACCCGGCCGGCGCCGCGGGCCGTGGACCTCGCCGACTACCTCGGGATGAACAAGGGCGCGGTCAGCCGACAGATCGCTCAGCTCGAACGGCTCGGCCTGGTTCAGCGTCAGCCGAGCCGCCACGACGCCCGAGCCCAGCTGCTCGCCGTCACCGAGCAGGGCAGGAACCGCTTCACCGCGGCGCGACAGGCCCGTTCCCAACGCATCCAGGCCCAGCTCGGCGAGTGGGAGCACGACGACATTCTGCAGTTCGCCCACCTGCTGTCCCGCTTCAACGACCTGCTGGCCTGACGCGAGGGGATCCTCATCCGCTGGGCCTAAGGCCGTTGCTCCGGCGTGGAGGAAGCAGGCGGCTTAGCCGTTTCGTCCGCGGCGGTCACCGCTGGCCGCTGGTCCGCCGCTGCGACGGGGCGGTGCTCTCCAGCTCCGCCAGGACGGTGCGGTTGGGTTGGTCGAAGACGGCAGGAAGGTCCCGGGCGGGCATGGGACGACCGAGCAGGAAGCCCTGGGCTGCATCACAACCGCTGGCCCGCAGGGTACGCAGCTGGCGGAGGGTCTCTACCCCTTCCCCGATCACGGGGACACCCAGTCCGTGAGCGAGAGCGACGGTGCCGTGGACGATAGCGCGGTCGTTGCGGGAGTGCGGCGCCTCCGCCACGAAGCTGCGGTCGACCTTGACTTCGTTGACGGCAATCTTGCGCAGGAAGCTCATGCTGCTGTAGCCGGTCCCGAAGTCATCGACGCTGAGCCGGACCCCGAGGTCGCGCAGTTGGGTGAGGACGTCGTCGACGACTTCCAGATCGGACAAGGCGAGGGTCTCGGTGATCTCCAGCGTCAGCCGGCGGGCCGGCAGACCGTGCGACGCCAGGATGCGTACGACCTGGTCGGGGATGCTGCGAACCAGCAGGCAGCGCGGCGAGAGGTTGACGCTGACGGTCAGTTCGTCGGCCCGATCGGACGGCCAGGTCACCGCTTCCCGTACGGCCTGGTCCAGCACGGCCAGCGTCAATGGAACGATCAAGGCCGTGCGCTCCACCGCAGGAATGAACGCGCCGGGGGGCAACAGCCCGCGTTGGGGATGCTGCCAACGCACCAGGGCTTCGGCCCCGAGTACGACGCCGGTCAGCAGGCAGACGATGGGCTGGTAGTGCACGACGATCTGGCGCTGGTGGATCGCGGTCTGCAGCTGCGCAACCAGCTGCAGGCGTTCCTCCCCCGCCGGGTCCATGCTCGGGTCGTAGACCACCGCCGTGTTGCGCTTGTGCTTGGCCCGGTACATCGCGATGTCGGCGCAGCGCAGCAGGGTCTGCGCGCTGGTGCCGTCGCGAGGGGCCAGAGCCACTCCGACGGAGGCCTCGACGGGCAGTTCCAGGTTGTCGATCAGCACCGGCTCGTTCAACCGCAACAGCAGGGTGTCCGCGACGGCCTGGGCCTGCCGGCCGGTCGTCATGTTCTGCAGCAGGACAGCGAACTCATCGCCACCGAGCCGGGTCACCAGGTCGCCGGCTCGCAGCGCCCGGGCGAGCCGCCCGGCGAGCTCGATCAGCAGCGCATCGCCGGCGCTGTGTCCGAGGGTGTCGTTGACCTCCTTGAAGTGGTCCAGGTCGAACAGCAGGACGGCCAGTCCAGGGGCGCGGGCCGGTCCGGTTGTGGCAGTCGCGTCCAGGACCTCCGGCAGCAGCTGCTCGAGGCGTTCGTTGAAGGCCAGCCGGTTGCCCAGCCCGGTAAGCGGATCCGTACGGGCGGCGTGCACCTGCTCGGCGTAGCTGCGGGTCTGCAGCACGGAGCTGGCAATGGTGGACACGAACGTGTCGAGGACCTGTTGCTCGGCCAGGCTCAGGTCGGGTACCCGTGGAAAGCTCAGCCGCAGTTCGCCCAGGACCTCCGCGGAGTCGGCCGGGCCGGCAAGCAGACGTGCGCTCAACACGTTGGGGTCCGTAGGGTTCCCGCGGTCAGCGCGCCGACCACAGACGATTTCGACCTGATGCGCGCCCGTGCGGGTATGGGTCTGGTCACCCACCCCGGGCCAGCCGAGCAGTACCAGCTGTACATGTTCCACCGCGAACAGCGCGGCTGCCCGGTCCAGCAGTTCGGGTACGGCCTGGGAGATCTCAATCGTCTCCAGCCGTTCCGCCGCCAGCCGCAGACGCGGCAGCGCGTCGGCGGTGGTGTCCAGCAACAGCCGGCGGCGGTACCGACGCACCACCATGACCAGGATCACCGGGGCAGCCAGCACCAGCGCCCACTGGCCCGTCGCCCCAGCGCCCAGCACCGCTAGGCCGAGCGATACGTTGACCAGCAGTCCGATTCCGGACGTCAACGCGTCGGCCCGCAGGGTCGTCAGCAACTGTCCTCCGGTGGCCGCGGCGATGACCCAGTCCAGCAGCAACTCGTTGAGGACCGAGAACGTGAGCGCGGAAATAACCAACGCACCAACGTGAGCAGGGCCGGCGCTAGCCCGAGATAGCGAGTGTAGGACGACCAGCGAAGCACCGGTAGGACCAACGAACCCGGCGATATTCACCGCCTGTTGGACCCTGGATCGGTGCAAGAATGCCTCTCGCGCAACCGTGCACACGGCGGCGATCAGCACGATCCACGGCCCAGCGTGCAGCGTCAGGGCGATAAGCAGCGCGGCTTCGAAGAGCCCGGCGATCTGGACGCGACGATTCCCCAGCCGGAGCGGCAGCTCGACCGACACCGCCGGCCCGAGTAGGGCCACCAGCAGCAGCAGGACCGGCCAGGGCGGCACCGGGCTGCTGGCAGCCGCCCGAAGCGCCAGGGCGAGGGCCACCAGGCCAAGGATGACTACCACGGCCGCCCTGCCGCGGACGCCCTTCAGGCCGCTCAGCCCCGCCGAGGCGCGCGCACCAGGGCTGTCCATGTACATACCTTCGTTCCGATGCCGAGTAGGGATGGGCTGATAGTCGGCAGGATGGGACCAGAACTGAGCATCGGTACGGCGGGAAGAGCGGAAGCGTCCACGGCAGCAACCGCAGGCTGCTCTGTTCGAGTGAACATCCGCTGGGCGACTTCAGACGAACACCAACGGTTCGACAGCACAAAGGCCACCGCGGGTGTTGGTAGCACCCGCAGTGGCCTTGTGGTTCAACACAGTTGATTCGTTGGTACCGCGTCGACAGCTTGATGGTTCAGCGACGCGGCGCAGGGCCTAGCCCCAGCTCCTCGCGGATGACATGGCGCACCCCCTTCCCGATCTTTGGACCGGGCGGGGAATGTGTCGTGCCCCACGCGGTGACAGAGCCTGTCAGGACGGACGGTATGGCCTTGGGCCACTCGGCGCAGCCATGCGTGACCACGGAGTGACATCTGGCCTAAGCAAGTGCCCGATAGCAGGGCAAATAAGCGCTGGCTAGCAGGCAGCGACTCAGGGCGGCTGGGCTACGAAGGCCGATCAGCCGGCCGGTGACTAGCTGTCCGGCGGTACCCAGGCTCCAATGGACGCCACCCCGTCCGGAACAGTCGCGGCAGCCGGACTCGTTTCCCCACCCGCGACCCCAGGCGCTCGTGACGGTGCCGTGGCCACCACGACAGCCGCGACCAGCACCAGCCCGAGAGCACCCAGCAGGCCGACCGCGAACGACGGGCTCGTCAGCGACGCGGCGGCACCGGCGAGTGCAATACCCAGGCCCTGGCCAGCGGTGACCCCGGCGGCGGCGACCGCGAACGCCCGACCGCGCTGCGGGCCGGTGACGGCCCGCACGAACGCGACGCGGGCCAGCAGGCTGTAGCTGATCCCGACTCCCGACAACACGACCAGGCCCAGCGCCACCGCCAACGGCGGATCGGCCAGACACACCAGCAGTGGCGCAAGGGCCAGCACCGCGAGCGGCAGCAGCAGCCGCCGGCCCCGCTCGGCCGACGACCGGCCTACCAGCAACAGGCCCACGACCACCCCGCCGGGGGCCGCCGCATACAGCAACCCGACCCCCAGTGTGCCGGTTCCCAGGCTGCGACCCCAGGGAGCGGCCAGCGCCTCCGGCGCGATGCTGCAGGAGATTCCGGCCCAGGTCAGCAGCAACGGGCGGCGACTCAGCGGTCCGGTCGCGGCGGACAGCCCTAACCGGGCGTCCGAAAGCATCATCGAATATCGGCGGGACCACCCGCCTTGGCCGTGCTCGGATGGAGATCCGTCCGCGTCAGCCGCGGCATGGTGACCCACCAGAAGGCGCACTGCAACGGCGGAGGCCGCGAACGAGACAGCGTCCAGCAGCAGTGCGGCGCCGGTCGAGAAGACCACCAGGAGCGCACCGGCGAGTGCGAAGCCCAGGACCTGGCCGCTTTCGTTCAATGCCTCATCCAGCCCGGTGCCGAGCTGATAGCCGTCGTCGTCGATGAGGACGTCCCGCATCAGCGGCGCCCTGGCCGCCGCCCACGGCCCCTCCACGGTCGTGGCCAGCAGCACCAGGGCCAACAGCACCACCAGGGGCAGCCCGGGCACGGCCATCAACGCAAACAGCCCAGCTCGCAGCAGGTCCGCGATGACCAGGAGCCGGCGCCGCGGGAGTCGGTCAGCCAGGCCCCCGAGCAACGGGCCACCGATGACCACCGGCAGGAACGTCACGGCATAGGTGGCCGCCGACAACAATGGACTGCCGGTGCGCGCGAATACCAGCACCGTCAGTGCCACCCGGGCGAGCTGGTCTCCCACCAGCGAGATTAGTCTGCTGATCAACAATCCCAGGAACTCGCGGTTTACCAGTAAGGCTCGGTAGCCCCGAGGACCGGCCACAACGTCCTCTTGCGGCCCTCGACCCGCAGCCGTGGTCATCGTCCGCCGGGTCTCCAGCTGCGGTACTCAGGCAACCGGCCGCGCTCCTCAACCTGCACAGTGGCAGACAATCACGTGACACGCGCTTGGTCCACGACGTGGTGGCCTACGCGAAGACTGTGAACCGCAGGATGCACGCTGCGCCGGCGACCAGGCTGTACACGGCGAACGGCGTCAGGGTCCGGGTCTCGAAGTACCGCACGAGGAACCGCACCGAGGCGTAAGCGGCCGTTCCGGCGACCAGCGACCCGACGAAGACTTGGCCGTGGATGTGCGCGCCGGCTGGGCCGGCCAGGCTGGGCAGCTTCAGCACACCGGCGGCGAAGATCACGGGGGTGGCGAGCAGGAAGGAGAAGCGGGCGGCGTCCGCGTGGGAGAGTCCGCGGGCCAGCCCACCGACCATGGCGACACCACTGCGGCTGATGCCGGCGAACAACGCCGCGACCTGGTAGGCCCCGACCCCCAGCGCTTCCTTGTACGACAGCGACAGGACCGGTCGGGCGCCGTACCGCGTCTGTACGGCAGTGCCGACGCCCGAGACGACCGCCTGGCTGGTGCCGCTGTCGGTATCGGCGCCGCGCCGGAGCCGCTCGCCGACCAGGAGCACCACGCCGTTGATCGTGAGGAAGATGGCTGCGGCCAGCGGCTTGGCGAACAGGGTGCGGAAGGTGTGCTCCAGCAGCAGCCCGGTCAGGCCGACCGGAATGGTGGCAATGATCAGCAGCCAGGCTAGGCGCTCGTCGTCGTCCCGGACTACCAGGCGGCGGGCGGCCACGCTGGGCCGCAGGCTGGTGAAGAAGCCGCGGATGATCCGGATCCACTCGTTCCGGAAGAAGATCAGCAGCGCGACCGCGGTCGCGACGTGCAGCGCGACGATGAACGCCAGATAGAACGACGCTCCGCTGTCACCAGACGAGGACTGCGTCGCCAGGTCCTTCCAACTCCCACCGATCAGCGCCGGGATCAGCACCGAGTGCCCGAGGCTGGAGATCGGGAACAGCTCGGTGATGCCTTGCGTCAGGCCGATGACCACGGCCTGCAGATAACTGAGCACGAGCCGGCCTCATCTTTCGGGTACGTCCCAGAGGTCCCGGGACTGCGCCCGAGTCTGCCAGGTGCGCCCGGTCCCAGGTTTGACCCGTCCCTACGAGGCGACGAGATGGCTGGTCCCTCAACAATGTTCCCTAACGCTTGAAAGGGAGGCAGCTATGTGGTGGTCAACGCTCACCGGGCGGTTGGAGCAGGCCAAGGTCCTGGATCCGGTCGTGGACGGTGCCACCCGGGCGGTCGGCTGGGTGCTGCCGCGCGGGCCGGTCAAGGACGCCCTACACGGGCGCTGGCTCGGCCATCCGCTGCACCCCCTGCTGGTCGCCCTGCCCATCGGCATGTGGTCCGGTGCCTCGCTGCTCGACCTCAGCGGCGGAGCCGGCTCCAGTGCCGCCGCTCGTCGGCTGGTGGGGGCGGGTGTTCTGCTGGTCGCGCCGAGCGCCGCGTCGGGATTGGCTGACTGGTCCGAGCTGGGAGTGGCCCGCCGCCCCAGGCGGGTCGGCCTCGTGCATGCCGCGGCAAACACGGCCACGGCGCTGCTGTACGGCGCCAGCTGGCTGGTCCGGGGGCGAGGCGAGCAGGCCCGCGGCCGGGACCTCGCGCTGCTGGGCGCAGCAACCATGATGGTCGGGGGCTACCTCGGGGGGCATCTGGCTTACAGCGAGGGCGTCGGGGTCAACCGCAACGCCGACGAGCCGAGAAAGCCGCTCGACTGGGCCGACGCCACCGCCGCCGGCGCCCTCGGCGACAGCCCGCTACGCGTCGAGGTCGACGGTCAAGCGGTCGTGCTGTGCCGTACACCCGAGGGCGTGCAGGCGATGGGCGCGACCTGCAGCCACCTGGGGGGTCCGTTGGACCAGGGCGAGGTCCAGGCGGGCTGCCTGGTGTGCCCCTGGCACGGCAGCCGCTTCCGGCTGCGCGACGGCTCGGTGGCGCAGGGTCCGGCCACCGTCCCCCAGCGTTCCTACGATGTGCGCGCGTCAGGTGACCGCCTGCAGATCAAGGTCCGCCGGTAGCAGCCCAGTGCCCCCGGCCTACCGTGAGAGGTAGTCCGGGGGCACCAGGGTTGTCGCTTACGTCACCGTCGGGCTACGTCACCGTGTAGGTGTACGGCAGCGCGGCGACCTCGTCCCCGAGGCCGGACGCGCCCTGCGGCCCGTACGGAGACAGGGTGTTGATGTAGACGTGACCGGTGATCTTCGAACCCACCCGGTTGAGCGTCTTAAGGGTGAAGTTGATCGTCGCGTGACCGCCGGCGGGGATGACGACGGGCCGGGAGGCGGGCGCCGCTGGGTCGAACGTGGCCAGCAGCGGGTCACCGGTGCTGCTGGTGTAGGCCCGGTCGAAGCCGTCAGCGACAGCGCGCGCCGACATGGTGACCGATCCGGTCTCCTGCCCGCTGGTCGGTCCTACCAGGCTCGGGAAGGCGCCCCAGAGCGAGGACACCACCTCGCTGGCGGTGTGGACCGCGGTCGCGGTGTTGCCCGACGGGGTGGCTTCCACGTCCGGGCTGCTCGGCGCGTTCAGGGCCGTGGGGTTGTCCAAGGCCATCATGTCGAACTCCAGTGGGGCGGTGGCGGAGGCCCCGACGGTCAGCTTGCGGGTCCGGGTGGGGACCAGCCAGGAGGGCACGTCCTCGGACTGCAGCGGGAGCGCGACGGTCGCCGGCCCGACCGGGGTCAGGTTGTAGGTCTGCGGGTAGTCGCTGCGCCCGTCGAGGTAGTAGCTCTGCGGCTGCGGGCTGGTGTTGTAGACCGTGACCGACCCCTTCATGGGCCGTGCTCGCACGACCCTGCCGTTCGGGATGCCGACGGCGGTGACATGGGCCCGGTCCAGCGTGACGCTGCCGCGATAGCTCTGCGGCAATGGCGCCCCCGACACCGGGTTGATCAGCTCGACGGTCAGCTGGTACCGGCCGGCGACCGGGCGGGAATGCACGATCTGCAGCCCCGGGTAGGCCTTGCTGGTCTTACCGGCCGGCTGGTAGCTGGTGTCGGTCGACACCGGCTCGCCACTGGGATCGGACAGGTGCGCGATGACCTGGTTGGCCGGCACCCCGCTGAGCGCGAGGTTGACATCCAGGTCCTTCGCCCCGGCTGGTACGTCGAACAGGAAAGTGTCCGTCTGGGCCGGGCCGAAGCTGCGGCCGTTGCCGTTGCTGAACACCCCCGAGAAGCCGGTCGTCTGTCCTGAGCGGACCGCCTGAACGGCGCGGACGACCAAAGGCACGGTCGTGGTCTGCCGGAACCGACCGGCCAGGACCAGGCTCGTGGCTGTGGCCTGCTGCGCCGGGGCGGTCGTGGTGACCGTTACGGTGCGGCTCTCACCCTGGGCCAGGCTGAATGTCGCTGGGCTGACGGTGCCGCCAGAGGTGGCGGCGATCTCGTTGGTCCGCAGCATGACGGGGCCGGTGTAGCCGACCGCGCTGTTCGCGGTCCAGATGATGGCGGTCCAGGTGCCCGGAGCGGGTTGGTGCACGTCGAACTGCCCGAAGTCCCCGAGTCCCTGCGGCAGGGTGTACCCGGTGAAGGTGCCCTGCGGGTCGAGCAGGCTCATCCGTACCAGCTTGCTCGCGTCACCCGGGTAGCTGATCGAGGCGTTCAGCAGGTCGGTCCCCGGTGGCACGCTGAAGGTCTGCAGCTTGTAGGCGCGGGACCGGCCGCTTGAGTCCACGAAGGTCTTGTATCCCGTCGCGTTCAGGGAAACGCTGGTGCTCGTGCCGCCGGTACGGGCGGCGACCTGCCGCACGCTGGCGTTGACCTGCTGGCTCCCACGCCCGTCGTTGCGTACGACGACCTGCGAGGTGACCGGGCTACCGGCCGTGGCGACGCGGGACAGCTGCGGGACGCTGGCGCTGAGCCCCTGGCCCTGCGGCGAGGCGCTGTGCATGCTGGCGGCGAGCTGCACCGCCCGGTAGGTGTTCAGCAGTCCCGCGCCCTGCTCCTGCGCGGGCAGTCCGAGGTCGTCGGCGCTGCTGTCCAGCACCTGCCGGACTTGGTCCGGCGTCGGGGAGGACCCGGCGTGCGCCTGGCGGTAGGACTGGATGACCAGCGCTGCCGCCCCGGCGGTGAAGGGGGCGGACTGGCTGGTGCCACCGAAGTTCTGGATGTCGGACGGTTGGCCCTTGTCGTCGGAGCATCCCGCGAAGCGGGGTGTGTTGTCCGACTGCAGCTCGCTGGAGCACAAGGCCCAGCCCAGATCTCCCGGGGCCAGCAGGTCCTGGACCCGGTTGGTCTGGGAGATGCCGGCCGAGGACAGCGCCGACACCTGGTTGCTGACCCAGTGGCCGTTACCGAGCTGGAACCCGTAGGCGGTCTCCTGCGCGTAGCTGCGCAGCGTGGTGCTGGCCCCGGCGGCAATGACGAACGGGTCGCTGGCTGCGGTACCGATGGTGCTGCCGATCCCGGCATCGCCGGAGCTGGCCACCACCGTCACACCGGCCTGGACCGCGTCCCGGTTGAAGACGCTGACCGGGTCGAGCGCCGTGTCCGGATAGGGGTTGGCACCGAAGGACTCGTTGATGACATCCACGTTGTCGTGGGAGACTGCGTAGTCGATCGCCTGGATGATGACCGAGGTCGGGGCGGTCAGCAGCGCGTTCGGGAAGATCTTCAAGCCAACCAGGGAGGACCCCGGCGCGAAGCCCTGGATGCGGATGTTGCAGCCGGCGGGCAGTGGGTGCGCCGGGTTGACGTAGTTGGCCAGGTCGTAACTGGCACGGCCCTGGGAGGCGATCGAGCTGGCGTCCCCGTACGCCTCGGCGCCGCTGGACGGGGCGTTCGGGCCGTCCCCGCTGAAGTCCTGGTAGTCGCTGAAGACCGGTGAGCCGTCGGTCCGGGTGAAGTCCTTGTTGCTCGGGTCGATGCCGTCAGCGATGAAGGCGACCTTGACCCCGGCCCCGGTGAAGCCCAAGGACCGTGCGGTCAGCGCCTTCGGGTCGTCGGAGCTGGTGTGGGTGGTCTGCAGTGCTTCGGGCTCCAGGATCGGCTTCGCGGGGTCGCTTGGGCAGGGGCCCGGTGTGGGGGGGGTGGCCGCGCGGGTGGCCGCGCGCTGCGCCTGCTCCATCGAGCGCCGGGAGATCGACCGGTTCAGGTCGGGGACGACGGCGGCGACCCGCGGGTCGCTGCGCAAGGCGGCAACTTTGTCCGCGGGAAGCGTCAGCGCCAGGGCGTTCAGCGCCTGATAGGAGTGGGTCGTCGTACCCCCGAGCTGGTGGACCCGGTCGCGCACCGGCGCCTGGTCGCCCGCTAGCAGGTTGCGGCGCTGGGACAGCTTGGATCGGCTGGCGGGCACGGCGGCGTGCTGATCCTTCAGCAGTGCGATCACCCGCTGCGATCCGCCGTGCCGTGCCGCCGAAGCAGCGCCGGAGGGCGGTGCAGCAGCGCCTGCCGGCGTTGCGAGGGTGACCCCGCCGCTGAGCATGGTGCAGGTCACGACTGCCAGAACGGCACCTGCTGGGCGTCTTTTCACGTAGTGAACCCCTCATCCGGGCGATGGCCGTTGGACCGAATGGCCCAGGGCGGCACCACTTCACCGCGCCGGGCCCCGCGTGACAAGACCACGCGGGGAATTGCCGCCGACCCGGGACAAAATGTGTCCCGATTGAGCGTCTGCAGGTGCTTGGCTTATCGGCGGGGTCACGCCACGTGCAGCTGACGCGGGTCGAGGGCCCGGGCGGTCGGGCACGGGTATCTCTGTCGGCAGCCCACGCAGCGCGGCTGCCGCTGCTGGCCGTAACGGACCGGCCCGGGACGGTGCGCCGCCTGAGCGGCCCACAACCGCCGGGAGAGCTCGGCGATGCGTTCCAGCGCCTGGTCCAGCGTGCCGTCGCCGGGCGGCACGTTGAGAGGCTTGCCCCGACCCTGCTGAGCCATGATCACCTCCACGATCTCGACGACGGTAGGAGCCCGCGCCGGACCCGCGCAAGCAGCCCTGTGGGCGCGACTACGCGGCCGGTGTGGGCAGTGCGGCGCGCCCCTGTGACTGCGGTCTGCAGGAGCTGTGGACAACTGCCGCTCGGGGTGCAGGAGCTGTCGGCGGCACCGCAGCGGGCCGACTCGACGTCGCCCTGGCCGTTGACACCAGACCGGGTCAGCTTGCCGCTGACGGGCCGGCAAGACGCCCGGCCAGGTAGGCGAGCGAGAGCGGGTACCTGAAGTCGATGCCGCCATGCCCTGCGTCGTAGGTCTCGAAGTGCACGTCCGTGACGCCGATGCCGGATAGGGAGTCGACCATCGCCTGTGCGCCCAGGTCGAGGCACCACTCGTCCCGGGTGCCAGCGTCGATCCACACTGCACGCAGACCGCGCAGCGCGTCGGCGTACCGCGACACCATCCGGACCGGGTCCCAGTCGAGCCAGCGCTGCCACACGTCCTCGCGCAGGCGACCACTGCCGGGCTCGAACGGCAGCACGACCTCGCCGTCGGGCAGCGCCGAGAACGCCGCGGAGCACCCCAACGTCATGAGCAGGCCGGCGTCGGCCGGCTTCGTCATCGCTGGGCGACTCTGGAAGTCGGCCCACCAAGCCCAGATGTCGCCGTTGTACTCGCGCAGAGCGCGGGTGGCCTTGGCGAACTCCTGGAGGTAGCAGTATTCGTACAGCGAGTCGCCGGCGTGCGAGGCCAACCCCCCGAACAGATCCGGCCTCAACATAGGGGTAATGAAGGCGCCGAAACCGCCGCTGGACTTGCCTGTTACGCCCCGATGCTGCGGAGCGTCCAGGGTGCGGTAGTGCGCGTCGACCCACGGCACCACGCCGTCACACAGGTAGGAGTGGTAGTTGCCGGTGCCGGGTGAGTCGACGAACTGAGAACCGCCGTAGAGCGTCCAGGCGTCCACGAACACCACGAGTGCCGGGGCAGTGTCGCGGTGCGCGAAGAGCCGGTCAGCGGCTTCAGGGAACGTCAGCCGGTACGGCGTGCGGTTGTCCCACATGGCCAGGTGCCCGGTGTAGCCCTGAAGGACGTACACACTCGGGTAGCGCTGGTCAGGATTGTCGTCATAGCCCGGCGGCACGTAGACGTTCAGCGGCCGCTCCACCGGATCGCCCAGCGGGTTCCCGCGCAGGGCGTCAAAGGTCACCACATGCCGGTCGAGCCGGCCGGCTAGCGCTTCAGACCACGGCAGCGGCATGACACCTCATCTCCTCACGGGCCCGGTTGCTGCAGCCTGGCAGAACGGGTCCGAGGGCGCGTCCCTGACAGGCGCGCCTACCGGCCGGCGGCCTGGGCGAGACGGGCCATGACGGTGGGGAACCCAGCGACGATCTTGCGTCCCAGCAGCAGCGCGAACAGCGGGCTAGCTGGTCCGGTCAGCACAAGTCGGTGCGTGAACTCGGTCCCGGACAAGGTCGGGGTGAGATCGTGTTCGAAGCGCAGGACAGCGCCGGGCAGGCGGCTCTGGCAGTCGAACCGTGTCGGCTGCTCGATCACGGTCACGGTGACGCGGGACGCGGGTCCCCGGCGCGGCTTCACCCGGCCGGTCGCCCCGACAGCCAGGGGCTCGTCAAGTCTGGCCCAGGAGGTGTCCGGGTCGTCCTGGCCCCACAACTCGAGCCGTGTCCACCGCTCCCAGACGGCCTCCGGCGCGACTGAAGCTGTCATCTTGTGTTCGCCGCTCCACATGGCAGTAGCGTCTCACCTACCTCCGACAACGGGGCCGGAATGTGACCACAGGCAGCCGATGCAGCCGCAAGGCTTCAGGCAGCTGCGGGTCTGCGCTTCCTACCCGGTGGGCCGCAGCGCGTGCAGCAGGAAGTCGGTCAACAGGGCCGCTAGCTTCGTGCCGCGGATGGGGTCGTCGAGCAGCGCGGTGCCGTGCCAGCCGTCGTCCGGGACGATTGTGAGCTGGTGGGGTCCGCGAGTGCGGTCTGCGAGTCGCCGGGCATCCGGTACAAAGCCGCTGTCCAACGCGCCGACGAGGTACAGCGCCGGGGTCTGCAGCTGGGTCGCCGCCCGCGCTGCGTCCATCGCCGCGAACTCCGCCGGCCCGGAAAGGCTGGCCACCGCTGTGATACTGGGGACCCGAACTGCGGCCACGAGCGCGGCGGTGCCACCCGCAGACGCACCGACCAACGCGATCCGGGTGACCCCGCTGCGCCGCAGCGCGACGGCGGCGGCCTCGACGTCGAGGTCCCACGCCGCCGAGCGGGGTGCCGGGGCGTCCGCCGACGAGCCGTGGCCGCGTCCGTCCAGGACCAGCACCTGCACGCCCCGCCGGGCCAGGCTGGCGGCGTAGGGCACCCAGTTGCACAACGTGCCGTCCGACTCGTGAGCGAACACCACACCCGTCTGGCCATGGCCGGTCTGCGCCGCGGCCAGCCGGACGCCGTCGCGGCTGCGCAACTGCAGCGTCCGCCACGCGTTCGGCACGCAATCGTCGAGTCCCACCGCCACTGTCGGGGTCGGCGAGGCTGAGGCGGCCGGCGTGGCGCCCACTGACGTACGAGCTGGTGATGGCCCGCCCATCGGGCTCCCTGGGCGGGTACCCGTGCACGCCCCCACCACCAGTACGGCGGCCAGGGCAGCGGCCCGCCGAGTGGACGCGCCCGCGCGTTCACCCAAGGAAAGCCGCATCCGCGCAATCATAACTTCGAACTGTTCATAGGGGCGACTCGCTCAACCCGCGCCTTGCCGCCGACCCAAATCTCCGACAGCCGCCTCCCGCCGCCTGGAGCAGGATACGCAGCTGGTATGAGCAGTGCGCCCTCGCTCTCATCCACGCGACAACGGCCGACCGCGAAATCCCAGCTGAATCAGCTCGACGGGCTTACGACCCTCGTCCTGCACGGCACGAGGGCGCCGGTCCGGACACCGCTGTGTTGTCGGGCCCCGCGCAATGCTCGAGGCGCACTGCTCGAGGTGTAGTGCGTTCATCGTCAGCAGCATCGATGATCCACCAGCCCCCTGGGCCGCGCCGAGCCCATCGATGCTTCTGATGATCACTGGGAAGGGCGGTTCAACGGCCTATCTCAGCGCCTGGGCAGGCAGGGTCAGCTGGGCCGGCCGCTCTGCCGGGCGCAGGCGATGCAGGTCGTCGAGGCGGGCCGGGCCTCCAATCGGTCGATGCCGATGGAGCGACCACAGGCCACGCATACGCCGTACGTGCCGTCGTGGAGCCGTTCGAGGGCCCGCTCCAGGTCACGACCGGACCGCCGGGCCTGCGCCAGCAGCGAGACGAGCTGCTGACGTTCGAAGGCGATGGTTGCGCCCTCGGGGTCGTGCTCGTCATCGGCGTTGGAGGACTCGGACGCTTCGAGCATCTGGGCCAGTTCGAGCTCGAGACGCTCGATGTGCTTAGCGTTGTCAGCCACGCTTTCGTCCAGCTGCTGGGACGCGTCCACCTGAACCGCAACGGCCGACGGACGGCGACGCTTCCTCAGCGCGTGGACGCGGACCCGGTGAAGGCGGCCCGACCGGTGTCGACATCGTGTGCGGGGAAGACGAGCTCGCGCCGGGTCCCCGAAGCGAGGGTGCTCAACCAGGTCAGCAGCGCGCCGGCCCGGTTGCGGTAGCCGGTCAAAAACGCGATGTGGATCAGACCCCAGCCCCACCAGCCGAGGCGCCCGGAGAGCTTCAGCGGGCCGGCCGACACGATCGCGTGCCCTCGGCTGACATAGGCAGCGCTGCCGAGATCGCGGTAGCGAAACGGTTTCCCGGTGGACCGGCCGGCCACCGCGTGCAGGACCTCGCCGCCGGCGTACCAGCCGCCCTGCATGGCCACCTCGGCCACACCGGGCAGACCCGACAGGCTCATCAGATCTCCCACCACGTGGATCTCGGGATGCCCGGCCAGGCTCAGGTCGGGCTGGACCCGGAGCCGGCCGTCGCGCTCCTGCTCCGCGCCCGTCGATCTGGCCAACGCCGCGGCGAGCGGGGCTGCGGCGACCCCTGCGGTCCACAGCACGGTGCGCGCCTGGACGCGGCTGGTCGAGCCGTCCTCGTGCTCGACCTCCAGCCCGGTCGCATCGACGCCGGTGACCTTGGTCTTCAGGTGCAGCTCGACCCCGAGCCCCTCCAGCGTGCAGGCCGCCCGTCGGGACAGCTCGGGTCCAAAGCTGGCCAAGGGGGCGTCGCCCCCGTCGTACAGCAGGACGTGGGCCTCCTCCGGGTCGATGGTCCGGAACTGCTCCCGCAGCGTGTGACCGGCCAGCTCCCGGATCTGCCCGGCGAGCTCCACGCCGGTGGGGCCGGCGCCGACGAGCGCGAAGGTCAGCCACGGCCTGCGCTGCTCGGCGGTCGGCAACGACTCGGCCATCTCGAATGCGGCCAGGACCCGCCGTCGGACGGTGAGGGCGTCGTCGATGCTTTTCATGCCGGGCGCGTGCGGGGCGTACTCCTCGTGGCCGAAGTAGGACTGCTGAACGCCCGCAGCAACGACCAGGTGCTCGTAGGGCACCTGCAGGGCCGTCCCGTCGGAGCGCAGGGCGTGCACGATCCGGGCCTGCGCGTCCACGTCAACGGCTTTGGCAAGCACCGTGGCGACGTTGCGGTGCCGCTTGAACAGGGCTCGCAGCGGGGCGGTGATCTGGCCCTCGGAGAGCATCCCGGTGGCGCACTGGTAGAGCAACGGCTGGAACAGGTGCACCCCGGTGCTGTCGAGCACGGTGACCTCGACCGGCCCGCGGGCCAGGCGTCGGGCCGCGTACAGACCGCCGAAGCCGCCGCCGATAACCACGACCCGCGGTGTGCACTCCGATCCGGCATCCACCGACGCGGCGTCGTTTGCTCCGATGGCAGTGGGCGCGGTCATGGCAGCTCCTTATGCGTGTGGTCAGGCGACTGGTCCAGAGGGGTGTCGCTGCGGCGCGGCCGGTCGGCCTGCAGCTGCAGCGCACTCATGATCAGCGGGAAGTGGCTGAACGCTTGCGGGGTGTTGCCGAGCTGGCGCTGGGCAGCGGTGTCCCACTCCTCACTGAGCAGCCCGACGTCGTTGCGCAGCGACAGCAGCCGCTCGAACAGGGCGACCGCGTCGCCGCGACGTCCGGCACCGTGCAGGGCGTCGACCAACCAGAACGAGCAGGCCAGGAAGACGCCCTCACCCGGCGGCAGGCCGTCGTCACCACCGTCGGTGCGGTAGCGCAGCACCAGGCCGTCCTGGGTCAAGCGCTGCTCGATCGCCCGGACGGTCCCGACGACCCGCGGGTCATTCGGTGGCAGGAAGCCGACCCGACCGATGAGCAGCAGGCTCGCGTCGAGGTCGGTGCCGCCGTACGCCTGGACGAAGCTGCTCTGCTCGGTGTCGTAGCCCCGGGCGAGTACGTCGGCGTGGATCGTCTCGCGCAACGCGGTCCACCGCTCGAGCGGGCCTGGCAGTCCTGAGTTGCGGACCCCGTCGACCATGCGGTCCGCAGCCACCCAGGCCATCACCTTGGAGTGCGTGAAGTGCCTGCGCGGCCCGCGCATCTCCCACAGGCCGTTGTCGGGCTCCTGCCAGGCGCCCTCCAGGTGCTCCATCATCGCGACCTGGACGTCCCAGGAGTCGTCGACGTCGTGCATCCGCGCCTTGCGGGTCAGCGACAGCCCGTCCAGGACCTCACCCCAGACGTCGAGCTGCAGTTGACCGGCGGCGGCGTTGCCGACCCGTACCGGTGCGGAGCCCTCGTAGCCGGCGAGCCAGGGCAGCTCCTGCTCCGGGAGGCGGCGGGCGCCGTCCAGGCCGTACATGATCTGCAGCTTCGCCGGATCGCCGGCGACCGCCCGCAGCAGCCAGTCCCGCCACGCCGTGGCCTCCCCCGTGTAACCGGCGGCGAGCAGGGACTGCAGCGTCAAGGTGGCGTCGCGCAGCCAGCAGTACCGGTAGTCCCAGTTGCGCGGGCCGCCGATCTGCTCAGGCAGCGACGTCGTGGCCGCCGCGACGATGCCTCCGGTCGGCGCGAAGCTCAACGCCTTCAACGTGATCAGCGAGCGCTGCACAGGGTCCCGGTACGGGCCGGTGATGCGGCTGCGATCGGACCACTCGCGCCAGAAGCCGTCGGTATGGACCAGCGCGTGCTCGGCGTCGACCCGGCCGGGCCGGCGGTGCCAGCTCGGGGCCCAGGTGAGCACGAACGGCACCCGCTCCCCCGGCCGGATGGTGAACTCGCTGAAGGTGGCGAGGTCCTGTCCCCGGACCGGTGCCGGTGTGTCCAGGTACGCCGCGTCCGGGCCCGCGACGGCGGTGACGCCGCGCTCGTCCCGGCGCACCCAAGGGACGACCTGGCCGTAGTCGAAGCGCAGGCGCAGCTCGCCGACCATCGGGACAGCGCCGGACAGGCCCTCCACGATGCGTACGACGTCCGCGGCTTCGCCGCGCGGCGGCATCAGGTCCAGCACGCGGACCGCGCCTTCGGGGGTGCGCCACTCGGTCTCGAGCACCAGGGTGTCCGGGCGGTAGCGCCGGCTGGTGCACTGCGCGGCACCCGCCGGCGCCAACCGCCACCGCCCGGCGTCGGGGCTGTCCAACAAGGCGGCGAAGCAGGCCGGGGAGTCGAAGTGCGGCAGGCACAGCCAATCGATCGAACCGTCCCGGCCGACCAGTGCGGCAGTGTGCAGGTCGCCGATGACGGCGTAGTCCTCGATGCGAGACACCCTCAGCGGGCCTGCAGGTCCAGGACGACCTTGACGTCGTCGGGCTGCCGGGCAAAGCCGTCTGCGTACTGCGCGAGCGGCACCCGACGGGTGATGAGGCGGCCGAGCCAGCCCGCGTCCGCCCTGGCGAGCGCCTCGGCGGCGGTGGCGTAGTGCCGGCGGTTGGCATTGACGCTACCGAAAAACACGTCGTTGCCCAGCACGGCATTGCGGTTAAGGCCGCCGATGTCGACCGGCGTCGGCTTGCCCGGGTTGGACACCCCGGTCAGGCAGGTGACGGCGTCGACGGCACCGCAGGTCATGGTGTCCAGCACCACGGAGGGCACGCCCGTGCACTCCACGAGCACATCCCCCCGTACGCCGGAGTCCGGCAGCGAATCCGAGTGGTAGCTCGCCCCCAGGTCGCGCACGAGCTGGGGCTTGGGACCGCTCGTGACCTGGTCGTAGACGTGCACCTCCAGGCCGCGCTGGACCCCGAGCAGCGCCGCCAGCAGGCCGACCGGCCCAGCGCCGGTGACGACCGCGACGTGTGGGTCGTAGTACGCCCGGGCGCCGATCCGGTCGATCTGCTCCCAGGCCTTGGCTACGATGGTCGTCGGCTCGAGCAGCACGCCGAGCGCTTCCAGCGAGGGGTCCAGCCGTACGACGGCGTCCGGCTCCGCCCGCCAGCGCTCGCGGGCGAACCCGTCCCGGCCCTTGATGCCGTGCTCGGTGTACCGGCCGTTGCGGCACATGTCCCATTCGCCGGCTGCGCAGGCGGGGCACGGCACCGGGTCTGGCCGGCGCACGATGCCGACCACGAGGTCGCCTGCCGCTACGTCCGCCCCGGCCGGCGCTTCCTGTACCCGGCCGAGGTTCTCGTGGCCGAGCACGAGCCGGTCCGCACCGGGCGGCGCTTCGCCGTAGGCCCCGGAGACGATCTCAGCATCGGTGCCGCACAGGCCGACGGCGAGTCCCTGGACCAGCACGGCGCCCTGCTCGGCCGGCGGCTCGGGCACCTCCTGCAGGAACAGGGAATCCTTCTCGCCGGGCTTGACGGTCAGTGCGCGCACAACGACTCCTCGGCCAGGGACCAGGGCTGGTCCCTCGCTCCGGGGTATGGCCGGTCGGCCCAGGGTGCCAAACACCAACGTCCGGCAAACCGCCCGGCGCTGTCCCGGAAAGCGGTTCCGGACAAATTCTCCTTCAGGAGTCAAGACGACACGCCGCACGGTCGAGGTCTGTTCTGCCAGAGCAGTTCACTGACGCAAGGAGATCCGCGTGCACACCAGGTCCTACCGCCGGCTGCTCGCCGTCGTCCTGTCGGTCGCGCCGGTGCTCGCACTCGGGCACGCCGCACCCGCATCCGCCGCCACCCAGCCGGTCCCGCCCACTCCGGCCGGCGTCACCGCGGACCTCGAGCAGCTCCCGGGGTACGTGCCGGCGAACTCGTGCGACAGCAGCGCCAAGCCCGGCGTGCTGCGCTTCGCCTCGCTGATCCAGAGCACCTACGCAGGCACCGGCTCCTACGGCATCAGCAGCTCGTGCGCGAGCGAGGGCGGTATCAGCGAGCACACGCAGGGCCGCGCGTGGGACTGGAAGGTGTCGGTCAGCTCCCCGGCGCAGGTCGCGCAGGTACAGGCGCTGTTCGCCTGGCTGCTCGCCCCGGACGCCCAGGGGCGCCCTGCTGCCAACGCCCGCCGGACCGGCGTGATGTACATCATTTGGAACAAGCAGATCTTCGGCCTGTACCGGCCGGGCGACGGCTGGCGCCCGTACTCCTGCTCCGGTGTGACCGCCTGCCACCAGGATCACGTCCACTTCTCCTTCACCTGGGCCGGTGCTCGCGCCGCCACGTCGTACTGGTCCGGCCACGTGGCCCCGACCGACTACGGCCCGTGCACCGGGCCCGGGCAGATGTTCGCGCTGCCGGTCGCCGTGGCCCGCGCCGCCCCCTGCCCAGCGCGCACGTACGTGGCGGCGACCAGTCCGGTGGTCACCGGGTTGCAGACGTCCCCCTCGACCGTCCTCGCCCCCGGCGCCACCGGCACCGCTGTCGCCGCCGTCCAGCGCGCCCTCGGCGGCACGACACCGGATGGCGACTTCGGGCCGGCCACCAGCGACCTGGTCACGACCTTCCAGGAGCGCCGCGGCCTTCCTGCCACCGGCATCGTGAACGTGGCCACCCGCAGCAGCCTGATCGACTACGTCAGTGGTGGCACGGCGACGCTGACACCGGCCCCCGTCGTTCCACCGCCGGCACCCCCCGCGCCGCCCGCACCGCCAGCGCCGCCGGCGCCCCGCTACGCCGGGGTCGTCCTGCGGCTGGGTACCTCTGGCCCTGCTGTCGCGGCACTGCAGAAATACCTGCACGTCCGCCCGGACGGCTGGTACGGCCCGCCGACCCTAAGCGCGCTGCTCGCCTTCAAGCGCGCCCACCACCTGCCGCTGACCACCGTCGTGGACCGGGCGACGTGGGTGGCGCTGGCCGCGTAGCAAGAGAGACCGGACGGCTCACCGGGGAACGCGGAGGTACAGCGCACCCGGCGCGACCTCGACCGTGAGCGACGTCGTCTGACCCACCGGCTCGCCGTCAAGCTGAGCCTGGAGCGGGCTGTCGGCGCGCACCTCGATGCGGCGCGCGCTGTGCCGGTGCAGGTTGCCGTCGTCGGTGCGGGACCTCCCGACCAGCCGGGCCAGCAGCCGGCCCCAGTCGAGCAGGTGCCGCGGCGCGAGCACGACGACGTCCAGCACGCCGTCATCGGGTACGGCGTCGGGTAGCAGCCCGACGCCCGCCTGCAGCTCCCCCACGTTGCCGATGACGACGCCGCGAGCCGTGAACGGCTTCGGGGACCGGCCATCGAAGGCGATGGTCAGCTGCGATGGCCGGTCCCGCAGGTGCTGCAGACCCGACACGACGTACGCCGGCCAGCCCACCAGCGCCTTCAGCCCGGCCGGTGCGTCAACCATCATCTCGGCGTCGAACCCGAGCCCGGCCATGACCGCGAAGTGCACCGGGTCGCGGTCGCCGATGCTGGCCGTGGCCAGGTCCAGCCGGCACTCCCGTCCACCGAGGGCGACCGCCAGCGCCGGATCGAGTTCGAGCGGCAGATCCAGGTTCCGGGCCAGCAGGTTCCCGGTCCCCAGTGGCAGGATCCCCAGCACGACGCCGCTGCCGGCCAGCCCCCCGCAGACGGCCTGCACCGTGCCGTCGCCGCCGGCGACCAGGACGAGCTGCGCGCCCCGCCGTACGGCGTCGTGGGCCGCGCCCGCGCCCGTGTCCGACTCGGTCGTCTCGAGCACGACCGGCTCGGGCAGACCGCGCCGCGCGCACTGCTCGCTGACGGTGGCCTGCAGCTGCGCGAAGTCGTCCACCTTCGTCGGGTTGACCACCAGGACGACGGGTCCGGTCACGGCCGGTCCACCTGGCGCAGCAGCAGCAGCCGGGTCGTGATCAGCAGCCAGGTCCCGCCGAGCAGTGCCCCGACCAGGATGTCGGACAGGTGGTGGAAGCCGCGGTACATGCGGCAGAAGCCGACCAGGGGCGGTACGACGACGGCGATCACCACCGTGATCGCGCGAAGCAGCCGGGGGCTGGCGGTGTGCGCGGCGAGCACCGCGCAGCCGCCGTAGAAGGCGATCGCTGCAGCCACGTGCCCCGACGGGAAGCTGGCGTGCGGATCACCTATCCCCAGACGCGGGACGTGAGGGCGGTCCCGCGGGACCAGTGTGCTGGCCGCGAAGTAGATCGCGCTCTCGCCGATGACCGTGACGGCCAGGAACAGCGGCGGTCGTATCCGGCGGGTGACCAGCGCAAGGACGACGACGAGCGCCGCCAGGGCCACCTCGACGGTGTGCGGCTGGGCCAGCTGCGTCCCGGCGTACGTCAGGGTGTTCAGGGTCGAGGTGCGGTGCCCGGCCAGGGATCGCTCGATGGCGTCGTCGAGGTGGCCGACCGAGCCGTACGTGAGCACGTGGACGAGCAGCAGGCCGATGAGCAGGGTGACACCGAGCACCGCCACCCCGGCCACCACTACCTCGACCCCAGTGACCAGGACGGTTCTGGGTGACGCGGTGCGGGCGGTGGTGCGGCGACGGGCGGGCGCGGTCCGGGTCATGTCAGGCCTGTTCCGGTTGGGCGGGCTCGAGGCCCGAGTCCAGGGGTCGGGCACGACGTCCGCGGTCCCGTCGCCAGGCCATGAAGGCCGCTGTGGTCAGGGCCAGCCAGGCGGCGCCGAGGATGTAGCCGCCGAGCACGTCGGTCAAGAAGTGCACCCCGAGCCCGAGCCGGGAGAAGCCCACCAGCAGGACCAGGAGCAGGCCCACCACCAGTGCCGGGCGGCGCACCGCTGCTGCGGCGGGGGGCAGCCCGACGAGCAGTAGTGCGCCGACCCCGACGACCACGCCCACCGCGTGCCCCGACGGGAAGCTCGTGCTGCTCGCCTGCGCGACCGGGTGGGCGAACACCGGCCGGCGGCGCCCGACCAGGTCTTTCACCGCGGTGTCGAGAACTCCACTGCCGATCACCGTCACGATCAGCCACGCGGCGAGCCGTGGCTGGTGGCGCAGGAGCAGCACGAACGCCACGACCACGCCCAGCACCTCGAAGACAGTCGGGCTGAACACGAGCGAGACCGCCTGCAGGAAGCCGATGTAGGACCGGTGGGGCACGGCGAGGGCGTGCAACCCGTCCGCCACCCGCTGATCGAGGCGGGTCAGCGGCCCCCAGCGCTCGGCGACCAGCAGCAGGAGCAGCCCGAACGGCACCGCGAGGACGATCCCGGCCCCGGCGGCGAGAGTGAGCCGCAGCCCCCCTCGGGCATCGGGGTCGAGCCGCGGTCTGGTCATCACGCAGCGATCATGTCCAGACACAGGACGGCAGAACCCTCGCCGGCCGCGGTGCGGCGGGTGGGGCGGTGCGGGTGCCGGGTGCGGGACAGTGCGGCTGCAGACACTCGCCCAGCACCCGGAGGCACCGTGACCACACCCGCCACCATGACCACACCCGCCACCATGCGGGCCGCCCGCTTCGACGCGGCGACCCGCGAGCTGTCCGTGCAGACGGTGCCTGTACCGCGGCCCGCTCCCTCGGAGGTACTCGTCCGCGTCGAGGCCTGCGGCATCTGTCTGTCCGACGTACACCTGCTGGACGGCACATTGCCCGGGCCGCTGCCCGTCGTCACACCGGGCCACGAGGCCGCGGGCATCGTCGAGGTGGTCGGCGACCAGGTGCCCGGGTGGCAGCCGGGCACTCGTGTCGTGCTCGCGGGCGGCCGGCCGTGCGGTAGCTGCGAGAGCTGCGTGCGCGGCCAGCTGGAGACCTGTCGGGCCTTTGAGATCATGGGCTTCAACTACGACGGGGCGTGGGCGCAGTACGTCGTCGTGCCGTACTTCACGCTGACGCCGCTGCCGGACGACATGGCACTGGAGCAGGCCGCTGTGCTCGCCGACGCGGTCAGCACCCCGTACGCCGGGCTCGTTGACCGGGCGGCGCTCAAGCCCGGCGAAGCAGTCGGACTCTGGGGCATCGGTGGTCTCGGGGTGCACGCGGTGCAGATCGCCCGGATGGTCGGCGCCGCGCTGGTCGTCGCGGTCGACCCGCTGCCTGCAGCGCGCGAACGGGCGCTGCTCGCCGGCGCCGATGTCGCTCTCGACCCGACGACGCAGGACGTGCCCGCCGAGGTCTTGCGCCTGACCGGCGGCAAGGGGCTGGATCTGGCCGTGGACCTGGTCGGCGCCAATGCCGTGCTGGCGCAGGGCGACGCCTGCCTGGGCCGGTTCGGGCGCCTGTTGATGGTGGGGCTCTCGCTGGACCCGGTCGAACTGGGGCCGGGCGTGTTCTTCGGGTTGTTCTCACACTCGCTGCTGGGCCATCTCGGCTACCGCAAGAAGCATCTCGACGAGCTGGTCGCTCTCGTGGCAGCCCGACGGTTCGACCTGTCCAGGTCGGTCAGTGCCGTCCTGCCGTTGGAGGAGATCGCCGCCGGCGTCGAGCAGTTGGCCACCAAGTCCGGCAACCCCGTCCGCCTCGTCGTACAGCCCTGGACCTGATCGACGGTCAGGCTGTGACGGCGGCCAGCACGCGCTGGCTGTCCTCGGCGGTCGTCACGGTCACCCGCAGTCCCTCGCCGGCGAAGCACCGGACGAGTACGCCGTGTTCCTCGAACCTCGCGGACAGCTGCTCGCTGCCGTCCCCCGCCGGCAGCCACAGGAAGTTGCCCTGCGACACCGGAACCTGGTGACCGAGCTGGCGCAGCGCCTGGCGCAGCGGCTCGCGCTCGGCGACGACGAGGGCCACGCGATCGAGCAGCTCGGGTTCGGCCTCCAGCGAGGCGAGCGCCGCAGCCTGGGCCGGCAGCGAGACGGCGAACGGCACATGCACCTGCCGCAGTGCCCCGATGACCCCGGCCGAGCCGAGCGCGTAGCCGACGCGCAAGCCCGCCAGGCCGTACGCCTTGGAGAAGGTCCGTAGTACGACCAGGTTCGGATGCGTCGACAGCAGGCGGGTCCCATCGGCGACGTCGGGGTCGTCGACGAACTCGATGTAGGCCTCGTCCAGCACGACCAGAACGTCCGGGGGGAGCCGGTCCAGGAACGCCTGCACGCCTGCTGCCGACAGCGCCGGACCGGTGGGGTTGTTGGGCGAGCAGAGCAGTACCAGCCGGGTTCGGTCGGTGACGGCGGCGGCCATCGCCACCAGGTCCAGTTCGGCGTTCACTAGCGGCACCGCGATCTCCCGGGCGCCGGCCACTGCCACAAAGGTCGGATAGGCCTCGAAGGACCGCCAGCCGTACATCACCTCATCGCCCTCGTCGCAGGCGATCTGCACCAGCTCCTGCACCAGGGCCACCGAGCCGCAGCCCACCGCCACCTGGGAGATGTCCACCCCGTGCCTGTCGGCCAGGGCGGCGGTCAACCGGGTGGCAGCCGGGTCGGGGTAGCGGTTTGCTTCGGCCAGCGCGCGGACCACGGCCTCGACCACGGACGGCAGGGGCGGGTACGGCGTCTCGTTGCTGGCCAGCCGGACGAGGTCCTGACCGGCGGCCGGGCGACGTCCCGGACGGTAGCCGGGCATGTCGTCGAGCAGGCCGCGCAGCCGGGGAGCACTCATCCGGGCGAGGTTACCGCTGGGCCTTGTGGCAGGCCGAGCAGGTGCCGGTGATCTCCAGCGTGTGGTCGAGTGCGGCGTACCCGTGCCGTCCGGCCTCCTCCGCCACCCATCTCTCCAGCTTTGGCGACTCGACCTCGACGGTGGCGCCGCAGGTGCTGCAGGACAGGTGGTGGTGATGGCCCCGGGTGGCGCAGACGCGGTAACCCGCCTCGCCCGTGCTCGTGCGGGCCTCGTCGACCTCGCCGGCTTCTGCCAACGACTGGACGGCCCGGTACACACTCGTCAGCCCGACCGGTCCGCCCGCCGCCCGCAGCCGGGCGTGCAGGTCCTGCGCCGACAGGAAGCCGTCCGCGCCCTGCAGCACGGTGAGCACGGCCTGCTGGGCGCGGGTCACCCGAGCACCCCGATGATGACGTACATCAGGGCGGCGCCGCTGATCGTCATGACCAAGGTGACGCGGGACGGGCGCCCCGCGTGCGCCTCCGGCAAGATGTCGCTCGCGCCGATGTAGAGCAGGAAGCCGGCGAAGGCGCCGAGGTAGAGCAGCAGCCCGGTGTCGGGCACGGTGAACAGCAGCGTCAGCCCGGCTCCCAGTACGGGAGTCACGGCGTCCAGCAGCAGGAGCAGCCTGGCCTTCCTTGGACTGTTGCCATGCGTGAGCATCAACGCCACGGTGTTGAGCCCGTCGGCGAAGTCGTGCCCGATGACGGCAATCGCCACCGCGATTCCCACGCCGTTGCCGACCTGGAACGCCAAACCGATTGCCACGCCGTCAGTGAGGCTGTGGCCGGCCAGGGCCAGGGCAGAGGCCACCCCGACCGTCGGGTGGTGGTGCCCGGCGTAGTCGCCCTCGTGGGCGCTGTGCATGAGCAGCGACTTCTCGACCACGTGGAAAGCCAGGAAGCCGACGACAAGCGCGATCATCGGCACCCGGAAGTCGGTGTGCGTCGAGGCGGCCAGGTTGGCGATCTCGGGTAGGACGTCGAAGCAGACCACCCCGAGGATCACCCCTGCGGTGAAGCCGAGCACCAGGTGCAGCCGGCCCGAGTTCCGCAGGGCGAACAGCCCACCCAGCCCGGTGGACAGGAACGTGCCGAGGGCGAGGAGGACGGCCACGCGGTGACCGTACCGCAATGACAACCGTTCCCATTCTCAAGTCCGGGGGACGTCCAAGCTCGTCGCTGCCAGTGACGCCAGGTCGGCCGCTACTCCGAGGCGGCGGCCGGCCCAGCGCCGGCAGAGCCCTCGCCGACCCAGACGGTCTTGATGTTGCAGAACTCCTTGATGCCGTGCCCGGCCAGCTCGCGGCCGTACCCAGAGGTCTTGACGCCGCCGAAGGGCAGCTCGGGGTAGGACGTCGTCATCCCGTTGATGAACACCATCCCGGCCTCGAGGTCGCGGGCGAAACGCTCCTGCTCCTGCGGGTCCGACGTCCACACGTTGGAGCCCAGCCCGAAGTCGCTGTCGTTGGCCAGCTCGAGCGCCTGTTCGAGGTCGGCCACCCGGTGCAGCTGGGCAACGGGGCCGAACACCTCCTCGTAGTACATCCGCATGTCCTTGGTGATCCCCGTCAGCAGCGTCGCCGGGTAGAACCAGCCAGGCCCGGCGGGCGCCGTACCGCCGACGACGACCTCCGCACCTTTCTCGACAGCGTCGGCCACGAGCTCCTGGACGTCCTTGCGGCCCTGCTCGGTGGCCAGCGGCCCGATGTCGGTGCCGTCACGAGTCGGGTCGCCGAGCTGCTGAGCCGACAGCGCCTTCGCGAACAGCCGCGTGAACTGCTCGTGTACGTCGGTGTGCACGATGAAGCGCTTGGCCGCGATGCAGGACTGGCCGTTGTTCTGGCACCGGGCCGTCGTCGCGACCTCGGCGGCGCGCTGCAGGTCCGCCGACGGCATCACCACGAACGGGTCGCTGCCGCCGAGCTCGAGCACGGTCTTCTTGACCTCGTCGCCGCAGATCGCCGCCACCGCGCTGCCCGCAGGCCCGCTGCCGGTGAGCGTCGCTGCCACGACCCGCTTGTCGCGCAGCACGGCCTCCACCTGCCCGCTGTCGATCAGCAGGGTCTGGAAGACGTCGGCGGGGAAGCCCGCCCGCCGGAACAGCTCCTCCAGGAACAGCGCCGTCTGCGGCACGTTGGACGCGTGCTTGAGCAGCCCGACGTTGCCCGCCATGAGCGCTGGTGCGGCGAAGCGCATCGCCTGCCACAGCGGGAAGTTCCACGGCATGATTGCCAGGACGGGACCGATCGGCTGGTAGCGGGCGTAGGCCCGGACCGCCTTGACGGCGCCCGCGTCGGCCGGCTCGTCGGCGAGCAGGGCCTCGCCGTGCTGGGCGTAGTACCGGCAGCCGGCGGCGCACTTGCCGATCTCGGCCTTCGCGGCCGGCACGGTCTTGCCCATCTCGGTCGTCATCAACGCCGCAATGCTCTCGCTCTCGGCGTCCAGGATGTCGGCGGCGGCGCGCAGCCAGCCAGCCCGGTCGGCGTAGGACGTCAGCCGGTACCCGGCGAAGGCCGTCGCGGCCCTGCCCAGCTTGTCCTCGAGCTCAGGTGCGGTCAGCGGGTCGAACGTCTTCAGCGTCTCGCCAGTGGTCGGGTTAATGGTCGCGATGGCCATGCGGCTCCTTCGTGCAGGTCAGGTGAGCCTGCCCTACCCATGCACCTGCGGCAGCACCACCGGCCGACCCGTCAGCGCTTGCGCACCGGGCGCGGGCCGAAGATCTGCTCGGCCCGCTCGTCCTCGGACAAGCCACCCCACACACCGTACGGCTCGCGCATAGTGAGGGCGTGCGCGGCGCACTCACGCCGTACGGGGCAGGAACGGCAGACCTGACGCGCGGCGCCCTCGCGCAGGCTCCGGGCCGGTTCCCGCTCGCCTGTGGGGTGGAAGAACAGCTCGTCCTGGCCACGGCAGCGGGCGCTCTCCTGCCAGTCCCAGCGCCACGTCTGGGCACCCGGGGGGACGGCGGTACCAAGGACGTCGGGCACAGCGACCTCCAGGTGCGACAGCGGGACCAGGCCATCATGTACTACCAAGCGTAGAAGTTCTACCGGACGTAGCATGACATGCATGACACGGCTGGGTGAGCTGGAGCGCGCGGCGATGGAGTGCGTCTGGGCCCAGGACCTACCGGTCACGGCCCGCCAGGTAGCCGACGCGCTCGCCGGCCGCGGCCTGGCCTACACCACGGTGCTCACGGTGCTCGGCCGGCTGGAGCGCAAGGGTCTGCTGGCCCGCGACAGCGCCGCCCGCGCGCATGTTTACACCGCGGTGGGCTCCCGCGAGGACCACGTGGCCGTGCTCATGCAGCAGGCGCTGGGCCAGGCCGACGACCGCGCGGCCGCCCTGCAGCACTTCGCCCGCTCGGTCAGCCCGGCCGAGGCGGAGGCCCTGCGCCGGGCGCTCGACGGTCTGGGCTGACCGTGCTCGCGGCGGCCGCAGTGCTGGCAGCCGCCCTGCTGCTGCTCGTCATCGTGCTGCCGTCCCGCTTGGCGGCGGCCGCCTGGCCGCTGCGGGCCCCCGGGCTCGCCCTGGTGCTGTGGCAGGCGGCTGGTCTGGCCGGCGGCCTGCTGCTGCTCGAGCTGGCCGCGACCGTGGCCCTGTCACCCCTCGGGAACGACGACGCGGCAGCTCTGCGCCAGGTCCCGCACGGGCACCTGCCCTGGTGGTCCTGGCTCGCCGGCGCGCTCGGGGTAGCCGTGCTGCTGCGCTTGCTGTCGGTCCTGGCCGCCTCCACGGCGCGGACCGTGCGTGCCCGGCGCCGCAACCGGGTCCTGGTGGACCTCGTTGCCAGCCGCAACCTGCTCCTGCTCGGGACCCAGGTGGTCGACCATGACGTCCCGGTGGCTTACTGCCTGCCCGGCCTGCGACCGCGGGTCGTGCTGTCCAAGGGGGTGCTGGCGCTGCTGTCCTACGAGGAGATCAACGCCGTGCTGGCTCACGAGCAGGCACACCTGACGCAACGGCACGACCTGGTGGTCCTGCCGTTCGTCGCGCTCGGGGCTACGTTCCCGTCGCTCGCGGCGGTACGTACGGCGCGCGGCGCGGTCGGGCTGCTTGTCGAGGTGCTCGCCGACGACTCGGCCGCGCGACGGCACGACCGGGCGATCCTGGCCCGCGCGCTGTGGAAGATCGGCACGGCGGCGGTACCGACCGGAGCCCTCGGCGCCGGTGGCGGCGACACGCTGCTACGTGCCCGCCGGCTGCTCGCGCCGCCCAGGCCGCTGCCGGCCAGCTCGTCCGGCGCCATCGCGCTGCTTGCCGCCGCGGTCGCCGTCAGCCCGGTGGCGGCGGTCCTGGTGCCACTCGTGCTGCGTTGAACCCAGCCTGCTCGGGACGAAGACCCAACTGTTGCCCAGTCCGCGCCCGACACTGCCTTCGCCGCCACCCCTTGCGGCCGCCACCCCACTTCGGCCGCCGATCAAGGCGCTATCCCCATGATCACCGTGACGATCATGGACATGTCGCCTTGATCGGCGCGGGTGGTCGCGGTGCTCGTCACCCGCCTCGGCAGGCTGGCGGACACCCGCCTACGGGCCATCTGCGCCGGCCTCGCCACTGCGGTCGTCTGTCCGGGCTGAGGCAAGGACCGTCGCCGCGGCCGCGAAGGCGCTCTGCATCGGTCGACGGCGTGCCCAGCCCGTACGTCTCGAGCCTGCATGCGGGGTGAGGTCTACCGCTGCCAGCGCGAGGGAGAGGCCACGAGCAGGCAGCTGGTGGACGAGGCACTGCCTCTGGTCCTGGACCTGTAGTCGTCGCAGGCCAGCGTCACCAACGCCCTGGGTACGGTCCGGTCATGAACACCGAGGTCGCCGCCCAGCTGCAGGCTCTGCTCGACGGCCCCTACGCCGAGGTACGCCAGCAGACCCGCCGCCTGCTCGTGGACCTCGGGCTCGAGAAGGCCGACGGGCTGGACCGCGAGGCCTACCGCGACCTGGTCCTGCAGTGGTGCCGCGAGCTGGCCCGGGCCGGCGCCGGGGCCCGGTCCTTCCCGGTCGCGTACGGCGGTCAGGACGACCCCGGCGCAGCGATCGCCGGCTTCCAGACCCTCGCCTTCGGCGACTTGTCGCTGCTGGTCAAGGTGGGCGTGCAGTTCGGTCTGTTCGGCGGGTCGGTCAACCGGCTCGGGACGGCGCGCCACCACGAGCGCTACCTGCGCGACATCGCCTCGCTGGAGCTACCCGGCTGCTTCGCCATGAGCGAGAGCGGTCACGGGTCGGACGTGCGCAGCATCCGGACCCAGGCCCGGTACGACGCCGACGCGCAGGAGTTCGTCATCCACACGCCGGACGAGACCGCGCGCAAGGACTGGATCGGCAACGCGGCCCGGCACGCACGCCTGGCCGCTGTGTTCGCACAGCTCGACGTGGCAGGCGAGGCGCAGGGCGTACACGCCTTCCTGGTACCGGTCCGCTCGCCCTCGGGCGAGGTCCTGCCGGGCATCGAGATCGAGGACTGCGGTGACAAGATGGGCCTGCAGGGTGTCGACAACGGCCGGCTGCGGCTGTCGGCCGTACGCATCCCCCGGGAGGCGCTGCTGGACCGCTACGGGACGGTGGAGGCCGACGGCACCTACACCAGCCCCATCAACTCGCCCGGCGCCCGCTTCTTCACGATGATCGGCGCGCTCGTCGAGGGCCGGATCTGCATCGCGGCGGGCGGCATCTCGGTCGCCCGCAGCGCCTTGACGATCGCCGTGCGGTGGGGCGAGCGCCGCCGCCAGTTCGGCACCGGGCTGGACATGGACACCCCGCTCATGGACTACCTCACCCATCAGCGCCGCCTGTTGCCGGCGGTCTGCACCTCCTACGCGCTGCAGGCAGCCCACGACCACCTCACGGCGAGCTACGTCGACGCGCTCGCCGAGCGCGAGCAGCACACGTCCAGCAGCAGCAAGCAGCGTGCAGTCGAGGCCCTGGCCGCCGGCCTGAAGGCGGTAGCGACCTGGCACACGGTTGAGACCGTGCAGCAGGCGCGGGAGTGCTGCGGCGGCAAGGGCTATCTCGCCGAGAACCGCTTCGCGGCGCTGCGCGCGGACTCCGACGTGTTCGTGACCTTCGAGGGCGACAACACGGTGCTCATGCAGCTGGTGGCCAAGACGCTGCTGTCGGACTACGCCTCGCAGTTCGAGGATCTCGACGCCGTCGGCATGGTGCGGCACCTGACGACCCGGCAGGTGGGCCGGGTGCTCGGCGACCTAGGGCGGTCGCTGCGCAGCGGCGGCGACCTGCGCTCGCCGGAGTGGCAGGCCGCGGCCCTGGCGTTCCGGGAGGAGCGGCTCGTGGACGCGCTCGCCCGGCGGCTGCGCACCCTGGTCAAGGAGGGCACCGACCCGTTGCGGGCCCTGTCGACCTGCCAGGATCATGCCGTGGCCGCGGCCCGCGCTCACATCGAGCGGGTGGTGCACGAGCAGTTCGCCGTCAAGGTCGAGCAGTCCGGCCTGCCGCTACTCGACGACGTACGGGACCTGGCCGTGCTGTCGGCGATCGAGCGGGACCGCGCGTGGTGGCTCGAGCACGGGTTCCTGTCGGCGGACCTGAGCCGGGACCTGCAGAAGCAGGTCAACGCGCTGTGCGCCGACCTGCGCCCGCACGCCCTCACCCTGGTCGAGGGTTTCGGCATCCCCGATGCCCTGCTACGCGCGCCGATCGCCGTCGCGCCACAGGCCGGTGGCGCCGGCACGGACTAGCCCAGGGCCAGGGACCAGCCCCCGCGGCCGGACTCAGACGACCTCGCGCAGTGCTCCGGTCGCCACGTCGTACACGAACCCACGGACCGAGTCCTTCAGCGGGATGGCTGGGTCGGCGTGGATGCGGGCCAGACTCTGCTTGACGTCGACGTCCAAGTCGTTGAACGCCTCCGGCGCCCAGGACGGCTTGATCCCAGTGTCGGCGAGGATCTGGGCCCGGAACTCATCGTCGGTGAAGGTCAGCATCCCGCAGTCGGTGTGGTGGATCAGGACGATCTCGGTGGTGCCGAGCAGGCGCTGGCTGATCGCCAGGCTGCGCAGGGCGTCCGGGGTGATGACGCCGCCCGCGTTGCGGATCACGTGGGCGTCGCCCTCGGACAGACCGAGCAGGCCGTACGGGTTCAGGCGCGCGTCCATGCAGGCCACGACGGCAATGTGCTTGGCGGGCGGCATCGGCAGGCTGGCCTTGTCGAAGGTGGCCGCGTACTGCTCGGCGTTGGCGAGCAGCTGTTCGGTGACGGTCATGCGGAGTCCTTCCCGGACGGGTACGCCGGCCGGGGGATCGGCGGGTCCCGTCATTGTCACCCGACCGCGGTGGCCGGCTGCGGTCCGGGGTCGGGTTGCGCCCCACGACCGCGCCCCGACTGGGGCAGAACCCGACTGTCAGCCGGCCCAGGCGGTCGCCGTGCCAGGCGCTGGTTGACTGGGCACCGTGACCGACTCGACCCCACTGGACCTGGCTGTGCTGCAGACAGTGGAACGGCGGGTGCTCTGGCTCGCCACCAGCGTCGTGCACGCCGCCAACGCGCGCCGACCGAACAGCTCGGGTGTCAAGGTCGGCGGCCATCAGGCCAGCAGCGCCTCGCTGGTGAGCGTGATGACCGCCCTGTGGTTCGACGGGCTGACCTCCGCCGACCGGGTCAGCGTCAAGCCGCACGCCTCACCCGTACTGCACGCGTTGAGCTTCCTGCTCGGCGACCTGGACGCCTCCTACCTGCCCCGATTGCGTGAGTTCGGCGGCCTGCAGCCCTACCCGTCGCGGACCAAGGACCCGGACACGCCGGACTACTCGACCGGCTCGGTGGGAATCGGGGCGACGGCTCCGGTATGGGGGGCGGTGGCCCGGCGGTACGTGCAGACGCACTTCGACGTGCCTCCCGGCGGCCGGCAGATCTCCCTGCTGGGCGACGCCGAGCTGGACGAGGGCGCGATCTGGGAGTGCGTCGCGGACCCGATGGTGCAGCGGCTCGGAGAGGTGCTCTGGGTCGTGGACCTCAACCGCCAGTCGCTGGACCGCATCGTGCCGGACATCGCGATCAGCCGGTGGCAGGGGATGTTCGCCGCTGCAGGCTGGCAGGTCCTCGAAGCCAAGTACGGCCGGCTCCTGCAGTCGCTGTTCACTCGTCCCGGCGGGGAGCTGCTGCGCACCCGCATCGACACGATGGGCAACGAGGAGTACCAGTGGCTGCTGCGCTCCCCCGCTGCTGAGCTGCGCGAACGCCTGGCCGCGGGAGCCGTGCTCGACCCGCTGTCCGACGACGAGGTCGCGGCCGCGCTGCGTGACCTGGGCGGCCATGACCTGGCCGAGCTGGGCGAGGTGTTCCGCGCGGTGGACAACACCCGGCCGACGGTGGTGTTCGCCTACACCGTCAAAGGCCACGGCCTGCCCGTCGAGGGCCACCCCGGCAACCATTCCGCGCTGTTGAGCGAGCAGCAGTACGCCGAGCTGGCGGCCGTTCTCGGCACCGAGCCGGACGATCCCTGGCGGCCGTTCGAGCCGGGCTCCGAGGCCGGGCAGCTGTGCGCCAGGACCGCCGCGCGGCTGGCCCGCAAGCCGGTGACGTTGACAGTGCCCCCGGCAGTACCGGTGGAGCTCGGGCGTACCCATCGTGGGGAGCAGTCGACGCAGGCGACGCTGGGCCGGGTGCTGACCGACCTGGCCCGGGATGCGCCGGAAGTCGCCCGGCGGATCGTTACTGTGTCCCCGGACGTGGCCTCCTCGACCAACACCGGCGGCTGGATCAACAAGGTCGGGGTGTGGTCGCCGCAGGACCGCCACGACTGGTTCGCCTCGGGCGACGGGCTGCCGGACGACCGGCTCGTGCGCTGGCGCGAGACCAGCGCCGGTCAGCACATCGAGCTCGGCATCGCCGAGGTGAACCTGGTCTGCCTTCTGGGACAGCTCGGGGCGACCTGGTCGGTGCTCGGGGAGCTGCTGGTCCCGATCGGCACCGTCTACGACCCGTTCGTGGGCCGGGCGCTGGAACCGTGGTCGTTCGGGACCTACGCCGGAGGCCAGAGCATCCTGGTCGGGACCCCGTCCGGGGTGAGCCTCGCGCCCGAGGGCGGCGCGCACCAGAGCACGGGTACGCCCTCCATCGGCCTGGAGCAGCCGGGCGTCACGGCGTACGAGCCGGCGTTCGCCATCGAGACCGAGTGGTGCCTACTGGACGCCATCTCCAGGATCGGCGTGCAGGACGGCGAGTCGGCGTACCTGCGGTTGAGCACGCGGCCGCTGGACCAGGCGCTGTGCGACCTGCCGACCGACCCGGAGCTGCGTGAGCAGCGGCGGCGGGACGTGCTGGCCGGGGCCTACCGCCTGCGTACCGGAGACGGGCCCGCCGATGTCACCCTGGCGGTCGTCGGCGCGCTGACGCCCGAGGCGCTGGGGGCGGCCGAACAGCTGACCGCGCACGGCGTGGTGGCCGATGTCGTGGTCGTCACCTCCTACGACCGGCTGTGGCGCGCGGTGCAGGCCGGCCGGGGGCGGCTCACCGGTCCGGCGCACGGTGTGGACGAGGGTGTGCTCGACCGGGCCTTCCCGACCGCACGACGTTCGCCCCTGGTAACTCTGCTCGACGGCCACCCGCACACGTTGGCCTTCCTGGGCGCCGTGACCGGCACCCCGACGAGCTGCCTAGGGGTGTCGCAGTTCGGCCAGGGCGGCAGCCTGCAGGACGTGTACGCCGCGTACGGCCTGGATGTCCGCTCGGTCGTCGACGCCGCCCTCGATCTGCTCGACGCGACCACGTGAACCGCGGCGACCTGAGTGCTCGCCCGAGCCCTCGGTTCCCTTGACGGCCCTGATCATCGGAAGGATCGATGGCTCACAAGCCCCTCGCAGCTACCGAACGAGCATCGATGCTTCTGATGATCACAGGGCAGGGAGGGGGCGCTCGCTCCCGCGCACACTTCGGGGCCTCTAGACCGGGGCGAGCTGGCGTTCCGGCAGGCCGGGTTCGGTGCCGGCGGCGGCGACCGCTGACGGCTCGACCCGCAGGAGCTTGGCCAGACCGGTGGGCAGCCACCAGTTCCACCGACCGAACAGGCTGACCAGAGCGGGTACGAGCAGGGCCCGCACGAGCGTGGCGTCGATGAGGATGCCGACACCCAGCGCCGTACCGAGCACCTTGATGTCGGTGCCGGGCGAGGACGCCAGCGCCGCAAAGGAGAAGAACAAGATCAGCGCGGCCGACGTCACCAGCCGCCCGGTGCGGCCCAGTCCCGTGACGACGGCTTGAGCGGTCGAGCCGGTGCTGTCGTACTCCTCCCGCATCCGGGCCAGGATGAACACCTCGTAGTCCATCGACAGCCCGAACAGGAACGCGAAGATGATCACGGGCAGCCAGAAGGTGATCGCGCCGGTCGGCGAGACCCCGAACACCGCGTTCGCGCCGTGCCCGTGCTGCCAAAAGAACACCACCGCGCCGAATACCGCCGCCAGCGAGACCAGGTTGAGCAGGACCGCCTTGACCGGCAGCAGCACCGAGCGGAACGTGCGCACCAGCAGCACGAACGTGATGACGGCGATCAGCGCCAGGACGTACGGGAAGTTGTTGTAGACGGCCCGGAAGTAGTCCTGCACGATCGCCCCGGTGCCGGCGACCCCCACCGTGACGCCGGTCGCCTTCTGCACGGCGCTGCGCACCCCGTCCACGACCTGGTTACTGGCGCTGTCGACGGTCTCGCGCACGGGCAGGACGTCCACGACCGCCTGGCCGTTCCTGGTGCCGCCCACCGCGGCGGTACGCACCCCCGGCACGGCACTGGCGGCCTGCACCGCGGCCGCGGCCTGTCCCTGCGGCACGAGGACCTCGATCGGGGTGAGGACGCCGTCGCCGACGCCGCCGGCCTTCAGCTGCTGCAGAGCGTTGTACGCCGGTCCGCTGCGGGCCAGCGAGCCGGTACCTGACTGCCCGATCTTGAGGCCGAACACCGGCGCAATGACCAGACCGAGGGCCAGGACAGCGGCCCCGGCCGCCACCCATCTACGGCGCACGATTAGCCGCGCCCATGCCGACCAGCCACGGGCGGCGACCGCATCGTGCCGGATCCGCGGCCAGTCCACCCGCGGGCCGATCTTGGACAGCAGCGCGGGCAGCAGGGTCAGGACGACCGCGACGCTGACCAACGGGATGAGCATGCCGGCCAGGCCCATGCTGCGCAGGAACGGCACGGGTACGACGACCAACGCGAGCAGGCTGATCGCCACGGTGACGCCGGAGGCGAGTACGGCGTGCCCGGCGGTCTGCACGGCCAGCACGATGGCCTCGTCGTTGGTGTGGCCGTGCGCGCGCTCCTCCCGCCAGCGCGAGACCAGCAGCAGCGAGTAGTCGATCGCAACCCCCAGCCCGACCAGCGCGATCAGGAACTGCACCACGAAGCTCACGTCGGTGAGGTAGGTCAGCCCGAGCACGAGCAGGAACGTCGTCAGGATCGACACGGCCGCGATGAGCAGCGGCACGAGCGCCAGGAACGACGCGAACACGAATGCCAGCACCGCGAGTGCACCGAGCGCCCCGAACAGCGTCTCGACGAGCACGCTAGGGCCCTGGGTGTTCCCGCCCGCGGCGAGCAGGTTGTACGACGTGAGCCCGTACTCCAGTCCGGCCGACCGTGCGGCTTGCTGCACGACCGGGCTCAGCGCGGTCTCCAGGCCTGGGCCGAAGCCCGTTGGCCGCGGTCCCTGCACGAGCGCGAACGTGCTCCTGCCGTCGTTGGTGACAAAGCGGGCGTCCCCGGTGCTGGTCAGGTCGACCACGCGGGCCTGCGGCAGCCGGGTCCGTACCACGGCGAACACCTTGGCGATGTCGCCGGCGTGCTGCTGCACGGTGCTGCCGGACGGCACCGTCAGCACCGGCACCAGGGTGTCGGCGGTACTGGACCCGAAGGTCTGAATCAACCGCTGCTCGGCCTGGAACCCCGGCTGCCCAGGCAACGAGAAATCGAAGTTCAGCCGGCCGGCGGCCGGACCGGCCGCAAAGAAACCGGCGAGGAACAGCACGAGCCAGGTGAGTCCGACAACCAGGCGGTGGCGCAACACGAACCGCGCAAGGGTCTCCACAGAGCGGAACGGTAGCCACATTCGGCGGTCCGAACCAGCGACCCGCCGACCCTGATCCGGTCATGGTCGCGCCCGGATCTCAGCCAGCGGTAGGTCAGCCGGACGAGGAGGAGTCCGCAAGGTCGACGCAGGCCTGGAAGCCGTACGCGCGCATGTAGTCCAGGTCCGCGCGGGTGACCGGAGGGGCGCTGTCGCCCAACCGGACCAGCGCCGCCTTGTCATGTCGCTTGGTCGCGGCCTCCACGTCGTCGGCGAAGCGCTGCGCGCCGGCCGTCTGCTCGCGCAGCGGTTCGATGACCCGCTTGCGCAGGTCCGCTCGGTCCTTGGCGGGCGGTTGGAGGGCCTCCAGCCGACTCGTCGTCGCGGTGGCTATACCTACGACGGAGCGGACGTACGGGGCGAAGTCCGCCAGCGCCTTCGGCTTGGTCAGGGCCTGGGTCTGCGCGTCGGCCTGGATGCAGATCTGCTCCGCGGACTTGAGGTAGCTGTTCTTGGTGTCGTCGTAGGACCGGCCGCAGCCCGAGAGCAGCAGCACGCACGCGAGCAGTGCGAGGCTCTTCACGGACCCTTCCTACCCGAGCGATGCCGGTCGGCGGCCGACGACCCAGCAGGCGACGGCCGCCGCCGCACCGACATTCAGCGAGTCCACGCCGGCGGCCATCGGGATGCGCACCCGTTCGTCGCTGCCCGCCATCGCCTGCGCGGACAGGCCCGGCCCCTCGGCGCCGAGCAGCAGCGCGACCTTGTCGTCCGCGTCCACCGCGACCTGCTCGAGCCTGGTGGCAGCCGGGTCTGGTGTCAGCGCCAGCACCCGGAAGCCGGTGTCACGGGCCTGGGCGAGCCCGGCCGGCCAGCTGTCGAACCAGGCGTAGGGCACGGCGAAGACCTCGCCCATCGACACGCGTACGGCACGCCGGTAGAGCGGATCGCAGCAGGTCGGGCTCAGCAGGACCGCGTCCATCCCGAGCCCGGCAGCGCTGCGGAACACCGCGCCCAGGTTGGTGTGGTTGTTGACGTCCTCGATCACGACGACGCGGGTCGCGCCCTCGAGCACCGTGGCGGCGGTCGGCAGCGGCAGCCGGCCGAAGGACCCGAGCGCGCCACGATGAACGTCGAATCCGGTGACGGCCTCGAGCACGTCGTAGGACGCGGTGTAGGTCGGGCAGGCCAGTCCGAGCAGGTCAGGCGGCAGCTGCTTGCCGGCCCCCAGCAGCAGCGATCGCGGCGGGTAGCCGGCCCGCAGGGCGCGCCGCATCACCAGCTCCCCCTCGGCGAGGAAGAAGCCCTTCTCCGGCTCGTGCTTGGCGCGGCGCACCACGTCGGTCAGCCCGACGTAGTCGGCCAGCCTCTGGTCCGCTGGGTCGTCGATCTGCTGCCGGTCGACCATCGGCTACGGGCGGGCCCGGTCGTACTGCGCCGGCCACGTGATGTCCTCGCCGAGCTCGGCGGCAGCGCGCAGCGGCCAGTAGGGATCGCGCAGCTGCTCACGCGCCAGCAGCACGGCATCGGCCTGACCGGCGACCAGGACGTCCTGGACCTGCTTGGGCTCGGTCAGCAGTCCGACGGCAGCCGTCGGGATGCCGGTCGAGCGGACGGCTTCGGCGAACGGCACCTGGTAACCGGGGCCGAGCGTGATCTGCTGGTCCGGATCGAGACCTCCTGAGGAGCAGTCGATCAGGTCGACGCCACGGGCGGCGAGCAGCGGCGCGAGCGCCACGGACTCCTGGACCGACCAGCCGCCCTCGACCCAGTCCGAGGCCGAGATGCGTACGAACAGCGGCTTGTCCTGCGGCCACACCTCGCGCACGGCCTCGGTGACCTGCAGCAGCAGCCGTACCCGGTTGTCGTAGGACCCGCCGTAAGAGTCGGTACGGGTGTTGGACAGCGGGGAGAGGAACTCGTGCAGCAGATAGCCGTGGGCGGCGTGCAGCTCGATGACGTCGAAGCCGGCCTCCTGTGCCCGCACGGCCGCGGCGACGAAGTCCCGAACGACTTTGCTGAGGCCCTCGGCGTCGAGCTCGACCGGCACGGCGTACCGCCCGAAGGCCAGCGCCGACGGACCGACGGACCGCCAGCCACCGTCGCTAGCCGGCACGCTGCCCTGACCGCCGGAGAACGGGCTGTACGTGCTGGCCTTGCGTCCCGCGTGCGCGAGCTGCACCCCGGCGCGCGCACGCCGGGCGTGCAGGAACGCCACGATCCGCGACCACCGGTCAGCCTGCTCATCGGTCCAGATGCCTGCGTCCTGTGGGCTGATCCGACCCTCCGGGCTGACCGCTGCGGCCTCGGTGAACACCAGCCCGGCGCCCCCGACTGCCCGGGAGCCCAGGTGCACCAGGTGCCAGTCGTCAGGCAGCCCGTCGGTGCTGGAGTACTGGCACATCGGACTCACCCACGCCCGGTTCTTGAAGGTCGTACCGCGCAGGGTCAGGGGCTCGAAGAGTCGGCTCACGTCGTACGGCAACCGGCGGCGAGGTTGTGGGCATTCCTGAGGCACCGGCCGGCGGGGGCAGCCACCCGTCGAGCGGGGCGCGGAAAAGCCTTCGCGGCAGGCCTGCCCGACCTGGTACGACGGGGGCGTGCTCATCACTGCCGTTCTGGACTCGGCTACCGCCGCTTGGGCGCACCCGGTCCGCGAGGCGAGCCACGCCGCTGACCACGAAGACCTGCCCTCGGCCCCGCTCCAGGATCTGCTCGACGAGCTCGGTCGCGAGCAGACCGCCGAACGGGCGCTGTAGTTCGCCGGGTCGGTCGACGCAACCCCTGTCGCCTTGGCCCGCGTGGGACTGCCGCTGCACGACAACACCGCCGCAGCCTCGCTCGACGTGCAGGTGCACCCGGGCCACCGGCGCTGTGGGTACGGCACAGCGATGGCGCGGCACGGGCTGGACCTCGTGCGGGCCGAGGGCCGTACCAGGGTCTTCGGCGAGGTCTGGGAGCCGCTCGACGAACCCACCCCGGCCGGCCCGTCACCCGTATTCGCCGCCTCTTTCGGCGCCCGACCGGTCCTCGTCGAGTTACGGCGACTGCTCGACCTGACCGAGCTGGACGGCCAGCTGGTGGACCGGTGCCTGGAGCGGGCGGCCGAGGCCGCGGCGGGCTACCGATTGGTGCAGTGGGTGGACAGGGCGCCTGCTGAGCTGGTCGAGGGTCTCGCCCTGCTGTCCGGACGCATGAGCACCGACACCCCGATGGGCGAGATGCAGTGGGAGCCCGAGGTGTGGGACGCGGCGCGCTGGCTGGCCAAGGAGGAGAACTCTGCGGCCCGGCAGTACGCGCGGCTGGTGTCGGCCGCCGTCCACGACGGCACGGGCCGGGTGGTCGGCCTCACCGAGATCCTGATCAGCCGTCTGCGCCCCGAGACCGGCACCCAGGGGGACACCATCGTCGACCCGGAGCACCGGGGGCACCGCCTCGGGATGCTGCTCAAGGCCGCGAACCTGCGACTGCTGCGATGCGAACTGCCCGGCGTGCGGCGGGTGAACACCTGGAACGCCGCGGTCAACAGGCACATGGTCGCCATCAACGACGTGCTGGGGTTCCGGGCGGTCGAGCGCTGGACCGAGTGGCAGCTCGACCTGTGAGCCGGCAGCCCACGCGGGTGCCGGCCTGCGCTTCTGACTGGAGTCCCGCAACTCTGGCCATGCGGCACTGGGGGGTCCATGCTGGTCCGCGTCCGTGAACACCGAGCAGAGGGAGCACGATGCGCAAGATCGTGAACGCTGGAAGTGCAGGGCGGTGCGTGGTCGTCGCCGCGGTCTCGGTGGTCACGCTGGCCCTCGCGCAACCGGCCAGCGCATCGACGGCGGAACGCCCGGTGTCGGTGCTGCACGTCGGTCAGGTCGCCGCTCAGAACGTCCCGGTGCTCCCCGGCTCCGAGCCCGACACGCTCGTCGAGCCCGATCTGGCCGTGTCGCCCCTCCACCCGAACGTGGCGCTCACCGTCGCCCACGACGGCCGGTATGCCGACGGCGGCGCGGTAGGCATCGCCTACGCCTGGACCGACAACGGCGGTGCGCGCTGGCACTCCTCGGCACTGCCGAAACTGACCGTCGGCACCGGGGGTCCCGCGGTGTGGGAGCGCGCCAGCGACCCGGTTGCGGCGTACGGCCCCGACGGCACTGCCTACGTCTCCACCTTGCTGTTCAACAGCGGGTGCGACTCGGCAGTCGCGGTGTCGCGCAGCACCGACGGTGGCAAGACGTTCGGCGCACCGGTACTGGCGCACCGCAGCAGCACGTGCGCAGTGTCCGACGACAAGAACTGGCTCGTCGTCGACGACAGCGCCACCAGCCCGCACAAGGGCCGGCTCTACCAGTTCTGGACGCCCTTTCTCACCGACATCTTCGGCAACAGCGACGGCTCCCCGCAGGCGCTGGTCTACTCCGACGACTCCGGCCGCACCTGGAGCCAGCCGGTCAATGTGAGCCCCCCGCACGCCAACTCCCAGAACTCCCAGCCAATGCTGCGGCCCAACGGCCACCTCGTCGACGCCTACCTGGACTACGGTCCCGCCGCCGCCGCCGAGGGACCCGAAGCGGCGGGCGCCCGGCGCACCGCCCACCGGGCGACGCCCACCCCCTCACCGTCCGCCGCCGCACCGTCCGTGGCTGCGGCGAGCTACCCGGTCTTCGTGACCCGGCTGTCCTCGGACGGCGGCGCGACCTGGCACCAGGGTGGCACCGTCACCAGCGACGTGGGCGAGGGCCCGGCCGGTTTCCGGTGCTGCCTCCCCTCGGCCGTCAGCGACCCCGTCAGCGGTCGGCTGTACGCCGCGTGGAACTCCCGGAAGCCGGCGCAGGTAAGGCTGTCGTCCTCGACCGACGGAGTGCACTGGTCTGCTCCGGTGCTCGTGAACCACGGCACCGGCGGCGGCGCCACCGTCAACGCCGACGTGTCCGCCTACAACGGCTCGGTTGCCGTGTCGTTCGGTGTGCTCGACGCCAAGACGGGCCCCGGCACGTTCGGCCAGCAGTACGTCGCGACCTCCCACAACCGGGGCGCCACCTTCACCAACCAGATCGCGATCGGCCCGGTCAGTAACTACGCCTACGCCGCGCAGGCTCGGGGCATCTTCCCCGGCGACTACATCGGCAGCGCCATGACCAAGGGTCGGCTGTACCTCGCCTGGTGCCGCTCCAGCCGGCCCCCGTCCGGGGGTAAGTACCACCAGGTGCTGTACGCGGCTGTCTTCGGGATCTGACCTGCCTGCTCCGACGCCGGCGGGTCAGCGCTCGCGCGCCCACCGACGGATCGTCTCGATCCGCTCCTGCAGTTGGACCGCGGTGGCCTGAGCACTGGGTGGGCCGCCGCAGGAGCTGCGCAGCTCGGCGTGCACGGCGCCGTGCGGCTTGCCGGTGCGGTGATGCCAGGCGCCCACCAGGCCGTTCAGCTCCTTACGCAGCACCTGCAAGACCTGGTACGCGGTGACGACCGGCGGCGCGATGACCGGCGGCAAGGTGCGCGCGGCCGCTCGGCTGTGCAGCTGCCTGGCCTGGTGCTGCTGGAGCAGGACGGCGACCTGCTCCGGCGCGAGCAGCCCTGGTAGGCCGAGGAAGTCCTGCTCTTCCGCTGAGCCGAGCTCGGCGCCGGTTCCGTACTCCCCGCCGTCGTAGATCACCCGATCCAGGTGGGCCGAGGCCTGCAGCGCGGTGAAGGCCGCCTCGTCCTCGCCGTCGTCACCGGTGCGGTTGGCGGCCGCGAGCAGCTCGTCGGCGAGGAACTGCTCCTTGGCCCGTCCGTCCAGGGCGTGGTCGCGCTCGGTCTCCAGCTGGCCGGCCAGGGCCAGCAGCGCCGGCACCGACGGCAGGAACACCGAGGCGGTCTCCCCCGGCGCCCGGCCGCGGACGAAGCGACCGACCGCCTGGGCGAAGAACAACGGGGTCTGCACCGAGGTGGCGTAGACCCCGACGGCCAGACGCGGGATGTCGACGCCCTCGGACACCATGCGGACCGCCACGAGCCAGCGCTCGCCCGAGGCCTGAAACGCCCCGATCCGGTCGCTCGCTGATGGGTCGTCGGACAACACCACGACCGGTGCGCGCCCGGTGACGCCCTGCAACAGCTCGGCGTACAGCTTGGCGTTCTTGTGGTCCGAGGCGATGACCATCCCACCGGCGTCGGGCATCCCGCGGCGGACCTCGGCGAGCCGGCGGTCCGCGGCGGCCAAGACGGCAGGCATCCAGTCGCCGTGCGGGTCCAGCGCGGTCCGCCACGCGGCAGCGTTCTGCTCGACCGTGAGCGGCTCGCCCAGCGTCGCGGTGACCTCCTGTCCGGCGCGGGTGCGCCACGTCGCCGTACCGCTGTAAGCCAGGAACAGCACCGGCCGCACGACGCCGTCGCGCAGGGCCTGGCTGTAGCCGTAGGAGTGGTCGCTCGCCGAGCGGGTGACGCCGTCCGGCCCGCGCTCGTACCGCACGAACGGGATCGGGTTGGTGTCACTGCGAAAGGGCGTCCCGGTCAGGCTGAGCCGACGGGTGGCCGGCTCGAACGCCTCCTGCACCGCGTCCCCCCAGGACAGCGCGTCCCCGGCGTGATGCACCTCGTCCAGGACCACGAGGGTACGGCGGCGGGTGGTCCTGGCCCGGTGCAGCGCGGGGTGCGCGGCGACACCGGCGTAGGTCAGCGCGACGCCGTGGAAGTCGGCGCTGGTGGCCCCCATCGCGTTGCGGAACCCCGGGTCGAGCATGATCCCGACCTGGGCGGCCGCGAGCGCCCACTGGGTCTTGAGGTGCTCGGTGGGAGCCACTACGGTCACCGCCTGCACGGCGCCGGAGCCGAGCAGCTCGGCGGCGATCCGCAGCGCGAAAGTCGTCTTGCCGGCACCTGGGGTGGCGACGGCGAGGTAGTCGCGCGGGTTGCTGCGCAGGTAGTGCACGAGGGCACTGCGCTGCCAGTTCCGCAGGGGAACGTTGGCTGCCGCAGACGAGGGGGTGGAGTGCGAGGGGGTGGAGTGGGCGGTCAACGAGCTCTTCCTGATTATGCTGCCGGCGGGCACAGGATGGCTGCCGGACCCGCAGCCTAGGCGAGCGGCTGGGCGACCTCGGGATTCGGTCTGCGGGCCCGGTGCGCGGGGTTCCGCGCCGTAACCGGAGTCGCGACCGCTAGGGCAACGACGCCGAACTGAGGATCTCGACACCGAGGCCAGGAGCCCTGGCCAGCCGAGCGTCGCCGGTCACGAGCGCCACATCGAGGCGTCGAGCAATGACCACGTAGAGCGCATCGGCCACCGTGACGTTGTGTCGCATAGTCCACGCCTCGCTGAACAGCGGTCCCGTGTCGATGCGCCGCACTAGAAGGGCGAGAAGCTGATCGAGCGCCGCTTGTGCCTCGGCGGCCGACACCTCCCGCCGGAACTCCATGCGCCGCAGAGCGGAGGCGCACTCCAGGTGGAAGTGGTCAGGGACGACGATCTCGTCAGCATCGAGGACGTGCCCTGCCAGTTGCTGCCTCTATCAGTCCACAGGGAGACCTCAACAGCGGCCGAGGCATCGAGGACAACGACCAACGTTGGCAGGTCAGACCACGCCAAGCTCTCTGGCCTCAGCCAGGTGATCGGCAACCCGCTGTCCAAGGCGACGAGGCGTGGGGCGGCGGACAGCTTCAATCCACGCCCGAGGGGAGAGACGTCCGTCGCCGTGCTCGCTTGGATCAGGAAGGATCACGACTCCCTGCCGTGGACGGGTCAGGTCGACGGCAGCCATGAACGTGAGGGTACCGCCGCCGTCAGCAGGGGTGGTGCGCGAGTCATCGCTAGCAGTCCTCGCGGCAACCCCAGTTGCCGATTGGTGTTGGTTCACTCGGAGGCAGCTTCGCGCTCCGCTGAGCGGGAGGGAAAGGCACTGCGGGGAGAGGGGCCGAAGACGAAGACGAGGGCCAGCAGCACGGTGAGGACCAGGGCGAGCAGCGGGGACAGCAGCGCGAGCAGGGTCGCGGCGGTGTAGGCGCCGAACCCGGCCAGGTAGCGGATGTCGACGTCACGCTTGAACGCCGCGGACACCCCCGGGATCAGCAGCTGGGCGCGGGTCAGGTGACGCCAGATGAGGTTGAACGCGACGGAGCTGGCGGCGAGTGTGCCGCCGTAGAGCAGCACAGCGGTGCGCGCGTCCGCGCCGGTGGTGTGCTGCGCGACGAGCCGGGTCGGCAGCGGCAGGAACGACACGCAGCCCAGCAGCAGCAGGTTGAGCAGCAGCAGCAGTTGGTCGACCCGCTCGATCACCCGGAACAGGCTGTGGTGGTTGACCCAGATGATGCCGATCTGCAGGAAGCTCGCCGCGTACGCGCCGATCTCCGGCAGCGCGTGGTGCAACGCCTCAGCCAGGCTCTGACCGGGTTGCTGATCGACCCGCACGTCCAGGATCAGCAGGGTGACGGCGATGGCCAGCACGCCGTCGCTGAACGCCTCCAACCGGCCAGTGTCACCGCGGTCGGCCTGCGCGCCGAGCCAGCGACCGGATCGCTCCGTCATCCTGCGATCATCGGGGCGTGCCGGCCCGGGCCAACTGCCACAGCCGACCGCCCGCCTGCTCCACGACGGTCCCGGAGGTCGTCGGCTCGGGCTCGACGGGCGGACCGGCGTCGTGGTCCCGGTCCCCGCGGTCGGGGGCAGGCGCTGACGCCATCAACCGCCGCAGGGGGCGCACGACGACGTCCCGCAGCCTCCCGGCGACCTGGCGAGCGTGCTCATCACCCACCTGCTCCAGACCGGGAAGCAGTGCCTGGACGCCCTCGAGCAGCCACCGCACCGTGCTGCCCAGATCCGACCTGAGCGCATCCGACCTGAGCGCGTCCGACATGAGAGCTCCTCCGGGCGGGGCTGGTAAGTCCCACCCCGCTTGGCACGTTGCCAATACAATGCAGTACCGTAACGGCGTGCAGGATCGGTCGTCAACTCATCGCCCTGGTCCCGGCCGGGCTCGCGACCCAGACATCGACGCCCGCGTCCTGGCCGTCGCGAACAGGCACTTGTCCACCCGCGGGTACGAGGCGATGTCGCTCACCGCCGTCGCCCACGAGGCACGCACGACCCGACAGTCCCTCTACCGCCGCTGGCCGACCAAGGCGAGCCTGGCCGCAGCAGCCGTGCACGACCCCGTGGACATGGTCTCCGGCGGGCCCTCCCAGGACCCGCTGGTCGATCTCGTGGCCGAGCTGACCAACTTCCAGAAAGGCGTCTCCCGCGCCGGCCGGCTCTCCCTAGTCGGCACCATGCTGCAGGACAGCACCGCGCCGGAACTGCTCACCCAGTACAGAGCACAGATCGTCGCCCCCCGCAGGGGGCGCATCCGTGACATCCTCCAGCGCGCGGGGCAGCTCGGCCTGATCGAGCCCGACGCGGACCTCGACGTGGCCGTCACCCTGTGCACCGGCTCCTGGTACGCCCGGGCGCTCGCTGGGGACCCTCCTCCGCCACACTGGCCGGCCCGCACCGCAGCACTCGTGTGGCGGGCCCTCGGCGGCACCCTGCCCGACGCGCCGGAAGGCAGGGTCAGGGAGAGTGGCTGACGTGGCCAGGAGCCCCGCCGACAGCACAGGCCGGAGCGGTGGTTGACCCTCCCGCTGATCCCGTCCCGTCGACGCTGTGAAGGCCGGTGCCTTCGGCAGTCACCAGTTCTGGGCGTCGACGTAGGGGCGGGTCCAGACGGTGACGTGCAGCAGCACCGATTTGGTGAACGCCGCATGCATCCGGTCCACCTGGACCGGATCCTGGGCGCCGCGGCTGAGGTAGCGGCGGCTGCTGGTGAGGACGACCGCGGTGAAGGCGACCGCGGTGAAGGCGAGCAGGTAGCGAAGTGGGATGTGCTCCAGGGAGTCCGCACCATCGGTGGTGTTCTTCTTGTCCCGCGTGTGGCGTAGCCCGATCTCGTGCTGGTAGTCCAGCCACGCCTGGTCCAACGGACGGACACAGGCGTCGAGGATCCAACGGTCGAAGCGAGGCTTGGAGGCGGCGGAGTATTCGGGATTCGGACGCCCGTCCGGGTGGGCTGAGTAGCGGGCCAGGTGCGGGTGCTCGCCGATCTGGGCGCGCCACGCGGTCACCATCTCATCGACCTGCCCGGCCAGGACGTCCGCGGCCATCCGTAGAGCCTGCTCATCGTCGCTGGTGAGGCCGACGGCCTGCTTGAGTTGGTCGAGGTCCGCACGTGTCAGCGGTGAGCGCGCCGCCTGATCGGTGCCGTAGGTGTAGCCCGGGATCTGGCCGGGATGCTGGACCAGCTCGACATTGTCGCTCTTGGTGCCGTCGCTCATGTCGAGGACTCCTTCTCGATACCGGTGGACAGTGCGGCAACGGCCAGCGCCAGGCCGACCGAGATGATCAGCACGATCCGCAGACCGGACAACAGGCTGGTCGCGGCCAGGGAACCGAACAGGGCGACACCGATGACGCTCCCGGTCTGCCGGGCGGTGTTCAGCGTGCCGGAGGCGATCCCGGAGCGCGAGGTGTCGACGCTGCCCAGCAGCGCCGAGGTCATGGCCGGCACGACCAGCCCCAGCCCGAACCCGAGCGCGACGAGCTGCACCACGATCGCCGGGTACGCCGTCGCCCTGCTGATGATCAGCAGCCCGGCCAGGCTCGCCGTCATCAGCAGCGCGCCGGCGGCGATCACCTGCCGGATGCCGATCACCTTAACGAGGCGTCCGGCGAGCAGGTTGGCGGCCAGCACTGCCGCGGTGGTGGGGCCGAACGCCAGCCCGGTAAGCAGCGGGGAGTAGTGCCGGGTGGTCTGGAAGTACAGGCTGAACACGAAGATCAGACCGTAGAAAGCGACGTTGACGACCAGCCCGATCGCCGTGGCGGCCGAGAACGTGCGGGAGGCGAACAGGCCCAGCGGCAGCATCGGCTTGGTCCGGCGGGCCTGGATGGCCACGAACGCTGCTCCGGCGAGGATCACCAGCGCGAACCCGCCGAGGACCAGCGCATCGGTGAATCCGCGTCGGCCCCCTTCGACCATTGCTGCGGCCAGCGCCACCAAGGCCACGATGGCAGAGCTCTGACCGGCGAGATCCACGCCACGCTCGGACGACTGGGACGTCTCGGCCGCGTACCGCACGGCCAGGACGATGCCCAGCAGCCCGAGGGGGGCGTTGATGAAGAAGATCGCCCGCCAGCCCAGCGACGCGGTCAACACCCCGCCGACCAACGGTCCGGCGGACAGCGCCACGCTGGCGCCGGCCGCCCACAGCCCGACCGCCCGAGCCCGGTCCCCCGTGTCCGGGTAGGCGTGATTGAGCAGGGTCAACGAGCACGGCACCAGCACCGCACCGCCGCGCCGATCCCCTGCACCGCGCGTGCGACGACCAGCACCGCCAGCGTGGGCGCCAGCCCACATATCGCGCTCGCCGCCGTGAACAGCACGAACCCGCCGATGAACACGCGCTTGGCGCCGATCCGGTCACCCAGCGCGCCAGCGCTGAGAATCAGCGCCGCGAACGCGACGGTGTAGGCGTTCACGATCCACTGCAGCCCGCTGACGCTGCCACCCAGCTCGGCGCCGATCGGCTTGATCGCGACGTTGACCACGCTGACGTCCAGCTGCACCACACCGAAACCCAGACTCGTCGCCAGCAGCGCCCAGCCGCGCCCCCGGCTCTGGTTGGCAGCGCCGCCGTTGGACTGTGCCGGGCTGCTCATCGGTGCCGCCTCCATCGTTTGCCGGCTGGTTGTCGTGGTCATGACGGCCACGCTAGAGCCGTAACGCTTCGACCCCAATCGAAATGAGCGGCCGTATCCTGAGCGGTATGGGTCTTGCCCGTACCTCGTCGACACCTCCCCAAGAACCGGCGCCGGTTGTGGCCGAACGGCGTGGCGACGCCGACATCGCCGCCGTCGGGGCGCTGCTCGGCGACACCGCACGCTGCCGCATACTGCTCACTCTCGACGACGGCCGCGCACTCCCGGCCAGTCGGTTGGCGGCCGAGGCCGGCGTCAGCGCCGCGACCGCGAGCAGCCACCTGCGCAAGCTCACCGATGCCGGCCTGCTGTCCGTCGAGCCGCACGGCCGACACCGCTACTACCGCCTGGCCGGACCTCAGGTGGGCGGGCTCATCGAGGCCCTCACCCAACTGGCCCCCGCCGCCCCCGTGCGCTCCCTACGCCAAGGCACTCGCGCACAGGCGCTGCGCAGCGCCCGTACCTGCTACGACCACCTCGCCGGCCAGCTCGGCGTGGCCCTCATGCGCAGCATGCTCGAACGTGGGCAGCTGAGCGGCGGCGACGGCTGCTTCGACCCGGGCCGAGCCCGCCAGGACAAGCCCATCGGCTACGGCCACGACGTCGATTACCACCTCACCGACAGCGGACACAGCTTCCTCGGCGAGCTCGGGGTCGACCTCCAGCCGCGTCGGCTTGTGTTCCGCTACTGCATCGACTGGTCCGAACAAGCCCACCACCTCGCCGGTGGACTCGGCCGAGAACTGCTGACCCGCCTCGTCGAACTGGACTGGATCCGCCGCGCCTCGGCCAACCGTGCCGTCCAGCTCACCGACACCGGCGCAAGTGGGCTGGCTGACGCCTTCGGTGTACAGCTGCAGAATTACTCCAGAGCCCCGAACTTCTAGCCCATTCGGTTGGCGAAGGACCGGCTTCGCGTCCGGATCAGCGTCGGTGACCCGGTCGCGGGTGCCTTCCGGTCCGTGAGTCGCTGATCACGGGAACGCATCACGGCCAAGACCTTGTCGTCCAGCTCTTCGCCGCGACGCTGCGTGAGGTCCAGACCGAGCTCACGCAGCGGGAGCAGTCGCGGGAGCTGCTCCTGCTCGTAGGAGCGGCGAGCGTTGCTGCCCACGTACGCCGGTAGCTACCGTGGGTGCGGTGATGCAGTGGTGATCCAGGAGGCACGGCCCGGGCGGCCGTGGGCGTGGGCCGCGCTGCTGGTCGGGAGTGCTTATGCGCTGATCAGCGTCTCCTGGGGCCTGGGCAGTACGTGGGCGCTGAGCACGGTTGGCGGCGCCCTGGAGCGCGAGGGGCGGGCCGGCAACCCGACGCTTGCGGTCATCGTTTGGATCAGCGTGTTGCTCAAGCTCGCCGCGGCCGGACTGGGCCCGGCCGTGACCGGACGGCCTTCGCCGCCGCGGAGGTTGCTGGTTGTTGCTGCTTGGACGGCGGCCGTCGTGCTCACGCTCTACGGCGGTGTGCTCACCCTCGGCGGCCTGCTCGTACAGGCTGACGTCCTGCACGCCAGTCAAGCGGCAAATCACCGCGCCCTGTTCTGGCACACCTACCTCTGGGACCCGTGGTTTCTGATCTGGGGACTGCTGCTCGCGACCGCCCTGGTACGAGGTGGCCCGCAGCGTGCCAAGATCGGATCTCGGAGGGCGTAAGCCGCCGACATCGGGTAGGCCGCACCGGTCCCGAAGGGGCGGATCCCGACCCACGACGGGATAGGCCAGCCGCCGCTGATCGACCGGGCCGTGAACACCGCAGGAGTCGTCAGCCAGGGCGACGACGGCGGGGAGTTTCGCTGCGACAGGCCTGGCCTGCCACGGCACACCGGTCACTGCTGCGGTGCGGCCGCCTTACCGCTGTGCTGGCCGACACAGCCTGAGGCCGACCGGTCGGTCTGCCGGTCTGTCCCGAGTTGCGCTGTTCGTGCGCATGTGTAGTCCACGATCTACGGGGGGATCCTGCTTCTGCACCGGACGGTGTGCGGTCCTCACAGCATCGGAGTTCTCTGTGGTCGTCCTCGGGATCATCCTGCTCATCATCGGCCTCATCGTGGCCAGCCTCAAGGTCCTCATCATCATCGGGATCGTCCTGCTCGTCGTGGGGCTGATCCTGAACCTGGTGCCGATCGGCGGTACGCGTCGCCGCTACTACTGACGACGGGCACGACCAGGAGCGGTTCCGGCGTACAGGGGGCCGCTCCTGGTCGTACCGTGGGCCTTGCAGGACTGGCATTCATAGCTCCGTCACGAAGTCGATCAACTGCTCAACGGCCTGCAGCAGTGGGACCTCGAGGTCGGCGTAGCTGTCGACCGACGCCAGCACCCGACGCCAGCCCTCGTAGGACGCCCCCCAGCCCAGGGCGGCACACACCCCCTCCTTCCAAGCGGCGCCGCGGGGCACGACGGGCCAGGCGGCGATCCCTACAGCGGCCGGCTTCACCGCCTGCCAGATGTCGATGTAGGGATGACCGGCCACGAGGACGTGCGGGTCGCGTACCCCGGCAACAATGCGGCTCTCCTTGCTGCCGGCCACCAGATGGTCCACGAGTACGCCCAACCGCCGACTGGGGGACGGCCGGAAGGCGCCGACAAGTCCGGAGAGGTCGTCTACTCCGTCCAGCGGCTCGACGACGACGCCCTCGACCCGGAGGTCATGGCCCCACACCCGCTCTACCAGTTCGGCGTCGTGCTTGCCCTCCACCCAGATGCGGCTGCCGCGGGCGACGCGTGCGTTTAACCCGGCTACCGCGATCGAGCCGGACGCCGTGGTCCGGGCGGCCTTGGCTGCCGGTGCGCGCGGCCGCGCCAGCGTCACGACGGCGCCCTCGAGTGAGAAGCCGCCGGGGACGAGGGGAAAGACCCGCACTGCTCCATTGCGGTCCTCCAGACTGACCCGCTCCTTGTCGCATTCCACGACCGCGCCACACCAGCCCGTCTCGAGTTCCTCAACCACCAGGCCGAGCTCTGCGGGCACCACCGAGGGGACCCGACGTATGGGAGCGGACAGGTCGATGCCTTCGTAGCTGCGCACAAGGCGACGGTAGGTGCCAAAAGCGCCCCAGCCGGGCAGCGACACGAACGGTCGGCAACGACGCCGGTACAGCAGCACCGCCAACTAGGCTCGACCGCCATGTCCTCCTCGCCGGCGCCGCCACGCAGCGCCCTGCTGGGCGCCTGGGCCAGCGCCTGGCTGGCGGGTGAAGCCGGCCTGCCCGAGGTGGTCGACCGGGTCACTGCCCGGGACGACGTCCACTCGGTGAGCGGTCTGGCCGGGGACGACGTGCCGCTGGAGCAGGCAATGGCCCGGCTCAGGGCCGACGGCGTCACGCGGCTGCGAGTCGTCCTGCCTGAGCCCGGCGACCCAGTGGGGCTGCCCGGCCCCGGAGCATTCAGCACCGCTGCACTCGAGGCTGCTGAAGGGGTGCTCGCCCTCCGGCTCGACGGGCAGGGCACGGGACTGGTGCCGACGATCACCAGCCACGGCTCGGTCTTCGACGGCACGGTCACCACGGTGGTCTGGACGGCGTACGCGGTGACGGTGCCCGGTCCGGACCCTGGCCCGTTCCTGCACGAGGCGGAGCACGACCTGCGGCTCGGCGTCGTCGAGGCGGCCCGGGCCCTGCGCGATCTGGATGTCGCCCGCTGGCGCCCCGAGCTGGGCGAGCAGCTGCAGGGACTGCGCAGCGCCGCTAGGCGTGGCATCGACACCGACGAGCTGCCGGGCAGCTACCCACCCCGGGCGCGCCAGCTGCTCGTCCAGGCCAGGCAGCTCGCCGGCGTCCTGCAGCTGGCGGCCCTGGACGACGGCGCCGCGATCGACGGCCGCGAGGCCGCCGCACGGACCGCGGCGCTGCGCGAGCTGGGCCGGGCGGTGCGGCGGGCGCACATCGCGGCATACAACGCCCATGGCCTGCCGTCGTGACCGAGCCGGGGCCGTTCGGGCACTGCTCAGGCGCCGGCGCGTACGAGGCTGAGGCACCAACCGTCGTACCGACACCCCGGCTGCGTACGGGCGAAGGGGGTGGCCGCGGGTGAGTTCCTCCGGCGGCGGGCAGGGCGAGCGCATGAGCGCAGCGACCGAACCCAGGGTGCCCCAGCAGGAGAGTGAGCAGACCTTCGACCGGCTGGTCGACGAGGGCGAGCAACGACTCGGCCGGTCGTGGTCCGGGCAGCTCTCGACCGGGCTGCTTGGCGGTCTGGACGTCGGTACCGGCGTGCTCGCCCTGCTGGTCGTCGAGCACCAGACGCACAACCCACTGCTGGCCGGCCTCGCCTTTTCCATCGGCTTCATCGCCCTGACGCTGGCTAAGAGCGAGCTGTTCACCGAGAACTTCCTGGTCCCCGTCACCGCCGTCGTCGCCCAGAAGGCAGGGGTTTTCGGCCTGCTCAAGATGTGGGCCGTCAGCCTGGGCACCAACCTGGCAGGCGGGTGGATCGTCACCGGCCTGGTCATGGCCGGTTTCCCGCAGCTGCGGGCGACCGCCCGCGAGTCGGCGGCGTTCTACATCGGACTGGGGTTCACCGGCAAGGCGTTCGCCCTGGCCCTGCTGGGCGGCTTCGTCATCACGCTCATGACGCACATGCAGCACTCGACCGAAAGCGACGGCGTGAAGCTGGTGCCCGCGGTCGTGATGGGCTTCCTGCTGGGAGCCGGCAAACTCAACCACGCCATCGTGGCGTCGCTGATCTGCTTCGCCGCGCTGCATGCGGGTGCCTCGTTCGGCTACCTCAACTGGCTGCAGCTGCTCGGCCTGGCCGTTGTCGGCAACCTGCTCGGCGGCCTCGGCCTGGTCACGGTCCTGCGCCTGCTGCAGGTGCCGCACAAGGTCCGCGCTGAGCGGACCGACTGAGCCGGCGCCCCGCTTTCGGGCGCTCTCAGGGGCGCGGGAGGGGCGGGGGGCAGCAGCCGACCGGGCAGCGGTCATGGGTGGCGACACCGCCATGGTCGGCGCTCTCCTGCGCCGCGCCCATCCGCTCCACAACGAGCTCGCGCAGCATCGACACGAACTCCGGTGCGGTCCCGACGGTCGCCGCCCGAGACACGACCATGCCGGGCAACTCGGCGGCCACCCGCTCCTGAGCCTGCGTGTCCAGGTCGTAGAGCACCTCGACGTGGTCGCTGACGAACCCCACCGGAACCAGGACGGCCGCGCGCACGTCTTTGTCGTACAGGGTCGCGAGGTGGTCACCGACGTCGGGCTCGAGCCACGGCACCTGAGGCGGCCCGCTGCGCGACTGGAACACCAGATCCCACGGTCGGTCGTCGGCGATCGAGGCGGCGGCCGCGCGCAGTGCCTCGACGTACGCCCCGCCGGCCGGCCCGGAGGTGTGGGCCATCGACAGCGGGATCGAGTGCGCGGTAAAGACCAGCCTCGGGTCGGTCAGTCCCTCGGCGGCCCTGGCGACGTTGCGCCGCATCGGGGCCAGGAAGCCCTGCTCGGCGTAGTAGTGCCGCAGCTTGGTCACGATCGGCCCGCCCTCGGGCCGGGCGACGGCGATGTCCTCGCGGTACTGCCGGCACCCGCTGTAGGACGGGAAGGCCGAGGTCACGAGGGCGAGCGCGTGACCGCAGCCGTCGGCGCCCATCTTCGCAAGAGTGTCGGACAGATACGGGTGCCAGTTCCGGTTCCCCCAGTAGACGGGCAGGTCAGGGCCGTGGGCGGCGAGCTCGCCCTGCAGCGCGGCCACCAGGTCACGGCACTGCTGGTTGATGGGGCTTACGCCGCCGAACAAGTCGAGGTAGTGCCGGGAGACCTCCTCGAGCCGGGCCGCCGGGATGCCGCGGCCACGGGTGACGTTCTGCATGAACGGCAACACATCGGCCGGCCCTTCGGGACCACCGAAGCCGACCACGAGCAGGCAGTCCACCGGTGGCGCGTCGAGCGGTCGCATGTCGATCCGGCGCAAGTCGAGAGCGGTCACGGCCTGATCCTGCCAAGCGGGACTGTCGGCGGCACGTCGTACCGTCCGGGCCATGACGCAGAAGGTGGCCCTGGTGACCGGATCGTCCTCCGGGATCGGCGAGCAGGTCGCCCGCCGGCTCGCCGCCGACGGCTATGCCGTGGTCGTGCACAGCCGCTCCTCGGTGGCGGCGGGACAGGCGGTCGCGCAGGAGATCGGCGGCAGCTACCTGCAGGCCGATGTCGCTGATGAGAACGCAGCGCACGGCCTCGTGGAGCAGGTGCTCGCCCAGCGCGGCCGCCTGGACGTGCTCGTCTGCAACGCCGGTGCGACTCAGGTCATCGCCCACGCCGACCTGGCGGCCGCCACTCCAGAGATCTGGCGGCAGCTGTACGACGTGAACGTCATCGCGCCGTTCGTGCTGGTCACGGCGGCCGAGCAGGCCCTGCGCGAGGTCCAGGGGTGCGTCGTCAACATCTCCTCCCTGGCCGGGGTGCGGCCGACCGGAAGCTCGATCCCGTACGCGGCGAGCAAGGCCGCACTCAACCACACGACCCGGCTGCTGGCCAAGGCGCTGGGCCCCGGCATACGGGTCAACGCCGTCGCGCCCGGCCTGGTAGACACCACCTGGACGCAGGACTGGGATCAGGTGCGCTCGCTGGTGCAGGCGATGGCCCCGCTGCGGCGCTCGGCGACGCCGGACGACGTGGCCGAGGTCGTGCTCGGGCTGATCCGCTCGACCTACGTCACCGGCGAGGTCGTCGTCGTGGACGGCGGCCTCGCCCTGGTCCCGTGACCGGACCGGTCGCCCTGGTCGGCAGCGGCGAGTACCTGACGGTGATGACCGAGGTCGAGCGCTCGCTGCTGGCCGGGCGGCCGCCGCGCTATGTGCAGATCCCTACCGCCGCGGCGCAGGAAGGCCCGGCCTCCCTCGCCCGCTGGGTCGCCCTCGGGGTAGCGCAAGCCCAGCGGCTTGGGGTCGAGGCGGTGCCGCTTGTGGTCCGCGACCGCGACGACGCCGACGACCCGGCGCTCGCGGCCCTGGTCGAAGGGGCAGGGCTGGTCTACCTCTCGGGCGGCAACCCGCCGTACTGCGCCTCGACCCTGCGCGGCACGCTCGTGTGGGCGACCGTCCTGTCGGCCTGGAGGGCGGGCGCCGCCCTCGCCGGCTGCAGCGCCGGCGCGATGTCGCTCACCTCCTGGGTGCCTGACCTCCGACGCCCGAAGCGGCCGGCCGATCCTGGCTTGGGGGTCGTCCCGCAGCTGCGGGTGATCCCGCACTTCGACCGGTTCGTCGGTTGGATGCCCGACCTCGTCGGCCGCTACCTGGCCCGCTCACCACAAGGGACCCACGTCATCGGCATCGACGAGGACACCGCCCTGGTCTGGGACGACGAGCAGTGGACGGTCCGTGGCAGGGGCGCGGCCTGGGTGCTCACCACCGACGGCCGACAGCCCCACCGCGACGGCGACCGGGTGCAGCTGCCCGACCCGGGGGAGCCGTAGCGCTGGCTAGCACGGCCTTGCAGTTCGGGTGTCCCTCTGTCGCATCGCCAGCAACGCTTCGGTCCCAAGCTCGGGCCTTCACGGTAGGCGACCCCCTGTAGCGGGGCCGGCAGGAGGAGCACGCCCGGTCGCCGCATCCGGTGGTTTCGGCAGGACGGCTGAGCGTGTCCTGCGCGTCACACTCCAGTCGGGACGGCATGCTGCCGAGGGAGCGTTACTACGTCGAGGGCAGCAGCACAGCGGCCCTGATCCAGCACTGGAGGCTCGTCATGGACACCGCCACCCGTTCGCTTCCGACCCCCATCCTCGACGACGCCCCGCTCAACGCCATGGACCGCTGTGACCGCTGCGGTTCCCAGGCCTACGTCCGCGCCACGCTGCCGAGCGGCCTGGAGCTGCTGTTCTGCGGCCACCACGCCAACGCGCAGCGGGCCGGGTTGGTCGTGGCGGGCGCATCCCTCCACGACGAAACCGACAAGTTGACGATCGCCCGGGAGTCGGGCTTCGGCGGCTGATCCTGCGCTCCAACGCCCCGTCCTGCTCTCGGAGGGCGGGGCGTTGTGCTGCCGGCGCACGCATGGTCAGCGCGGCGGGCCGTCCAGCACGGTGCCACGGACCGCGTCCCGGGTGAGGCCGTAGGCCGGGAACGACGTCAACCACCAGGTCGCGCCCGCGTCGGCGTACGGCCGCGGGTCGGTGCCGGGCGGACCGGCGACTGCGACGTCGTACCCGGGCCGGACGGGCCCGATCCCACGCAGGACCTCGGCGAGCTGGTCGGCGTCCGGCAGCCCGATCGGGAAGACCCCGTCGTGCTGGGCCGCCCTGCGCAGCGGCTTGGGGTTGCCGTACCGTGCCGCGACCCAGACCGGCGGTCCCGGCCGCTGCAAAGGGGTCGGGCGGAGCGTCAGGCCGTCAGCCAGGTAGTGCTCGCCCCGGTGGTGCATGGGCTCACCAGTCCAGGCCTCGGCCAGCACGGCCAGCCCCTCGTCGAGCATGGCCCCGCGTACGACGGCGTCGAGCTGCTCACCGGTGCTGCTGAGCTCCCCCGCGCCGTCGCCCCCGATCCCGACACCGAGCGTGACCCGGCCGTGCGAGAGGCGGTCCAGGCTGGTGATCTCGCGGGCCAGCTTCACCGGCCGGCGGCGCGGCAGCGGCGTGACCATCGGCCCGATCCGGACCTTCGAGGTCGCGCAGGCGATAGCCGCGAGGGTGATCCACGGGTCGGCGACGTCCACGACCGGCTCGCGGTAGGCCAGGTGGTCCCAGACGAAGACCCCGTCCCAGCCGGCCTGCTCCGCCTGCGCCGACAGGGTGGCCACCACCGAAGGCTCGGCCAGCTCGTCGAACAGCGGCAGGAACAGCGCGTGCTGCACGTCAGTCCCCGAGCAGCTCGTCCACGCGCGCGACCTTGGCGGCGAGCTGCCCGACGTACCCGGGTCGGATGTCGGCCTTGAGCACCAGCGAGACGCGGGGTGAGGTCGCGGCGAGCAGCTCGACGCACGCCTTGACGACCGCCATCACCTCGTCCCACTCCCCCTCGAGGTTGGTGAACATGGCGTTGGTCTGGTGCGACAGCCCGGAGGCCCGCACGAGGCGGACCGCCGCGGAGACCGCTTCGGAGACACCTCCGGTGTCGTCGGCGCCGGCAGGGGCGATGCTGAAGGCCACGATCACGGGTCCAGCCTGCCGCACGGCGGCTGGCGACGGTAGACCGGGCCTCACGCGCTCTCGGACTGCTCCGGCGTCGCGCCGTCGTCGAGCCCGGTGTCGTGCACTGCGGTGACCTTCGGGCACGGGCACCAGGCGTCATGCCAAGCCCGCCGGCAGCCCGCCGGGTAGTGCAGCGCGCGCACGACGCGGGCCGGGTTGCCGGCCACGAGCACGTCGTCCGGGACGTCGCGCGTCACCACAGCGCCGGCCGCCACAAGCACCCGCTTGCCGATGGTGACGCCTGGCAGCACCATCGCGCGGGCCCCAAGCCAGGTGCCGTCGCCGATGTGCACGGGCGCCTCGACGTGTTCCCGCCCCTCGACCCCGTGGCTGTTGCTGTCCATGACGTAGACCTCGTTGGCCATCGCCACGTCGTCCCCCACGACGATCTCCACGACCGACAACAGCGTCGTCCCGACGTTGAGAAAGCAGCGGTCCCCGATCCGGATCCGGCCCGAGCCGCTGATCAGCGTGGTGCGGTGCGCGGACCAGATCTTGAAGTCCTCCCCGATCTCCAGGTCGGTCGCGTCCACGACCGGACTGCCGAGCACATGTGCGCGCCGTCCGACCATCTTCGCCCGGCGCAGGGACCACCGGGCCTTGACGGACTGCCGCGCACCAGCGGCGTACCAGTGCAGCTCGGTACGGCGGCGGGCGAGGTCCACGGCGCACAACCTAGCCAGCAGCGCACCCGGCTACCGTCGCGATGTGATGGCGGTGCGCCTGGGTCGTCCCCTGCCGACGGGCGTGGACCCAGCAGTGGCGCTGCTCGCGCGCTGCGCCACTGCCGGGCTGCGGGTGCCTGACGGGGCGGTGCTGCTCAACGACGGTGCGCCGCCCACCTCCTGCCCGCTCGACCTGTTCCCACCCCGCGCCCTGGTCGCGATCCGGCCCGCGGTCGGCGCGCCCGTGCCATACGACGACGCCGTGGCGCTGACTGCCGCGCTCACCGCGGCGTACGGCGTTGGCCGCGACGTCCTGGTCCTGCGCGCCGTCGACGCCGTGCACTCGGGGACCGCCCGGCTGCTCGCCCCGATGGACCTGGTCCAGGCCGTCGAAGGTGAGGCATCAGGCCTGCTGCTCGGTACTGTCCCGGAGGTGCGTGGCCTGCGCGTCCCCGCGCTCCGGCGCAAGCTGCAGCGGCCGCACCGGGGCGGCGATGACTGGCGCACCCCGCTGCCGCCGTGGGGCATGCGCCTGTCGCGGCTGCTGCGCGGCGTACGGCGGGCGGTCGGCGCAGGCGGGCGCACCGTCGAGTGGGCGGACGACGGCCGGGTGTGCTGGCTGGTGCAGGTATCCACCGGAGCCGGTCTGGGAGACTGAGCCGGTGGAGGACGAGGGGCCGATCTGCTCGGCGAAGGGCTGTCGGGCGCGTGCCACGCACGTGATCGTCTGGAACAACCCTCGGCTGCACACGCCGGACCGGGAGAAGACCTGGGTGGCCTGCGACGACCACCGGCAGTCCTTGGCCGACCACCTGGACGTCCGCGGGTTTCTCAAGCGGGTCGACGCGTGCTAGCCCTGGCCGGCCAACAGGCCGTCGCACGCGAGCTGGACGGGACCGCCGCCCTCGTCATGAACATGCACATCACAGGGCTCGCGGTGGCGAGGTCGCTCGGCCGGCGAGGCGTGCCCGTGCTGGGGTTGGACAAGGAGCGCGGCGGCCTGGGTCAGCACAGCCGTCACCTGTCCGGACTGGGGCTCGTCCCCGGGCCCGAGGTCGACGACGGCGCGGCGCTGGCCGGTCACCTGGTCGAGCTCGGGCCGTCATTCGCCGAGCGACCGGTGCTGTTCGCGTGCAACGACGACTGGGTGCTCGCCCTCGCACGGCACCGCGACCGGCTCGAGGAGCACTACCGCTACCCCTTCGCGTCCTACGAGGTGGTGCAGCGGGCGCTGGCCAAGAGCAGCCTGTACCGGGCCTGCGAGGCGCGCGGGATCGCCGTACCGCGGACCTGGTACCTCGACGCCGCAGCACCTCCGCAGCAGGTCGCCGCGCAGGTGCCCTACCCGTGTGTGCTCAAGCCGGACGACAGCCGCGGCTTCTACGAGGCCTTCGGGGTCAAGGTGTTCGTCGTGCGCTCGGGGCAGGAGTTCCTGGAACGGTGCGCACAGGCCGCGGCGCGCGGGCTGTCGCTGGTCGCCCAGGAGTGGGTCGAGACGGCACCGGGCGGGTTCTGGTCGGTCTGCTCCTACCTGTCGGCGGGCGGCACCGCGCGCGGGGTCTTCACCGGCCGCAAGCTGGAGCAGTGGCCACCCGACTTCGGCACGTCCTGCCTGGCGGACGCGCAGTGGGACCCGGCCCTCGCGGCTGCGGGCGTCGCGGCGCTGCAGGAGCTGGGCTATCACGGCATCAGCGAGATCGAGTTCGTCTGGTCCGCTGAGCGCGGGGAGTACCTGCTGCTGGACGTCAACACCCGGCCCTGGAAGTGGATCGGCCTGCCAGTCGCTGCGGGCGTCGACCTGCCACTGCTGGCCTACTGCGACGCCGTCAGCCGGCCCTTCGACGCGCCCCCGCAGGCCGACGGCGCCCGCTGGGTCTTCCTGCGCGACTACCTGCCGCTGGTACGCGCCCGCAGCGCGACCGTTCCCGAGGCCGCGGTCAGCAAGGACGAGTGGACTGCGCTGCTTGCCGGCCGGCCGAGCTCCCTGGTCGACGGCGTCCACGACCCGGACGACCCCGAGCCGGCGTACGACGTGCTCTGGGGCGAGCTGTCCGGCGGCACCGGCTACACCTGCGCCTGCTGACCGGCCGGACCGGACTGGGCCCTCCGTCCAGCCCCGGCCTCTCGGACCGTCCCCGAGCCCGGGACCTGTCTTGCGCGACGGGAACCTGTCTGCTCGCGTGACGCCGAGCTGGCCAGCAGCACGCTCAGCACCGGAGTGCGGTACGCCACGGCGCAAGACAGGTGCCCGGGCGGGCTGAGTCGAGGCCGCACTAGGGTCGGTCGCATGCGCTACGGCTACTGGATGCCCATCTTCGGCGGCTGGCTCCGCAACGTCCCGGACGAGGGCATGAGCATCGACTGGGCCTACCTGCGCGACCTGGTGGTTGCGAGCGAGCAGCAGGGCTTCGACCTGTCGCTCATCGCCGAGCTCAACCTCAACGACATCAAGGGCCACCGCGCTCCCTCGTTGGACGCCTGGACGCTGGCCCCCGCGGTCGCCGCGGTCACCGAGCGGCTGGAGCTCATGCTCGCGGTGCGGCCGAACTACCACTCCCCCGCGCTGACCGCGAAGGCGATCTCGACCCTGGAGACGATCGCCCCCGGTCGGGTCAGCCTCAACGTCGTGAGCTCGTGGTGGAAGGACGAGGCGAGTCAGTACGGCGCGCCGTTCGACGTCCACGACGCGCGCTACGCACGTACCGAGGAGTGGCTCGAGGTCCTGAACCGGCTCATGGTCGAGGACACCGTGACCCACCACGGGCAGATGTACGACCTCGAGAGCTGCATCCTGGAGCCCAAGCCGGCCGCGCCTCCCACGGTCTACATGGGCGGGGAGTCGGCGCGCGCCAAGCAGGTCATCAGCGCGCGGGGGACGGCATACGTCATGCACGGCGACGCCCCCGAGGTCATCAAAGCCAAGATCGAGGACATGGAGCAGCGCCGGGTCGCCGCGGGGCGGCCGGAGCGGTTCTCCTACGGGGTGTCCGGCTACGTCATCGTGCGCGACACCGAGGCCGAGGCGCAGGCCGAGCTGGCCCGGATCCTGGACGTGCAGTCCAGCCCGGAGGCGTACGCCAGCTATCAGGACTTCGTGGCCGGTTCGCAGCTGGAGTCGCAGGTGTCGCTGGAGGAGTACTCGGTCAGCAACCGCGGGCTGCGGGCCGGGCTCGTCGGCACGCCCGAGCAGGTCAAGGCGCGGATTGCGGCGTACGAGGACGCGGGCGTCGACCTCATGCTGCTGCAGTTCTCCCCGCAGGCGCAGGAGATGGAGCGCTTCGGCCGTCAGGTCATCGGTGCGCGCGCCTGAACCAGTCGTGCTGGCAGGGCACGGGGTACGGCTGGAGCCGTGGGGCCAGGAGCACGATGCCAACCTGCTGGACGCCGCGCAGGACGACGAGCTCTGGCGCTGGTTGCCGGTGCCCCGTCCGCGCACGCCCGAGCAGCTGCAGTTGATGCGCGCGACGCACCCCGGCCTGCCGTGGGCCGTCGTCGTGGACGGGCACGCGGGTGGTTGCACGTCCTACCTCGACGTCGACCTGTCCGTCGACGGCCTCGAGATCGGTTGGACCTGGTACCGCAGGGACCTCTGGGCCACCTCGGTCAACCCGGCCTGCAAGCTGCTACTGCTTGGGCACGCGTTCGACACCCTCGGCGCGGCGCGAGTGAGCTTGAAGACCGACGCGATGAACACGCGGTCACGGGCGGCCATCGCCAAGCTCGGCTGCGCGTACGACGGGACGCTGCGCCACAACCGGCTGCGTCCGGACGGCTCGGTGCGCGACACGGCGTACTTCTCAATGCTGGCGCCGGAGTGGCCGGCGGCGCGCCAGACGCTGCAACGCCGCCTGGCCGCCTGATCCCGCCGCCGCACCGGCAAGGCCGTGGCCCTCAGGGCAGGCCGACCAGGGCAACGGGACCATCCGCGGGGACGTCCACGCCCGGCTCCACGACGGCGAAGGCGTCCGCGAGCGCGGCTCCGCGCAGCATAGACGCGCCGCCGTGCCCGGTGGGGGTGACAGCGCCGTCAGCGGTGGCGACCGGAACAAGGCGGTGCACTGCCAAGGACGGGAGCGCTACCCGGCTGATCCCCCGACCGAGCGGGGGCAGCGGCCGACCGGACAGCGCGGCGAGCAGCGGTGCCACGAGGGTCACCAGCCCGGACAGCGCGGCCAACGGGTTGCCGGGTAGCCCGACGAGCAGGCGCCCGTCGGGCAGCCGGGCGAGCAGCTGTGGGTGCCCCGGTTTGACGTCCACGCCATCGATGAGCACCTGCGCGCCCAGCTCCTGCAGCACCACCAACAGGTGGTCCGCGCGGCCCACCGAGGACGCACCGCTGGTGAGCAGGACCTCGGCGTCGGTGTCGCGCACCGCCCCGTACAGCCGCGCCCGGTCGTCCGGGACGTGCTGCACCGAGACCAGCTCGGCGCCCCACCCGGCCAGCGCGGGCGGCAGCAGCGGGCCGACGGCGTCCCGGACCCGGCCCGCACCCGGCAGCCCCTGCTGCAGCAGCTCCGAGCCGGTCACCAGGGCGGCGACCCGCGGCCGGCGTACGACGGGCAGGCAGTCGTGGCCCAGCGCGGCCGCGAGCCCGGTGGCGGCGGGGGTGAGCATCGCGCCCGGTGGCAGGACCTGCTCGCCGAGCGCGCACTCCTCGCCCGTGCGCCGGACGTGTCGACCGGCGGGGTGCGGCGCGCCGAGCCCGTCCTCGTACGCCAGTACGCCCTCGCACCCCTGCGGCACCCACGCCCCGGTCGCGACCTCCACGGCCTCCCCGTCGCGTAGCGGCCGGGCAGCCGGGTCACCCGCCAGCACGCGCCCGACGACCTGCCAGGGCGCCGGGCCGCGTACCGCCCACCCGTCCATGGCCGAGGCGTCGTACGGCGGGAGCGGCGCGAGTGCCACCAGCGGTGCGGCGAGCACGTGGCCCGTCGCGAGGTGCAGGGGAAGCGAGACGGCCGGGAGCGGGTCGGCGGTGGCATAGGCGGTACGGCGGGCAGCGGGCCAGCCGGTCACCGCTCTGGCGGGGCAGGCCAGTCGGCGGCGAGGGCGGACAGCCGAGCACATGCCTGGACCGGGTCGGCGCCCCCCGCGACCGCCAGACCCAGCAGGTACGTCGTCAGCGGCGCCGCCGGCCGCTCCACCCGGTGCGCGACGTCCCGGGTCAGGTCCAGCAGCAGGCGGCTGTCGACTGGGTGCGACACCCCGAGCTCTGCAGCAGCAGCGACAAGCCACTCGTCCAGGCGGTTCACGCGATCTCCCTCGCCCGACGAAGGTCCTCGTCGGTGTCGCAGTCGGTCCAGGGTGCAGGCTTGCCCGCCACGGTCGGCACGGACACCCGTACCGCGTCCAGGCCACCGAGCACGAGGCCGAGCCGGGCGCCGTTGACTACGTCGGGCAAGGCAGCCCGCAGCGCCGCGGTACGCCAGACGCCCACGAGCAACTGGTCCCGCCCGCTGTCGTCGACGAGCAGCGCCCCGTCGCTGCCGGCAGGTCCTGCGCCATCACTGCTGACCAGGGCGTCGAGCAGCGCGTACACCGTCCCCGCAACCACGAATGGCAGGTCCGCGGCAAGCAGGACGACCCACGCAGCGGTCACAAGGGCAAGCCCAGCTACCAGGGCAGCAACCGGACCGCCGCCGGCCGGCTCCTCGGCGGTCCAGAGCACTTGCCGCGCGGTGACCCGCTCGGGCCCGACGACGACAGTGCGCTGGGCATCGGCGGTCGCAGCCAGCACCCGGTCGAGCAGGCTCGCCCCCCCAACCTCCTGGGCCGGCTTGTCGAGGCCACCGAGCCGCCGCGCCCCCCCGCCGGCGAGCACTACCGCGTCGTACGAGGTCATGTTGCGATGTTGTCACGAGGCCAACGGGGCCGCATGTTCCGGTAGGTCGAGCAGGACTCGGCTGAGCTGGAGGTGGCGCTTTGCGGCCGTTGGCGATGTCTTTGGACCGCGACAGGCAACGACGTGAACAGGCAGAATGTGCATCGGCATCGTAAAGGACACGTGCCCACCTGACGATCCATCCGGGGTGGGCGAACTCGCGCAAGATGCCATGACGTGCGGTGACCAGGCTAGGCTTGTCGATCCGGTCCGTGAAACGGGACTGCTCGATGCGCTGGAGCGCGAGTCGCTGCATGCGGTCGCCGAGCTGGCCGCCTGGATCTGCGGGACGCCGATGGCGGCGGTGAGTCTGGTGCAGGACCAGAGGCAGTTCTTCGCCGGTTCGATCGGGCTCGACGTGCGGGAGACCGACCGGGACTCCTCATTCTGCGCGGTGGCGATGGAGACGCCTGACCAGCCGATGCTGGTACCTGACGCGCTAGCTGACGAACGGTTCGCGGGGATGAGCCTGGTCGTGGGTGATCCACACGTCCGGTCCTACGCCGGGGTGCCGCTGATCGCTCCGGAGGGTGTGGCACTGGGCGCGGTATGTGCGCTGGGCAGCACCGGGATGGACCTGTCTGCCGGGCAGGTCTCGGCGTTGCAGAATCTGGCGTCGGTGGCCGTGGAGCTGCTGCAGGCGCGCCGCGAGGCAACCCGTCACGTGGCGACCTTGACCGAGGTCAGCGCAGCGCGTGAGGTGGAGGCTGCAGCGCACGAGCAGTTCCGTACGGTCTTCGAGCACGCACCGGTCGGCATGTCCCTGGTTGACCTGAGCGGCAGGTTCTTGCGGGTCAACGAGGCGTTCGCCACGATCCTGGGCCGGCCGGCCGAGGACCTGGTGGGCCTGGGCTCCTGGGAGGTGAGCGTTGCCGAGGATGCGGCGAATGACGAGGCCGTGGCCCGGGAACTGCAGGCTGGCGGCCGGCCGGTTTCCCTGCGGGAGAAGCAGTACCTGCGACCAGACGGCACCCGCGTCCCGGCATTGGTCACCACCTCACTGGTCCGGCCGCCGGGGTTCGGTCAGCCGGTGCTGCTCAACCAGGTCGAGAGCGTGGAGCAGCGGCGGGCAGCGGAGTCGCGGCTGCTGGAGCTGCAGTCCGTCCACGACGGGATCATCAGCGTCGACTCCGATGGTCTGGTCACCTCCTGGAACCGTGGCGCGGAACGCCTACTGGGGCACCCAGCCGGAGTCATGCTCGGTCGGCGACTGGACCGGATCATCCCGGCGGAACTGCTGGCCGCGCACGCCAGCGGGCTGCGGCGAGTAACCAGCGGGGGTCCAGCTCGGCTCCTGGGAAAGACCGTGGAGGTGCCGGCCATTCGTGCGGACGGTCGGCGCGTGCTGGTCGAGTTGTCACTGTCGGGCTGGACGCAGGACGAGCGGGCGGGCTACACAGCGGTGCTGCGCGATGTCACCGCCCGCCGCCGGGCCGAGCTGCTCGCCGACCTGGTGAGACATGCAGCAAGCACGGCGAACCAGGCCGTGACGTTTGTCACGGGCGCCAGCAAGGTGATTCGGGAAGTCTGCGACCGACTGGGCTGGGTCGCTGGCCACGGGTGGACCGAGGATGACCCGAACGCGGCCTGGGCGGTGACGCAGGACCACCAGACCGACGCTCACACGGCCGACGGCGGCTGCGGGCTGCTACCACTGGCCGCGGCGGGCAGCGCGCCCAGTGGATCACAGCTCCCGTTCGACTCCCAGACCAGATTGTCCCTGACCCGTGAGGGGCTGGCGGGCAGCGACATCGAGCCCGTCCTGGTCGGCTGCCGGATCGCGTCGGCGCTGGCAGTGCCGGTCCTGACCGGCGGCTCAGCCGTCGGGATGCTGGCCTTCTACCTCCCGGAGGGCGCGCAACCCCCGGACAGCGACCTGATCGCGGCCCTGGAGCAGATCGGGATGCTGCTGGGCCGGGTCGTGGAACGCCAGCGCGCGTCGGCGCTGCTCCGTCAGCAGGCCGACCACGACCCGCTGACTGACTTGGCGAACCGGCGGGTACTCCTGGAGGCAGTCAGCTCGACCCAAGCCGGCTGCGAGGACGGGACTGCGGACGGCACGGCAGCGCTGGTGCTGATGGACCTGGACCGTTTCGGCCGGGTCAACAGCGCGTTGGGGTACACCGTCGGCGACCTGCTGCTGATGGAGGCCGCCGATCGGCTGCAAGCTGCGGCGGCCCCGGGGGACCTGGTGGCCCGCCTGAGCGCCGACGAGTTCGTCGTCCTGGTGCGGGATCTGCCTGCCGCTCCCCCCGCCGGCGCAGACGACGGCAGCGACCACAACGGTGTCCCCATGGCTGCCGCTCACGAGGGCGCACGGCTGTTAGCGGCGCTCGCGGGTCCGGTCGAGGTGGCGGGGCAACGGTTGACACTGTCGGCGAGCGTCGGGGTCTGCCCCATTGGGCCGGACCACGCTGCCCTAGCGCACTACCCCGCTGCGGTGCTTCGCGACGCCGATGCGGCCTTGCGGCACGCCAAGCAACACGGAAAGGGCCGGGTCAAGGTGTTCGACGCAGCGATGCGCACCGACGTCGCGCGCCGTCTGGCCGACGAGGCCGACCTGGCGGCGGCGATCGCCACCGACGCACTGGTCGTGCACTACCAGCCCATCGTGGACCTGGAGACGGCAAGGCCGGTCGGCGCAGAGGCACTGGTGCGCTGGCCGCGTCCGGGTCACGGCCTGGTGCGTCCCGACCTGTTCATCCCGCTGGCCGAGGCCAGCGGCCTTATCGTCGAGCTGGGCCGGTGGGTGCTGAACCAGGCATGCGGGGATGCAGCCCGCTGGGAAAGGTTCGTTCCGGCGCTGGCCACCGGCAGTGTCAGCGTCAACGTCTCGGCCCGGCAGCTGACGCATCCCCGGTTCGTCCAGGACGTCGCGCAGGCCCTGGCTCGTTCCGGACTGCCCGCCAGCCGGCTCGTCCTGGAGATCACCGAGAGCGCGGTGATCGAGGACCGCGACGCTGCCTTGGGTGTCCTTACTTCGCTCCGGGAGCGCGGCGTACGGCTGGCACTGGACGACTTCGGTACCGGCTACTGCTCCCTCGGCTACGTACAGGCCCTACCCGTTGACATCATCAAGATTGATAAGAGCTTCGTCGACCCGATTACCGGTCCCGGGCACGGCACGGCACTCAGCGAGGTCGTTCTCAAGCTCGCCGCCGCCAGCGGCCTACGGGTCATCGCTGAGGGCATTGAGACTCCGGACCAGGCCGACGCTCTGCTCCAGCTCGGCTGCCACAGCGGACAGGGTTACACCTGGTCCCGTCCGCTCCCCGTCGACCAGCTCCACGACGCGCTGCGCCAGCCACTTGTCGCGACTACCGACACCCCGCAGGGGCAAGGCGCTGCCTGTGCCGGCCGGTCGTCCTGATCCAGCGCGCCGATCTTGCCCGGACTGGATCGGGGACTAGACCGGTACCTCGAGGCCGCCGAGGCGCCGACGGGCGGTCCGGGACAGCGCGTCGACGCCGAGCACCAGTGCGAGCACCGCCAGTACGAGCGTGCCGAGCTGGCCGTAGTCGAACAGCCGCAGCGCCAGGTCGATCGCCTGGCCGATGCCGCCGGCGCCGACGAAGCCGAGCACCGTCGCGGTCCGCACGTTGCACTCCAGCTGGTACAGCAGCAGCGACAGCAGCCCCGGACGGGCCTGCGGTACGACGGCCAGCGCGAGGGTCGCAGCGCGGGAGGCGCCGGTCAGCCGTACCGCCTCGACCGGGCGGGGGTCGACGCCGTCGAGCTGCTCGCTCCACAGCTTCGCGAGCAGGCCGGCTCCGTGCAGCGCCACCGCGAGGGTCCCGGCTGCCGGCCCCAGGCCGACGACGGTCACCAGCACCAGCGCCCAGATGAGCTCCGGCACCCCGCGCAGCAGCGTCGCCAGCACGCGCGCAATCAGTCGTGGCAGGCGAGCCCCTCCGGCGGCCGAGCTGAGGAGCAGCGCCAGTGGCGCAGCCAGCACGGTCGACAGGAGCAGCCCGGCGACCGCGATCTCCAACGTCTGGGCCGCGGCCCGAGCGACGTCACCCAGCAGGGCGCCGGACAGCTGAGGGTGCAGCAGCCCGGAGAGCACCCGGGTCCCCTCAAGCCGTCCACCGAGCCCAGCGCCGGCCCGACCCGGCTCCCCTGCAGCGCCCAGACCAGCACCAGCAGTAGTCCGAGGCCACCGCCCCAGCGCGCAAGACCGGTGCGCGGTACGACCGGCGAGCTCACGCGGCACCGCCGTACCGGACCGCGACGCCGGCACGATCGGACCAGCTCACGAGGCACCGCCGTACAGGGCAGCGAGGTCGTCCGCGGCCGGGCGGAGGCCGTCATGGACCAGCCGGCCGTCGCGCAGGACCAGCACCCGGTCGAAGCGGGCCGCCACGGCCGGGTCGTGGGTCGCAACGACCAGCGCCCCCTCCTGGCCGAGCAGGGCGTCGACCGCGCGTACAGCCGCCGGTCCGTCCAGCCCGGTGGTCGGCTCATCGGCGAGCAGCAGCGCCGGGGCGGCCAGCAGCGCGCGCAGCAGGGCGACGCGCTGACGCTGGCCGCCGGACAGCTGCTGGACACGGACGTCGAGCAGGCCGGCGAGCCCCTGCTGGGCGGCGAGTTGCTCCAGCCGGGGCAGCACCGAGCGCCCGCGCAGCAGCTGCCACCACCCGGCGGCGCCGAGCAGGTGCGTGGCGCCGGCGAGCACGTTGCTCCGCAAGCTCAGCCCGGGGACGAGATCACCACCCTGTACGACCAGACCGGTCGTGCGACGTACCGCCCGGCGCGAGCCGGCGAACGGGTCCTGCCCGCCGACCTGGACCGTCCCGGCGATCCGCGGACCGGCACCGAGCAGGGCCCGCAGCAGGGTCGACTTGCCCGCACCACTCGCGCCGAGCAGGGCGAGCCGCTCCCCGGGCGCCACCTGCAGGTCCAGGTCGGCCACGGCTGGCGTGGTGCGGGAGGCGTGGTGAACCGTGAGCCCGCGCACCTGCACCGCAGGGGTCACCGCAGCAGACCGAGCCGCAGCGCCTCGGTGCGGACCTCGGCGTAGTCGCCGGGCTGCACAGCGACGTAGCTCTTCGCGCGCAGCAGGCTCAGCAGAGCCGAGTCCTGAATGGACAGAAAGGCCTGGCGTACCGCGTCCGAGGCGGGTCGCCCAAGAGCGGTCCGAACGACCCACGGATAGCCCTCGACCAGGCGCGAGTCGATGACCCGCAGCGCGCCCGGCCGCACGGTGCCCTTCTTCTCCAGCTTGTGCAGGATCCGCAACTCCAGGCCGCCGGCGTCGACCCGGCCGGCGGCGACCGCGAGCGCAGTCGCGTCGTGTCCCCCGGTGAAGCGCACCGAGGACAGCGGCGGGCAGGAGTCGAGCCGGTCGGTCGTGCACCGCGCACCGGCCGCGTCGAGCATCAGCCGGGGGTAGAGGCTGCCCGATGTCGAGCTCGGGTCGCCAAAGGCGAAGGAAGCGTGCCTGGCCAGCAGGTCGCCGACCGTGCGGTAGCGCGAACCGGCCCGGACCACGACCGCCGACAGGTACTTGGGCGTCCCGGTCTCCCGGTCCACCTCGGTCACCACGGGGGTGACCGGCACCTGCTTGTCGGCCTGGACGTAGGTCAGGCCGCCGAGGTAGGCGACGTCGATCTTGCCGGCGGCGAGCGCCGTGACGACACCGGCGTAGTTGGTGGCGACGAACAGCTCGACCTTGCGGTGCAGCGTCCTCGCCAGGTAGTCCCCGAGCGGGGCGTACAGCGCCCGCTGGGTGTCGGGCGCGATGTTCGGGATGATCCCCACCCGAACTGTGTCGGGCAGCCCCGGCGCTGACCTCGGGGTGGCGGAGGAGGACCCGCAGCCGGCCAGCAGCAGCGCCAGCAGGACGAGCACGGCCGTACGGGTGCGCCGGGTCATGGGAGCTCCGTGTATGAGGTTGCGGCTAGGAGCCGCGGCGCACCCACTCGTCGTACGACGAGGCTTCCGCGCCGATGGTGGTGGTGTCGCCGTGGCCGGTGTTCACGACGGTGTCGGGCGGCAGGCTGAGCAGTCGCTCGCGGATCGAGTCCAGGATCGTCGGGAAGCTGCTGTGCGAGCGCCCGGTCGCGCCGGGGCCGCCGCAGAACAGGGTGTCGCCGGAGAAGACCAAGCCGTCGCCGACCAGGCACACCCCGCCGGGCGAGTGGCCCGGGGTATGGAGCACTGTCAGTGTCGAGCCCGCAACGGTGATCGCCTGACCGTCGGTGAGCTCACCTCCCGGAGGGGTGTCGTGCACGACGTCCCAGAAGAACCGGTCCGCCGGGTGCAGCCACACCGGCGCGTCGAGCTCCTGCGCCAGCTCCACCGCGGCGTTGACGTGGTCGTTGTGCGCGTGGGTGCACACGATCGCCTTCACCGGCCGGCCGCCGACTGCGGCAGCGATCGCTTGGGCGTCGTGGGCCGCATCGATGACCACGACCTCGTCCTCGTCGCCGTACAGCCAGACGTTGTTGTCGACGTCGAAGTCTTGGCCGTCGAGGCTGAACACGCCGCTGGTGACGACCCGCTCGACGGTGGCGGTCACAGGATCACCACCGAGCGCAGGACCTCGCCGCGCTCCATCTTGTGAAACGCCTGCTCGACGTCGTCCAGAGCGATCCGCTCGCTGACGAAGGTGTCGAGAGCGAAGCGCCCCTGCTGCCACAGGTCGATGAGCAGCGGGAAGTCCCGCTCGGGCAGGCAGTCGCCGTACCAGGAGGACTTGAGTTGGCCGCCGTGGCCGAAGATCTCGATCAGCGGGACCTCGAAGGTCATCGTCGGGTTGGGTACGCCGACCAGTACGGCGGTCCCGGCAAGGTCGCGGGCATCGAAGGCCTGGCGGAAGGTCTCCGGGCGGCCGACCGCGTCGATGACGACATCGGGGCCGAAGCCGCCGGTGAGGCCGCGCAGGGCCTCCACGACGTCGCCCGCAGCGGCGTTGACCGTGTGCGTGGCGCCGAAGCCCTTCGCCCACTCCAGCTTGCGGTCGTCGAGGTCGACCGCGATGACCTGACGGGCGCCGGCGTACACGGCTCCGGCAATCGCGGCGTCACCGACACCGCCGCAGCCGAGGACGGCGACAGTGTCGCCCTGGCGGACCGGCGCGGTGTTGACGGCCGCGCCCCAGCCGGCCATCACGCCGCAGCCGAGCAGGCCGGCGGCGGCGGGGTCGGCAGCCGGATCGACCTTGGTGCACTGGCCGGCCGCCACGAGGGTCTTCTCGAGGAAGGCGCCGATGCCCAGCGCTGGGCTGAGCTCGGTGCCGTCGGCGAGGGTCATCTTCTGGGTGGCGTTGCGGCTGTTGAAGCACAGCCACGGCCGGCCGCGCTTGCACGAGCGGCACTGTCCGCAGGGGGCGCGCCAGTTCAGGACCACGAAGTCCCCCGGGGCGACGCTGGTCACGTCCGGGCCCACGGCCTCGACGATCCCGGCGGCCTCGTGCCCGAGCAGGAACGGGAACTCGTCGTTGATCCCGCCCTCCCGGTAGTGCAGGTCGGTGTGGCACACGCCGCAGGCCTGGACCTGGACCAACGCCTCGCCGGGGCCGGGGTCCGGCACCAGGACCGTCTCGACGGACACGGGCGCGCCCTTGCTCAGGGCGACGACGCCTCGGACCTCGTGCACGTGAACCTCCGGGGGCAGGTGGGGTTGCTCGCAAACCTACCGGGCGACCTCGCGCCGGGAACCGTCGAGCCGCCGCGTCCAGCCGCGGCCGTCCAGGTACTCCAGCAGCGGCACCGCTACGCGCCTCGTCGTACCGAGCGCGATCCGCGCCTCGCTGGTGGTGAATGGCTGGGGCAGTCGGGTCAGAACGCGCATGGCGCGGGCCGGCCCGTCCGGCAGCAGCGCCACGTCGGCGGTCAGCCGCACGACCCGGCCTGCGGTCTCGGCGGCGGCCAGTTCCCGCGCGCCCAGGCCCAGCTCGACCATCTCCAAGCCCTCCGGCGGCGAGAACGGTTGGGCGGCGAGCCGGCGCTCGACCTCGGCGATGCCGCGCTCGGCGGCACCGAGCTGCGGCACAGACCCCGGCCGGCGGACGCGCCCGCCTGCCTGCTCCAGCCCCGTCGCCTGCACCAGCGGCGCCAGCAGCGCGACGTCGGGCAGGCCCACCGCCCGTCGGGCCGCCTCCGCGGGCAGGCCGGCCTCCAGCGGAGCGGTCCGGGCGTGCTCGTCGACCAGCGCCGGAAGCGCCCTGCGCCAGCCGTCCCAGACGGGCTGGGCGACGTACCAGCCGGCAGCCTCGTGGACGCCGTCGACGAGGTCCAGGGGGACACCGAGGGCGGCGAGCTCGGTCCGGGACACGGCCCTGCGTCGGGCAACCTCAGTCGCGAGATCAGCCTTTCCGGAGGAAGTCTCGAGCGCCTGGGCCCGCGCGCTGGCCGCGCCCCTGCGCCGCAGGGCCGGCGGGTCGGCGTCCAGGACCAGCACCCCGGCGGCGACCCGCTGCTCGGCCGGGTCGCGCAGCAGGGCCCGGTCACCGGCGCGCAGGGGCAGGGGCCGCTCGAGCAGCAGGCGTACGACGTCCTCGCCGAGTCCCCGCACGCGCACCGCCACGGCGGTGGAGCCCACATGCAGCACCAGGTGGTCGCTCAACCGCTCGGCCGTGGACAGCCGCACATCCAGGCCCTGCGCGTTGCGCCATGTGCCCGGCGTGAGCAACGCGTCGCCCCGGCCAATCTGGTCGCGCTCCACCCCCCGCAGGTTGACCGCGACCCGGGCGACCGCAGCCACCTGCTCGTAGGAGCTCCCGAGGCTCTGCAGTCCGCGCACCCGGACGGTCCGCTCGCCAAGGACCAGGGCGTCGCCGGTGCGCAACGTGCCCGCGCCGAGCGTGCCGGTGACCACGGTGCCAGAGCCCTTGACGGTGAAGGACCGGTCTACCCACAGCCGGACGGCCGCGTCCGGCTCGGGCGCGGGCAGGGTCCGCACCAGGCGGTCCAGCGCGTCCCGCAGCGCCGGTACGCCGACTCCGGTAGCACCCGACACCGCGACGGCCTCGACCCGCCCCAGGGAGCTGGTCTCCAGGTGCTGCAGGGCTTCTGCTGTCGCCGGCCCCGGGTCGGCGAGGTCGCTGCGGGTCACCGCGAGCAGCCCGCTCGTCAGCCCGAGCGCGTCGACTGCGGCCAAGTGCTCGGCCGACTGACGGCGCCAGCCCTCGTGCGCGGCAACGACAAACAGCACTGCTGGCGCCGGACCGAGGCCGGCCAGCATGTTGCCGATGAAGCGCTGGTGCCCCGGCACGTCGACGAACGCCAGCACCTCCCCCGACGGCAGGCCGGCCCAGGCGTACCCGAGGTCGATCGTCATCCCGCGGCGCCGCTCCTCGGCCCAGCGGTCGGGTTCCATCCCGGTGAGCGCGCGCACCAGTGTGGACTTGCCGTGGTCGACGTGACCCGCCGTGGCTACGACGTGCACGCCAGCACCGCGTCCCGCAGCCGGCCGTCGTCGGCCGGGTCGATGCAGCGCAGGTCCAGCAGGCACCGGTCGCGCACGATGCGGCCGACCACGCACGGTTCGCTCAGCCGCAGGGCCTCGGACAGGTGCACCGGCAGGGCGACGGCCCACCCGGGCAGCACCTGCCCCGGGGCACCGCCACCGCCGACGGCGCCCTCGGACGGCACGACCTCGCCGCCGACCTGCGCGGCCAGCGCCTGCGCGCGCTCGCGCAGCCCGGTGGCCCGAAGCGCACGCCACACCGGCGTCCCCGGTCCGCGCAGCGTCGCCTCGAGCGCCGCAAGGGTGGTCTTGTCCACGCGCAGCGCCCGGTACAGCGGATGCCACCGCAGCCTCTGCACCTCCACCGGCCGGCCGAACACCAGCCCGGCCTGCGGGCCGCCGAGCAGCTTGTCGCCGCTGCAGGTCACGATCGCTGCGCCGGCCCGCAGCGCGGTCCGCACATCCGGCTCGTCCGGGAGCAGCGGGTCCGCCGCGAGCAGCCCGCTGCCGACGTCGGCGACCACCGGGACGCCGAGCGTGGCGAGCTCGTCTACCTCGACGCTGCTGGTGAAGCCCTCGACCCGGAAGTTGCTCGGGTGCACCTTGAGCACGCAGCCGGTCTCCGGTCCGATCGCCCCCGCGTAGTCGGCGAGCCGCGTGCGGTTCGTCGTACCGACCTCACGCAGCCGCGCTCCCGTGGAGGCGATCAGGTCGGGCAGGCGGAAGCCGTCGCCGATCTCGACCATCTCCCCGCGGCTGACCACCACCTCGCGGCCGGAGGCGAGCGCCGTGGTGGCCAGCACCAGAGCGGCCGCCCCGTTGTTGACGACCAGCACCTCGCCGGCGTCGGGCGCGGCCTCGCGCAGGGCCGCCAGGGCCCCTCGTCCACGGCCGGCCCGTTGCCCGGTGACCACGTCGAACTCGACGTCCACGTACGCCGACGCCTCACCCATGGCTGCCACCGCCGCCGGCGACAGGGGTGCCCGGCCCAGGTTGGTGTGCAGCACGATGCCGGTTGCGTTCAGCACCGGCCGCAGGGTCGTCGCGCTCGTCGGCAACCGGGCCACGACGGTGTCCGCGAGGTCCTCCGGCGCTAGCTCGCCGTCGCGGACGCGTTGCTGGCCCGCGACGACCGCTGCCTTGACCGCAGCCCTGCCCAGCCGGTGCGCGGCGGCGGCGAGCCGTGGGTCGGCGAGCACGACGTCCGTACGCGGCACGCTGCGGCGGGCCTGTGTCACGCCCTCGACCCTAATGCGGCGCAGCCCGGGCCTGCGCCGCCCGGCAGCCGAACCGGCGACTGGGGCTGCCGACGCCCCGTCTTCCGACGACTGCCAGCACAACAGCAGCACCGCGACCGCCCCAACGCAACCGCACGCTCACGCAGGCCGCCGCATGCGCCTGGCCGCTCCGCCGACCTGCTGTTGAGCTGGTTGCTGGGCCGCCTACCTCCCGGGCGGCGGTCTTGTCGAGCTTCCCGGCGGGCCCTGACGGCCGGCTCCTGTTCTGCTGAGTTGGTCGCTGCTGCCATCACGACCCTTCTGGAGCTTGCTGGAGCAGGACGGCGTGCCAGGGCAACAGCGAAAGGTCAGTTGGCGGCCGGTGCTGGCGGTACGCGTGGCGACACGGCACGGACCGGTTCATGCCGGCTGCCAGCACATCAGCAAGACCGCGGCCGCCGAAGGGGGTCGCGAGACGGCGGCCCAGGAGCGGGATCGCGGGACGCCTGCTCAGCGGCCGCGCTTGAGGGCGCTAGCGGCCCTGGCGGCCGCGACACCGCTCGCGACGGCGGCTACCACCGCGATCACGGTGATAGCCGCGGTGAGGTGCTGCCCGGCCACCGGGCGCACGGCGACCACCCTGCCTGGCGCCGTGCTCGACAGCGTCCCGGTCAACCGCAGGGCCAGGCCCGCGCCGCCGCAGGCGAGCACCGTCGCGATCAGCCCACTCGCCCGATAGCCGATCGATGCGCCGGCCGGCAGCAGCGGCGACGGGTCGTCGGACAGCGCGCCGAGCGCGCCGGCTCCGGCGGACAGCACCGCAAGCGCCAGCGCCCCGCCGACCAGCACGGCCACTTGCCCGGCCTGTACGACACCGAGCGCGACGTCGCCGACGATGCCCAGCACGCCGCCGGCCAGCAGCACCAGAGCCGAGGCGGTGAGGTCGGCGCGGGCGACCAGGAGCAGCGGGACCGGCAGCGAGCCGGCCAGGGGCGCGCGGTCCACATCCAGGCGAACCGGGTCGGCGAACCGGGTCGCGACGGCGCCGAGGGCCACACCGCCCGTGATGCCCCAGGCCAGCGTGGCCGCCAGTCCGCGCCCAGGCGTGACGTGCGCGCCGGCGCCGGCCAAAGCGCCGATGACGACGGCCGCGGCGAGCAACCGGGCCAGCACGGCCGCACCCTGCTCCTGCACGGTGGCCTTGGACAGCAGCGACCCGAAGACCGTGCGGGCTCGCGGCGACCAGCGACGACGCCGGCTGCGCCGGGATGCCTCAGTCCGGGAGAGGTAGACCGACGAGGTGAACCCGAGCTTGAGCGCCGTACGGGTCACGTCGGCCCGCCGGGAGCGGGCCAGCAACTCCTCGGCCGAGACCCGCGACGCGGCGGCCAGGCCGAGCAGGACCAGGACGACGACGAGCAGCAGCAGGACCAGCACGGGGAGCGGCGGCGGGGCGGAGTGCCCGGCCGCGCCGCCGAAGGGCAGCGAGGCCGGATTCGGTCCGCGTAGGGCAAGGCGCCGCAGCCCGGGAGCGGTTCCGTCGCGGACGAGCTCGCGCCCCACCAGGGCCACGCCGGCGGCGGCGGCCAGCCCGACGAGCACAGCGAGCGGGCGCAGCAGGAGCCCGGCCCGGGGGCGCAACTGCACCTGCCAGGCCAGCAGGACGGCGAGCACGGCGACCAGGGCCGGCAGCAGCAGGTCATCGAGCAGAACCGCGCTGGCCGGCGCACCGAGGTCGTGCACGTCGAGGTAGAGCAGCAACACCGACGCCAGGGCGGCGCCGGCCAGGGACCGGCTGACCGCCGCCAGCAGCGCGGGCAGCACCAGCAGGCGGCGGGGCACCGGCCAGGTGAGCAGTACCCGGGCCTCCTCGGGCGGCAGCACGACGGGGCCACCGCGGACCGCGGAGACGGCGCGAGTCAGCACGACCCCGAGGGCGACCAGGCACAGCAGGAGCGGTTCGGCCAGGGCCGCGGAGCTGCGCAGCGGACCCGGCGAAGGCGTGGCCCGGGCGCCTAGAGCGAAGGCGCCGTAGAGGACGAACAGGGCGGTGACGTACAGCACGTAGAGGGCGTCGCCGAGCGACTGCCGCTCGCGCCGGGCGGCCGAGCGGGCCCGGCGGACGGCGGTGAGAGCGGCAGCGGCGTCGCTCACGGCTCGTCGGCCGGATCGACCGCGCCCACCACGTCAGCGGGGCGGCCGTGCGCGATGACCTCGCCCTCGCGCAAGGCGATGGCGGCGTCCGCGAAGTGCTCGACCCGCGCCTGCGCGTGCGTGGCGACGAGTGCGCCGCAGCCCTCCTGCACCCGCTCGTGCAGCAGCTGCAGGAACACCTCGCGGCCGGCCGCGTCCAGGCCCGCGAACGGCTCGTCGACGAGCAGCAGTGTTGCGGGCCGCAGGAAAGCCAACGCCAGTGCTGTCTTCTGCCGCATGCCGCGGCTGAAGGTGGCCGGGATGTCATCCACCATGTCCTCGATGCCGAACCTGCTGAGCAGCTCCATCAGCAGCGGCCCGCCGTCGGCGACTCCCCAAGCCCCGGCGACGAACGACCCGTGTTGGCGCACGGTGAGGTCGGCGAACAGCAACGGCTCGTCCGGGACGTAGGCGACCCGACGCCGGTACTCCGGTTGGTCGGTCCCGGGAGAGAGCAGCAGGTCCCCCACGCGGATCTCACCCGTGGTCGGCTCCAGCACCCCGGCCACGGCAGCAAGGGTCGTGGACTTGCCGGACCCGTTCTCCCCCAGCAGCGCCAGGACCGCTCCCGGCTGGACGTCGAACGACAGGTCGGACAGGACCCGCCTGCCGTCGTACTCCTTGGCCAGGCCGCGGATGCTGCACGCGAGGGGGTCGGTCACCCGCCGACCTTAGGAGACGCCGGTGGGCGCCGGCCGCACTAGCGTCACGGTCGTGACCGATCTCGGCGATGACTTGCGCGGCTTCGTCGACCTCTCGCCCTCCCCGTTCCACGCCGTCGCCGAGCTCGTGAGGCGCTTCACTGCCGCCGGCTTCACCGAGCTGGACGAGCGCGACCGTTGGAGCCTGCGTCCCGGCGATGCCCGCTTCGTGGTGCGCGACGGCGGGAGCATCATCGCCTTGCGGGTGGGCTCGGCGGCCCTGTCCGAGAGCGGCGCCCGCCTCGTCGGCGCGCACACCGACTCGCCCACGTTCAAGGTTCGCCCCCGCTACGACGTACACCGGGCCGGGTTCCGCCTGGTGGGAGTCGAGCCGTACGGCGGCCTGCTGGCGCACACCTGGCTGGACCGCGAGCTCACTGTCGCGGGTCGGCTGGCGGTGCTGGACGGGGACGAGGTAGCAACCAGGACGGTCGTGCTGCCTGGTGCCCCGCTGCGGCTGCCCTCGCTGGCGATCCACCTCGACCGGTCCGTACGCGACGGACTGGTCCTGGACCCGCAGCGCCACCTCGTTCCGCTGTGGAGCGGTGACCTGGCTCAGGAGGACGGCCTGCTCGAGGAGCTCGCGCAGGTGGCCGGCGTCGACCCGGCAGCGGTCGTGGGACACGACCTGGTGCTGGCCGACACGCAACCCGCCGCCCGCACCGGGGCCGACGACACGTGGATCGCGGCCCCCCGGCTCGACGACCTCGGCGGCTGCCACTCCGGGTCGCTCGCGCTGCTGGCGGCCGAGTCCTCTGCGCACACCGCCGTGTTCGTCGCGAACGACCACGAAGAGGCCGGCAGCGGCTCGGCCGAGGGAGCCCGCGGGTCGTTCCTTGCCGACGTGCTTGCCCGGCTGGTCGCGGCCACAGGCGACGCCGACCCGCAGGCCCTGCTCCGTGCCGCTGCCCGCTCGGTGCTGGTCTCGGTCGACATGGCGCACGCGGTTCACCCCAACTACGCCGACCGGCACGAGCCCGCGCATCAGCCCGCCCTCGGGGGCGGCCCGGTGCTGAAGATCAACGCCAATCAGTCGTACGCCACCGACGCGCGGTCGGGCGGCTGGTTCACTGCCAGGTGCTTGCAGGCGGGCGTACCGGTGCAGCATTTCGTCACCCGGGGCGACCTGCCCTGCGGCTCGACCATCGGTCCGCTGACCGCGACCCGGCTCGGCATCTCCACGGTGGACGTCGGCGCGCCCATGCTCGCGATGCACTCCTGCCGCGAGCTGGCGTCCGGCACCGACGTACCGCTGATGGTCGCGGCCCTGGCGGCCTGCCTGTCCTGACGGCGGCCCGAGTGCGCCACCGCTTCGGGACCGGCGGCGTCTACCGTCCTGCGGTGTGGGAGCCGTCGTCGCCGTCAGCAGCAGCACCGTCCACGCCTTCAGCAAGCAGCCGCAGGCGTCCGTACGGCTGCTCGTCGGGATCGGCGTCGAGGGTGACGCGCACTCCGGCACCACGGTGCAGCACCTGTCCCGGGTACGGGCCGACCCGGCGCAGCCCAACTTGCGTCAGGTGCACCTGCTCAGCACCGATCTGCTCGAGGAGTTCGGCGTCCGGCCAGGAGATCTCGGTGAGAACGTCGTGACATCGGGCGTCGATCTGCTCGCCCTGCCCACAGGGGCACGGCTGCGTCTGGGCAGCGACGCCGTCGTCGAGGTGACCGGGCTGCGGAACCCGTGCGCGCAGATCGAGCGGTTCCGGCCGGGTCTGCTCGCGCTCGTCGCGCCGCGACAGCCCGACGGCTCCGTTGTACGACGGGGCGGTGTCATGTCGGTCGTCCTGGCAGGCGGCTCGGTGTGCCCCGGCGACCCGGTGGAGGTGGAGCTGCCCGCGCTGCCGCACGCGCCGCTCCAACGGGTGTGAACACCGTCGATCGCCTGGCGCAGTCCCCTCCCGAGGTGGTGGTGCACCGGGCGGACGCGCGCTTCACCACCCGCACCGACTGGCTGGACTCGCGGCAATCGTTCTCCTTCGGCCACCACTACGACCCGCAGAACACCCGGCACGGACTGCTGCTGGTCAACAACGACAACCTCGTACAGGCCGGGGCCGGCTTCGAGCTGCACCGGCACCAGGACATGGAGATCCTCACCTGGGTACTGCAGGGCTCGCTGGCGCACCGGGACTCCGCCGGCCACAGCGGCATCCTCCACCCCGGTCTCGTGCAACGGATGAGCGCCGGGTCCGGGATACTGCACAGTGAGAGCAACCACGCCCGGGGGCTGCAGCCCGGCGCCGAGGACCACCAGCCGGTGCACTTCATCCAGATGTGGGTCGCGCCGGACCGGGACGGCGTGGAACCGGGCTACGAGCAGCGCGATGTCGCCCACGCGTTGCGCTCCGGGCGCCTCGTCCCGGTCGCCTCCGGCAGGCCCGAGCACGCCGGCACAGACTCCCTCGCTCTCGGGAACCGAAACGCAGCACTGCACGCGGCGCGGCTGCAACCCGGGCAGGGCGTCGAGCTCCCCGACGCCCCCTTCCTGCACCTGTTCGTCGCGTACGGCGGTGTCAGCCTGGAGGGCGCCGGTCCGCTGAGCACCGGGGATGCGGTGCGGTTCACCGGAACCGGCGGTCAGCGCCTCACCGCCGGGCAGCCGTCCGAGGTCTTGGTCTGGGAGATGCACGCGGCGCGGGCGGCCCAAGACCAGCGCTGAGCAACCGGATCCGGTCTCGACCGGCACGATCCTGTGTGGCCGGAAGCTTTCGGGGTAGCCGAGCAGCAGGGAACCATCAGCCTTCCGGAGGAACACCGTGCGAATCAGTCATGTGCCCCTGCGCGTCTCGACCGGGGCGTTCATCCTCAACTCGGGCCTCGGCAAGCGGGGTCTGGACGGGGAGAGCGCAGCGGGCCTACAGGGCATGGCCGTTGGCGCCATCCCGCAACTCGGGAAGGTCTCGCCCAAGACGTTCGCCTCCGGTCTGTCCACCGGGGAGATGGCTCTCGGCGCCGCCCTGCTCACCCCCTTCATCTCCCCGGTTCTCGCCGGTGCGGGCCTGACGGCGTTCGGTGCCGGCCTGGTCCAGCTCTACCTCAAGACGCCGGGCATGCGTGAGGAGGGGACCGTCAAGCCGACGCAGGCGGGCACCGGGCTGGCCAAGGACATCTGGATGGTCGGCATCGGGCTCACGCTGATGCTCGACGGGTTGCACGACAGCGCGCGCAGGACGGCGAAGAAGGCGAAGAAGTCGGCGAAGAAGAAGGCCAGCAAGGCCGCGGTCAACCTCAAGAGCTCTTAGCCTGGAGCGGTCCCGCAAACGGCCACCCCAGCGCCGGCAGCAGTGTTCACCGGCGACACTGCGCCGATGACCAGTGTCAGCACCAGCGCTCGCATGGCGGCCGAGCTGCCCTTCCACCTACGTCGCCGCCTCGGGCTGGTAGACCACGAGGAAGCGCACGGGCAGATCCCGGCTTGGGCGCGTCCCACGCCGGCCGAGCATGCCTGGCCCACGGCACTGGCCGTGCTGGTGGCGATCGTGCTGCAGTTGGTGTTGCCGCGCCGGCTCAGCCTGCCGCCACGCGAGCTGCTGCCGTCCCTCGAGGCCGCGCTGCTGATCGTCCTGGTGGTGTTCAACCCGGCCCGCCTGACACGGGAGCGGGCGGCACTGCGGATCACCAGTACGGTGCTCACCGCGCTGATCACCCTCGCGAACGGCGTGTCGGCCGGCCTGCTGGCTGACCGACTCGTATCCGGGCACGCCGGGTTGGATGCCAGGGCTTTGCTGCTGTCCGGCGGCAGCATCTACCTCACCAACATCATCGCCTTCGGCCTCTGGTACTGGGAGTACGACCGCGGCGGGCCCTACGCCCGGGCCGATGCGCGCCGGCACGAGCCGGACTTCCTGTTCCCGCAGATGGCGAGCCCGGAGGTCGCCTCGACCGACTGGGAGCCGCGCCTGCTGGACTACCTGTACGTCAGCGTCACCAACGCCACCGCATTCTCCCCCACCGACACACTGCCCCTGAGCCGCTGGGCCAAGGCGCTCATGACCGGACAGGCCACGGTCGCGCTGGTCACCGTGGCCCTGGTCGTGGCCCGTGCCGTAAACATCTTGTCCTGAGCCCCTGCCGCGGCTGACCTGTCGGTCAGGACGCGTCGGGACGGCCGCCCACGTCCACCGGGACGCCCCCGCAGGGCGAGCCGAGCTCGGGGGTCACGCCGCGGTGCGCCCGGAACGCCTCGATGAAGCGCTGAAGGCGGGGGTCAGCCGCGTTGCCCACCTGGAGCTGGCGCCCCCAGGCCGATACGACGATCGGTGCGGGCAGGGCACCGCTCATCCACGGCGACAGGTCTGTGTACCGCGAGCCGGCTCCGCTCGCGTCGGCGACCATCGGCTGTCGCAGCGCGAGCGCCCGCAGGACGCTGACCTGGCCTGCGGCCAGGGAAGGGCGGTAGGTGATCCAGACCGCCCCGTGCTCCAGGTCGTGCACCGCGCGCTCGGACGGCACCGGCTGGGTGTACACGCCGCAGTTCATCCATGCGGCATTGTGCGGACCGCCGACCGGCGGAGTGACCGAGTAGGCGACGCTGCCGGGGACGTGATCGTTCTGCAGGACCCCGGCCAGTGCCGCGCTGCCCGCCGCTTGGACCGCGTATGCCACGACGCCCGGGATCCCGGAGGAGTCCGGCACGACGACCGCGGCCCGCTGGGTCGTACCCGGTCCGAGGGTGGCGACCGAGGACGGCAGCACCTGACGGGAGGCGACCTGGGAGGATCCGCCACCTCGCGGCTGGGTCACGAACAGCACCACGCCGACGAGCACGAGGACTCCGACCACGGCCCCGGCGAGCAGGACCAGGCGGTCCCGCCGCTGCTTGGACACCTGGGCGCTTCTCAGCGCAGCTGCCTTGGCGCGGCGCTCCGGCGTGGCGGCGCTTGGGGCCGCGGTCCGTCGCTTGCTCATCCGGCAACCGTAAGCGGCCGGTCAGGGGTGCGCGATCAGGGCGCTCCACATGAAGACATCGACGACGCCGTTCGGGTTGAGCTGGTGCGCTCGCTTGTAGGCCTGTACGGCGGCAAAGGTCAGCGGCCCAAAGGATCCGTCGGCCGGGATGTGCAGCGCCTGTTGCAACGCGGTGACCGCCGGCCCCTGCGCACCCGCACGCAGGACCACGTACAGATAGGGCTGCAGCGGGCTGGGGAGCAGGGCCGCCCAGGTCGGGCCGTCGACGACACCGGACGATGCGAGGTGGTGGGCCCGCTGGAAGGCCATGACGGCGCCCGCGGTCATCGGACCGAACGCCCCGTCGGCCGGTGCGACGTGCAGGGTCCGCTGCAGCGCCACGACCGCCGGACCGGTGGAACCGGTCCGCAGGACCTGGTTGCGGTAGCTCGCCAGCGGCAGCACCGCAGGAGGTGCCGGGGGCCGGGGCGCCGGCGCGGGAAGCAGCGCGGACCAGGTAGGCGCGTCGACCACGCCCGACGCAGTGAGGTGATGGGCCCGCTGGAAGGCCATGACGGCGCCCGCGGTCATCGGACCGAACGCCCCGTCGGCCGGGGCGACGTGCAGGGCGCGCTGCAGCGCCACGACCGCCGGACCGGTGGAACCGGTCCGCAGGACCTGGTTGCGGTAGCTCGCCAGGGCGCCTACCGCTGGGGGAGCCGGCGTCAGCGCCGCGATCAGGGCCGTCCAGGTGGCGGGGGTGACCGCACCGGTCGCGGGCAGGGCGTGGCTGCGCTGGAAGGCCTGCACGGCCCCCAGGGTCTGCGGACCGAAGTCACCATCTGCGGGACTCAGGTGCAGCGCCTGCTGCAGGGCCATGACCGCCGGTCCGGTCGCACCCATCGACACGACCTGACCGCGGAAGGCCAGCAGGTCCTGCGGGCCCACGCCCACCGCTGCGCCCCAGGTGGCCGCCATGACGTTGGACCCGGCGTAGCGGTCCAGGTCCACCGGACCCGAGATGCCGGGGATCTGACCGTTGTCGTTGTACTGCCAGAAGCTCCACTGCTGCCAGCCGCCCGGCAGCGGCAGGGTCGGCGAGGTCCGCCCGGATCGGTCGTTGTAGTCGGCAAGGAACAGCGGATAGCTGCTGAAGCCCTGGTTGTTGCCCATCGAGGTGCGCCAGAAGTAGGCGTAGGTGTAGATGATCGGCCGCCGCCCGGTGAGCTGCTGCACCGTGTCCAGGAAGGCGTGGGTCCAGGCCACGAGCTGCGCCGGGGACAACCCGTTGTCGCTCTCCAGGTCCAGCAACGGGGCCAAGGCGCCCGGCTGCTGGGTCGTCCCGGTCGCCGCCACGAAGTAGCGCGCCTGATCGACGGCCGACTGCAGGGAGACGGCGGGCTGCGCGAAGTGGTAGGCACCGCGGGCCATGCCGGCCGCCCGCATGCCGGCCCAGTCACCCGGCAGGTAGGGGTTGACGTAGTGCAGCCCCTCGGTCGCCTTGACGAATCCGAAGTCCTGACCGGCGGCCTTGACTCGGGACCAGTCCAGCGAGGACCCGTGCTGATAGCTCGAGACGTCCACCCCCAACGGTCGTACGACGGGGTGGTGCGTACGAATCTCGGCCGACGCCGGGCTGGCGGTCAGCGCGACGGCGCCGACGCAGGTGACGGCGGTGGTGACAAGACGGAGTCGCATGGAAGGCACCTCACGAGTTGGGCTGGGGGCGCGTCCGGTACTCCACCGCACGCCCAGGGGCTATCGGGTTGATCGACACCCGATGGCCGCGCCTGTAGCCGAGATCTGTGATGACGCCCCGCCGGCCGCCCCCTGGCGGTTCAGCGCATGTTGCCGGTGTGGCCCAGGGAGTACCGGCCCGGCTGGGGCCAGACGCACATGCCGTGCGGTTTCAGCGGGATCGGGACGGTCGCGATCAGATGCCCATCCACCGTCGAGATCTCATAGATCTTGGCGTTGTAGCGACCCGACAACCACAACGCCGTGCCATCCGGGCTGACGCCGCCCATGTCCGGGCTGCCGCCCCCGGGCAACCGCCAGGTGGCGACCACCGCCCGGCGGACCGGATCGAGCACGCTGATCGTCCCAACCCCCCGGTTCGACACGAACAATCGTCGCCCGTCCCGGCTGGGATAGATGCCGTGCGCATCCGGTCCGGTCGGCACGAACCCCGTCGACACGAATCGGGCCGCGTCAATCAGATGCACCCCACCCCGATCCTTATCCGCCACATAGAAGGTCGCCCCGTCCGGGCCCAGCCGCACATCCTGCGGCGACGCCCCGGGCAGATCCAGATAACGCACCGACCTGGTCGCCAGCTCCATTCGGAGCAGCCGGTGCGCGAACTCACACGAAGCAATCATGAAACGGCCGTCGGCGGTGAAGTCAGCGTGGTCCACCCCCGCGCAGGCCACCGGCACCGTCCCGGCCGGTGCGAAACTGTGCGCGTCATAGAACTCCAGCGCCTGCTTCTGCTCGGCGATTACCACCGCGAATCGACCACCCGGCGTGAAGTACATGTTGTACGGGTCGTCCACCGGAATCGCCGGACCGGACGGCCGACCGGTCCGCGGATCGAACGGCGTCAGAGTATTCGCCAGATCGTTGGTCGAGTACAAGGTCGTCAGGTCATAGGACGGCACCACGTGCTGCGGATCCAGGCCGGTGTCGAAATGTCCCACCACCTTCAACCCCACCGGATCCACCACATCCACCCCCCGCCCAGCGCTCTCCGGCACGTACAACCGGTACGGCACCCCCTGCGTCGCCGCCACGAACTGCCCCACCCCGGTGCGGCCATACACCCCGCCCGGGCCCACCACCGGCTCCGCGGTCCGTGCGGGCAGCGCGACGCGAGCAGGGGGATTGGGCGCGGAGACGGTCTGGGCGCCGCCGCCGGTGAACCCGTGCACCAGCGAGAGCGCGCCCCAGCCCAGCGCCAGCACCACGGCGCCCACCACAATGCGTCGCCGGAGAAAGACGTTACGTGAGGCCATGGTCAGCAGTCTCCCTCCGAGCCCGGATGAGCAGCCGCAGGACACGCGGGCCCCGCCCTGACAAGATCGGCGTGCCGGATCGGGGGCCGTACATCGTCGGGTCGAGCAATGGCGGAGGCGGATGGGAATCGAACCCACCAGGCCCAGATCCTGGACCTCACCGGTGTTGAAGACCGGGGGCAGCACCAGCCAACCGCACGCCTCCGCCGTCGAGCCTAGACGCTCGCTCCTGGGGTGCTCGACCTGAGTGCGGCCGGCCTGCGTCGTACGGTCAGGGCATGACGACGACTTCGACCTACCGCCTCACCCAATACGCCTCGGGTGGCGGGTGTGCCTGCAAGATCCCGCCCGGCGAGCTCGAGGACGTGGTCCGGGGGCTGACCGGCGCGTCCTCGCCGGACCTGCTCGTCGGGCTCGACGACGGCGACGACGCCGCGGTGGTGCGAATCGACCCGCGGACGGCGCTGGTGGCCACCGCCGACTTCTTCACCCCGGTCGTGGACGACGCGTACGACTTCGGCCGGATCGCCGCGGCCAACGCCCTGTCCGATGTCTACGCGATGGGCGGGCGGCCCGTCGTCGCCGTCAACCTCGTCGGCTGGCCCCGTTCGGTGCTGCCCGTGGAGCTGCTCGGCGAGGTGTTGCGGGGCGGGTTCGAGGTCGCGCGGGAGGCCGGCTGCCACGTCGGCGGCGGGCACAGCGTCGACGACCCGGAGCCCAAGTACGGCATGGCGGTGACCGGAGTGGTGGACCCCGATCGCCTGCTGCGTAACGACTCGGCCGCCGCCGGTCTGCCCATCAGCCTGACCAAGCCGTTGGGCGTCGGCGTGTTGAACAACCGGCACAAGTCGACCGGTGAGGTCTTCCCTCAGGCCATCGCGAACATGGTGCTGCTCAACCGCGACGCCGCAGCGGCAGCCGTCGCCGCCGACGCCAAGGCCGCGACCGACGTGACCGGCTTCGGACTGCTCGGGCACTTGTTCAAGATGGCCCGGGCCAGTGGGGTGACGGCCGTGGTCGAGGCGGGCGCCGTCCCCTACCTCGACGGCGCCCGCGAGGCGTTGCGGGACGGGTTCGTGAGCGGGGGCACGCGTCGCAACCTGGACTGGGTCCGACCGCACCTGGCCAGCGGCGTCAGCGAGGACGAGTTGCTGCTGCTCGCCGACGCACAGACCTCCGGCGGGCTGCTGGTCGCCGGTGAGGTGCCGGGCTGCCCCGTCGTGGGTGAGTTCATTCTGCGCCGGGACGCGGTGCTCGAGGTCCGGTAGGAGCCAGGGTCAGCGCGCCGCAGCCGCCTGGCCGATCAGGCCCTCGTCCACGCTCTGGCGCTTCCGCGGGATCTTGGTGATCAGCGGCAGGATGATGGCGACCAGGGCGATGATGCCGATCGTGGTGTAGGCCGTCGTGTAGTCCTTCGTGCTGCCGATGAGCCGCGACACGATCTGCGGTCCGACGACCCCACCGAGGCTCCAGCCGATGATCATAAGGCCGTAGATCGCACCGGCGTGCCGTACCCCGAAGTAGTCGCCGGCGGTGGAGGGCATCGTGCCGAAGGCCCCGCCGTAGCAGAGGTAGATGAGCGCCGCGAGGATGAAGAAGATGGCGCTGGAGTGGAAGTGCGGCAGCAGCAGGAAGCAGACGCCCTGGATGCCGAGGATGCTCACGAAGGCCGGCATCCGACCGATCTTGTCCGAGACAGCCGCCCACATCAGGCGTCCGCCGCCGTTGAAGATGCCGAACAGGCCGACAGCGCTGGCCGCCGCCGTCTTGCTGTACCCGGCGAGGTCGGTCGCGCTGGAGGCGGCTTGACTTATCAGCGAGATCCCGGCGACCACGCTCAGGGTAAGGATGCCCGCCAGCAGATACCACTGCGGGGTGCGCAGCGACTCGGCCGGCGTGTAGTCCTTGCCGCTGTCGACGACCCGACCGGTCGTGGCCGGTACGAAGCCCGGCACCGCGTACCCCTCCGGCGGGTTGCGGAAGAACGAGGCGCCGATCACGGACAGCACCAGGTAGGCGATACCTAGGGGCAAAAAGGCCTTTGACGGCTGCAACGGCTGGCTGTCGATCAGCCGCTGGGCCACTGGTGAGGTGATCACTGCCCCGAACCCGAAGCCGGCGACGGCCAGACCGGTGATCAGCCCACGCTTGTCCGGGAACCACTTCTGCAACATGGCGATCGGCACGATGTAGGCCAGGCCGAGACCGAAGCCTCCGATCACTCCGTACGTCGCGACGAGCAGCCCGAGGTCACCCGAACTGCGGGTGAACGAGGCCAGGATGGTGCCGACAGCGAACAGCACCCCGCCGGCCAGCGCCACCGGGCGCGGACCCCTTCTGTCCTGGATCCGCCCACCGATGTAGGTCCCGATGAAGATCATGCCGATCGTCACCTCGAACGGGATCGCAGCGTCGGTCTTGCTCAAGCCGAACCCGTGCTTGGCCTTGAAGTTGTCCCCGAATGCCTTGCTGAACACGCTCCAGGCGTACACCGCCCCGATCGAGAACTGCAGCAGCAGGGCCGCTGCGGCGATACCCCACCGGCCCTTCGTCGGGTTGGCGCCGGCGGTCGAGGGAGGTGCCGAGGGGCTGGTCATGCGGTGCTCCTGTTCGAGCTCGTCGCCGAGCCGTTGCTGCCGCCCTGAGCCGTACCCAGGCGCTCTCGGGCCTCGACCCGTGCGCGCTGCGGCACGACAACGTACTTCGGGTCCTTCGCAGATTCCTGTCCTGCCTCGAACACGCCGAAGCGGGTGCAGGCCGATCCGATCACCAGGGCCGTCCCCGACAAGGCCGCCGCCACCCGGCTACGCCGGCCGAACAGCGTCGCCCCGACCGCCCCCGCGCCCGTCAGTACCTTGCCGCTAAGCATCAGCTTCCCGGCGCTGCCGTGGTGCAGGGGCTCGGCCGTCAGACCCATCGCCTGCTCCATCTTGCGCTCGACCGCGAGCTCCAGGACGGCTCCCCCGATCGCGAGCCGGCGGGCGGGGCCGGACTGGGCGAGCGGAACGGTGGCCATGGCCAGACCGCCTGCAGCGGAACTGGCCGAGCCGACGAACACGAATGGCAGGTGGTTGCGCGCGTCGTGCCAGGTCGGCGTTGCGGTGTCGGTCAGCAGCACCGCGGTGTACGAGGCGACCGCAGGCGCGATCACCGCTGCGACGAGCCCGGCCGGTCGGGCGCCCAGCCCGAGCAGGCGGCCGACCAGGGCGAGCTTGCGCGGCAGCAGGTACCGCAACTCGGCTGCACCCGCTAGCCCGGCGAGCGGCCCGTACACGGTGAGGATCCAGGTGCCGACACTCATCGGCGAGGTGGGCTTGGCGACCCGCAGCATGTTGTAGAAGCGCTCGGGGCGACCGAGGTCGTGTACGAGCGCGACGAAGCTCACCGAGATGCCGGCGAACGCCGCCACCCGTCCGCCGCGCCGCAGCCCGGGCCGTCCACTGAGATCACCACCGGCTCCCAGTAGCGACGAGCCGGCCGCGAGCCCGCCCAGGAACAGGTAGGCCGGGATGTCCTTCGCCCACGGCGAGGCCTTGACGATCGGACGGCCGTAGTAGGAAGTGAAGGTCGCGTCCGGGACCATTTGGTGCTCGTCCCGGCGCTTTCCCTTGCCGCCGCGCTTGCGACCGCCGGCCTGGCCGCTCAGCGCCTCGTGTCCGACATTGCTGCTCGTGCGCTCGGCCCCGGAGACGTGACCGCCCTGCTGGGAACCGGCGGGCAGCGTCACGCCGCACCGCTAGCGAAGACCGCGACAGCGCCGGCCAGCATCGCAACTGCCGCGAGTCCGGCCTTCTTCCACATCTGGGGCAGATACTTCGTGGTGACCACCGGGTCCGGCGGCAGGCCGTACACCTCGGGCTCGTCGAGCAGCAGGAAGAACGCCCCCAACCCGCCGACGCCGTCGAGTTCGTTCTCGCCGTACAGCTTCGCGTCGTGGACCCCGGCGGCCTGCAGCGCCTCGACCCGCTGCTGGGCCCGCTCGCGCAGCTCGTCCACGTCGCCGTACTGGATGGACTGGGTCGGGCAGGCGGTCGCGCACGCGGGCTGCAGCCCGTCGCCGATCCGGTCGTAGCACAGGGTGCACTTCTGGGCGATGCCGACGTTCTTGGTCACGCCCTTGTCCCCGATGCGCCGGTCGATGACGCCGAACGGGCAGGCAGGCACGCAGTAGCCGCAGCCATTGCAGATGTCGTCCTGCACGACGACCGTGCCGAACTCGGTGCGGAACAGCGAGCCCGTCGGGCAGACGTCCAGGCACGCCGCGTGCGTGCAGTGCTTGCAGACATCGCTCTCCATGAGCCACCGGAAGTCCGCGCGGCCCTCGCCGTCGGCGCCGGGCAGGGTCATGGCCGGCATGCCGAGGTCGACCTTGTCGACGTCGGTGCCGAGCATCGTGCGGTCGCCGGACAGGGCCGAGTCTGCGGCGGCGTTGACCAGATTGCTGACCGGGCCGCCGGTGGGCTGACCCGCGAGCCCGGGGTCCTGGCTGCCCAGGGCCTTGGGCTGCTCGATGAACGCCACGTGCCGCCAGGTGCTGGCGCCTAGCGCCCCGGTGTTGTCGTAGGACGAGCCCAGGAAGTTCATCCCGTCGTCCGGGATCGCGTTCCACTCCTTGCACGCCACCTCGCAGGCCTTGCAGCCGATGCAGACCGAGGTGTCGGTGAAGAACCCCTTGCGGGCAGGCGGCTCGACCCAGCCGGCGTCGAGCGCGGGGTCGACCGGGCCGTACAGGCTGTTGCTCACGAAGCGCTCCCCTGCTGCGGAGTCATCCGCACGTTGCCGGTCGCGACGGTCACGCCGGCGCGCTCCCGGTAGTCCGCCACGTAGCGCAGCAGCGCCGGACCGGTGGGGCGGCGCCCCGGTTGGATGTCGCAGCTGGCGACCTTGCTCTCCTGGATGTGGACGTTGGCGTCCAACGACAGCCCGAACAGGTCGTTCGCCGAGTCACCGGTGGTGAGCGCCCCCGTGCCGACACCCCAGTGGTAGGGCAGGCCGACCTGGTGGATGGTGCGGCCGCCGACGCGCAACGGCACCACCCGGTCGGTGACGAGCACACGCGCCTCGATCGCCGTACGCGCCGTGATGATCGTGACCCAGCCCAAGTGCTCCAGGCCGCGCTCGCGGGCGTGCTCGGGCGAGACCTCGCAGAAGAACTCCGGCTGCAGCTCGGACAGGTAGGGCAGCCAACGGCTCATCCCGCCAGCGGTGTGGTGCTCGGTCAGCCGGTAGGTGGTGAAGACGTACGGGTAGACCTCCCAGCCAGGCTCAGGCGGCGAGGGGTTGAGCAGGTTTTCCTTGCGCGGGTAGGTCTCGCGGGTCGGGTTCGCCTGCTGGTCGTACAACGCGTTGCGTACCGGGGACTCGGCCGGCTCGTAGTGCGTGGGCATGGGGCCGTCGACCAGCCCGCTCGGGGCGTAGAGCCAGCCCTTGCCGTCGGCCTGCATGATGAACGGGTCGTCGCCGGCCAGCGCGTCCGGCCCGACCGCGTCTTCCGGCGGCCGGTAGGACGGGGCCTTGTCGACCTGGAAGTCGGGCACATCGTGGCCGACCCACTTGCCCTTGTCCTCGTCCCACCAGATGAGCGCTTTGCGCTCGCTCCACGGCTTGCCGTCTGGGTCGGCCGAGGCCCGGTTGTAGAGCTGGCGGCGGTTCATCGGCCAGGCCCAGCCCCACTCCGGGGCGGTCCAGTTCTGCTCGGCGTCCGGCTTTCGCCGCTTGGCCTGGTTGACCCCGTCGGCGTACACCCCGGTGTAGATCCAGCAGCCGCCGTCGGTCGAACCGTCGGCCTTCATCTCCACGAACCCGTTGAGCATCTGCCCGGCCTTCTCGCCGGTCAGGTGCCGGCCGTTGACCTCCTGCAGCACGGCGTCGGCACTGGGCTCGCCGTGCGCGTCGACCGGGTAGTCCCAGGTCAGGTGCTGGATCGGCCGGTCCCGCTCCAAGGTCGAGTCGGCCAGGCGCTGGCGGATCTTCTGCCCGACCAGGTGGAAGAACTCCAGCTCGCTACGACTGTCCCCCGGCGGCTCGACGGCTTTGTGGTGCCACTGGAGCATGCGCTGCGTCTGGGTGAACGTGCCGGACTTCTCGGTGTGCGCAGCGGCCGGGAAGAAGAAGATCTCGGTGGGGATCTGCTCGGTGACGAGCTCGCCGGTCGCGATCTCCGGTCCGTCCTTCCAGAACGTCGCCGACTCGATCATGTTCAGATCGCGCACGACCAGCCACTTCAGGTGCGCCATGCCCAGCCGCTGCAGCTTGCCGTGGGCCGAGCCGACCGCCGGGTTCTGACCCAGGATGAAAAAGCCCTCGACCTTGTCGTCGAGCATGTCGATCGCGGTCTGGTAGGTGCCGTGGTCACCGGTGATGCGGGGCAGGTAGTCCCAGCACCAGCCGTTCTCGGCGGTGGCGTGCTCGCCCCACCAGGCCTTGAGCAAGCTCACGGTGTAGGTGTCGGCCTTGGTCCAGAAGCCCTTCTGGTCCTTGCTGCGCACCGTGTCGAGGTAGTCCTCGAAGCTGTCGTGCGCGCCGCCCTTGGGCATCGGCAGATAGCCCGGCAAGATGTTGAACAGCGTGGGGATGTCGGTCGAGCCCTGAATACTGGCGTGGCCGCGCAGCGCCATGATGCCGCCGCCGGGACGGCCCATGTTCCCCAGCAGGAGCTGCAGGATCGCCGAGCCGCGGATGTACTGGACACCGGTGCTGTGGTGCGTCCAGCCCACCGAGTAGACCCAGCTGGTGGTCCGCTCCCGGCCGCTGTTGGCGGTGATCGCCTCGCACACGTCCAGGAACTGCTCCGGCGGGATGCCGCAGACCTCCTGCACCATCTCGGGCGTGTAGCGCGCGTAGTGCCGCTTCAGCGTCTGGAACACTGTCCTCGGGTGCTGCAGGGTGTCGTCGCGGCGCACCTTGTGCGTGTCCAGCGAGGCGCCGCGGCCACCGAGCTCGTGCCCGGCGGAGCTGGCCTTGTCCGAATCCTGCGAGCCGTCGTCGTCCTTTTCTGCCTCTTTGGCCGCGGTGGCGCGGGCGTTGCCGGCGCTCGCCACCTCCTCCACGCCCTCATACGCCCAGGAGGCCGGGTCGTACGTCGCGGTCTTCTCGTCGTAGCCGGAGAACAGGCCGTCCGCGTCGCTGTCGACGAAGTCCTCCCCGACCAGCGTCGCCGCGTTGGTGTACGCCACGACGTAGTCCCGAAAGTACTTCTCGTTCTGCAGGACGTAGTTGATCATGCCGCCGAGCAGCGCGATGTCGCTGCCGACCCGGATCGGCACGTGCTGGTCAGCGACCGCCGAGGTGCGGGTGAACCGGGGGTCGATGTGGATGACCTTCGCGCCGCGCGCCTTGGCCTCCATCACCCACTGGAAGCCGACCGGATGGCACTCGGCCATGTTCGAGCCCTGGATGACGATGCAGTCGCTGTGCTGCAGGTCTTGCAGGAAGGTCGTGGCTCCGCCGCGACCGAACGAGGTGCCCAGACTGGGCACGGTGGCGCTGTGTCATATGCGGGCTTGGTTCTCGACCTGGATCGCGCCCAGGGCCGTGAACAGCTTCTTGATGAGGTAGTTCTCCTCGTTGTCCAGGGTCGCTCCACCCAGGCTGGCGATCCCCAACGTCCGGCGCGTGCGCTGCCCCTCGGCGTTGACGTCCTCCCACGTCCGCGACCGGGTCTCCAGGACCCGGTCGACCACCATGTCCACCGCCGTGTCGAGCGGCAGGTCCTCCCACTCGGTGCCGTACGGCCGGCGGTAGCGCACCGTCGTGACCCGAGTCGGACTGTTGACGAGCTGCTCGCTGGCCGCGCCCTTGGGGCACAGCCGACCGCGCGAGACCGGGGAGTCCGGATCACCCTCGATCTGCACGACCTTCTCGTCCTTGACGAACACCTGCTGCCCGCAGCCGACGGCGCAGTAGGGGCAGATGCTCTTCACCACCCGGTCCGCAGTCCTGGTCCGCGGCTGGATCGCCTTGGTGTGCGCGCTTCGCGCCGCCAACCCGCGGCCCAGCGGGTCCTCACCGGTGAGCTGCTTGAGCACCGGCCACGCCAGGAACGTCTTGTTCATACCCACGACACACACCCCTCGTCCGGTCGGACGCTACCCAAGCGCGTACGGACCACTCCCGGCAACCCGGGGCACCGTACGTCGTGGCAGTCTGGCCCTGTGGGCAGGGTGACAGCGCGACGGCCGGTGCTGCGCATCGACGGCGGGCAGAGCGTCCAGCGGCCCGACACCCTGGTGGTCGAGGAGCCACTGGAGGTGCGGGTGGGCGGCCGTTCCCTGGTGGTCACCATGCGCACGCCGGGTGACGACATGGACCTGGCCGCAGGCTTTCTCGTCTCCGAGGGTGTGGTGTGGGCCGGCGGCCACGTGCGCGCCATGCGGTACTGCGCCGGCGCCACCGACGAGGGCGTCAACACCTACAACCTGCTCGACGTCGACCTCGACCCGGCCCTCCCGCCGCCCGACCCCAGCCTCGAGCGCCACTTCTACACGACGAGCTCGTGCGGACTGTGCGGCAAGGCGAGCCTTTCCGCCGTGCGTACGCAGACCTCGTACGACGTGTCCGGGGACCCGCTCAGCATGACGCCGGCGTTGCTCAGCTCTCTGCCGCACCGGCTGCGCGAGGCGCAGAAGGTGTTCGACCGCACCGGCGGGCTGCACGCAGCGGCGCTGTTCTCCTCCTCGGGTGAGCTGCTCGCGCTGCGGGAGGACGTCGGGCGGCACAACGCGGTCGACAAGGTCGTCGGCTGGGCGCTGCGCGAGGACCTCCTGCCGCTGACCGGCACCGTGCTCATGGTCAGCGGGCGGGCGTCGTTCGAGCTGGTGCAGAAGGCCTGGATGGCTGGGATCCCGCTCCTTGCTGCGGTCAGCGCGCCGTCCTCGCTCGCCGTCGACCTGGCGGTCGAGGCGGGGATGACCCTGGTCGGCTTCCTGAGGGGGACCTCGATGAACGTGTACGCCGGCCAGCAGCGCGTCCTGCTGGAGGCGTCGTCCTCGGTCGTCGGGGTCCAGCCGCTTCGATAGCCCAGCCACTTCGGTAGCCCAGCCGCTCCACTAGTTGTCGCCCTCGCTGAGGAAGCCGCGGACGTCCCGCCCATGCCGGTTGATGCACTGCTCCAGCGCCGCCTCCTGCGGACCGGTCGTCGAGCGCAGGTCGAAGCGCACCGGGAAGCGCCCTTGCACCCGCGGGTCCGGGTCGCCCTGGTCCCGCACCACCGTGACGCCGGGCAGCTGACCGCAGTCGGCCTTGAGCCGCTCCCGTGCCGGCTCCCCCGCGCCCTGCACCAGGGTCACCACGAGCACCTTGCGCGGTGCGGCCAGCAGGAAGCTGAACACCCCCGTCACAACCATCGACCCCAGCACCAGCACCCCGGCGAGGGCGATGAGCACCTTGTTCCGGGTCGACACCTGTCCATCCTCGCGCACCCAGCGAACGCCGTCGGTGATCGGCAGGCCACGAAGCTGCCCGATGGTGTCTGCCCTGGCTGCCCCTACGGCGGCCCGTCACCCCGCTCCCGCTCCTGGGCGAGGACCTCCTCGCGGTCCTTGAGCCGGCCCAGACCGGCCAGCGGCTGCGCCAGGCGCCGGTTTCCGCGCAGGCGGTCGGAGTTGCGGTCGAGGAAGGCCCAGTACCCCGCCGTGAACGGGCACGCCCGCTCACCGAGGCGCACCTTCGGGTCGTACGCGCACCCCTTGCAGTAATCGCTCATCCGGTTGATGTACGCCCCGCCCGCGGCGTACGGCTTGGTCGCCATCAGGCCGCCGTCAGCGTGCTGGCTCATCCCGACGACGTTGGGCAGCATCACCCAGTCGTAGCCGTCGACGAAGCTCTCGTGGAACCAGGCCGTCACCTGCGCCGGGTCCCAGCCGCGCTGCATCGCGTAGTTGCTCAGCACCATCAGGCGCGGGATGTGGTGCACCCAGCCGCGCTCGCGCACGTCGCGCAGCACCGAGCTCAGGCAGTTCGCCGTCACCTCGCCGTCCGCGTCGAGCTCGCGGAACCACCCGGGCAGGTCGCTGGTCGCCTGCATCGCGTTGCGCCGGCGGTAGTCCGCCGGCACGTGCCAGTAGATCGACCAGATGTACTCCCGCCAGCCGATCACCTGCCGGACGTAGCCCTCGACCGAGGCCAACGGCGCGAGCCCGTCGCGGTAGGCCTGCTCGGCGGCCTGCGCGCACTCCAGCGGGTGGAGCAGGCCCAGGTTGATCGCCGGCGACAGAGCGCTGTGCGCCATCCACGGGTCCTGGGCCAGCATCGCGTCCTCGGTCGGGCCGAACTGGGCCAGCCGGTGTCTCACGAAGTGCGCCAGTGACGCCTGAGCCTCCCACCTGGTAGCGGCGGCCCAGCGCGGTCCGTCTGCACCGACGAAGCTCGCCAGCCCGTCGCGCTCCCAGCGGTCGAGGTCCTCGCGTACCTGCGCGTCGATGTCGTCCTCGTCCGGCCACCACGGCTGATCGACGCTGAGCCGGTCCCTCCTCGGCGGAGGTTCTCGGTTGTCGTGGTCGTAGTTCCACTTCCCCCCAACAGGGTCCGTGCCCTCCATCAGCAGGTCGTGCCGCACCCGCTGCCAGCGGTAGAAGTCCTCGAGCAGCAGCCGCTTGCGCCCGTCCGCCCAGGCCGCGAACTGCTCGCGGGTCGTGGCGAAGCCCCGGTCGTCGGGGAGCACGGTGATGCCGCGCGAGCGCACGAACCGGTCGGCGGCGTACGACCTGGGCTGCAGGCAGTCGAGCTCGTCGTCGAGCTGCTCCAGTGCCTGGTCGTAGGTGTCGACCCGCAGGTAGAGCGCCTGGTCGCCGAGCTCGGCGGCTCGGTGCCGCAGGGCGCTCAGCAGCAGGTGGGCTTTCGCCCGGTGGAATCGGCGCCGCGAGAACACGGTCCTGGACTGCACCAGCAGCACCGGCTGATCGGGCCGGTCGAGGTACTGCGGTCCGAGCTGGTCGGCAAACAGCCACCTACGGGTGGTCGGTGCCTCGGTCATACGCCAGCCGTCATACGTCCGCCGTCATGCCGGTGTGCCTACCGGTTCCCGGCCGGTCGCGCGAGTCCGGCGGGTGGCCAGGATGCAGCCGAGCAGCACCAGGGGGAACCCGACCGCCGTACCGCGGGTGAAGTCCTCGCCGAGCAGCGCGATACCGAGCGCGACCGCGACGGCCGGGTTCACGAACGTAATGACCAGCGCCCGGTTCGCGCCGGCCTCGCCGATCAGCGCGAAGAACACCAGGAACGCCGCGACGGTGCACACCAGCGCCAGAACCACTACGCTACCCAGCACCTGCGCGTCCGGCGTACGCGACGGCAGATGCGTCACGGCCAAGGGCGCGTAGACCAGCGCGGTGAGGCCCAGCGCCGCAGCAATGACGCCCAGGCTCGGTACGCCGGCGAGCTGGTGGCTGACGATCAGCGGCGCCGTGCCGTACCCGAGCACGACGAGCCCGACCTCGAGGGCCGCGAACAGGTTGCCGCCGAGGTCCAGGCCGAGCAGCGCCGCCACCCCGGCGATGCCGACCACCAGACCAAGGCCGCGGGTCCGGTCCAGCCGGTCGCTGTCGCCGACCACCCGGCTCGCGACGGCGGCCACCATGGGTACAGCGGCGACGAGCAGCCCCGTCAGCGAACTGGCCAGCGTCCGCTCGGCGTCGGCGAGCAGCAGCCAGGGACCGGCGATCTCCAGGACGGTGAAGGCGAGGATCGGCTTCCAGTAGGCGAGGACCGGCCGCAGCTGCCCGCGCATCGCCGCCACGGGCAGCAGGACAGCAGCACCGATCGCTGTCCGCCCGAATACCAGCGTCGGCGGCGACAGATCCCGCACCGCCACCTTGATCAGCAGGTACGGGATGCCCCACAGCAGGCACATCGCCAGGAACAGCAGCCAGCCGCGACGAGTCACCGCATGACCCTAGGCAACCCTCCCCCGCCGCTGCCCCTGCGCCACCCCTGCGCCACCCCTGCACGACGATCTTCACGACCACCTGGACGGGTCGTGAAGATCGTCGTGCAGGATCAGGCGGCCGCTCACGCTCAGTCGAGCCGGGTTGGGCGCACGACGATCTTCACGACCGCGCCAGCTGGGTCGTGAAGATCGTCGTGTACGGGGGTGGGGTCAGCCGCCGGCCAGGCTGCCGTCGGCCGGGTCGCTGGTCTCCCCCAGGGCCGCCGCCTGCTCCAAAGCGTCGTCGTCCTCGCGGTCGGCCGAGGCGGGCCGCTCGCCGAGGTCGACCCGCTGCTGCTCACGGGCAGGGGTCTCGCCGTCCGCGCCGGTGGTCGTGCCCTCGCCCGCGGGGGGAGGGTCCATCCGGTCCACCTGGTCCACGCCACGGACGCCGCCGGCGGGGGTGGGCACGTGGTCGGCGTGCAAGGCGGCACTGTCCTGGCCGGCAGGAGTGTCGGAGGTGGGCTGGCCTGGGGTGGCGTCCGATGAGGTCATACGCGGCTCCTACCCAGGCAGCCCGTCAAGCACCTGGAGGAACTCGATCGGCGGCCGCAGGCTCGTGGGGTCGCCGGGCAGCAGCACCAGCTCGGGCGGCTTCCACCACCACAGGTCGGGGCTGAGCTCGCCCGGCCCGTCGCGCCAGAGCCGGTCGGCGTTGACGAGCAGCGCCTGCGCGGCGTCGATCGTCTGGGTGCGCCCGACCATCGGGGCAACCAGCACCAGGTGCCGCGTCGGCAGAGCGACGAGCGCCCCGGCGGCGGGCACGTCGACATAGGACGGGAGCCAGTGCACGTGGGTGGCGGCGAACGGCGCTGTTGACTCCAGGGCGGTGAGCACGACCCCCTCGAGGTCCAGCTCGCGACGGGTCAACAGTCCAGCGGCCAGCACCTGCTGGCGCCCCTGAACGAACAGCTCGCCCCGGCTCACGCCCCAGCCGTCCACGACCGTCGTCGGCAGGGAGCGGACGGCACCATCGACCTCGGCAACCAGGACCTCGACCAGCCCCTCGGCCAGGTGCTGCGTCGCGACATCGTCGGCAAGCAGGGCGCCCTCGGCGTACACCCGGCTGCGCAGCAGCGGGCGCACCGCCTCCACGTCGCGCAGGTCCAGCTCGACCTGAGCGGACTGCGAGAGCCCGTGCAGTGCGCCCTGCACGACGCGCAACCACTGCCCGCGAGGTTCCAGCTCGCAGGCCGCGCGCAGGTCGGCCAGCGCCACCGTCCCGCTGAGCCGGCCGTCCAGGGTGACTGTCTCCCCGTCGTACGACGTGATCGTGGAACCCACCCGCAGCGCGGCCTGGCGGACGGTGCCCTCGAAGGCCTGCTCCGCGGGCTCCTCCGGCCGGCGCCGCCGCAACGGGCTCAGTTGACCGACCGCTCGCGGCCGGCCCAGTACTGCTCCCGCAGCTTGAACTTCTGGATCTTGCCGGTCGCCGTACGCGGGATCTCGGGGCGGAACTCGATCGAGGTCGGCGCCTTGTAGCCAGCCAGGCGGCCCTTGCAGTGCGCGATGAGCTCGGCCTCGGTCACCTGCTGCCCGTCGGCCAGGACGACGAGCGCCTTGATGGTCTCGCCCCAACGCTCGCTGGGCACGCCGATGACGGCGACCTCGGAAACCGCAGGGTGGCCGAACAGCGCGTCCTCGACCTCAATCGAGGAGACGTTCTCACCGCCGGTGATGATCACGTCCTTCTTGCGGTCGTTGATGGTGAGGTAGCCCTCGTCGTCCATCGAGCCACCGTCGCCGGTGTGGAACCAACCCCCCTCGAGGGCCACAGCGCTCTCCTCGGGCTGCTTCCAGTAGCCCGCCATGATGACGTTGCTGCGGACCAGGACCTCGCCGTCCTCCGACACGGCAACCCGGCAGCCGATCGCGGGCATGCCGGCCCGCGCCAGGCGCTTCGACCGCTCCTCGATCGGCAACGCATCCTCCTCGGCCCGCTGGCGGTTGACCGTGAGCAGCGGCGAGGTCTCGGTGAGGCCGTAGATCTGAGTGAACTCCCACCCGAGCTCCTCCTCGATCCGCTGGATGGTCCGCGACGGCGGCGGCGCGCCGGCGCAGATCACCCGGGTACGGCCGCGACCGGGGATCTCGCCCACCCACGTGGCGGCGGCGTCCAGGACACTGGCGACGACCGCCGGAGCGGCGCACATCACGGTCACGCCGTACTGCTGGACCCGGCGCAGGATCTCGGCGCCGTCGATCTTGCGGATGACGACGTGGGGTACACCCATGCCGGTCATCCCGAACGGCATCCCCCAGCCGTTGCAATGGAACATCGGCAAGGTGTGCAGGTAGACGTCGCGGTCGGTGACGTTCGCATGCAGGGCAAACGTCACTGCGTTCGCCCAGATCGCGCGGTGGGTGACCTGCACACCCTTGGGGCGCGCGGTCGTCCCGCTGGTGTAGTTGATCGTTGCGGTGGCGTCCTCGTCCGGCTCCTCCCACGCGACCGGCTCGCGGCCCGGGCGCAGCAGCGCCGCGTCGCTTTGGGCGCCGAGCACGAAACGGTGCTTGGCGCCCACCTCACGCAGCGTCTGGTCCACCTCCGGGTCGACGAGCAGCACCGCCGCCCCCGAGTGGTCGACGATGTAGGCGACCTCGGGCGCGGACAACCGGAAGTTGATCGGCACGAGCACCCGGCCGTAGGAGCAGACTCCGTAGAAGGCCTCCAGCAGGCGACCGCTGTTGTGGCTGACGACCGCGATCCGCTCGCCGCGCCCGATGCCCAGCTCGTCCAGGCCGGCCGCCAAAGCTCGCGTACGGCTGGCGAACTGGCTGTAGGTCTGCGACCCCAGCCCGCCGTCCTGGAACGGCGCGGGCTCGTCCACCACGCCCAGGCGGGTGCCGTAGGCGAGTTCGGCCCGGTGCAGGAAATCGTCGGTCGTCATGGGCACCTTCACGGCAGTGTTCTCCTCGTCGCGGCTCGGGTCCCGGCACCGTACGACCCGCTGGTGCCGAGCAGCGCCGGGAGCACCTGGCCGAGCGGCGCGTCGAGGCGTACGGTCGCGGCCGCGTCCCCCCTGGTCGGGCCCTCGTTCACGATCGCGACCGGCCGGCCGAGCTTGGCCGCCCGCAGCACGAACCGGTACCCCGACATCACCGTTAGGGACGAGCCGAGAACCAGCAGCGAGGTGGCCGCCTCGACCAGGGCGAAGCAGCGGGCAACCCGGTCGGCCGGGACGGTCTCGCCAAAGAACACGACGTCCGGCTTGAGCACCCCGCCGCAGACCGCGCAGTCCAGGACGCGGAAGCGCCCGACAGCGGCCTCGTCGAGCTCCACGTCACCGTCGGGCCGTTGCTCCCCCGTACCCGCGAGCCACAACCGGTTGGCCGCTGCCAACCGCTGCTCCAGCGCGGTACGGGGTGTCCGGTCGCCGCACCCCAGGCACACCACGCGGTGCAGGCTGCCGTGCAGCTCGACCTCACCGGTCGTGCCGGCGGCGGCGTGCAGCCCGTCGACGTTCTGCGTGACGATGCCGCAGAGCCGGCCGGTGCGCTGCAGCGCCGCGACGGCGTGATGACCTGCGTTGGGTTGCGCGTCACCGATCTGCCGCCAGCCCACGTGGCTGCGGGCCCAGTAGCGGCGGCGCGCGTGCGCATCACCTGTGAACACCTGGTAGGTCATCGGCCGGCCGCCTCGGGCGAGCCCCGTCGGTCCCCGGTAGTCCGGGATGCCGGACTCGGTCGACAGCCCAGCCCCGGACAGCACGAGGACCCCACCGCGCTCCACCAGCCCGACCAGAGCCCGGTGATCGCGTGTCGGCACGTCGAGCGTCACGTTCACCTCCCTATCGTGTACGACGCCAGGCGCGGCCGCCGGGCGGATCCGGGCAGCGCCGAACCGGTCCTGGCTAGGGTCCCGGTCATGACCGTGCGCGCCGCCGTCCTTTTCGCCTCCGGCTCCCCCCTGCAGCTGCGCGAACTCGACCTGCCCGAGCCCGGTCCAGGTCAGGTGCGCGTACGCATCGCAGCGACCGGCGTCTGCCACAGCGACCTGTCGCTGGCGCGGGGGACGTTGCGTCAGCCGCTACCCGCAGTGCTCGGCCACGAGGCCGCCGGCACAGTGCTCTCGGTCGGTGACGGCGTCGCGACCTGCGCGTCCGGCGACCGGGTGGTGCTGTGCTGGGCGCCCCCCTGTGGCGAGTGCTGGTTCTGCTCGGCCGGCGAGCCGTGGCTGTGCGAGCGGTCCGGCGCCGCCGCAACCGCGCCGTACGCGACGGTCGACGGACAATCGGTCTACCCAGGATTGTCGACCGGTGGGTTCGCCGAGCAGACGGTCGTCAGCGCCCGGGCCGTACTACCGGTGCCGGACGACGTGCCCCTGGAGCACGCCGCCCTGGTTGGCTGCGCCGTCCTGACCGGTGTCGGGGCAGTGCTCAACACCGCGCGCGTGCAGCCGGGCCAGTCGGTGCTCGTGGTCGGCCTGGGCGGCGTCGGGCTGTCGGTCGTGCAGGGCGCGCGGCTGGCCGGCGCCGGTCAGGTGATCGTTGTTGACCGCTCACCGGACAAGCTGGACCTGGCGCGCACCATGGGCGCGACCGAGGTTCTCGAGGCCGGGGGCGAGCTGGCGAAGCAGGTGCGCGCCCTGACCGACAAGCGAGGCGCCGACGTCGCCTTCGACTGCGTCGGGTTGGCCGAGACGATCCGCAGCAGTTGGGCGAGCACCCGACGCGGCGGCACGACCGTCGTGGTCGGGATCGGGGGCAAGGACCAGCAGGTCAGCTTCAGCGCCCTGGAGCTGTTCCACTTCGCCCGCACGCTGACCGGCTGCGTGTACGGCTCCTGCGACCCCGTCCGGGACATCCCGCTGTACCTCGAGCATGCCGCCGCCGGCCGGCTGGACCTGGGCGCGTTGGTCACCGGGACCGTTGGGCTCGACGGCATCCAGGACGCCTTCGCCGACATGGAGCAGGGCGTGGGGGCGCGCACGCTGGTCCTCCCGTGAGTAGCCCTCCCGACGAAGAACTCGCCCAGGTGATCAGGCTGGAGTTGCTCCTGCTGGAGCCGGATGTGCGGGGCGACTCCGAGCGCCTGCTGTCCCTCCTGCACCCGGACTTCTGCGAGTACGGCGCGTCCGGGCTCGTGTGGACGCGCGAGTCGGTTGCCGAGGCGACCAGCGGAACCGAGCGGCCCCAGGTCTCAGCTGTCGAGGCGCGACGGCTCGGGGCGGACGCCGTACTGGTCACTTACCGCAGCGCCACTGCAGGTCGGAGCGCCCTGCGCAGTTCGACCTGGGTACGAGACTCCGACCGCTGGCTCCTGCTGTTCCACCAGGGCACGTTGAGTCACGTTCCGTAGGCTTCGGTCACGGCCGTTTCTCGACCGGCGCCGCGCTCGCCAGGGCTGCACATGCAGCCGTGGCGAGTTGGTTGACGATCTCGGCAGCCGATCCGACGTCAGTGATCAGATCGAGCGCTTCGCTTGCCCACACAGCCACGGCGTCTGGGTCATCTCTGTCGGCAGCAGCACAGTAGGTTCGCCTCGCCTCGGCGTCGCCGGCCAGTTCGTTCTCGTGCCCACGCCACCGGTGAAGGAACGCATTGGTGAGCACCCGGGCCGTGTACTCGGGGGGCCAGCCCGCGTCACGCGCGATGTCCAGGACCCGCGTCCGCTCGGTATCCCCGCCGCGCCCGTCGACCAGCGCCTTGCTGACCGCTGCCGACACCAGAGCCTCATGAGCGGCTTGGAATCGAGTACCGACGAGGGCACCGGCCGCTCCCAACACGAGCGCCACGGCAACCCCTCGCCCGTCGGCGATTCCGCCGGCGGCAAGCACGGGGGTGGGGGCCACCAGGTCGACCACGGCGGGGACGAAGGCAAGGGTCGATCTCCGTCCGCCGTGCCCGCCCGCCTCGCTGCCCTGCGCGATGATCACGTCAGCGCCAAGGTCCGCGGCCCGTTGCGCTTCCCTCATGTCGGTCACCTGTACGACCAGTGGCACGCCGGCCGCCCGTACCCGCGGTCCGAACGGGGTCGGGTCGCCGAAGGACAACATGACTGCCCTCGGTCCCTGGTCGAGGGTCCAGTCCAGAGTTGGTATGTCGACCGCCCAGGCCAGGAAACCAACCCCCCAGGGCTGCGCGGTCTGCGCTGCGACGATGCCCAGCTCCCGGGTCAGCCAGCTGCGGTCTCCCCGGCCGCCGCCGATCAGGCCCAGACCACCTCCGTTGGAGACCGCGGCCGCCAGCGCGCCGCCCGCAGCCCCTCCCATCGGAGCCAGGGCGATCGGATGGAGGATCGCCATGGCCTGGGTGAACGTGGTCTGCAACAGCATGGCTCGATCATGCAGCACCCGTCAGGGGTAGGCGGTAGCCGCGATCGATGATGTGAACGTCCCACCCAGGACCGGGTCAGGCGACGGTCGTGTACGGGGAGAGGTGTCCGCGGAGCGCATGCGCGGCCCTGTCGGCGTCGTCGGTGCTGTTGTTGATGTGGAAGGCCAGGCGCAGTCGTCCCGCCCGGTGGCCGGCCGCGATCTGAGCCTTGGCCAGGCGTTCGCCCGCTCCCGGGCCGACCTCGAGGCTGACGATGGCGCTGTTGCCGGGTGGTAGCTCGAGTCCTGCCAGGAAGCGGTTCGCCAAGCCAAGGGCGTGCTCGTGCAGGGCCTGCCTGCCGATGCTGGTGAGCAGCTCCAGGGCGGGCGCCTGACCGACCCAGGAGTGCCAGGCCGGGGACACATCGAAGCGTCGGGCGGTGGCGGCCAACCGCAGAGGGCTGCCGTAGATGCTGGTCCAGGGGTCGTCCCCGGCGTACCAGCCCGCGGTGTGTGGCACCAGGGCCTCAGCAAGGTCGGGCCCGATGGTGAAGAAGGCCGTGCCGCGGGGGGCGAGCAGCCACTTGTAGCCACCGCCGGTGGTGTAGGCGAAGCGGCCGGCCTCAATTGGCAGCCAGCCCACCGCCTGCGTGGTGTCCAGCAGCACCCGGGTCCCGCTCGCCGCGCACGCCTGCTCCAAGGCGTCCAGGTCGGCGACCCGGCCGTCCGCCGACTGCACCGCCGAGACCGACACCAGCGCCGTCCTGGCGGTGACGTGTTCGGCCAGCCGGTCCAGGGGGACCTCCCGGACGGTGACGCCGCGCCCGGCCTGCGCCAGGAACGGGAACACGATGCTGGTGAACTCCCCCGGCACCGTCAGGACCTCACTGCGGTCCGGCACCCCGGCCGCGACCAGCCCGGCGAATACGCTGACCTGGCTGCCTACTGCAACATCTGCCGGGTCGAGTCCGACCAGATGCGCGTACGCGCTGCGCGAGGCGTTCAGCGGCGCGTCGTAGTCCGGCGGACTGGCCAGCCCGTGCTGCCAGTCCGCCAGCACCTCGTGCAGCGCTCGCACGACAGCACGGGGCGGCAAGCCCAGCGAGGCGGTGTTGAGGTAGACACCCTCGGCCTGAAACTGCTCGCGGGCGGCAGCCACTGACAACGGACCAGAACCGGCGTTGTCGTTGATAGTCATGACGTCACTGTCCCGCCGGGCCGCGAGACCGGTCCATCCGGCGGTGCCCCGCGGCGTTCCGCGTCTCGATCTGCCCACTGTCCCGCGGCCTCAGCGACGCGAGTCCACCGGGCCCGGACTGCCGCTGGTCCACCGGGCCCGGACTGCCGCGCTGGTCCACCGGGCCCGGACTGCCGAGCTGGTCCACCGGGCCCGGACTGCCGAGCTGGTCCACCGCGCCCGGACCCGTCACCCCTCCGCCTGTCTGCTCCGCTTGCAACGTGTCTGCTCTCGTGACGCCCCGCAGAGTCAACTCACGCTCAACTGCAGCGGGGCCAGCGTCACAAGAGAAGAGTCGTTGACACGAGCAAAGACAAGTGCCCCCTGCACCAGGTCCTCGGGACTGCCGCGCTTGAACCGCCGGGCCTCCACGTCCCTCACGATGCCGCGAGTCCACCGGGCCCGGACCCGTCACCCCTCCGCCTGTCTGCTCCGCTTGCAACCTGTCTGCTCTCGTGACGCCCCGCAGAGTCACCTCACGCTCAACTGCAGCGGGGCCAGCGTCACAAGTGAAGAGTCGTTGACACGAGCGAAGACAGGTCCGCGCTGCACCAGGTCCACCAGGTCCACCAGGTCCACCAGGTCCACCAGCTCCACCCGGTCCACCCGGCCCCGTCCTGGTCCCGCAGCCGGTCGTTCTCCTGCCGGCACCTGTGGACGTAGGACCCTCGAACATCTCCTGCGTGGGCGAGCTGCTGGCTGCCGAATCACCACCGGCTGTCAGCGCCGATGACGCTTGTGCAACGCGGCAGCGGCAGGCAGTGGCCAGCGTCCGGTTAGCGACCAGCTACGCGACTGTCGGGCCTGCGCTGGACTGCTGGCCCGGCCCGGTGTCGGCCAGCAGTTGATCGATGCGCCGCCACGCGTCGCAGGCGGCGGCCGGGTGGTAGCTGTCCCGACGCTGACAGAGGAACCCGTGCGCCGCGCCGGCGTACTCGACGAGCTCGTGCTCGACGCCGGCGTCGGTGAGTGCTCGGGTGAGTTGGCGTCGGTGGGCGGGCGGGATGAGCGGGTCGTGGTCGCCGACGAGGAACAGGATGCGCCCGGAGATGCCAGCTGTTGCCCGGATTGTCGGCTCGGGGCGGCCGAGCGGGATCTCGGTCGTGGGGATCCAGCCGCCGTAGAGCACCGCGACGGCCGGTAGGTCGAGCTCGGTTGCCGCGAGGTAGGCGACGTGGCCACCGACACTGAGCCCGACCATGCCGGCCACGGTGCTGCTACGGCCGCGCAGGTCGGACAGCGCCGCGCGGACGTCGTCGAGCGCTTGCTGGCGGGTCAGCTGGCTGAGCAGCGCGAAGCCGCGGGCGCGGCCGGCCTCGTCGGCGGGCAGCTCGACCCCGGGCGCGGTGCGGTGGTACAGGTCGGGCGCCAGGGCCAGGTAGCCGAGCTCGGCGAGGTGCTCGCAGACGTCGCGGACGTGGGCGCTGACGCCGAACAGTTCCATGCCGACCAGGACACCCGGCGCCGGGTCGTCGCTGTCCGGCCGGGCTAGGTATCCGCCCATCGCCGGGCCGTCGGGCAGCGGGATGTGCACCGTTTCGGTGAGGACCCGCGCTGGCCCGGTCATCGGGCACCGCGCGCGGTCCAGCGGGCGGCAAGCGACCGCCGGCCGCCCGTACCAGCGAAGCCGCGGTCGCCGAGATCGACGCTGACCTGTCGTTGCAGCATGTCGGCCAGCCTGCCCCGTCGCTGCAGAAAGGTCCAAGACGCAGTTGCGCTGAGACTCATGTCGAAGCGCGATGAGTCCGAGCCTTGCTCTGTGCGCAAGCACATCGATGATGACCCTGTGCCGGCGTCAACTTCGAGCCTGAGCGGTGGTAGTTGTGGCGGCCGACGGGTCTGGCGGCCAGCGTGGCGCGGCCGTTTGCCGAGGTGGCCCGCAGGTCGAAGGTGGCGTCCCAGAGTCCCGCCGCCGGTAACCCCCGCCCATGGCATTGCAGCGTCAGGACGTGGCTATGACGTCGACCAGTCCGTACGCGGTCCGCGCCAGCCGGGTGTCGGTTGTCAGCAGCTCGGCACCGAGCGTCTCGGCCAGGGCCACGTAGCAGGCGTCGTAGGCCGAGCACCGGTGCCGAAGCTCCCAGACCCGACGACGTAGCGCGCCGTGGCGATGGCGGACGATAGCGAGCTGACCAAGCTCCTCGACGGCTCGTCCACCTGCTTCGACCGGCAGCCACCCGCGCAGCGTCCATCGACGGACGACCGCGATGACCTCCGGATCGATGAGCTCGGGTGCGTGCGCCTCAGTGACCGAGTCCAGCACCTGGGCAATCCCGGCGGCGCGCTCCGTGCCAAGCAGCAGGTCCACCACCGCCGAGGCGTCCATCACTATCACCGCGCTCAGTTGCCGACCCGTTCGCGGGCAAGTGCGTCTGCGGGGGACTCGGGCACCGCAGTTACAGGACGACCAGCCAGACGATCAAGCATTTCAGACATGGTTGGTCGCCGCGCCATCTCGACGATCTCAGCGCGGATCAGCTCCGACAGCGAGCGGCGCTCCTCAGCAGCGCGGATCGTGAGGCGCCGGTGAACGTCATCTGGGACGTCCCGAACCTGGATCGTCTTGGCCATAAATCAACGTACACCCAGAGTGGGTGCACAATCAGCCACCAGCAACCCGCTTCGCACGCGACGCCCGGTTCGCGTACGACGGGTAATCAGGTCGATGGCGACTGGCTCAGGTCGACGACGCAAAAAGCGTTGCCGTCCGGGTCGCCCAGAACCACGAAGTCGGGCTCCGCCGGGTAAAGGTCCCAGTCGAGCCTGCTGGCCCCCAGGCCGATGAGGCGCTCGATCTCTGCCTCCTGCTCGGCGGCGGTTTCCACGAACAGATCAAGGTGAACGCGAGGGTGTACCTCGACCGGCGAGTCACTGCGCTGCAATCCCAGCGCCCGGCCGGTCCCGTCTGCATGATTCAGCGTCGTCCAGCCGTCGCTGTTCCACTCATCGGAGGCCACCAGGTCCAGCGCTGCTGTCCAGAACGCGACGGCGCGGGGCAGGCCCACCACCCCGATCACCGCGAACCCCAGTCTCAGCACGACCACGAGCTTACGGCCGCGACACTGTTTGGTGGTCAGCAATCGCTCAGCGGGGAACGCTCCCGAGCGTCTGAGATCATTTGTACATGCCTGCTTACGTGATCTCGGAGGTGGAGATGCTGGACGAGACCCAGGGCCAGGTCTACCGGGAGTTGGCTGCTGCCTCGATTGCCGCGCACGGGGGTCATTACCTCGTCCGGGGAGCCGAACCTGAGGTTCCCGAGGGTGACTGGCCGCCCGCCCAGCGGGTCGTCGTGGTCAAGTTTGCGACGATGGAGCAGCTACGCCAGTGGTACGCCTCAGCCGACTACGCCGAGGCACTCGCGGTGCGACAGACCGCCCTGAACAGGCGCCTGCTGTTCGTTGAGGGCGGCCAGGGCGGCACGCAGCCAGCCTGATCGACCCTGCCGCCGAAGCTGTCGTCCTTGTTGCGGGACCACCGGTCGGGCACGGAGATCGTCGTCACCGACCGCGGGACCCCGGTGGCCAGGCTGCTGTCGATCGACTGCGCCCCGCTGATGGAGCAGCTCGTTGCGCAGGGGGTGCTGACTGCGCCGCCACGTGCCGACCGGCCGACGGCACGCGGCGCTGATCGTGTGCCGGCCAACGGTCCGGTCGCGGACCTGGTCAGTGAGCACCGCGGCTGACGGCGTGGCCATCGTGTACTTCGACAGCAGCGCCTTTATGAAGCTCCTGGTCGACGAACAGGGCAGCGACCTAGCGGCCGCGCTGTGGGACGGCTGCGATACGCCGATCTCGAGCCGGTTGGCCTATCCCGAGGTGCGAGCGGCGCTCGCTGCCGCCGCTCGCTCGCAGCGGCTGACCCCCGTGGACCACACCCGCGCCGAGGCGATGTGGGAGGACTACTGGGCTGCCACACGGACCGTGGAGCTGAGTGGTCCCGTCGCCAGGCACGCCGGAACACTCGCTGTTCGGCACGCCCTGCGCGGACCGGATGCCGTGCATCTGGCCAGCGCCCTCGCTGTCGGCGCCCGCGACACTGTCCTCGCCGTCTGGGACCAGCGACTCCAGGCGGGCGGAAAAGCGGCGGGGCTCAGGACAGCTCCCGCGTAGTCACGACGACCTATCGGGGAAGGTGCGCTCCGGTCGCTGTGGGGGTAGGGCAGCGGCATGAGTGAAACGCCCGGTGGGGATGTCGCCGCCGACCCGAAGGACCTGGACGCGCATCCGGCGCCCCTGACGACCGACCCGGACCAGCAGTCCGACGACGCCGAGCTCGACGGAACCGAGGGCGAGGGCGGCGCGGGTTGAGCAGGGTTGCGGAGCCGTGCGGATCCGTTCCCAGGCTGCTGCGCACGGTTCCCCAGTGCAACGAGCCCGTGCTGCATAGGGTGGGGGCATGAGCCGCGCGACGCTGGGCCCCCTGACCGTGAACCGCCTCGGCTTCGGCGCGATGCAGCTCCCCGGGCCCGGGGTGTTCGGGCCGCCCCGCGACCACGACGCCGCGATCGCGGTCCTGCGGCGCGCCGTCGAGCTCGGCGTGGACCACATCGACACCGCGCAGTTCTACGGGCCCGATGTCTCCAATGAGCTCATCCGGGAAGCCCTGCACCCCTACCCCGACGGCCTGGTGCTGGTCAGCAAGGTGGGTGCGCGCCGCGACGACAGCAAGGCATGGCTGCGGTAGGACCAGCCCGCCGAGCTGCGCACAGGGATCGAGGACAACCTGCGCAGCCTCGGGGTCGAGCAGTTGGGCGCGGTGAACCTGCGGGTCGTGGACAACTTGCTCGACAGCCAGCTGGAAGCGATGGCGCAGGCCCGCGCGGACGGGCTGATCGCCGCCATCGGGCTGTCCAACGTCACGGTGGACCAGCTCCGGCATGCCCTGGACATCACCGAGATCGCCTGCGTACAGAACCCGCTCAATCTCGTGGACCGTACGTCGATGCCGGTGCTCGAGGAGTGCGCGCGGCGCGGCATCGCCTTCGTGCCGTTCTTCCCACTGGGCTCTGGCTTCGGGGTCAACTCGGTACGCGACGACCCGCGGGTGACCGCGACGGCGACCCGGCTGGACGTGACCCCCTCGCAGATCGCGCTCGCCTGGCTGCTGGCCCTGTCCCCGGCCACCCTGCTGATCCCAGGGACCTCGTCGGTCGAGCACCTCGAGCAGAACCTCGCCGCCGCCGATGTCGTGCTCGACGACCAGGCCCGCCGCGATCTCGACCTGCCGTAGGCCGCCAACGCCCTGTCAGTCGGCGACCGGCTCAGGGGCCCCCTGTCGCTCGAACTGGGTGCGGTAGAGCTCGGCGTACAGCCCGTCCTGGGCGAGCAGCTCCTCGTGCCGTCCGTGCTCGACCACCCGGCCGCGCTCCACCACCAGGATCTGGTCGGCGTCGCGGACCGTCGACAGGCGGTGCGCGATGACCAAAGAGGTCCGGCCAGTCAGGGCGAGCGACAGCGCGCGCTGCACCGCGGCCTCGGACTCGCTGTCCAGGTGGGCCGTCGCCTCGTCGAGCACGACGATGGACGGCGCCTTCAGCAGCAGCCGGGCGATCGCCATCCGCTGCTTCTCGCCGCCGGACAACCGGTAGCCGCGGTCCCCCACGACCGTGTCGAGTCCGTCGGGCAGGGAGCGCACGAGCGGACCGACCTGCGCCGACTCCAGCGCCGCCCAGAGGGCGTCGTCGTTGGCCGTCGGCGCCGCATACGACAGGTTCGCCCGGATCGAGTCGTGGAACATGTGCGCGTCCTGGGTGACGACGCCGACCGTGTCGCGCAGCGACTGCAGGGTCACGTCCCGGACGTCGACCCCGTCGATGCGGATCGCGCCGCCCTTGACGTCGTACATCCGGGTGACCAGCTGGCTGATGGTGGTCTTGCCGGCGCCCGAGGGCCCGACGAGGGCGACGAGCTGGCCGGGCTCGGCCCGGAACGACACGCCATGCAGCACGGTCTGCGGCTGGGTGTTGTCCAGCACCGCGACCGACTCGAGCGAGGCAAGGGACACCTCCGAGGCCGTCGGGTAGCCGAAGACCACGTCGTCGAACTCGATGGTCGAGGCGCCACGCGGCAGGGGCGTCGCACCCGGCTTGTCGGCCACCATCGGCTCGAGGTCCAGCACCTCGAAGACCCGCTCGAAGCTGACCAGCGCGGTCATCACGTCGACCCGCACGTTGGACAGGGCGGTGAGTGGGCCGTACAGCCGAGTCAGCAGGCCAGCGAGCGCCACCACGGTACCGACCTTGAGGGCACCGTTGGCCGCGAAGGTGCCACCGACGCCGTACACCAGGGCGGTGGCGAGGGCCGCGACGGTGGTCAGGGCGACGAAGAAGATCCGGCCGTACATGGCCGAGGTGATCCCGATGTCGCGAACCCGGCCGGCCTTGTCGCGGAAGGCCTGCTCCTCCTGCTCCGGGCGGCCGAACAGCTTGACCAGCAGCGCACCCGAGACATTGAAGCGCTCGGTCATCGAGTTGTTCATCTCGGCGTTGAGGCCGTAGCTCTCCCGAGTCAGCGCCTGCAGCCGGCGACCCACGATCTTGGCCGGGATGATGAACACCGGCAGCAGCACCAGGGACAGCAGGGTGATCGGCCAGCTCAGCACGAACATCACCGACAGGGTGAGTACGACGCCGATGGCGTTGCTGACCACGTTGGACAGCGTCCCGGTAAAGGCCTGCTGGGCGCCCAGAACATCGTTGTTGAGCCGGCTGATCAGCGCGCCGGTCTGGGTCCGGGTGAAGAACGCGATCGGCATCCGCTGCACGTGTGCGTATACCTGCGAGCGCAGGTCGTAGATCAGGCCCTCGCCGATCCTGGCCGAGTAGTAGCGGTTCACCAGCGACAACACCGCGTCGAACAGCGACAGACCCGCCACAAACAGCGCGAGCGCCAGCACCAGGCCGGGCCGCCCGGTCGAGGGCGGGTTCTTGCCGATGCCGTCATCGATGATGCGCGCAAGAACCAGCGGCGGGGCGATCGCGACAACCGCGTCGATGACGATGACGACCAGGAAGAAGAACAACTGGCGCTTGTACGGCGCGGCGAAGCGCACGATCCGCTTGATGGTCCCAGGCGCGAGCTTGGTGCCCTTGACCGAGCTGTCCCGGGTGAAGGACCGCATCGCGGCCCACGGCGCACCCGCTCCTGGTCCCATCCGACGCGCCTCCTCAAGGTGCTAGAAGGCAGAGATCCCGGTCAGTGCCCGCCCGATGATGAGCTTCTGGATCTGGCTGGTGCCTTCGTACAACGTCGTAACGCGCGCATCGCGGAGGTACTTCCCGGCCGGATACTCATCGATGTAGCCGTAGCCGCCGTGCGCCTGCACGCAGGCGTTCGCCGCCCGGACGCTGGCCTCCGACGCGTAGTACTTCGCCTTGGAGGCAGCGAGCGAGTAGTCCTCGCCGCGGGACTTGAGGTCCGCCACGCGGTAGGTGAGCAGGCGCGAGCAGTCGACCTCGACCGCGGTGTCGGCGATCAGCTCCTGCACCAGCTGATGGCCGGCGATCGGTTTGCCGAACTGCGTGCGCTGCGTTGTGTAGGCGACCATCGTGTCCAGCGCCGCCTGGGCCAGCCCGGTGCAGGACGCACCCAGGGACATGCGCCCGTCGTTGAGCGCGGTCAGCGCAACCCGGATGCCCTTCCCCTCCTCGCCGCCGAGCAGCGCCTCGGCCCCGACCTTGACGTCGGTGAGCACCAGTTCCGCGGTGTCGCAGGACCGCAACCCCAGCTTGCCGTGGATCTTCTTCGCCTCGAAGCCCGGGGTGTCGTTGGGCACCAGAAAGGCGCTGACACCGCGGGCGCCGGGGCCGCCGGTCCGGGCCATGAACAGGGTCACGCCGGCGATCGTGCCGTTGGTGATGAAGATCTTGGTGCCGTTGAGCAGATAGCCGCCGTCGGGCTGCTTGACCGCGCTCGCCTGCAGGTCGGCCGGGTTGGAGCCGAAGTCCGGCTCGGTCAGCCCGAAGCAGCCAAGCACCTCGCCGGTGGCCATTTGCGGCAGCCACTGGTCCTTCTGCTCCTGGCTACCCCAGCGCTCGATTGACCCGGCGACCAGGCCCAGGTGCACCGAGACGATGGAGCGCACGTTGGCGTCACCGCGCCCCAGCTCCTCGATGAACAGCACGTAGCTCATCGGGTCCCCGCCACCACCACCGAACTCCTCGGGGATGGACAACCCGATGAAGCCGGTCTCGCGCAGGCCGTCCAGCGCCTCCTGGGGGAAGCGCTCCTGCCGGTCGTTGGCCAGCGCGGGCGGAGCGACGACGTCGCCCACCCACTCCTTCACGGCCTTGCGGACGGCATCCTGCTCCGAGCTCAACGTCAGGTCCACGGTGCTCCTCCTCCGGCGTGCTGGGTCGCCCCTCAGCCTTCCACGCCGCAGCAGGGTCGGCTCAGGAGGCCTTCTTGCGGGTCGCCCCGCCGCGTCCGCGCAGGGTTGCACCTGACTCCGACAAGATCCGGTGCACGAACCCGTAGGAGCGCCCGGAGCTCTCCGCCAGCACCCGGATGCTCTCGCCGCCCTCGTACCGCTTCTTCAGGTCCTTCGCCAGGGTGCTGCGGTCCTCGCCGGTGACCCGGCTGCCCTTCTTGAGCTCTGCCACGGTGCTCGTCCTCCACCTCAGGGGTCATGCGCGGTTGATCAACCAGTACCGCACCGGAGCCGTCCCGAACCCTTGCCCGGCCGGGCAGGTGACCGCACTGCCGGCGCAGCTAGGCCAGAGACACCAAGTCGGCCAGCGCATCCGACCACTGGTCCTCCACGCCGTCCGGCAGCAGCAGCACCTTCTCCGGTTCCAGCGCCCGCACCGCCCCCTCGTCGTGGGTCACGAGCACCACCGCCCCGGCGTACGAGGCCAGCGCCCCCAGCACCTCGGCTCGGGAGGCCGGGTCGAGGTTGTTGGTGGGCTCGTCGAGCAGCAGCACGTTGGCCCCGCTGACCACCAACGTCGCCAGCGCCAGCCGGGTCTTCTCACCGCCGGACAAGGTGCCGGCGCTCTGGTGCACGACATCGCCGCTGAACAGGAACGAGCCCAGCACCCGGCGGGCCTCGGGTTCGGGCAGGTCCGGCGCGCAGGACCGCATGTTCTCCAGCACCGTACGGTCGGTGTCGAGGGTGTCGTGCTCCTGGGCGTAGTACCCCAGCCGGCAGCCATGGCCCGGCAGGACGTCGCCGGTGTCGGGCAGCTCGGTGCCGGACAGCAGCTTGAGCAGCGTGGTCTTGCCGGCGCCGTTCAGGCCGAGCACGACGACCCGGGCCCCACGGTCGATGGCCAGATCCACCCCGGTGAAGATCTCCAGCGAGCCGTAGGACTTCGACAGCTCGCGAGCGGTGAGCGGTGTCTTGCCGCACGGCGCCGGGTCGGGGAAGCGCAGCTTGGCGACCCGGTCGGACGCGCGTACGCCCTCCAGCCCGGACAGCAGCCGCTCGGCCCGCTTGGCCATCCCCTGCGCGGCCTTGGCCTTGGTGGCCTTGGCCCGCATCTTGTCGGCCTGCGCCATCAGCACGCCGGCCTGCTTCTCGGCGTTGGCCCGCTCCCGCTTGCGGCGCTTCTCGTCGGTGTCGCGCTGCGCGAGGTAGGTCTTCCAGCCGACGTTGTACTGGTCGAGCTCGGCCCGGTTGGCGTCGAGGTGGAAGACCTTGTTCACGACCGCCTCGAGCAGGTCGACGTCGTGGCTGATCACGACGAGCCCACCGGTGTGCTTCCTGAGATGCTCGCGCAGCCAGGTGATCGAGTCGGCGTCGAGGTGGTTCGTCGGCTCGTCGAGCAGCAGGGTCGTCGCGCCGCTGAACAGGATCCGGGCTAGCTCGATCCGGCGGCGTTGGCCACCGGACAGGGTGCCGATCCGCTGCTCCAGCGCCCGCGTGGGCAGTCCCAGGCTGCTGCAGATGCGGGCCGCCTCGGCCTCGGCGCCGTACCCGTCCAGCGCGGTGAAGCGCTCCTCCAGCCGGCCGTACCGGGCGAGCACCTCGGCGCTGTCGGGCTGTTCGCTCATCTGGACCTGCAGCTTCTCCATCCCGCGCACGATTTCATCCAGGCCTCGCGCCGAGAGCACCCGATCGCGGGCGAGCACGTCCAGATCGCCCGTACGCGGATCCTGTGGCAGGTAGCCGACCTCGCCGGCCCGGGTGATGCTTCCCCCGGCCGGCAACGTCTCACCGGCCAAGGTCCTGGTGAGCGTGGTCTTGCCCGCGCCGTTGCGGCCGACCAGACCGATGCGGTCACCGGGCTGCACGCGGAAGCTGACCTCGGTGAGCAAGGCGCGCGCTCCAGCGCGCAACTCCAGGGCAGAGACGGTGATCATGGGTGACCTCGGAGACGACGGGGCGGGCGGGGGATGTCCGCCGGCTCAGGACGTCGTGAAGGGCATGCCGGCCAGCCTACGCTGCTGTCGGCGCTGGGCCCGGCGGCGTACCGACCCGTGTTGCGTCACAACCGGCCCGGCGAGCCTTCGGAGGCGCAACACCGGTCGGTACGGGACGATCCCCTTGGACGCAGCGCGGCCATCGGTTCCAGGTCCAGCTCAGACGTTGAACCCCAGAGCGCGCAGCTGCTCGCGGCCGTCGTCGGTGATCTTGTCCGGGCCCCACGGCGGCATCCAGACCCAGTTGATGTGGACGTCGTCCACGAACGGCGCCAGGGCGGACCGCGTCTGGTCCTCGATGACGTCGGTGAGTGGGCACGCCGCGCTGGTCAGCGTCATGTCCAGGGTACAGGTGTTGTCCTCGTGCACCTGGCTGCCGTAGACGAGCCCGAGGTCCACCACGTTGATGCCGAGCTCAGGGTCGACGACGTCCTTCATCGCCTCCATGACGTCCTCCTCCGCGGCGCGCGGCCTGGGCACGCTCGCGGCGGTCGGCGTCTCGAGCACGGTTTGCTCCTGGACGGCCTGGACGGGGGTGACGTCGAGGGACGCCTCACTGGTCACGTCGGTCATGACGCCTCCTTGAGATTCGTGGCGGCCGGGGCCGTCACTGCTGCGCAACCGCTTGCGCGGTCGCGTCCTTCCATGCCATCCAGCCGAGCAGCGCGCACTTGACCCGGGCCGGGTAGCGCGAGACGCCGGCGAAGGCGACCCCGTCCTCGAGCACGTCCTCGTCCGGCGCGATCGCACCCCGGCTCTGCATCAGCTCCAGGAACGCCTCGTGCGTGGCCAGCGCGTCGGCGACCGGCCGGCCGATGACCAGGTCGGTCATCACCGAGGTGCTCGCCTGGCTGATCGAGCAGCCCTGCCCGTCGTAGGACACGTCGCTGACCAGACCGCCGGCGACCTTGACCCGTAGGGTGACCTCGTCGCCGCAGGTCGGGTTGACGTGGTGCACCTCGATGTCGTACGGGTCCCGCAGACCCTTGTGGTGCGGAGCTTTGTAGTGGTCCAGGATGATCTCCTGGTACATCGACTCGGTTTCGCTCACCGCACGCCCCAGAAGCGCTGGACCTGCTCGATGCCCGACAGCAGAGCGTCGATCTCGGCGGCCGTGTTGTAGAGATAGGACGACGCGCGGGCGGTGGCCGGCACCCCGTAGCGCCGGCAGACCGGCGCCGCGCAGTGGTGGCCCACGCGCACCGCGATGCCGAGGTCGTCCAGCGACTGGCCGACGTCATGCGGGTGGACGCCGTCGACGACGAAGCTGACTGCGCTGCCGCGCCTCTCGACGGTGTCCGGGCCGAGTACCGACGCGCCGGGCATCGCCCGCAGCCCGTCGAGCAGCTGCCCGGTCAACGCCCGCTCGTGCTCGGTGATGCGGTCCAGGCCGAGCGCGCTGAGATAATCGCAGGCGGCGCCCAGCGCGACCGCCTGGCTGATGACCGGCGTACCCGCCTCGAACCGCTCTGGCGCGGGCGCGTACGTCGACCCCGACATCTGGACGGTCTCGATCATGGAACCGCCGCCCAGGAACGGCGGCATCGCGTCCAGCAGCTCCTTGCGTCCCCAGAGCACGCCGACCCCGGACGGCGCCAGCATCTTGTGCCCGGTGAACACCAAGAAGTCCACGCCGAGCTGCGCCACATCCACGCTCTGGTGCGGGACGGACTGGGCGCCGTCGAGCAGCGTGAAGGCGCCCACCTCGCGGGCCCGCCGGACCAGGGTCTCGACCTCGGTCGCCGTGCCCAGGATGTTGCTGACGTGCACGAACGCGAGCACCTTCGTACGCTCGTTCACCACGGCGTCGAGATCGGTCAGGTCCAGCCGCCCCTCGTCGGTCAGCGGCAGCCAGCGCAGTGTCGCCCCCGTACGCTCGCAGAGCATCTGCCACGGCACCAGGTTGGAGTGGTGCTCCATCTCGGTGACGCAGACCTCGTCCCCCGGCCCGATCGAGAACCGGGAGCCGGCGGCGGCGTTGCCGAAGGAGTAGGCCACCAGGTTGTAGGCCTCGGTAGCGTTCTTGGTGAACACCACCTCGTCGTGCTGCGCCCCGATGAAGCGAGCAATCGTCCCGCGGGCTGCCTCGTAGCTGTCGGTCGCCTCCTGGGACAGCGTGTGCACCCCGCGGTGCACATTGCTGTAGTGCTGCTCGACGAAAGCCCGCTCGGCATCCAGGACCTGCCGCGGCTTGTGCGAGCTCGAGGCGTTGTCGAGGTAAACCAGGGGCCGCCCGTGCACTTCCCGTGCCAACACGGGGAAGTCAGCCCGGACCAGGTCCACGTCGTACGACGCCAGCAGCGCGGTCATGCCCCGCCGCCACCCACGCCCGGCAGGACGCCGGCGACAAGCTCGGTCCGGGCGGTGCCGTACTTCTCGTAGCCGTGCTCCTCGAGCTCGTCGGCTAGCTGCTTGCCGCCGGACTCCGCGATGCGACCCTTGACGAACACGTGCACGAAGTCGGGCTCGACGTACTTCAGGATGCGGGTGTAGTGCGTGATGAGCAGCACGCCGGTCTGGCCACCGGCCCGGACCCGGTTGACACCTTCGGCCACGACCCGCAACGCGTCCACGTCCAGGCCGGAGTCGGTCTCGTCCAGAATCGCGATCTTGGGCGCGAGCAGCTCGAGCTGCAGAATCTCGTGCCGCTTCTTCTCACCGCCGGAAAAGCCCTCGTTGACGTTGCGGGTGGCGAACGCCGGGTCCATCTCCAGGCGAGCCATCGCCTCCTTCTGCTCCTTGACCCACAGGCGCAACTTGGGGGCCTCACCGCGTACGGCGGTGGCCGCGGTGCGCAGGAAGTTCGACACGGTGACGCCGGGTACTTCCACCGGATACTGCATCGCCAGGAACAGGCCGGCACGAGCGCGCTCGTCCACGCTCATGGCGAGCACGTCCTCGCCGTCGAGCAGCACCTCACCGGAGGTGATCGTGTACTTCGGGTGGCCGGCGACGGAGTAGGCCAGGGTGGACTTGCCGGAGCCGTTGGGCCCCATGATCGCGTGCGTCTCACCGGCCCGGATGGTCAGGTCGACACCCAGCAGGATCTCCCGCTGCTGGGCGTCGGCGTTCACGCTCACGTGCAGGTCGCGGATCTCGAGGACACTCATCTAGGACTCCAGCTTCACGAGGACGTCGTCGCCCTCGACCGTCACGGCGTAGGTGGCCACCGCCTTGGTAGCGGGCAGCCCGGAGGGCTGTCCGGTGCGCAGGTCGAAGCGCGAGCCGTGCAGCCAGCACTCGACCTCGCCGTCCTCGACGTCGCCCTCGGCGAGTGAGACGTCGGCGTGCGAGCACAGGTCTGAGATCGCGAAGACCTCCCCCCGGCTGCGCGCGATGCAGACGGGCCTGCCGTCCAGCTCGACCCGGACCGCGCCCTCCTCGGGCAGGTCGGACAGTGCGCAGGCCTTCACGAACCGAGCTCCTTGTCCAGCGCCTGCAGCAGACGCTCCTCCAGCGCGGGGACGCCGATCTGCTGCACGACCTCGTTGAAAAAGCCCCGCACGACCATGCGCCGGGCCTCGGCGGCGGGGATGCCGCGCGAGGTCAGGTAGAACAGCTGCTCCTCATCGAACCGGCCGGTCGCACTGGCGTGCCCGGCACCGGCGATCTCACCGGTCTCGATCTCCAGGTTCGGCACAGAGTCGGCGCGGGCCGAGTCGGTGAGCAGCAGGTTGCGGTTGAGCTCGTAGGTGTCGGTGCCGACCGCCTCCGCCCGAATCAGCACGTCGCCGATCCACACGGTGTGCGCGCCCTCGCCCTGCACTGCGCTCTTGTAGGTCACGCGGCTCTTGCAGTTCGGTACGGCGTGGTCCACGAGCAGCCGGTGCTCCAGGTGCTGCCCGGTGTCGGCGAAGGCGAGCCCGAGCAGCTCGGCGTCCCCACCGGGCCCGGCGTACGACACGGTCGGCACGAGGCGGACCACGTCGCCGCCCAGGGTCACCACGACGTGCTTGAGCTGCGCGTCCCGGCCGAGCAGTGCGGCCTGGGCGGACAGGTGCACGCTGCCGGCGGCCCAGTCCTGCAGCGACACCAGGGTGAGCGAGGCTCCGTCGCCGACGCGCAGCTCGACGTTGCCGCTGTGCGCCGCCCTGCCGGTGTGCTCAAGGATGACGACGGCCTTTGCGAACGGCGCGACGTCGACCACAACGTGGCCGTACGACGTGCCGCCGGCACCCTCGAAGCGCAGGAACGTCGGCTCGTCGAGCTCACCGGAGATGCGCACAAGCGTGCCCTTGGCGAATCCACTCATGGCCAGCGCGGCGCTCGTGTCTGCGGGCAGCAGCACGCTGCCGACCAGCTCGTGGTCGGCGCCGATCGTCTCGACCGTAACGCCCTCGGGCGCGGTCACGACCGGTTCGAGCGAGCCCTCGACGGCGCTGGAGCCGTCGTGCAGCCCCTGCAGGCGGGCCAGGGGCGTGAAGCGCCACTGCTCCTCACGACCGGTGATGGCCGGGAAGGCGGCCGGGTCGCGGGACAGGATCCGCTCGGCCCGGGCGTCCGCCGGCTTCCTCGGGGTGGACGCAACGACGTTCGTGGCGATCGTGCCCTCCATGACGCCGCCGCCCTCGGCCAGGGCCAGACGTTCGGTGGCGATGGCCGCCTCCATGGAGCTAGCCAACGGAGCCCTCCATCTGCAGCTCGATCAGCCGGTTGAGCTCGAGCGCATACTCCATCGGCAGCTCCCGGGCGATCGGCTCGACGAAGCCGCGCACCACCATGGCCATCGCCTCGGACTCCTCCAGGCCTCGGCTCATCAGGTAGAACAGCTGGTCCTCGCCGACCTTGCTGACCGTCGCCTCGTGCCCGAGCGACACGTCGTCCTCGCGCACGTCGACGTAGGGGTAGGTGTCGCTGCGGCTGACGGTGTCCACGAGCAGGGCGTCGCAGACCACGTTGCTCTTGGAGCCGGTCGCCCCCTCCTGAACCTGCACCAGGCCGCGGTAGGAGGTCCGGCCGCCGCCCCGGGCCACCGACTTGCTCACGATGTTGCTGGTGGTGTGCGGGGCCGCGTGGACCATCTTCGCGCCGGCGTCCTGGTGCTGGCCGGGGCCGGCGAAGGCCACCGACAGCGTCTCGCCGGAGGCGCGCTCGCCCAGCAGGTAGCAGGCCGGGTACTTCATGGTCACCTTGGAGCCGATGTTGCCGTCGATCCACTCCATCCGGCCGCCCTCGTGCACCGCCGTGCGCTTGGTGACCAGGTTGTAGACGTTGTTGGACCAGTTCTGGATCGTGGTGTACCGGACGTGCGCGTCCTTCTTCACAATGATCTCCACGACCGCGCTATGCAGGCTGTCGGAGCTGTACGTCGGGGCGGTGCAGCCCTCGACGTAGTGCACGCTCGAGCCCTCGTCGGCGATGATCAGGGTTCGCTCGAACTGACCCATGTTCTCGGTGTTGATCCGGAAGTAGGCCTGCAGCGGAATGTCGACCTTGACGCCCTTGGGCACGTAGATGAACGACCCGCCGGACCAGACGGCAGTGTTCAGCGCCGCGAACTTGTTGTCGCCGACGGGGATGACCGACCCGAAGTACTCCCGGAACAGCTCAGGCTGCTCGCGCAGAGCGGTGTCGGTGTCCAGGAACAGCACGCCCTGCTGCTCGAGGTCCTCGCGGATCTGGTGGTAGACGACCTCGGACTCGTATTGCGCGGCGACACCGGCAATCAGCCGCTGCTTCTCGGCCTCTGGGATGCCGAGCTTGTCGTAGGTGGCCTTGATGTCGGCCGGCAGCTCGTCCCAGGACGTCGCCTGCTTCTCGGTCGAGCGCACGAAGTACTTGATGTTGTCGAAGTCGATCCCACCCAGGTCGGAGCCCCAGGTCGGCATTGGCTTCTTGCCGAACAGCTTCAGACCCTTCAGGCGTAGGTCCAGCATCCACTGCGGCTCGCTCTTGAGCGCCGAGATGTTGCGCACAACCGCCTCGGACAGGCCCCGCTGGGCCTTCTCGCCGGCGACGTCGGAGTCCGACCAGCCGAACTTGTACGTGCCGATTCCCTCGAGCTGGGTCTCTGCGGTGGTGGTCACTGGACTGCCTTCCCGGTCGGTATGTGCGCGGCAGCGGCGGCCGCCTGGTCGGTACCGGCGGCCGGGGCCGTCGGAGTCGTGCGGGTCGTGCTCGCGGCCGGAGCCGTGGGGATGTAGGTCGTGCACACGCCGTCGCCGTGGGCGATCGTCGCAAGGCGTTGGACGTGGACGTCGAGCAACCGGCTGATAGCGGCCGTCTCGGCGTCGCACAGCTGCGGGAATTGCTCGGCGACGTGCTGGACCGGGCAGTGGTGCTGGCACAGCTGCACGCCCTGACCCTGCTCCCCGGTCGATGCGGCGTAGCCGTCGGCCGTCAGGGCCTGCGCCAAGGCCGCAGGCCGTTCGGTCGCCGGCAGCTCGGTCAGCGAGGACCAGCGAGCCTCCAGGTCGGCCACCCGCGCGGCCGCGAAGCCCTCGACGGCCTGCGGTCCGCCGTGCTCGGCCAGGTAGCGCAGCGCACCGGCCGCCAGATCGTCGTACGCGCTGGGACCGGCAGCGTGGCCGGCATCGGTCAGGGCGTAGAGCCGGGCGGGACGTCCTCTGCCCCGCAGGCCTCGAGCCCGAGCTGCGCGAGTGGTGACCGTGCCGTCGACCAGCAGGGCGTCGAGGTGCCGGCGTACGGCAGCTGCGCTCAGAGCCAGCCGGTCACTGAGCGTCGTCGTGGTCGACGGACCGAGGTCGAGCAGCAGCGACAGCACCCGCTCCCTCGTCCCCGTCTGCTCCACCATGGTTTTCACAACACCAGTGTCACCTAAATGCGTCCTGAGGTCGAACGCGGGGTCCCGCGGCGCCGGGTGACCCCCGACTCAACGGAAGTTCGCCAGATCTTCAGGCAATCCCCAGCACCGACGCGCTGGGGATCTCCCCCGGAGGCAGGGACGGCTCGGGACGACGAGGACGAGCAGCCGACCTAGACTCCCAGCTGTGATCGACGCCGCGCTGGAGGTCGAGGGCCTCGTCAAGCGGTACGCCGGGCGGGCGGTCGTCGATGGCCTGTCCTTGTCCCTGCGTCGCGGGACGGTGCTGGCGCTGCTGGGCCCCAACGGCGCGGGCAAGACGACCACGGTCGAGGTCTGCGAGGGCTTCCGGACCCCCGACGGCGGGACCGTACGGGTGCTCGGGCGCGCTCCCCACGACCGCGCCCTGCGCCCGCGGGTCGGCGTCATGCCGCAGGCCGGCGGCGGCTACCCCGGGCTGCGCGCCGGTGAGCTGCTGCGGCTGGTCGCGACCTACTACCGCGAGCCGCTGGATCCGGCCGAGCTGCTCGAGCGGCTCGGCCTGGTGGACGTTGCGCGTACCAGCTGGCGGCGACTGTCCGGCGGCCAGCAGCAGCGACTGTCGCTCGCGATGGCCATCGTCGGCCGACCCGAGCTGGTGTTCCTGGACGAGCCGACCGCAGGGCTGGACCCGCAGGCCCGGCGCGCGACGTGGGAGCTCGTGGAGGCGCTGCGCGCCGACGGCGTCTCGGTCGTGCTGACCACCCACCTGATGGACGAGGCCGAGCACCTGGCCGACGACGTCGTCGTCATCGACGCCGGGCGCGCCGTCGCCGCCGGGACCGTCGCCGAGCTGACGACCGTCGGCGCCAGCGGCCAGCTGCGCTTCACCGCAACCCCTGGCCTCGACCTCGACCTGCTGCTGCTGGCGCTGCCGGAGGGCTGCGCCGGCAAGGAGTCGCCGGCCGGGCAGTACCTCCTGGAGGGCGCCATCGACCCGCAGCTGCTCGCGGCCGTGACCTCCTGGTGCGCCGCCCAGGGCGTGCTCGCCCGTGACCTGAAGGTCGAGCAGCGCAGCCTCGAGGACGTCTTCCTGGAGCTCACCGGCCGCGAGCTGCGCGCATGACCACCTGGGCGCCGGGGGCCCTGACTCCCCGGTCGGCAGCCGCCTCCCCGGGACGCATGCTGCTCAGCCAGACCCGGGCCGAGCTGGTGCTCGCGCTGCGCAACGGCGAGCAGGTGCTGCTCACCCTGGTCATCCCGCTCGGGCTGCTGGTGGTGCTCACCCTCGTGCCCTTCATCGGCGTGCAGGGCCGACGGGTCGACTTCTTCGTCCCCGGCGTCGTCGCCCTCGCCGTCATGTCGGCCGCGTTCACCGGCCAGGCCATCGCCACTGGCTTCGAGCGCCAGTACGGCGTGCTCAAGCGGCTCGGGGCCACCCCGCTGCCCCGGTCGGTCCTGCTCGGGGCGAAGACCCTGGGCGTCCTGGCCGTCGAACTGCTGCAGCTCGTGGCCATCGGCGCGGTAGCACTGCTCCTGGGTTGGCACCCGCATGGCTCACTGGCCGCCGTCGTCCTGCTCATCGTGCTGGGCACGGCGGCTTTCAGCGGCCTCGGCCTGCTGCTCGGCGGCACGCTGCGCGGCCTCACCACCCTGGCCGTGGCGAACCTCGTGTGGTTCGTACTGCTGCTGCTCGGGGGGGTCGTGTTCCCGCTGTCGCAGTTCGGCGGCGCAGCGGACGTGCTGCGGCTGCTGCCGACGGCGGCTCTGTCGGACGGCCTGCGTACGGTCCTGCAGGGCGGCTCTTCGCTGCCCGTCCGGGACCTGCTCGCCCTCGCGGTCTGCGCCGTCCTCGCACTCGCCGCCGCTGGCCGCGCGTTCCGATGGGAGTGAGCATGCAGGTGCTGACCGACGACGGCGTCGCGTTGCACGTCGAGGTCGACGAGCTCGAGGGCGCCGAGCTGACCGTGCTGTTCTCGCACGGGTTCACCGCCCAGCTCGGAGAGTTCGAGCTGCAGCGGGCCGCGCTCGCGGGTCGGGCACGTCTGGTGCTGTACGACCAGCGCGGGCACGGCCGATCCGGCCGTAGTGGCTGGCGGGGCGCCACCATCGACCAGCTCGGCCGCGACCTGCAGGCGGTCCTGGACGCCACAACGCCGGCCGGTCCCGTCATCCTGTTCGGGCACTCGATGGGCGGCATGACGCTGATGTCATGGGCTCGGCAGCACCCTGGACAGGTCGGGAGCCGGGTCGTGGGGGCGTTCCTGCTGGCGACCTCAGCCGGTGACCTCGTGCAGACCGGGCCGATCGCCGCCGGCGTGCAGCTGCTGACCCGACTGCACCTGCTGCCGGTGCTGTTCGCCTGGCTCCGCCTGATCTCGCCGCTGATCGAACGGGTTCGCAAGCCCGGCACCAGGGTCGGCAGGGCGTACATCAGGCACTACCTGTTCGGCACCGATGACGCCGGCGACCCTGAGCTGGTCACCCGGGTGGCGGCCATGCTCGAGGCCACACCCTTCACGACGACGGCGCTGTTCTACCCGACGTTCATCACCCACGACGAGCGCGACTCGCTCAGCGTGCTGCGACGCATCCCGACGACCGTGCTGTGCGGGAGCAGCGACCGCCTGACGCCGGTCGCGCACAGCCGCGCGATGGCGACGGCGCTGGGCGACAGCACCGAGCTCGTGGTGGTGCCCGGGGCGGGGCACAGCGTCAACATCACGCGCCAGCACGTCGTGGACGACGCCCTGCTGCGGCTGCTGGACCGGGCGGTCCCCCGGCAGGACCTCGCGGCCGGCTGATGGTCAGGTCAGCCCCCAAGGGGGTAGCGGCGTGGGCATGACCGAGTCGCTGACCTTCATCGGGACCGCCACGACGCTGCTGCGGTACGGCGGCTTCACCATCCTGACCGATCCCAACTTCCTGCACCGGGGCCAGCGCGCCTACCTCGGCCACGGCCTGTGGAGCCCCCGACTGACCGAGCCCGCCATGGGCGTCGCGGACCTGCCCGTGCTCGATGCTGTCGTGCTCAGCCACTTACACGGTGACCACTTCGACCGGGTGGCTCGCAAGGGGTTGGACCACGCGCTGCCCATCATCACCACACGGCACGCGGCGCGCAGGCTTCGGAGCCGCGGCTTCCCGAACGCCGTGGCTCTGGAAACCTGGCGAACGCACGAGCTGCGCAAGGGCGACGACGTCCTGCGGGTGACCTCGATGCCCGGACGGCACGCGCGCGGCGCGCTCCAGGCCGCGCTGCCGCCGGTGATGGGCAGCGTCGTCGAGTTCGTACCGGCCGACGCGGCGCCGTTGACGGTCTACATCACCGGGGACACCCTGCTGATCGAAGACCTGCTGGAGGTCCCGCGCCGCTACCCCGACCTCGACCTCGGCCTCTGGCATCTCGGTGGCACCCGCATCCTGGGGATGCTGGTGACGATGGACGCCACGCAGGGCGCCGACCTGCTCGAGGCGGTGCGGCCCCGGGTAACGGTGCCGATCCACAACGACGACTACGGGGTCTTCCACTCCCCGCTGCAGGACTTCCTGGACGAGGTGCAGCGCCGCGGCCTGTCCGGCGTACGCCCGCTGGCTCGCGGGGAGTCCTTGTCTCTGGGGCCCTGAGCAGCAGGGTCGTGAGCAGGACCGACCCGTTGCCGGGCCGTACGCTGGCGGCGTGACCCCGACCCGCCGGCAGGTGCTCCGGTTGGCCCAGGTGGCGCTCGTCTTGCAGGTGCTGCTCGTCGCCTCCGGCACGGCCGTACGGGTCACCGGCTCGGGGCTGGGCTGCCCCACCTGGCCGCGCTGCTCGGGGGGATCGCTCGTCAACACCCCGGCCCTCGGCGCCCACGGCTCCATCGAGTTCGCCAACCGGCTGCTCGCCGTCGTACTGGAGCTGGTCGGGATCGCGCTGGTCATCGCCGTGCTGCGCCTGCGGCCGCGCGCCGGCCGGGCCTGGACCCGCCTGGCCCTCGTGCAGGCGATGGTCGTGCCCCTGCAGGCCCTCGTCGGGGGCGTGCTCGTGCTCACCCACCTCAACCCGTACGTCCTGATCGCCCACTTCCTGTTCAGCTTCCCGCTCATCGCCGCCGCGGCCGCGCTCGTCCAACGGGTGCACGAAGGCGACGCCGCGCGTGAGCCGCTGGTGCGCGCCGAGCTGCGCTGGCTCACCCGTGCACTGGTGGCCTGCTCCGGGATCGTCCTGGTGGCCGGAACTCTCGTGACCGGCACCGGCCCGCACGCCGGTGACCCGCGGGTCCCACGGCTGCCGTTCAGCCCGCGCGAGGTCACGCAGCTGCACGCCGACCTGGTTTTCCTGCTGGTCGGCCTGACCGCGGCCACCGCCGTCGCCGCCGGCGCGCTCGACGCCCCCGACGCCGTACGACGAGGCGCGCGCGCCCTGGTCGTGCTGATCGTGGCCCAGGCGGGCCTGGGCTACTGGCAGTACGTCGTTGGCGTGCCTCCCGTGCTGGTCGTCCTGCACGTGCTGGGCGCCTCGCTGGTGTTCACGATCGCGGTGCGTGCCCACCTCGCGACAGTCGGGCGGCCCGGTGGGCCACCGCCGCAGCGAAGCGCGCCGCCGCCCCTGACGCAGACAGCAGAAACATTGACGGCTCGGTGAGCTCGAGCAGCCGCGGGCCGGGACTGGTCGCTAGACGAGCTGATCGACAGCGACGGCCAGGAACAGCAGCGCGAGATAGGTGATGGACCAGTGGAACAGCCGCATCGGGGAAGCCTCGGCACCGGAGCGGACTCGCCGCTGCAGCAGGTGGGCCTCGCGCAGGAACACCACACCGAGCACGGCGGCGCTGACGCCGTACACCAGGCCGGAGGTCTGCAGCAGGAGCAGCAGCGAGGTGGCGACCATCGCGTAGGAATAGGCCACGATCCTGGAAGCCACGACCGCGGGGGTGGCCACGACCGGCAGCATCGGGACGTCGGCCCGCGCGTAGTCGTCCTTGAAGCGCATGGCCAACGCCCAGAAGTGCGGTGGCGTCCAGAAGAAGATGACACCGAACAGTACGAGCGCAGCCCAGCTCAAGCCACCGGTCACCGCCGACCAGCCGATGAGCACCGGCATGCACCCGGCCGCGCCACCCCAGACGATGTTCTGCGAGGTTCGGCGCTTGAGCAGCATCGTGTAGACCACCACGTAAAAGGCGATGGCGGCATCGGCCAGCAGCGCCGAGAGCACGTTGGTCGTCACCGCCAGCTCGACCGTTGCGAGCACGCCCAGCACGAGGCCGAACGCCAGCGCCTTTGTCGGTGTGACGGTGTGCCGTACCAGGGAGCGGCGCTGCGTACGGGCCATGACGCTGTCGATGTCGCGGTCCCACCAGCAGTTCAGCGCGTTGGCGCTCCCGGCGGCCAGTGACCCCCCGACCAGGGTGGCCAGGACCAGGCCCCAGCCCGGCAGTCCGCGGGCTGCGAGCACCATCGTCGGGACGGTCGTCACCAGCAGCAGCTCGATGATCCGGGGCTTGGTGAGCGCTACGTAGGCCTCGACGGTGGCCCGGACGCGGGCAGTACCGCTGCGCCGGCGGGCAGTGCTCGCGGAGGTCTTAACCGCCGGGTCCGCGAGCGTCGTCACGCCGCAGACTCTACGGGCCGGGCCGCACCGGGCGCCTACCGACAGCGGTCTTACGGGGTTGGTTCAGCCCTGTCCTGCTGGGAACGGCCAGGGATAGGGTCGGCGCCGACCTGGAGCATCAGGACTGGAGCGAAGGGGACCCACGCCGCGTGAGCACCAAGACCTCCCGAAGGACCCACCTCCCCGACATCGAGTGGACCGAGCTGGACCGGCGGGCCGTGGACACCATCCGCGCCCTGGCAATGGACGCTGTCGAGGCCTCCGGCTCCGGGCACCCGGGTACGGCGATGAGCCTGGCGCCTGCGGCGTATTTGTTGTTCCAGCGAATGATCCGGCACGACCCGAGCGATCCGGCGTGGCCGGGCCGGGACCGGTTCGTGCTGTCCTGCGGGCACTCGAGTATCACCCTGTACATCCAGCTGTTCCTGTCCGGCTACGGCCTGACCGTCGAGGACCTCGCGCACCTGCGCCAGTGGGGCTCGCTCACCCCGGGCCACCCGGAGCACGGCCACACCCCCGGCGTCGAGACCACGACCGGCCCGCTGGGCCAGGGCGTCGGTAACGCCGTCGGCATGGCGATGGCGTCCCGGCGCGAGCGCGGCCTGCTCGACCCCGACGCCGCGGCGGGCACGTCACCGTTCGACCACAGCATCTGGGCCATCTGCTCCGACGGCGACCTGGAGGAGGGCGTCAGCGCCGAGGCCTCCTCGCTGGCCGGCACCCAGCAGCTCGGCAACCTGGTCATGCTCTGGGACGACAATCACATCTCCATCGAGGACGACACGCAGGTCGCCTTCAATGAGGACGTCGCCCAGCGCTATGAGGCTTACGGCTGGCACGTCCAACGGGTGGACTTCCTGCACGACGACGGCGGGTACGTCGAGGACGTGCAGGCCCTGCACCGGGCGCTGGCCGAGGCGCAGGCGGTCACCGACCGGCCGAGCTTCATCGCGCTGCGCACCATCATCGGCTGGCCCGCGCCGACCGCGCAGAACACCATGAAGGCGCACGGCAGCGCGCTGGGCGACAAGGAGGTCCGGGCCACCAAGCAGATCCTGGGCCAGGACCCGGACCGCAACTTCGACGTACCGGCCGAGGTGCTCGAGCACAGCCGGGAGGTCGTCGCCCGCGGTCGCGCCGCCCACGCGACCTGGCAGGACTCCTACGACGCGTGGGCGAAGGGCAACCCGGACGGCCTCGCCCTGCTGACCCGGCTACAGACCCGCACCCTGCCCAGCGGCTGGGCCGACGCGCTGCCGGTGTTCGAGCCGGACGCCAAGGGAATCGCCACCCGTAAGGCCTCCGGGGCGGTGCTGAGCGCGTTGGCGCCTGTGCTGCCGGAGCTGTGGGGCGGCTCGGCCGACCTGGCCGAGAGCAACAACACGACCCCGAAGGGCCAACCCAGCTTCATCCCGGAGGACCGCCAGACCAAGGACTGGAAGGGCGGTCCGTACGGCCGGGTGCTGCACTTCGGGATCCGCGAGCACGGCATGGGCGCGGTCCTGAACGGCATTGCGGTGCACGGCGGCACCCGGGTCTACGGCGGCACCTTCCTGGTCTTCAGCGACTACATGCGCGGCGCCGTCCGGCTGGCCGCGATCATGGGACTGCCGGTGACCTACGTCTGGACCCACGACTCGATCGGGCTCGGGGAGGACGGTCCCACCCACCAGCCGATCGAGCAGCTGTCTTCGCTGCGCGCGGTGCCGGGGCTCGACGTCGTACGGCCGGGCGATGCCAATGAGACCGCCGTCGCCTGGCGGACGATCCTGGGCCACATCGACCGGCCGGCTGGCATCTGCCTGACCCGGCAGAACATCCCGACCTTCAATCGGTCGGTGGTGGGCAGCGCCGAGGGGACCGCGAAGGGCGCCTACGTCCTGCTCGACGCCGCAAACGGCCAGCCCCAGGTCCTGCTCCTGGCCAGTGGCTCCGAGGTGCAGATCGCCCTGGCGGCCCGGGAGCGACTGGAGGCCGAGGGGACGCCCGCCCGGGTCATCTCGGTGCCCTGCATGGAGTGGTTCCGCGAGCAGGACGAGGCCTACAAGCGCACGGTGCTCCCGAGCGAGGTCAGGGCGCGCGTGTCCATCGAGGCCGGGGTCGCGCAGTCGTGGTGGGAGTGGCTCGGCGACGCCGGCGTGCCGGTGTCGATCGAGCACTTCGGCGCCTCCGCGCCGTACTCGGTGCTGTATGAGCAGTTCGGGCTGACCGCCGAGCGGGCGGTCGCCGCCGCGCACGATTCCATGTCCAGACTGGGCCTGACCTCCGGCTCCACCACCGGCACCTAGGAGATACGCCATGTCCGACGCTCTGGCCGAACTGTCCGCCGCGGGAGTGGCGGTCTGGCTCGACGATCTGTCCCGCGAGCGCCTGCGCACGGGCAATCTGGCCGACCTGGTGCGCGACCAGCACGTCGTGGGGGTGACCACCAACCCCTCGATCTTCCAAAAGGCGCTGTCGGACGGCGCCGCCTACGACAGCCAGGTCCGGGACCTGGCCCTGCGCGGCACCGACATCGGCGAGGCCGTCCGGGCCCTGACGACCTTCGACGTCCGCTGGGCCTGCGACGTCCTCAAGGGCGTGTACGACAGCAGCGGGACCGTCGACGGTCGGGTGTCGATCGAGGTGGATCCGCGGATCAGCCACAACGCCGACCGCACGACCGCCGAGGCCAAGGCCCTGTGGTGGTTGGTGGACCGCCCCAACCTGTTCATCAAGATCCCGGCCACGAAGGAGGGCCTGCCGTCGATTACCGCCGTGCTGGCCGAGGGCATCAGCGTCAACGTCACCCTGATCTTCTCCCTCGAGCGGTACGACGCCGTGATGCAGGCCTTCTTGGCCGGTATGGAGCAGGCCCGCGACAACGGGCACGACCTGGCGGCCATGGGCTCGGTCGCGTCGTTCTTCGTCAGCCGCATGGACACCGAGGTCGACAAGCGGCTCGGCGACTCCCCGCTGCTCGGCAAGGCGGCGATCGCGAACGCCCGGCTGGCCTACGAGCACTACGAGCGGGTGTTCTCCTCCGACCGGTGGAAGGCCCTCGCGGCAGCCGGCGCCAAGCCCCAACGGCCGCTGTGGGCCTCCACCGGTGTGAAGGACCCGGCCTACGACGACACGCAGTACGTCATCGAGCTCGTCGCTCCCGGCACGGTCAACACGATGCCCGAGGCCACGATGAGGGCCGTCGAGGACCACGGCGTCGTCACGGGCGATACGGTGACCACGCGGTACGACGACGCCCAGCAGGTGCTGGACGACCTCAAGGCCGCGGGCATCGACTACGACGACGTCGTGGACCTGCTCGAGGTGGAGGCCGTCCAGAAGTTCGAGCAGGCCTGGAACTCCCTCATCGAGTCGGTGACCGACCAGCTGGAGAAGGCGGGCGCGAACGTCACGGCCGGTGGCGCGACCACGCCGGCCGGGTCGGGTCCGGCAGCCGCCTCCCGGGAGGGGAGCGCGTGAGCTCAGCGACTTCGGCGGCGGGTCTGAGCGTGCAGACCGAGGGAGTGGCCCTGGTCGCGCCGCGGGACGAAGTCCTGCAGTCGTTGACCGCCGAGGGCCTGCCCAGATCTCTGCTGGCCAAGGACGCGACCCTGTGGGGCCCGGACGCCTCCGCCGAAGCCGGCATCCGGCTCGGCTGGCTGGACGCGGTCCAAGTCGGGCGCGCCCTGCTGCCGCAGCTCACCGAGCTGAGGCATGCGCTGGCCGCCGAGGGCCTGGACCGGGTCGTGCTCGCCGGGATGGGCGGGTCCTCGCTCGCCCCCGAGGTCATCGCTGCAACCGACGGCGCCCCGCTCGTCGTCCTCGACACGACCGACCCGGCGCAGGTCCGCTCGGCGCTGGCGGTGGACGATCCCGAGGCCCTCGCGCGCACCGTCGTGGTCTGCAGTTCCAAGTCCGGGGGCACGGTCGAGACCGACAGCCACCGGCGCGCCGCCCGCGCCGCCTTCGAGGCAGCCGGGATCGACCCGGCCCAGCGCATCGTCGTCGTGACCGACCCGGGTTCGCCGCTCGCCGGCCAGGCCGAGGCCGAGGGGGTACGAGCCCTGTTCCTCGCCGACCCGCACATCGGTGGTCGCTACTCGGCCCTGTCGGCGTTCGGGCTCGTGCCGGCCGGCCTGGCCGGGGTCGACGTCGGCGTCCTGCTCGACCAGGCGGCCGCGCTGCAGCCCTCACTCGCCGCGCTCGAGGGCAACCCGGCACTGGTCCTCGGGGCGGCGCTCGGCGGCGGGACGATCGTTGGGCGGGACAAGCTGGTGCTCGCCGACGCCGGCTCGGGCATCTCCGGCTTCGGTGACTGGGCCGAGCAGCTCATCGCCGAGTCCACCGGCAAACTCGGCAAGGGCCTGCTCCCGGTGGTGGTGGAGTCGGTGGATGCACCGGGTACCGAGCCGGCCAGCGACAGCCACCTACTCGTGCTCGGCGGACCGGCAGCTCCGCTCGGCACCAGCGTCTCCGGGCCGCTCGGTGCGCAGTTCCTGGCCTGGGAGTACGCCACCGCGGTGGCCGGCTGGGCCCTGCACATCAACCCGTTCGACCAGCCCAACGTCCAGGAGAGCAAGGACAACACCGGCGACATCCTCGCTGGCGGCCCCCCGCCGGTGAGCGAGCCCGCCTTCGTCGAGGGCGCTGTCGAGGTCTACGGCGAGCTCGCCGCCGGGAACCTCGCGGACTCGCTCGCGGCCCTGCTGTCGGCCGTGCCCGAACGCGGCTACCTCGCGGTCATGGCCTACCTGGACCGGCACGCCGACGCGCTCGCCCACGACCTCCGGCCGGCCCTGGCCACCCGCTTGGCGCACCCGGTGACGTTCGGCTGGGCGCCGCGCTTCCTGCACTCCACCGGCCAGTTCCACAAGGGCGGCCCACAGGTCGGTGTCTTCCTGCAGGTCACCGGCGCCGTCGTACGGGACCTGGATGTTCCCGGGCGGGACTACAGCTTCGGGCGGCTGCAGGCTGCCCAGGCGATGGGGGACCTGCGCGCCCTCGGGCAGCGCGCCCGTCCCGTCTTGCGCCTGCACCTGACGGACCGGGCCGCGGGCCTCGATCAGCTGCTGGAGACCGCCCGAGGATGACCGCGAACCTGCTGCGCGACCCCCGCGACCGGCGCCTGCCCCGCGTCCCCTCCCCCTGCGCCCTCGTGGTGTTCGGGGTGACCGGCGACCTGGCTCGCAAGAAGCTGATCCCGGCCGTGTACGACCTCGCCAACCGCGGGCTGCTGCCCCCCGGGTTCGTCCTGCTGGGCTTCGCCCGCCGTGACTGGGGCGATGGCGAGTTCGAGCAGCTCGCGAAGGAGGCGGCCCGCAACGGCGCGCGCACCGAGTTCCGCGAGGAGACCTGGCAGCGGCTGGCCGAGGCGACCAAGTTCCTGCCGGGCGCGTTCGACGACGACGACGCCTTCGACACCCTGGCCCAGACCCTGAAGGACCTCGACGGCAGTCACGGCACCGGCGGCAACGCCGCGTTCTACCTCTCGATCCCGCCGGCTGCCTTTCCCGTCGTGCTCAAGCAGATGCACCGGACCGGGATGGCCGACAACCGCCAGACGCAGAGCTGGCGCCGCGTAGTGGTCGAGAAGCCGTTCGGACACGACTTGGCCAGCGGGATGGCCCTCAACCACCTCGTGGACGAGGTCTTCACCGCCAGGGACGTCTTCCGGATCGACCACTACCTGGGCAAGGAGACAGTCCAGAACCTGCTGGCCCTGCGCTTCGCCAACACCCTGTTCGAGCCGATCTGGAACGCCCACCACATCGATTCGGTCCAGATCACGATGGCCGAGGACGTCGGCATCGGCACCCGCGCGGCCTTTTACGAGGAAACCGGCGCCGCCCGGGACGTGCTGCAGAACCACCTCATGCAACTGCTCGCCCTCACCGCGATGGACGAGCCGGTGAACTTCGACGCCGAGTCGCTGCGCACCGAGAAGCGCAAGGTCCTCGGCGCCATCACGTTGCCTAAGGACCTCGCCGGCTCGGTCGTCCGCGGGCAGTACGACCAGGGCTGGCTCGCCGGGCAGCGCGTCCGGTCCTACCGGTCCGAGGATGGTGTGGCGCAGGACTCCCGGACCGAGACCTACGCCGCCGTACGCCTGGAGGTGGACACGCGCCGCTGGGCGGGCGTCCCGTTCTACCTGCGTACCGGCAAGCGGCTCCCCCGCCGAGTGACCGAGATCGGGATCGTGTTCCGCAAGGCGCCGCACCTGCCCTTCAGCCGTGGCGACACCCAGGAGCTCGGCTCCAACCAGCTCGTTGTGCGCGTGCAGCCCGACGAGGGAGTCACGCTGTGTTTCGGCTCCAAGGTGCCAGGCACCACGATGGAAGTCCGCGACGTCTCCATGGACTTTCTGTACGGCGAGGCGTTCACCGAGAATAGCCCCGAGGCTTATGAGCGGCTGCTGCTCGATGTCCTACTGGGTGACGCGTCGCTGTTTCCGCGCAACGAGGAGGTCGAGGAGTCCTGGCGGGTCATCGACCCGATCGAGCAGCTGTGGCGCGAGCAGGACTGCTCGGACGGCGGGCCGGAGCTCTACCGGGCCGGCGAATGGGGCCCCAAGGGCGCCGACCAGATGCTCGCCCGGGACGGCCGTACGTGGCGACGACCGTGACCTGCACCTGGCTGGAGGCGGGCATGACGACACCTCGCCGGAGGCGGGCTTGACGACACTGTGGGACACGACGGGCACCGACGTCATCAAGGCGCTGTCCGCGGAGCGCCGCCAGGCCGGGTCGGTGTCGTCCGGGCTGGCCCTGACGCTGGTGGTCGTGGTCGACGAGAAGCATGTCAGCGAGGCCGAGCAGGCTGCGACCCGGGCTGCGGCCCAGCACCCCTGCCGGCTGCTCATCGTCGTACGCCGCCGACCGGATGCACCGGAACCACGACTAGATGCCGAGGTGCTGATCGGCGGACGTCTCGGCCCGGGCGAGTCGGTGGTGATGCGCATGTACGGCCGGCTGGCCCTGCATGCCGAGTCCGTCGTGCTCCCGTTACTGGCGCCGGACGCGCCCGTGGTGACCTGGTGGTTCGGTGACCCGCCGCAGCTCATCGCGCACGATCCGCTCGGCGTCATCGCGGACCGGCGGATCACCGATGCCCAGGAGGCGGCCGACCCGATGGCCGCCCTGCGGCAGCGGGCAGCGGACTATGCGCCGGGCGACACCGACCTGGCCTGGAGCCGTACGACGCTGTGGCGTGGCTTGTGCGCCTCGGCCTTCGACTCGGTGGAGTCCGCGGCCCGCGCGGTGACCGTCTCCGGGGCCGGGACCAGCCCCAGCTGCATCCTGCTCGCCGGGTGGTTCTCCAGCCGGCTCGGCGTGTCGGCGGTCGTCAGCGACAACGGCGGGCCAGGCCTCACCGGAGTCGACCTGGAGCTGGAGGACGGGTCGATCTCGATCACCAGGAGCGACGGGCGGACGGCGGTGCTCACTCGCACCGGTCAGCCGGACCGCTCCATGCCGCTGCCCCGCCGGGAGGTCGGTGACCTGTTGGCCGAGGAGCTGCGCCGGCTCGACGCCGACGAGACCTATGCCGAGGCGTTGGGCCACGCCACGGGAACGACCGGCCTGTCCGCCCGCCCGAACAGCCGCTCCCACGTGTGGCAGGACCCGGCTACCGCGGCCGTGGCCGACCCGGCGCTGACCACCTCGTGAACACGCCGTGACCGCCTCCCGTCGGCCGCTCCTAGGCCCGGGCGGCGCGCCCTCCGGCAGCTCGTGAGCCCTGCGCCGTCACCGACGGTCGTGGTGTCCCGCGACCCCGACGTGCTCGCGGCCGCAGTGGCCGCGCGCCTCGTCACGCGCCTCGTGGACGCCCAGACCGCACGCGGCACGGCCTCGGTCGTGCTGACCGGAGGTGGCGTCGGGATTGCCGCGCTGCGCGCCGTACGGAGCGCGGCCGCCCGGCAGGCGGTGGACTGGCGGCGCGTCGACGTGTGGTGGGGCGACGAGCGCTTCGTCCCGGCCAGGAACCCCGAACGCAACGACCGTCAGGCCTACGACGCCCTACTCGACAGCCTGGACGTCGATCCCGCACGGGTGCACGCCATGGCGTCCCTCGGTGGGCGCGACGGCACCGATGCCGACGCCGCTGCCGAGCGGTACTCAGCGCAGCTGGCAGCAGCAGCCGGACGGGACGCCGACGTACCGGAGTTCGACGTGCTGATGCTCGGCGTGGGCCCCGAAGGGCACACCGCGTCGATCTTTCCCGAGTCACCGGCCGCGTACGACGAGCGGACGGTCGTCGCGGTGCACGGTTGCCCGAAACCCCCTCCGGTGCGGCTGTCCATGGGCTTCGCCGCCCTCACCGCCGCCCGCGAGGTGTGGCTGCTCGTCGCGGGCGCCGAGAAGGCGCCCGCGGTGGCGCTGGCGCTGTCCGGCGCCGGCCGGGTACAGGTCCCCGCTGCCGGACCGGCCGGCCGGCAGCAGACCCTCTGGCTGCTCGACGAGGCCGCCGCGGGCCATCTCCCTCGCGACCTGCGCCGCCGCTAGCCCGCAACCGCAACCGCAACCATCAGGACGCCGCAGGCGGTGCCCGGGCGGTGTCCAGCCCCGACGCAGGCCCGGCCCAGGCCCGGCGCAGGGCCCGGCGCCCGACCTGTCGCAGGCCCGGCGCCCCGACCTGTCTGCTGCCGTGCCCCGCACCCCGACCTGTCTGCTGCCGTGGCGCTGCCCATCTCGACGTTGAGCGTGCAATCTCCAAGATCTACTCCACCGGAGAAGACACGTTCGCGGGAGAGCAGACACGTTCCCAGCAGAGCAGATCCGCTTACGCGGGAGCGGACACCTTCCCGACAGCGCAAACCCGCTCACGTGAGAGAAGACACGTTCCCAGCAGGGCAGACCCGCTGGTACGGGGAGGAACTACTTGCCGCGGAGCTTGGCCAGGGCCTCGGCGAGGATGGCCTCGCCGTCCTCCTGGTTGCGGCGCTCGCGTACGTAGGCGAGGTGGGTCTTGTACGGCTCGGTCTTGTGCGGCGCCGGCGGGTTCTCCTTGTCACGCCCGGCCGGGTAGCCGCACCGTGGGCAGTCCCAGGTGTCCGGGACCGCAGCATCCTCGGAGAACGAGGGCCGGGTCTCGTGCTTGTTGGCGCACCAGAAGGCGATGCGTCGCCGGGGGGCAGCCTCTCCTCGTTCGGCCTCGCCCATCGGCCCAGCGCCGACCCTGCTGCCACGGATCGCGTTGCCGCCTGCCAAGACTGCTCCTCCTACGTTGCGGGTGTCGCTGCACTCTACGCGTCAGGTCTGCTTGAGCAGCAGCCCCAGCGCGATGATGCACACGCCCCACACCAACCCGCAGATGACCGTGAGCCGGTCGAGGTTCTTCTCCACGACCGCGCTGCCGCCGAGCGAGGACGAGACGCCGCCGCCGAACATGCTCGACAGCCCACCACCCTTGCCCTTGTGGAGCAGCACAAGCACGATCATCAACACGCCGGAGATCACCAGGACCACTGACAGAAAGGTGACCATCAGACAATCACCCGCTCCTCGGCGAAGTGGCACGCGACCTCGTGACCGGGTACGAGCTCGACCAGCGGTGGCTCGACCTGCTTGCAGATGTCCTGCGCCTTCCAGCACCGGGTGTGGAAGCGGCAGGCCGGCGGTGGATTGAGCGGGCTCGGGACGTCGCCGGTCAGCAGGATCCGCTCGCGGCGGTGCTCCTTCTCCGGGTCGGGCACCGGGACGGCTGACAGCAGGGCGTGGGTGTAGGGGTGCATCGGGTGCTCGTACAGCGAGATCCGGTCCCCGATCTCGACGATCTTGCCCAGGTACATCACGGCGACCCGGTCGGAGATGTGCCGGACGACAGACAGGTCATGGGCGATGAAGACGTAGGTCAGGTCGAACTCGTCCTGCAGGTCACCGAGCAGGTTGATCACCTGCGCCTGGATGGAGACGTCCAGCGCCGACACCGGCTCGTCGCAGACGATCAGCTTGGGGCGCAGCGCCAGCGCACGGGCGATGCCGATCCGCTGCCGCTGGCCACCGGAGAACTCGTGCGGGTATCGGTTGTAGTGCTCGGGGTTGAGCCCGACCAGCGCGAGGAGATCCTGGACCGCCTTCTTCACACCGTGCTCGGTCTGCACACCCTGCAAGCGGTACGGCGCGCCGACGATCGTGCCGATCGTGTGCCGCGGGTTCAGCGAGGAGTACGGATCCTGGAAGATGATCTGGATGTCCTTGCGCAGGGGTCGCATCTGCCCCGGGGACAAGTGCGTGATGTCCTTGCCCTCGAAGCGGACCGTGCCGCCGGTGGGCTCCAGCAACCGGGTCAGCAGCCGGCCCATCGTGGACTTCCCGCAGCCGGTCTCCCCGACCACCCCGAGCGTCTCGCCCTTGTTCACGGTGAAGCTGAGGCCGTCGACGGCCTTCACAGCCCCGACCTGCTTCTGGAAGATGATCCCACGGGTCACCGGGAAGTACTTCTGCAGGTCGTGGACCTCCAGCAACTTCGCGCCCTCTGCAGCTGCTGCAGGGGCGGGCACGTTCTCGACGGCGGTCATACGGCGCACTCCTGAAACGGGCGGTCGACGGTCACGGCTGCGCTCACAGGGTCGGCTGGACCTGCTCGAGGAAGATTTGCCGGCGCTGCTCGGGCTCGAGGTGGCAGCGCACGAGGTGCCCCTGGCCTGCATCGGCCAGTTGCGGGACCTCCGTGGCACCGCGGCCGCCGGTCAGCGGCTCGTACGGACAGCGCGGGTGGAAGGCGCAGCCGGACGGCACGTTGATCAGCGAGGGCGGGGCGCCGGCGATCGGCTTGAGCCGCTCCTGGCGCAGCCGGTCCAGCCGGGTGACCGAGGACAGCAGGCCCCAGGTATAGGGGTGCTCGGGCCGGTAGAACACGTCGTTGATCGAGCCGTACTCGACGCCCTTGCCGGCATACATCACCAGGATGTCGTCGGCGAACTCCGCCACCACCCCCAGGTCGTGCGTGATCATGATGATGGCAGAGCCGAACTCCTTCTGCAGGTCGCGCATCAGGTCCAGGATCTGCGCCTGCACGGTGACGTCCAACGCCGTGGTCGGCTCGTCGGCGATGAGCAGCTCGGGGTTGCACGACAGCGACATGGCGATCATGGCCCGCTGGCGCATCCCGCCGGAGAACTGGTGCGGGTAGTCGTCCACGCGCTTGTCCGGGGTCGGGATACCCACCCGGTCGAGCATCTCGACGGCCCGGGCCCGGCCGGCCCGCTTGGAGACGCTGTTGTGGATCCGGTAGGCCTCGGCGATCTGCGAGCCGACGGTGAAGTAGGGATGCAGCGCGGACAGCGGGTCCTGGAAGATCATGGCCATCTCCTGGCCGCGGAGCCGGCGCACCTCCTCCTTACTGGCCGCGATCAGCTCGGTGCCGCCGAGCCACACCTCGCCGCCCAGGCGGGCCCGGGTGCCCTTGTGCAGCCCCAGGATGGCCAAGCTGGTAACGCTCTTGCCGGACCCGGACTCCCCGACGATGCCGAGGGTCTTGCCCTTCTCGAGCTGGAAGGACAGGCCGTCCACGGCGCGCACCAGCCCGTCGTCGGTCGGGAAGTGCACGGCGAGGTCCCGGACCTCGAGGAAGGCCGTCGGCGTGGGCCGGGGCGCAGCGTCACCTTCGAGAACGGTCGCGCTCACGGATCTCCCTGTCGGCGAGGTGGTGGGACGCGGTCGATGGTACGTCCACCGCACCGCACCGCGAAGGGTCTACGTCTATCGGCGGTCTGCGTCAGGCGTAGCGGACGCGAGGGTCGACATAGGCGTAGAGGATGTCGACCAGCAGGTTGGCCACGATGATGAAGAACGCGGCGAACAGGGTCACGCCCAAGATGATGGGTAGATCCAGTGTCGCGATCGCGTCGACCGCAAGCTTGCCCACTCCCGGGAAGCCGAACACGGTCTCGGTGAGCACGGCGCCGCCCAGCAACCCGCCGAGGTCCAGCCCGAAGATGGTGACGATGGGGGTCAGCGCCGCGCGGAAACCGTGCCGCCCGATGACCTTGCGCTCGGACAGGCCCTTGGCGCGGGCCGTGCGGATGTAGTCCTCACCCATCGTCTCCAGCATGTTCGCGCGGGTCAGCCGGGCATAGGTGGCGGAGTACAGGAAAGCCAGGCAGATCCACGGCAGCAGCAGGTTGCGCGCCCAGGCGACGGGATCGTCGGTAAAGCCGACGTAGTGCACGTTCGGGAAGATGTTCAGGCTGTAGCTGAACACGGACAGGAAGAGCAGTCCGGTGAAGTAGACCGGCAGCGAGACCCCGGCCAGGGCCAGCGTCATGGCCGCCCGGTCGAAGGCGCTGCCCCGCCGCAGCGCGGACAGGATGCCGATCAACACGCCGGACACCAGCCACAGAACGGCGGCGCCGATTGCCATGGACAGCGTCACGGGCAGCCGGTCGAGCAGCAGTGGCCACACGGCCTGGTCGTTCTTGAACGAGTACCCGAGGCACGGGACCGGGCAGTGCGTGGTGTCCGTACCGTTGTTGTAGTCCCGCCCGGCGACGATACCGCGGGCGTAGCGCTCGTACTGGATCACGATCGGCTTGTCCAGGCCGAGCTTGATTTGGACCTGCTTGATGGACTCCGCGTCGGCGACCCGGCCGGCGAACAGCGTGGCCGGGTTCGTGCCGACCAGCTTGGGCGCCAGGAAGAAGATGGAGAACGTGGCCACGCTGACGATGACCAGCAGGACGACGACGCCGATCGACCGGCGGACGATGAAGCGACCCATGAGAAGTGGCCGCTGTGGCCGGGGGAGGTGTCTTCTCCCGGCACAGCGGCCGTGACCTGCCCTTCGAGAGGAGGTGGTGTCGTGCTGTGCTGCTAGGAGCCGGACACGCCGATGTTCATGAAGTCGTAGATGCCGAAGGCACCGTTGACGTAGACGTTGCTCAGGCGCGGGCTGCGGTAGGACAGGGCCTTGTCCGCGACAAAGGGCAGCAGGTCGGCGCTGTCCATCACCTTCCTGTCGACCTGGCTCCAGATGTCGTTGCGCTTGCTGGTGTCACTGGCCGATTGCGCCTGGTCGATCAGCCCGTTGATGGTCGGGTCGTTGAGCTCGGCGTAGTTGCTGTTGCCCTGCTGCTTGATCGCCCGGCCGTCCACGATGGACTCGAAGAAGCCGTACTCGGTGGGGAAGTCCGGACCCCAGCCGGCGACCGCAAGGCCCAGGCCGCGCTTGTGGACGTTGTCCGGGACCCCGATGAAGCCGGTGTAGAAGGTCGACTGGTCCACCGCGATGATGTCGGTCTTGATGCCGACGCGGGCCAGGCCCTGCTGCAGAGCAACGGCCGTCTTAGGGCCTTTGCCCTTGTTGGCGGTAGCGATCTTGGTGGAGAAGCCGTCCGGCTTGCCGCACATCTTCAGCTCGTCCTTGGCCTTGGCCAGGTCGCCCTTGTGATCCGAGCCACTCGGGTAGGCGTCAAACTGCTTGTACGCCGGCAAGGTCGGCGGCAGCATCTGGCCGGCGAAGTCACCGCCGGCCACGGGGCCGCCGCGGGCGAACTGCAGGGCCACCTTGTCGGCGGCGTACTGCACGGCCTTACGGCAGTGGATGTTGTCGAACGGCGCGACCTTCTCCTGGATGGAGATGTAGCGGGTGAAGCCGGTGGAGACGTCGTCCGCGGCCTTCTTCAGCTCCGGGTTGGTGAGGATCTTCGAGACGGCCGTCGGCTGCACGCCGGTGCCCTCGATCTCCAGGTCGGCCGAGCCGTTGAGCAGGCGGGAGTCCATGTCGTCGTTCTGCAGACCCTCGGTGAGCACGATCGACTCGGGCAGCGCCTTGCGGTTCGGGTCGCTGGCCTGGTTCCACTTGTCGTTGCGGACCAGCTTGAGGGACTTGTTCGGCTGGTAGCTCTGGATCTTGTAGGGGCCGCTGGCGACCGGGTGGAACTGGTAGCGCGCACCCTTGTCCTGCTTCTGCGGGACGGGGGTGCTGACCGGCAACGCCATCAGGTAGTCGAAGTCCGAGAACGGCTTGACGAGGTCGAAGCTGATGGTCTTCGGATCGGTGGCGTGGATGGACGCCAGGCCGGCCTTGTCCTTGTAGGGACCCTTGTAGGCCTTGCCCCCGACCAGCACCGGCTTGAGGTAGGTGGCCCCGGGGCCGCCGTTGATGACGTCCTCGGCGAAGGACCGTTCGAGGGCGTACTTGATGTCGGCCGAGGTGATGGCCGAGCCGTCCTCGAAGGTGATCCCGTCGCGCAGCTTGTAGGTGACGGTCTTGCCGCCGTTGCTGACCTCGCCCTTGCCGCTGGCGAGGTCGCCGGTGACCTGGGCGCCGTCCTTGCCGGCCTTGGGCACGAACATCATCAGCGTGCGCTGGTAGATGCGCTGGAAGTCCCAGCTGTAGGCGTAGTAGGTGCGCGCCGGGTCCAGCGAGTCGAAGTCCGAGCTCGCGACGTAGTTCAGCGTGCCGCCCTTCTTCTCGGAGGCGTTGACGACGCCGTCGATGGCCGCGCCGTAGGCGGCCGACACGCTCTTGCTGCCGCCCCCGCCGGAGCCGGAGCCGGAGCTCGGGGCTGCGCTGCCGTTGGCGGTAGGGGACTTCGAGCCGCCGCCGCAGGCGGCTGCTCCGAGGGCGAGGACGGCGACTGCGGTGCCGGCCCTCAACAGGTGACTGCGGGACATCGTGGGCGGTGCTCCCTTCGGGGTTTCGTGCAAGGACGGGTCGGCGACCCGGTCCACGTGGTGCACGACGAGCCGGCCGTCATCGACGTCCGGGCGGGTCGGGTCAGCGGCCGGCCTTCGGGTCCAGCGCGTCGCGCAGACCGTCGCCGAGCAGGTTGAAGGACAGCACCGTGATGAACAGCGCCGCCCCGGGCACGATCATGAACGTCGGGTCGATGGAGTAGGTAGGCACGGCGTCGGCCAGCATGCTGCCCCAGGAGGCGGTCGGGGGCTTGACCCCGACACCGAGGAAGGACAGCGCCGCCTCGAACAGGATGTTGGTCGGGATGATCAGCGTGGAGTAGACCAGCACCGGCGCGAGCAGGTTGGGCAGCAGCTGCTTGAAGATGATGTGGCTGTTGGTGGCGCCGAGGCTGCGGGCGGCGTCGACGAACTCCTTCTCCCGCAGCGACAGCGTCTGGCCGCGCACGATGCGGCCGATGTAGGGCCAGTTGAAGAAGCCGATGATGAACACCAGCACCCCGACGCTGAGCGAGGTTCCCGACAGCCCGAACAGTCCATTGCCGCTCTGCAGGACCGCGCCGAGGCTGATCGCGAACAGCAGAATCGGGAAGGCCAGCAGGATATCCATCGTGCGGCTGATGAGGCTGTCGACCCAGCCGCCGAAGAAGCCGGCCGTGACGCCCAGCACCGTCCCGATGCCGACAGAGACTGCGGTCGCCAGGAAGGCCACGAGCAGGGAGATGCGGGCGCCGTAGATGATCCGGCTGAACACGTCCCGACCGTTGCCGGGCTCGATCCCGAGCAGGTAGTGCCGGTCGATGCCGCCGAACGCGCCCTTGGGGACTTGGAAGGTGGGGTCGACCAGGTCCTGGTGGAAATCGGTCGGCGGGTGTCCGAACAGCTTGACCAGCAAAGGTGCGAACACCGCGGTCCCGATCAGCAGGACGATCACGACTGCCCCGCCGAGGGCCACCTTGTCGCGCTTGAGGCGCATCCAGGCGATCTGGCCGAGCGAGCGGCCCTCGATGGCCTTGGTCGTCGGACCGACCCGGACCGACCCGGGTGCCTCGGTGGCCTCCGAGGTGTCGACATCGAGCGGAGCCGTCACAGGTGTCCTTTGGTCGGCGGTCTCGTGGGCCGGTGCCGGGGGGGCGCGGTGCCGGGGTGGCGCGGTGGGGACTGACGGGCTGGCAGGGGGTGGCCCTTCGAGCTGTTGCAGCACCTTATGCCCGGCTCCGGCGGATGCGGAAGGGCGGACCCGCCGCCGCCGCTCAATCGTGACCAAGCAGTGACCTCGCTGCGGTTGCGGTCATGGACCGTGCACATGGTCGCCGGAGGCAACATTCGAGCGGCGGCAGATCTCGGCGAACTCCTCGGCGTCGAGGGACGCCCCCCCGACGAGCGCGCCGTCCACGTCGGGCTGGGCGAGCGTGGCGGTGACGTTGGTCGACGTGACCGAACCGCCGTACAGCACCCGTACGCCGTCGGCCAGGTCCCCCGACGACAGCTCGGCGAGCCGGGTGCGCAGCGCGGCGCAGACCTCCTGCGCGTCCCGCGGGGTCGCCACCTCGCCGGTCCCGATCGCCCAGACCGGCTCGTAGGCCAGGACCAGGGTGCGCAGGACCTCGACCGGTACGCCGGACAGGGCGGCCGTCAGTTGGGCGGTGCAGTGGGCAACCTGGTCCCCCGCCTGCCGCACTGCTTCGCCCTCGCCGACGCACAGGATCGGCACCAGAGCGTGCCGGCCCGCGGCGAGCACCTTCTCGCGGACCTGCGCGTCGCTCTCGCCGTGGTGCTCGCGCCGCTCGCTGTGCCCGACAACGACATAGGTGCAGCCGAGCTTGGCCAGCATGGACCCGCCGACATCTCCGGTGTGGGCGCCCTTGTCGTGCGCCGAGAGGTCCTGCGCGCCGTACCGCAGCGCGAGCCGGTCGCCGTCGATGAGGGTCTGCACGCTGCGCAGGTCCACGAACGGCGGGAGCACCGCCACCTCGACGGCCTCGAGGTCCTTGCTCGACAGGCTGAAGGCGAGCTTCTGCACCAGGGCGATGGCCTCGAGGTGGTTGAGGTTCATCTTCCAGTTGCCGGCGATCAGCGGCTGTCGCCTCATGGGTCCTCCAGGACGGTCAGGCCCGGCAGCGGGGTGCCTTCGAGGTGCTCGAGCGAGGCCCCTCCCCCGGTGCTGATGTGGGTGAAGCGGTCCTCGTCGATGCCGAGCGCGCGTACGGCAGCCGCGCTGTCGCCGCCGCCGACGACGGTGAGCGCGCCCCCCAGCGCCGCCACCGCCTCGGCCACGCCGCGGGTGCCTTCGGCGAACGGCGCCAGCTCGAACACCCCCATCGGACCGTTCCAGAACACCGTCCGGGCGCCCTGCAGCGCCGCGCGGAACAGCTCGACCGAGCGCGGCCCGATGTCCAGCCCCATCCGGTCGGCCGGGATGGCCTCGGCCGGCACCACTTCGTGCGACGCGTCCGCGGCGAAGCGGTCCGCCACGACGACGTCCACCGGCAGGACGATCTTGCCCGAGTCCAGCAGCGCGCGACACTGCTCGAGCATCGGCTCGTCGAGCAGCGACGTGCCGACCTCGTGTCCCTGGGCCTTGAGGAACGTGAAGCACATGCCCCCGCCGACCAGCAGCCGGTCGACCGTGGGCAGCAGGGCTTGGATGACGGCGATCTTGTCGCTGACCTTCGAGCCGCCGAGCACCACGACGTAGGGCCGCTCCGGGTCCACCTCGAGGCGCCGCAGGACGTCGACCTCGGTCAGCACGAGTGGCCCGGCTGCGTGCGGGAGGCGCTGCGCGACGTCGTACACGCTGGCATGCCTGCGGTGCACGGCGCCGAACGCGTCATCGACGTAGAGGTCGGCGAGCGCGGCGAGGCGGTCCGCCAAGGCGCCCCGTTCCGCGTCGTTCTTCGCGGTCTCCGCCGGATCGAACCGGACGTTCTCAAGCAGGACGAGCTCGCCGTCGCCCAGGGCCTGGACCGCCGCGGCCTGGTCCGGCCCGGCGAGCTGGCCGGTGAGCAGCGGCACGTCCCGGCCAAGTAGCTCGCCGAGCCGTGCGGCGACCGGTGCCAGGCTGTACGCCGGGTCCGGCGCGCCCTTGGGCCGGCCGAGGTGGGCCGTCACGACGACCCGTGCGCCGCGGGACGACAGGTCCTGCAGCAGCGGCAGGCTGGCCCGGATCCGACCGTCGTCGGTGATGCGGGACCCGTCCAACGGGACGTTGAGGTCGCAGCGGACGAGCACCCGTCGGCCGCCGACGTCGAGGTCGGCCGCGGACCTCATGACCGGCCGGCTCACGACAGGCGGCTACCGACGAGCGCCGTGAGGTCGGCCAGGCGGTTGGAGTAGCCCCACTCGTTGTCGTACCAGCCGACGATCTTGACTTGGCTGCCCTGGGCCATCGTGAGCAGCGAGTCAAAGGTGCACGACGCCGGGCTCGTCACGATGTCGCTGCTGACGATCGGGTCGTCGGTGTAGACGAGATAACCCTTAAGGCCGGCCTCGCTGGCCGCCTTGAACGCCTCGTTGACCTGGTCGCGGGCGGCGGGGCGCGTCAACGTGACGACCAGGTCGGTCACCGAGCCGGTCGGCACCGGAACCCGCATAGCGAACCCGTCCAGCTTGCCCTTGAGCTCGGGCAGCACCAGCGCGGTGGCCTTCGCGGCACCCGTGGAGGCGGGCACGATGTTGAGCGCGGCCGCCCGGGCCCGCCGCAGGTCCTTGTGCACGTTGTCCTGCAGGTTCTGGTCCGCGGTGTAGGCGTGGATCGTGGTCATGAGGCCGTTCTCGATCCCGAACGCGTCCTGCAGCACCTTCGCCATCGGGGCCACGCAGTTGGTGGTGCACGAGGCGTTGGACAGCACGACCTGGCTGCCGTCGTAGGAATCGTCGTTGACGCCCATCACGACCGTGAGGTCCTCACCCGAGGCCGGCGCGCTGATGATGACCTTCTTGGCGCCCCCGGAGTCGACGTGCTTGCGGGCGTCCGCTGCCTTGGTGAACAGCCCGGTCGACTCGATGACGACGTCGATGCCGGCGTCACCCCACTTGATGGCCGCGGGGTCTCGCTCGGCAAAGCCGGTCAGGGCAGTGCCGTCGACCACGATCGAGGTCCCGTCCACCTCGACAGTGCCGGGGAAGCGGCCCAGGACGCTGTCGTACTTGAGCAGGTGGGCCATCGTCGGGACGTCGCCGAGGTCGTTGAAGGCCACGAACTCGAGGTCCTGGCCCGAGGCCTTGACGGCACGGAAGAAGTTCCGACCGATGCGGCCGAAGCCGTTGATCCCGACGCGGACGGTCACGTGATGCTCCTCTTGAGTCGACGGCTCTGTCGTGGCGCCGGACCTTAGCGAAGCCCGGCCCCGGAGTCAGCCGATCCGGACCAGGGCCTCGCAGCGGGCGGACTCGCGCAGGGCATCCAGTACCCGTGACGCGGACTGCAGGTCACCAAGGTCTGCCGCCCAGGGCCAGACGGAAGGCGGCTCGCCGGAGCGGACGGCCTCGAGCAGGTCCACCGCTGTGGCCAGCAGCCCGGGCGCCGTACCGGGTGGCGCAGGACCGGCGTTCGGTGGCTTCCTGCGGTCGGGAGTGGGCAGCAGGGGCAGCTCGGCGCCCCCCACCCATCGGGCCCCGAGGGGACCGGCCTCGAGCCGGGCGGTCGAGAAGGACAGCCGGGCCAGGACCGGTGCGCCCTCGTGGCTGACCAGGACGGTCGCGCCGGAGGCGTGCAGCAGCGACCAGGCGACCGGCAGGCCGGGCCCTAGCTCTGCTGCCGGCAGCGGCGCGGGGGCCGCGACCACGGCAACCACCTCTCCGCACCAGCCCCGGGCCAGGTCCACGAGCTCGCAGGCCGCGGCCAGGCCCCGGGGCCAGCCGCGCACCGTCGCCTGCACGACGGGTGAGTCGACGACTTGCAGCGCAGCGGCCGAGGTCAGCGCCCACGGCTCCCAGCGCTCCCGCAGGGCCACGGCGACCTCCGCCCGCGTGTCGGCCTCGCGGGCGCTGCGGAGCAGGTCGGGGTCCAGGGGGGCCGCGGTCGGCAGGAGCACGTGCTTTCCGGCCGCGCGCAGGACCGGCAACCCCCGCGCCAGCAGGGGGTCGTCCCCAGCGAGGCAGACCGCATCGACATCGCTGTCGAGCAGCTCCTCGACCGAGCTGTACGACGGGAGCTCGCGCGGGTCGTCGTACGGCATGGCGGTGAGGGCCCCGACGACCCGCCAGCCGGCCGCGCGCAGCACGCCCCCGTCGACGTCCCCGACGAGGGCGATCGAGGTCATCCGCTCACTGCGCCAGCATGTCGTCGGTGACACTGGACTCGGTGTCGGCGATCCCGAGGTCGCGGGCGTGCTTGTCGGCCATGGCGAGCAGCCGGCGGATACGACCGGCGATGGCGTCCTTGGTCATCGCCGGGTCGGCGAGCGCACCGAGTTCCTCGAGCGAGGCGTTGGCGTGCTCGATGCGCAACCGCCCGGCCTGCAGCAGGTGGTCCGGTGCGTCCTGCCCGAGGATCTCCAGGGCCCGCTCCACCCGGGCACCTGCGGCCACGGCCGCGCGGGCCGAGCGGCGCAGGTTGGCGTCGTCGAAGTTCGCGAGGCGGTTCGCGGTCGCCCGCACCTCGCGCCGCATCCGCCGGTCCTCCCAGGAGATCAGCGCCTCGTGCGCCCCCAGCCGGGTGAGCAGGACCGCGATGGCGTCGCCGTCGCGGACGACCACCCGGTCGATGCCGCGTACCTCACGGGCCTTGGCCTGTACGCCGAGCCGACGCGCAGCCCCGACCAGCGCCAGCGCGGCTTCGGGACCGGGGCAGGTGATCTCGAGCGAACTGGACCGGCCCGGCTCGGTCAGGGAGCCGTGCGCCAAAAAGGCACCGCGCCAGACGGCGGCAGCGTCGCAGATGGCGCCGCTCACGACCGACGGCGGCAGGCCGCGCACGGGTCGCCCGTGCCCGTCCAGCAGGCCGATCTGCCGGGCCAGGCTCTCGCCGTCCTTGGCCACCCGCACCACCCAGCGGTTGCCCTTGCGCAGCCCACCTGGCGCCACGACGTGTACGTCGCTGGCGTGGCCGTAGAGCTCGGCGAGCTCCTTGCGCAGGCGCCGCGCCGTGCTTCCGGCGTCCAGGTCCGCCTCGACGACGACCCGTCTGGAGACCAGGTGCAGGCCGCTGGCGAAGCGCAGCAGCGCGGCCACCTCCGCCTTGCGGCAGCACGACTTGGACACCGCCAGCCGGGACAGCTCATCTTTGACCGTGCCGGTCATTGCCATGCCCGTCCCCTCCCGAGGTCGTCAACGATCGCCGCGTAGGCCTCGGCGAGGCGCCGCGGATGGTGCCGGGGGGTGCCGTCACCGAGGGCCACGGGCGCCAGCACCAATCGGCCTCCGGCGGACTCGACGACCCCCATCAGACCACGCGGGTCGAGCACAGCCGCCCGGTCGGCCAGGACGACGTCCACCTGCAGCTCGGGCGCGTGCGCGGCGAGCACCTCCAGGTGCGCCTCCGGCGAGAAGCCGTCGGTCTCCCCGGCCTGCGGCGCGAGGTTGAGGGCGACGACCCGGACCGCCTCGGTCTTGGCCAGGGCGGCCCGCAGCTCCGGTACGAGCAGGTGCGTCAGCACGCTGGTGAACCACGAGCCGGGCCCGAGGACGACGACATCGGCCTCGAGCACCGCCTGGACCGCCTCGGCGCAGGCCGGGGGGTCGGCCGGCCGCAGGTGCAGGGCGCTGACCGTGCCGCCCGTGCTGGCGACGGCGACTTGCCCGACGACCTCGCTGACCTCGTCCGGGTACGCCGCGTCGTGGCCGAGGACCTCGGCCACGATCTGCAGTGGTACGCAGCTGGCCGGCAGGACCCGTCCGCGGGCACCGACCAGCCGGCCCACGAGGTCCAGAGCCTCCACGACACCGCTCGTCTCGGCCAGGGCGGCGAGCAGCAGGTTGCCGACCGCGTGCCCGGCCAGAGGACCGCCCCCGCCGTACCGGTGCTGCAGCAGCTCGGCCCAGGTCTGGGACCAGGCGTCGGGGCCGGCGAGTGCGGCCAGCGCCATTCGCAGATCGCCCGGCGGCAGCGCCTGCAACTCCTCGCGCAGGCGACCGCTGGACCCGCCGTCGTCCGCCACGGTCACCACGGCGGTGAGCTCCGGGGTGACCGAGGTCAGGGCCGTCAGCGAGACAGCCAGGCCGTGACCGCCACCGAGGGCGACGACCCGGGCGGGCCTCATTCGCGCCCCAGGTCGCGATGGGACACCTGCACGTCGATGCCGGGTCCGGCCAGGCGCGCGGCGAGCTGCTCGGACATGGTCACGCTGCGGTGCTTCCCGCCGGTGCACCCGACCGCCAGCAGCACGTAGCGCTTGCCCTCCCGCCGGTAGCCGTCGGCGAGCAGGCGAACCAGGCCCTCGTACCGGTCCAGGAACTCCACCGCGCCCGGCTGGGCCAGCACGTAGTCGCGGACCGCGGCCTCCCGACCGGTGTGCGCCCGCAGCTCGGGTACCCAGTGCGGGTTGGGCAGGAAGCGGCAGTCCACGACGAGGTCGGCGTCCACCGGGAGGCCGTACTTGTAGCCGAAGCTCATGACGGTCAGCTGCAGCGCCGCCGATCCGACGCCGTCCCCGAAGGCCGCGATGACCTTGCCCCGCAGCTCGTGGACGTTCAGCACGCTGGTGTCCAGCACCAGGTCGGCCTCGCCCCGCAGGTCGAGCAGCAGCGCCCGTTCGCGCAGGATCCCGTCGACCAGCCGCCCGTCGTCCTGCAGGGGATGTGGCCGACGCACGCTCTCGAACCGCCGCACCAGAGCCTGTTCGGACGCTTCGAGGAACAGCACCTGCGCGTGCGTGCCCCGTCGCTCGATCTCGTCCAGCGCGGTGCGCAGGTCCGAGGAGAAGGCCCGCGAACGTACGTCCGCCACGACCGCGATCTTGTCGACGGCGCCCTGGGAGCGGGACCCGAGGTCGACCATCGTGCTCAGCAGCGACGGCGGCAGATTGTCCACGACAAACCAACCGAGGTCCTCCAGGCACTTCGCGGCCGTCGAGCGGCCCGCCCCCGACAACCCGGTGACCACCACGAGCTGCAGCGGACCACTCACGCCAGCACCTCACCGGTCGCGGGATCAAAGGCGGCCTCGGGCGCCGGCGCCCCGGACAGGGCGGCCACGACCGCCTCCGCCGTACGACGTCCGATGCCCGGCACCTCCATGACCTCCTCGACACCCGCCGCCCGCAGGCGCTTGAGCGAGCCGAAGTGTCGCAGCACCGCCTTGCGCCGGGTCTCCCCCAGCCCGGCGACGTCGTCGAGCTCGCTGGTCGTCATCGCCTTGCTGCGCTTGCTCCGGTGGTAGGCGATGGCGAAGCGGTGCGCCTCGTCCCGCACCCGCTGCAGCAGGTACAGGCCCTCGGACGTACGCGGCAGGATTACCGGCTCGTCCTCTCCCGGCAACCAGACCTCCTCGAGCCGCTTGGCCAGACCGCACAGGGCGACGTCGGTGACCCCGAGGTCGTCCAGGGCCCGCTGGGCCGCGGCGACCTGCGGCTGGCCTCCGTCGACCACCACGAGCTGCGGCGGGTAGGCGAACCGCTTGGGTCGGCCGGTCTCGGTGTCCAGGACGGGCTGCTCCTCCAGGTGCCGCACGAAGCGGCGGGTGAGCACCTCATACATGGAGGCGGTGTCGTCCTGGCCGCCGCGGACCGCGAACCGGCGGTACTCCGACTTGCGGGCCAGCCCGTCCTCGAACACCACCATGCTGGCCACCACCGAGGTGCCCTGCAGGTTGGAGATGTCGAAGCACTCGATCCGCAGCGGTGCGTCTCCTAGCTCCAGCGCCTCTTGGATCTCCGACAGCGCCTTGCTGCGCGCGGTCAGATCGCTGGCCCGCTTGGTCTTGTGCAGCGCGAACGCCTGCGCGGCGTTGCGCTCGACGGTCTCCATCAGCGCCTTCTTGTCGCCGCGCTGCGGCACCCGCAGCTCGACGTTCGTCCCGCGCAGGGTGCACAGCCAGCGGGTGATCGCCTCGGCATCCGGCGGCAACGCGGGCACCAGGACCTCGCGCGGGACGTCGTTGGTGTCCGCCCCGACACTCACCCCCGCCCCGGGGGTCATGCGCCGCTCGACGCCCCGCTCGCCGTCGTGCTCGACGTCCGGGTCCTCGTCCGGGTCGTCGCCGTACACCTGCGCCAGGAACTGGCCGACGAGCTCACCGGTGGAGAGGTCCTCGACCTTGTCCACGACGTAGCCGTGCTGCCCGCGGACCCGACCGCCCCGCACGTGGAACACCTGCACCGCCGCCTCGAGCTGGTCCTCGACCAGCGCCACGACGTCGGCGTCGGTCCCGTCGGCCAGCACGACCGTCTGCTTCTCCAGCGCCCGTCGCAGCGCACCGATGTCGTCGCGCAGCCGGGCTGCCCGCTCGTAGTCCAGCTGCTGGGCGGCGGCAGCCATGTCCTTCTCCAGGCGGCGTACGAAGCGGCCCGAGCTGCCGGCCAGGAAGTCGCAGAAGTCGTCGACGATCGCGCGGTGCTCGGCCTGGCTCACCCGGCCGACGCACGGCGCCGAGCACTTGCCGATGTAGCCCAGCAGGCAGGGCCGCCCGACCTGCCCGGCGCGCACGAACACCCCCTTGCTGCAGGTCCGGGCCGGGAACACCCGCAGCAGCAGGTCCAGGGTCTCCCGGATCGCCCAGGCATGGGCGTACGGGCCGAAGTACCGCACGCCCTTCTTCTTCGGCCCGCGCATGACCTGCAGCCGCGGGAAGTCCTCGTACAGGGTCACCGCGAGGGACGGGTAGCTCTTGTCGTCGCGGTACTTGACGTTGAACCGAGGGTCGAACTCCTTGATCCAGCTGTACTCCAGCTGCAGCGCCTCGACCTCGGTCGCCACGACCGTCCACTCCACCGAGCTGGCCGTCGTGACCATCTGCCGGGTCCGCGGGTGCAGGTTCTGCACGTCCTGGAAGTACGACGACAGCCGCGAGCGCAGGCTCTTGGCCTTGCCGACGTAGACCACGCGGCCCCGGTCGTCGCGGAAGCGGTAGACCCCGGGGCCGACCGGGATGGTGCCCACCGCCGGCCGATAGGAACAGGGGTCGGCCACCGGACAAGACTACGTGCGGCGCGGCGACCGCCTCGGGCCCTCGTTGGCCCTCGTTGGCCCTCGTTGGCCCTCGTTGGCGCGGAGGCGAGCGGTGGTGCGACCCTTGCTCGTCCGCGTGAGAGCTCACCTGCCGGAGGCGCCGTGCCCGATCAGGACCGGATCGAGCTCTCCGTCACCATCGACGACGAGCCGCACGCCGGGCCTGGACGCAGCACCGTCCTGCACCTGACCTGGGACCCGTCGGACCCGTTCGCGGTGGCCCTGCTGCTCGTGGCCCAGCCCGAGCACCCGGCACTCCCCCGCGGCGAGTGGGTCGTGCTGCGCGACTTCCTGCACTACGGGCTGGAGGAACCCACCGGGGACGGCATCGTGCGAATTCGGCCGGACGAGGCCCGCGACCGCGTCTGGCTGGAGCTGGAGCGATACGGCCGCCCTGCCTGCGTCTCGCTGCCTCGGGAGACGGTGCGCGCATTCCTGCGCCGTACGGAGGCGTTGGTGCCCTGCGGCGAGGAGCGCAGCGAGCAGGCCCTGGAGATCCTGCTGGACCGGCTGCTGTCCTGAGCGTCTGGTGGTTGGGGTGGCGGCTGGGTGGCTGCTGGAGCGCGTCCGGGCAGTGATCGGATGCGCCGTCGTGAAGATCGTCGTGCGCAGCGGCGGCCCGTTTCACGCTCATCGCACCGCCGGCGACTGCACGACGATCTTCACGACACGCCCAACCACCCCAGCCGCCGCCGCGAAGATCGTCGTGCGCAGCGGCGGCCCGTTTCCCGCTCACCGCACCACCAGCGACTGCACGACGATCTTCACGACACGCCCAACCACCCCGACCACCGTCGTGAAGATCGTCGTGCAGCCTGCGGGCGATGCAATCGTGCGTTGCTCGACGAGCATCACCCGGACGGGACCAGCGCTGCCGTACGACCGGCTGCAGTCCCCGGGGCGTGAGCCGCTCAGCCGGCGGCGACCTTGGTACGCCGGGGGGTCGGCCTGTGCTGCGGCGCCGGCGGCGCGGGCTCGCCGGGCGGCGCGAGCTCGCGGCTCCCCCGGCCGGCGAGCACCTCCTTCAGGAAGCGACCGGTGTGCGAGCCCTCGACCTTCGCCACCTGCTCGGGCGTTCCCGTCGCGACGATTATCCCGCCCCCGGCCCCGCCCTCGGGTCCCATGTCGATCACCCAGTCCGACGTCTTGATCACGTCGAGGTTGTGCTCGATGACGACCACCGAGTTGCCCTGGTCGACGAGCCGGCCGAGCACGATCAGCAGCTTGCGGATGTCCTCGAAGTGCAGCCCGGTCGTCGGCTCGTCCAGCACGTAGATCGTCCGGCCGGTCTGCCGCTTCTGCAGCTCGGATGCGAGCTTGACCCGCTGCGCCTCGCCGCCGGACAGCGTGGGCGCGGGCTGCCCGAGGCGGACGTAGCCAAGCCCGACGTCCACGAGGGTCTTCAGGTGCCGCGAGATCGCCGGCACCGCCTCGAAGAACGAGGCCGCCTCCTCGATCGGCAGGTCGAGGACCTCGGAAATCGTCTTGCCCTTGAAGTGCACCTCGAGGGTCTCCCGGTTGTACCGCGCGCCGCCGCAGACCTCGCAAGGCACGTACACGTCCGGCAGGAAGTTCATCTCGATCTTGATCGTGCCGTCGCCGGAGCAGGCCTCGCAGCGACCGCCCTTGACGTTGAAGGAGAACCGGCCCGGTAGGTAGCCGCGGACCTTCGCCTCGGTCGTCTCGGCGAACAGCCGCCGCATGTGGTCGAACACCCCGGTGTAGGTCGCCGGGTTGCTGCGCGGGGTACGACCGATCGGTGACTGGTCGACCCGTACGACCTTGTCCAGGTGCTCCAGACCGGTGATGCGGGTGTGCCGGCCGGGGACCTCGCGGGCGCCGTTGAGCTTGTTGACCAGGCTGGCGGCGAGGATGTCGTTGATGAGCGTGGACTTGCCCGAGCCGCTGACGCCGGTGACCGCGACCAGCTGCCCGAGCGGGATGTCGACGGTGACGTCGAGCAGGTTGTGCTCGCGCGCTCCCACGACGGTCAGCTGGCGCTTGCGGTCTCGCTTGCGCCGGACGGGCGGGACCTCGATGGAGCGCCGGCCGGACAGGTACATCCCGGTGATCGACCGCTCTGAGCTCAGCAGGTCGGTGACGGTGCCGCTGACCACGACTTCACCGCCGTGCTCGCCGGCGCCCGGACCGAAGTCGACCACCCAGTCAGCCGCGTGGATCGTGTCCTCGTCGTGCTCGACGACGATCAGGGTGTTGCCGAGGTCGCGCAGCCGCACGAGGGTCTCGATGAGCCGCCGGTTGTCGCGCTGGTGCAGGCCGATGCTCGGCTCGTCCAGGACGTAGAGCACGCCGACGAGGCCGGAGCCGATCTGAGTGGCGAGCCGGATGCGCTGCGCCTCGCCCCCGGCCAGGGTTCCGGCCGCGCGGTCCAGCGAGAGGTAGTCCAGGCCCACGTCGAGCAGGAAGCCCAGCCGGGCGCTGACCTCCTTGAGCACCCGCTCGGCGATCATCGTCTGCCGGGCATCGAGCTCGAGCGCCCTGAGAAAGCCGGCGCAGTCCCGGATCGACAGCGCCGCGATGTCGGCAATCGATCGGCCGGACAGGGTGACCGCGAGGACCTCCGGCTTGAGCCGCGCCCCATGGCAGGCCGGGCACGGCACCTCGCGCATGTACCCCTCGAACCGCTCGCGGCTCGTCTCACTCTCCGCCTCGCCGTGCCGGCGCTCCAGGAACGGCACGATGCCCTCGAACGCGGTGTAGTAGCTGCGCTCCCGGCCGTACCGGTTGCGGTAGCGCACGTGCACCTCGGTGTCGTGACCGTGCAGCACCGCCGCCCGCTGCTTGCTGGTCAGGTCCTGCCAGCGCGTCTTCAGGCTGAAGCCGAGCGCGTCGCCCAGCGCTTGCAGCAGCCGACCGAAGTACTCGATGTTGTGGCCGCTGGACCAGGGCTGGATGGCGCCCTCACCGAGCGACTTCTCGGGGTCGGGGACGACCAGCTCGGGGTCGACCTCCTGCCGGGTGCCGAGCCCGTGGCACTCCACACAGGCGCCGAACGGGGAGTTGAAGGAGAACGAGCGCGGCTCGAGCTCCTCGAAGGACAGGTCGTCATAGAGGCAGGCGAGGTGCTCGGAGAAGGTGCGCTCGCGGTCGGGGTCGCCCTCGGGCTTGTCGACGAAGTCGAGCACGACCAGGCCGCCGCCCAGGCCTAGCGCGGTCTCGACCGAGTCGGTGAGGCGGCGCTTGGCGGACTCCTTGACCGTCAGCCGGTCGATGACCACCTCGATCGTGTGCTTCTCCTGCTTCTTCAGCGCCGGCGGCTCGGCCAGGGAGTGCACGACGCCGTCGACCCGCGCCCGGGAGTACCCCTTGGTCTGCAGGTCGGCGAACAGGTCGACGTACTCGCCCTTGCGACCGCGGACCACCGGCGCCAGGACCTGGAAGCGGGTGCCCTCCTCGAGCTCGAGGACACGGTCGACGATCTGGCTCGGCTGCTGCCGGGCGATGACCCGCCCGCACTTCGGGCAGTGCGGCGTGCCGGCGCGGGCGAACAGCAACCGAAGGTAGTCGTACACCTCGGTGATCGTCCCGACCGTCGACCGGGGGTTGCGGTTGGTCGACTTCTGGTCGATCGACACCGCCGGAGACAGGCCCTCGATGAAGTCGACGTCAGGCTTGTCCATCTGGCCGAGGAACTGCCTGGCGTAGGCCGACAGCGACTCCACGTAGCGCCGCTGGCCCTCGGCGAAGATCGTGTCGAAGGCCAGGCTCGACTTGCCGGACCCGGACAGCCCGGTGAACACGACCAGCGCGTCGCGCGGCAGGTCGATCGAGACGTCTTTGAGGTTGTGCTCGCGCGCACCGCGCACGACGAGGCGGTCAGCCATCAGGTCCTTTTGTCCGTCGGGGCGCCCCCGTCGGCCGTCAGGGGCAGGCACGTCCAGGCTAACGTCGGGGTCCGACAAGACGCTTCCTGAGGAGCACCGTGACGACGTACACAGGGACGGTCGAGGTCGGTGGTGCGGCGGACGTCCGCGAGCTGCCGGGGCTGCGCATCACGAAGGTCGCGACGAACCCGTTCAACAACAACTGCTACCTGCTGCGCTGCACGGCGACGGGCGACACGCTGCTCGTCGACGCGGCCGGGGACGCGCCCGTGCTGCTCGCGCTGCTGGGGCCGGACCGCCTCGTCGGCGTGCTCGAGACGCATAGCCACTGGGACCACGTGCAGGCCCTGGCCGAGGTCGTCCAGGCCACCGGCGCGCCCGTACTGGCCACCGCGGCAGATGCCGACGACCTGCCGGTCCCGCCCACTCGCCTGCTCGCCGACGGTGACGTCGTCGAGGTCGGCCGGGAGCGCCTGAGCGCGATCACCATCGTCGGTCACACGCGTGGTTCGGTCGCCCTGCTGTACGACGCCGATCCCGCCGCTCCGCACCTGTTCAGCGGCGACTCGCTGTTCCCGGGCGGCCCGGGCAACACCGACAAGGATCCGGCTCGGTTCGGCACGCTGCTCGACGACCTGGAGCGCAAGGTCTTCGGGCCGCTGCCGGACGCGACCTGGGTCTACCCGGGCCACGGCGCGGACACGACCGTCGGCGCCGAACGCCCGAGCGTGCCCGAGTGGCGCGCCCGCGGCTGGTGACGGCCCCCCCCCGCTGCAGCGCATGCAACCCCCTGCAACCCCACGTCCGGAGCAGCATGAGCCTGTCCCCGCACCTGTTGGCGGTGGCTGCCGCCACGCCCGGTTTCCTGCCGGACGACGAGGCCGCGGCACTGCACGCCGCTGCGCTGTCGGCGGGGCCGGGCCTGTGGCTCGAGGTCGGGACCTACTGCGGCAAGTCCACCGTGCACCTCGGGGGCGCCGCCCGCGAGGCCGGTGCGCAGCTGGTGACCTTGGACCATCACCGCGGCTCGGAGGAGAATCAGCCCGGCTGGCAGTGGCACGACGCGTCGCTGGTGGACCCGCAGACCGGCCTGCTCGAGACGCTGCCCAACCTGCGGCGCACCCTCTGGTCGGCGGGGCTCGACGATGTCGTCACTGCCGTCGTCGGCACCACGCAGCAGGTCGGACGTTGGTGGAGCTCGCCGCTGGTGCTGCTGTTCCTGGACGGCAACCACACCGAGCAGGTCGCCCAGCACGACTACGCCGCCTTCGCCCGACACGTCCTTCCCGGCGGTCTGCTCGCCGTGCATGACGTCTTCCCCGACCCGGCGGACGGGGGTCGACCGCCCTGGCATGTCGTCCAGCGGGCAACGACCAGCGGCGCCTTCGAGCAGGTCGGGGTGACCGGCTCGCTGCGTGTGCTCCGGCGTACGCCGCGAGCCTGGGCGTGACGCACGTCCGGCCGCTGCGCGTCGAGGAGGTCGATCTCGTCCAGCCACTGGCCCAGCGCAGCTTCGAGGACCTGAGCAGCCGTACGGGCCGGCCGCCGGAGCCGCGCAGCGAGGCGTCCGCGAGCTACTACCGCGCGCAGCACCATCATCTGCACCGGACCGGAACTGCATTAGGTGCGTTCAGCCCGGACGGCACGCTGGTCGGCAGCGCCCTGTCGTGGGTGCGCGAGCACACCTGGGGCCTGGCCCTGCTGGTCGTCGAGCCTGGCGTCCAGAGCACCGGAGCGGGCAGCGCTCTGCTGCGTGAGGCCCTGGCGACCGCGCCGCCCGACAGCGTGCGGACCTTCTTCTCCTCCGGGGACGCGCGAGCACTTCGGGCGTACTCCCGGGCCGGCTTCCGCCTGCTCCCCACGCTGCGGGCGTCGGGGCCGGTGGACCCGTCATTGCTCGAGGACCGGACGGGTGTCCGCGATGGCGACCCGGCCCGCGATGCCGAGCAGGCCGGCGTGGGTCACCTGGTCGAGGACCTCAAGTTCGTGCTGCAGCACGGTGGCCGTTTCCTAGTAGCCAGCGGCGGCTGCGCGATGGTCTCCGGTCCGGCGCCTCACCCGAGCGTGCGGGTGCTCACCGCCCCTGACGAGGTGACGGCGCAGCGGCTGCTGCGCGCGGCGCTGGCAGCAGCGGCCGAACCCGAGGTGGAGGTGTCCGCGACCTCCCTCGCGCCGCAGGAGCACTGGGCGGTGCAGGTCTGCGTCGAGGCCGGGCTGCCGCTCTCGGTCGGTGGCCCGGTGGCCGTGGCCGGGGTGAGCGACCCGCTCGGCGGGGTGTGTCCCCCCGCAGCAGTTCTGATCTGAGCTCAGTAGCTGCCGCGCCGCCGGGCCCGGTTGCGCAGGAACCTGCGCAGCACCAGGCCGAGAACCATCCCGCCCACGCCACCGCCGCGGATGACGACCCCGCGTCGGCCTCCCAACAGCACTCGAGCCATGATGTCGCGTCCTTTCGGGTTGCCAGTACTGGCTGCGCCTACCCGCTCGGCCGGCGGCGAACCGCCGCCGTGGGCCTGTGAGCCCCCATCTGGGGCTCGGCGAGTCGCGGGTGCCCGAAGCCCCAGCCCCGCTGCACGTCAGCTGCGGCCGGGCAGCGTCACTTCCGACGTACCGGCGCACACCGCGTCCTGCTGACCGCAGGCATCGGCCGGCAGCAGTGCACCGGTGGGCAGGTCGTCGCCGACGAATAGCGCGAGCGTCGGGCCACCGACGAGCGCGTCGCAGGCCAGGACCACGGCGGCAGCCGTCCAGGACGAGCGTTCCACCGGCCAGCGCACGCCCTCGTCGAACACCAGGCCGGTCCAGTAGGACCCGTCGTCCTCACGTAGGTGCTGCAATTCCTTCAGCAACCGGCGGGCTCGTACCGCGTCCCCGGTGCAGAGCAGGGCGAGCGCCAGTTCGGCGGTCTCGGCGCCGGTCACCCACGGCCGGTCGTCCACGCACCGGCAACCGACACCGGCTACCACGAACTCTTCCCAGCGGGAGGCCAGCAGGGCGTCGGCGGCCGGCCCACGGACCGCGCCGCCGAGCACCGGGTAGTACCAGTCCATCGAGAAGCGCTGCTTGTCCAGGAACACCTCGCCGTGTGCGGCCACGGCGTGCTGCAGCAACCCCGCGGCGAGCTCCCACTCCGGCTGCGGCTCGCCGAGCAGTTCGGCCAGTGCCAGGCCGCAGCGCAGGGCCTGGTACATCGACGACGACCCGGTCAGGAGCGCCTCGCGGCGGATTGCCCCATCGGCGTCCCGCGACCAGAACACCTCGCCGGACGGCGCCTGGTGGTCCAGGACCAGGTCCAGGGCGGCGCGGACGCACGGCCACAGCTGCTCGGCCAGGTCGCGGTCGCCGGTGACGAGCCACCACTGCCAGAGCCCCACGGCGACGTACGCGCACTGGTTCACGTCGACCGTGGCGTCCAGGACCCGCTCGCCGTCGTAGGAGGTGGCCCAGGATCCGTCGGCAGACTGCGTGCGGCGCAGCCAGGCGTACGCCGCCCGGGCCGCGTCCAGCCGGCCGCCCAGGGTGAGGGCCATCGCGCACTCGACGTGATCCCAGGCATCGGTGTGCCCGTCCGGCCAGGGCAGCGCACCGCAGGTCTGCTGCGTCGACGCGATGGCGCCGACCGTCGCGTCGAGCTCGGCGGCGGACAGCAGACCGGGCAGCCCGCGCAGCTCAGGCCGCCGCACGTGCCGGCTCCGGCTTGCGCAGGTAGACCACGAGACTCTTGCCGATCACCGGGTTGAGCGCCCGCTCGGCCAGGCGGGTGAGCAGCGGCGCCTTCATCATGTCCCACACGAGCAGCCGGTGGTACGCCCGGACCAGCGGGTGGGTGTCGTTGTTGACGCCGACAGCGCACTTGAGCCACCAGTACGGCGTGTGCAGCCCGTGTGCATGGTGCTGCCCGAGCGGTACGAGGCCAGCGTCCGCGAGCCTGCTGGTGAGCTCGCTGCCCTGGTAGATCCGGACGTGGCCGCCCTCGTTCTGGTGGTAGGCGTCGGACAGCGCCCAGCACAGCTTCTCCGGCCCCCATCGTGGCACCGTCACCGCGATCAGGCCGCCGGGTGTGAGCACGCGGAACAGCTCGGCCATCGCGTCGGTGTCGCCGGGCAGGTGCTCGAGCACCTCGGCGGCCACCACTCGGTCGAAGGACGCGTCCTGGAACGGCAGGGCGTAGGCGTCCCCGCGTACGACGGCGGCGCGAGCTGCCGTCGGCGCCTCACCCTCCAGGCCCATCGCCTGGAACATCGCCTCGACCTCCCGCAGCTCGCCCTCGCTCTGGTCGAGCGCGACGACGTCGGCGCCACGGCGGTAGAGCGCAAAGGCGTGCCGTCCGCCGCCGCAGCCCATGTCCAGGACCCGGTCGCCCGGGCCGACGGGGAAGCGGTCGAAGTCCACGGTCAGCACAGGGGCTCCTGCGAGAGGTGGGCGCGGTACCAGGCGACGGTGCGCTCGGCGACGGCGCGCCAGGTGAACAGCTCGATCACACGGGCCCGGCCCTCCCGGCCGAGCCGGTCCGCGAGCTCGTCGTCGTCGAGCACCCGGCCGAGCGCGGCGGCCAGCGCCTCGGCGTCGCCCGGCGCGACCGACAGGGCGGCGTCCCCGACGACCTCGGGCAGCGCCCCGGCCGTCGTGACCACCAGCGGGGTGGCGCAGGACATCAGCTCCACGGCCGGCAGGCTGAAGCCCTCGTACAGGCTCGGCACGACACCGACGTGCGCCGAGCCGAACACATCCACCAGCTGTCGTTCGGTGAGCCCGCTGACGAAGCGGACGGCGTCCTCGAGCCCGAGCCGGGCGACGGTGCGGGCGACCTCGCCGCCCTTCCTGGCCGAGCCGACCACGAGCAGCTCGACGTCGCGTTCGGTGCGCAGCTTCGCCACTGCCTCCAGCAGCGGCACGCCCCCCTTGAGGGGCACGTCCGCGCTGGCCGTGGCCACGATCCGACCGCGGACCCGGGGCGTGCCCGGAGGCACGAACACCTCGTGCTCGACCCCGACCGGTACGACGGTGAGGCGCCCCGGCTCGACCGCGAAGTCGCGCACGATGTCGGCGTAGGAGCTCTGGCTGACCGTCAGCAGGGCCGGCAGCCGGCGGACGACCCGGAGCTGCATGCGAAGGAAGGAGTACCACCGCCGGACCGAGACGTGGCGGCGCAGCCCCTTGGCAGCGGCCAGGTCGACAGCGCGGTCCACGGTGATCGGGTGGTGGACGGTGGCGAGCACGGGGAAGCCCGCGCGCTGCAGCAGCAGCAGCCCGTAGCCCAGCGTCTGGTTGTCGTGCACGAGATCGGGCCGCTCGTACCGACCGCGCAGCTCCCGCCAGGCCCGCAGGCTGAAGGTCAGCGGCTCCGGGAAGGCGGCGGTACACATCGCCAGGAACTCCAGGACGTCCAGCGGACTGCGGAACTCGCGCAGCCGCGGCACCCGGAACGGATCCGGTTCGCGGTAGAGGTCCAGGCCCGGCAGCCTGGTCAGGCCCACCCCCGGGTCGAGCTCGGGGTAGGGCGGACCGCTGATCACCTCGACCTCGTGGCCCAGCGCCACCAGCTCGCGGGACAGGTGCCGGACGTAGACGCCCTGACCTCCGCAGTGCGGCTTGCTCCGGTAGGACAGCAGCGCGATGCGCAGGCTCGCGTGCTGCACCGGCACTCCTGTCGTCGGTTCGGGAGCAGCCAGCCTAGCCAGCGAGGGTGTTACCGGCGGTAAGGGCCTCCCGGACGCGTATTGGGCTGAGGTCGGCCAGGCAGGCCGGACCGGCTCCGGTGAGCGGGCACCGACCGCTCCACCAGCACTCCTGCTCGGTGATCGCGCTCGGCTGCCGGACCTCGCAGCCCGGCAGCCCCTGCAGGCTGATCCCGGCAGCCCCCAGCCCGTAGCGGCTCGCCGCAGTGGGCCCGTACAGCCCGACGGTCCTGGCGCCGACGGCGGCCGCCAGCCGCACCGGCCCGGTGTCCCCGCCGACCACCACCCCGCCCCGGCGGCCCACGTCGGCTAGCTGGGCGGCGAGCAGCCGCAGGTCACCGGGGGGCAGGACGCGGGTGCCCGGCACCGGCTCGGTCGACCACGGCCGGTCCAGTCCCGCCGCCAGGTCCGCTCCCAGGCCCGCTGCCAGCTCCAGCCAGTACGGCCACCGCTTGACCGCCATGCCCGACCCCGGCACCAGCACCACGTCGCTGCCGCCGAGCTCGACGCTCTCCTGCGGCGTCAGTACGACCGTGAGCGGGAGGTCGACCAGGGCCGGGTCGACCAGACCGTCGGCGATCAGCAACCGAAGGAAGCGCCGATCCACCAGCTCGTCCGGCGGCGACCCGCGCCACAGGTCCGGGCCACCGCACAGGGCCCCGATCCCGTCGTACGTCGTGGTCGTCAGGACCAGGTCGTACGACGCAGCCAGCGCCTGCTCGACGGCCCGGCGCGGCGCACCGTCCGTGTGGTCGGAGGTGCTCAGCACCCGGCTGACGTGCGGGTCGTGGCGCAGCAGTGCATCGCCCGGGGAGAAGGTCAGCACGTCCAGCTCGTCGCCGGGATGGCTGCGGGCCAGCGCGTGGATCGCGGGCAGGGCCAGCAGCAGGTCGCCGAAGCCCCCAAGCAGCTCGACGAACAGGATCCTCACGCGTACAGCTCGAGGTGGCGCCGGGCGACGGCGTCCCAGGAGCGGTCCGCGGCCAGGCGCTGGCCGCCGCAGGCGAGTTGCTCGCGCAGCTCCGGGTCGTCCAGCGCGCGGGCGATCAACCGGGCCAGAGCCGGACCGTCGCGCCGCTCGGGCAGCAGCAGCACGTTTGCCCCGTCCACCAGGTCCGGGTCGGGCTCGTCCGGTGCGGTCGCGACGACCGGCGCACCGTGCGCCAGCGCGGCCAGCAACGCGCCGTTGCGGGTGGTGACACCGGCGGTCAGCGGCAGGACGACCAGCTCCGCGGCACGGAGCAGCACCGAGACCTCCGCCGCGTCGATGTGCCCGGTGAAGCGGACCGGCTGGCCGTGCGCCAGCTGCTCCAGCTCGGCCCGGAACGCCTGCGCCTCGTCCTGCGGCAGGGCGAGGGAGGTGAAGCCGCCGGCGACCACCAGGGTCAGCTCGCGGCCCTGCTCCCGCAGCAACGCCAGCGCCTCGAGCAGGTAGCGCACCCCCTTGACCGGGTGCACGAAGCCGAAGAACACGACCAGCCCGGCCGTCCGCTCGGCCAGCGGCGCGGTCACCGCCACGTTCGCGCCGATCGGCACGACCATCGGCGCCCGGCCGGTCCGCTGGGCCCGGGCATGGGCGTCGTTGGTGGCGAGCACCGCACGGCTGCGGGTAGGCAGCAGCAATCCCTCCCGGTCCGCCCAACCCCGCCGCTCCAGCAGCCGCCACAGCCGCTCCGGGACCCGCGCGGGCCAGGACCACCAGCCGTACTCGTGCAGCGTCGTCACCACAGGCGTCCCACGCAGCAGCAGCGGCAGCAGCCCGACGCCGCCGCGGAAGCCGTACGCCGACGGCGCCCACTGCACGTGCACGACGTCCAGGTCGAGCCGGCGCAGCGCCCGGGCCGCCCGCAGCGTGCCCGGCAGGTCCCACCGGTCGGTCACGACCGTGCCGGCACCGCCCTCGCCGCCCACCAGGACCGGCTCCACGCCGTACGCAGTCAGCGCCGCGGCCAGGCGCGCCGTGTAGTCGGCGACACCGTCCTGCTCGGGCAGATGACGCCCGCAGAGCAGTCCGACGCGCACGCCGCCGGTCCTGCCCGGGTCGCGCGGACCGACACCTGGCAGCGGTCACCGGCCCGGCATGGGTTTGCGACGTACTGCTCGGGGCCACCTCTGGCAGGTGATCCCCGCGGCCGGCTCCTCGCTGGACGCGCCGACCGGCCCCGGCGGTCCGCACCCGGGCGCGCTGGCGGGGCCACCGATCGACTGGGCCGGCCTGCGACGCGTCCTGGTCGTGCGGCAGGACAACCTCGGGGACGTGCTCGCCACCGGACCGGCACTGCGGGCCCTGCGTCGCGCAGCGCCGTCCGCCGCGCTGCACCTGCTCGCCGCACCGGCCGGCGCCGCCGCGGCCGACCTGCTCCCCGAGGTCGACGCTGTGCTCGTCCACTCCCCCACCTGGCAGCTCGCCGGTCCCGCGCCGGCCCCTGATCCGGCCGCCGAGCTCGCGCTGGTCCAGCGCCTGCGCGACGGGGCGTACGACGCCGCGGTCGTCCTCACCTCCTTCAGCCAGTCGCCCTGGCCGGCGGCGTACGCCTGCCTGCTGGCCGGGATCCCGCTACGGGTCGGGTTGTCCAAGGAGTTCGGGGGCGCGCTGCTCACCCACTGGGTGCCGTCGCCGCCGGACGAGCTGCACCAGGTCGACCGGGCGCTGTACCTGCTGGCCCGGCTCGGCGTGCCCGACGACGGCACGGCGCTGCGGGCCGTCGTCCCGGCCGTGATGGCGGCACACCCCAGCAGCGCCGTGCCGACGAGCGCTCGCTCGAACCCCACCCCGCCGTACGCGGTGGTGCTGCCGGGCGCGTCGTGCTCCTCGCGACGGTGGTCCACCGCCGGGTTCTCGCAGCTGGTCCGTGAGCTGTCCGCGGCGGGGCTGCAGGTCCGGGTCGCCGGGCCGAGCGCGGAGGCCGATCTGGTGGCCAAGGTCTGCGCCGGCACCACCGGGCTGCCCGTGCTCGACCTGGACGTCGTCGGACTTGCCCGGCTCGTGCTCGGAGCCGAGGTCGTGGTCTGCAACAACTCCGGTGGCATGCATCTGGCCGACGCCCTGGGCACTCCCCTGGTCGTGGCCTTCGCCGGGACCGAGCTGGAGGAGCAGTACGCGCCGCGCTCGACTCGCGCCGTGGTGCTGCGCCGGCCGACGCTCTGCTCGCCCTGCCGGCTGTTCACCTGCCCGTACGCGCACGAGTGCCTCGACCTGGACCCGGCCGAGGTCGCCGCCGCGGCGTTGTCCCTGCTCCGGGAGCGGGCCGCGTGAGGAGCTGGGAGGCGCTGCTCGACCGCTTCGCGGGCCTGACGGTGGCGGTGATCGGGGAGTCGTGCCTGGACGGCTGGTACTCCGGCCCGTCCCGGCGGCTGTCCCGGGAGGCGCCGGTTCCCGTCGTCGCCGTCGAGGACGCGGCGCTGTGCCCGGGTGGCGCCGCGAATGCGGCGGCAGGCGTGGCTGCGCTGGGCGCGCGGGTCCGGTTCGTCAGCGTCGTCGGCGACGACGCCGACGGCGCCGAGCTGCTGCGCGTGCTGGCGGCCTCGGACGTGGCGACGGACTCCGTGCTGGTCGAGCCCGGCCGGCGCACCGTCGCGAAGCGCCGGGTGCTGTCCGACAACCAGCTGCTGGTCCGGTTCGACAGCGGCGACACCACCGCCCTGGCCGAGGTGACCGAACGGGACATCGTCGGCCGGCTCCGCGCTGCGATCAGCGGCGCCGACGCCGTGCTCGTCGCTGACTACGAAGGCGGCCTGCTCACCAGCGACGCCGTCCGGGCTGCGGTCGTGGCCGCAGTCCGCGATGCCGGTGTGCCGCTGGTCGTCGACGCGCACCGGCCGGCGCGGTGGGCCGCGGCCCGGCCCACGGTCAGCAAACCCGACGCCCATGAGGTCCTCGAGCTGTTGCCCGCCGCCGCCAGGCTGACCTTCACTCGGGACCGCTTGGGCGCCGTCGCCGCCTCGGCCGGCCACCTGCTGAGGATCACCGGCGCGGAGGCGCTCGTGGTCACGCTCGACCGCGACGGCGCCCTCGTCCTGACCCGCGATGCGGCACCACGACGCCTGCACGCCGACCCCTCCCCCGTGCTGCACACCGTCGGTGCCGGGGACAGCTTCTCCGCCGCCCTCGTCACCACACTGGCCGCCGGGGCCGGGGTCGCCCAGGCAGCCGAGGCCGGCTGCGCTGCGGCGGCGGTCGTCGTACGACAGCCCGGTACGTCCGCCTGCCGGCTGCCGCAGCTGCGCGACCGGCTCGGCGCCGGCAGCGCGCGCCTGCTCCCGATGGAGCAGCTCGCCGCCTGCACCGCGACCCACCGGGCGCTCGGCCGCCGGGTGGTCATGACCAACGGCTGCTTCGACGGGCTGCACGGCGGTCACCTCAGCTACCTGGAAGCGGCCAAGTCGCGCGGCGACGTGCTTGTCGTCGCGCTCAACAGCGACGGCAGCGTGGAGCGGCTGCGCGGCGCCGCCCCGGTGCACGGCGTCGAGGACCGGGCCGTCGTACTCGCCGGGCTCGCCTGCGTCGACCATGTCGTGGTGTTCGACGGTGACACCGCCGCCGACCTGCTGCGGCTTGCCCGACCGGACGTGTGGGTCAAGGGCGGCGACTACACCGAGGCGATGCTGCCCGAGGCCGCCCTTGCCCGCGAGCTGGGGGCCGAGGTGCACCTGGAGCAGTGGGTGGACGACCGGGTCCGGAGCCCGGCCGAGCCGTGACCAGCCGCACCGACCCCCCTCGGCGCGCCGGGCCATGACCGAACGCCTAGACGTCCTGCTCCCCACCTGCGACCGGCCGGCGGCCCTCGCGGTCACGCTGACGGCGCTACTGGCCCAGGACCTGCCGCTGCGGGTCGTCGTCGCCGACCAGGGCGCCGGTGCCGACGACCCGCTACTCCTCGGGGTACGCCGGGTGCTGGAGCACCTCGGTCATCTCGTGGAGTGGCACGTACGCCCCGAGCGCCTGGGCATCGCCGAGCAGCGTGAGTTCCTGCTCGCGCAGGCCGTGGCACAGCGGTGCGTCCTGCTCGACGACGACGTCCTGCTCGCGCCGGGCTCCTTGCACCGCTTGTCGGACGCCCTGGACCAGGTCGGCGGCGGCTTCGTCGGGATGACCCTGACCGGCCTGTCCTACCTCGACGACGAGCGGCCGCACGAGCAGGTGAGCTACGAGCCCTGGTCCGGACCGGTCCAGCCGGAGCGGGTGCGCAAGGACGGCCCGGCCTGGGAGCGCTGGCGGCTGCACAACGCCGCCAATCCCGTACACCTGGCGCGCCGTCACGTCCCGGCCGGCCAGCCCTGGGTGGCGTACAAGGTGGCCTGGGTCGCCGGGTGCGTCCTGTTCCATACCGAGGCCCTGAGGGAAATCGGCGGGTTCGGGTTCTGGCCGCAGCTCGGCCCGACCGGGGCCGGCGAGGACGTCGCGGTCCAGCTGGCCGTGATGGAGCGGCGCGGGGGCTCCGGCCTGCTGCCGTCCGGGGCGTTCCACCTGGAGGTGGCGACGACGCTGCCGGACCGGACGGCCGACGGCTACGACCTGCTCGTCGCTGGTCCGGAGCAGGGCTCGCAGCCGTAGTTACGTGATCATCGCAACCATCGATGGCCAGCCCGGCTCCACATCAGGCCCCTGGTCATCAAACCCTCTGATGATCATGGCGGTCGTCAGCCTCAGCGGCTGGTCACGGCTGCGTTGACCTTGCTATCACCTCTGCCGCCCCTGCTCATCCCACCCCTGCCGTGTTGCTCACCCCTGCGGCGTTGCTCACCCCTGCGGCGTTGCCCACCCCTGCAACGTTGCTCATCTCACCCCGGCCGCGTCCATCCCGCGTAGCTCCTTCTTCAGCTCGTTGACCTCGTCCCGCAACCGCGCCGCGAGCTCGAAGGACAGCCCTCGGGCAGCCTCGTGCATCTGGTCCGACAGCTGCTGTATGAGCTGGGACAGCTCGGCCCGGGGCAGCCCGGCGAGCTCCTTGGCGTGCTTGCCGACGCTGCCCGACTGCGAGCTCATGCCGGGCACCGGAGCCTTGCCGCGGGACTGCTGCCGGCCGGCGCCGCCCACCAGCTCCCCGTCAGCTCCCTCACGGACGATGTCGTCCAGGATGTCGGCGATCCGCTTGCGCAGCGGCTGCGGGTCCAGCCCCCGCTCGGTGTTGTAGGCAACCTGCTTGGCCCGCCGCCGGGTCGTCTCGTCGATGGCCTTCGCCATTGACGGCGTGATCTTGTCGGCATACATATGGACCTCGCCGGACACGTTACGGGCGGCCCGCCCGATCGTCTGGATCAGGCTCGTGCCGCTGCGCAGGAAGCCCTCCTTGTCGGCGTCCAGGATCGCCACCAGTGACACCTCGGGCAGGTCCAGGCCCTCGCGCAGCAGGTTGATGCCGACCAGCACGTCGTACACCCCCTGGCGCAGCTCCTTGAGCAGCTCGATCCGCCGGATCGTGTCCACCTCGGAGTGCAGGTAGCGGACCCTGATCCCGAGGTCGAGCAGATAGTCGGTGAGGTCCTCCGACATCTTCTTGGTCAGCGTGGTGACCAGGACCCGCTCGTCCTTCTCCGCGCGCTGGCGGATCTCGTGCACCAGGTCGTCGATCTGGCCCTTGGTGGGCTTCACCACGATCTGCGGATCGACCAGACCCGTCGGTCGGATGACCTGTTCGACAACGACGTTCTTGACCCGCGACAGCTCGTAGGGCCCCGGGGTCGCGGACAGGTACACCGTCTGGCCGACCCGTTGCAGGAACTCCTCCCAGGTCAGCGGCCGGTTGTCCATCGCGCTCGGCAGGCGGAAGCCGTGGTCCACCAGCGTGCTCTTTCGGCTGCGGTCGCCTTCATACATCGCGCCGATCTGCGGCACAGTCACGTGCGACTCGTCCAGGACTAGCAGGAAGTCCTCGGGGAAGTAGTCCAACAGAGTGTGCGGCGCGGTGCCCGGGGCTCGCCCGTCGATGTGCCGGGAGTAGTTCTCGATGCCGTTGCAGAACCCGACCTGGCGCATCATCTCCAGGTCGTAGGTGGTGCGCATCCGCAGCCGCTGGGCCTCGAGCAGCTTGCCCTGGCCTTCCATCTCGCCTAGCCGCTCGGCCAGTTCTAGCTCGATGCCTTTGGTCGCCCGCTCCATTCGCTCCGGGCCGGCCACGTAGTGCGTTGCCGGGAAGACGAAGACCTCCTCGTGCTCGGTGATGACCTCACCGGTCAGCGGGTGCAGCGTCATGACCCGCTCGATCTCGTCGCCGAACATCTCGACCCGGACGGCGAGCTCCTCATACACCGGGAACACCTCGACCGTGTCGCCGCGGACCCGGAACGTCCCGCGGGTGAACGCCAAGTCGTTGCGGGTGTACTGCACGTCGACGAACTGGCGCAGCAGTTTGTCGCGCTCGATCGTGTCCCCCACGCGCAGCCGGACCATCCGGTCGACATACTCCTGCGGCGTGCCGAGGCCGTAGATGCAGGAGACGCTGGCGACCACGATCACGTCCCGGCGGGTCAGCAGGCTCATGGTTGCGCTGTGCCGCAGCCGCTCGACCTCCTCGTTGATCGAGGAGTCCTTCTCGATGTAGGTGTCGGTCTGCGGGACGTAGGCCTCGGGCTGGTAGTAGTCGTAGTAGCTGACGAAGTACTCGACCGCGTTGTGCGGCAGCAGCTCCCGGAACTCGTTCGCCAGCTGGGCGGCGAGCGTCTTGTTCGGCGCCATGACCAGGGTCGGGCGCTGCACCTGCTCCACCAGCCAGGCCGTCGTCGCACTCTTGCCCGTGCCGGTCGCCCCCAGCAGCACCACATCCGGCTGGCCGTCCCCCAGGCGCCGGGTCAGGTCCGCGATCGCAGTCGGCTGGTCACCGGCCGGAGCGAAGTCCGAGACCACCTCGAACCGGCGCTGGGTGCGCGCCAGATCGGTGGCGAGCCGGGGCACGATGGGGCGTGCACCGTGGGCGGGGGGGGCGGTGGTGGTCACGCGTCCACGGTACGTGCGGGCTCCGACAAAAAGCGTGTCGCCCAAAGCTGGCTCGGGCGGCGGCACTGCGCAGCGCGGCCGCCGGAGGCTCAGGCGTTCCGCCAGCCGCGCGCCGTCAGCCGCGTCCACAACACGTCCACCTGTACCCCGAGCTGCTGCAAAGTCCCGTCGTTGAGCAAAACCTCGTCGGCCACCGCCAACCGCTGCTCACGGCCGGCCTGGCGGGCGATGCGGGCGCGCGCATCTGAATCGGTCATCCCACGCTGCCCGACCAGACGGGCCAGCTGGGCCTCCACCGGGGTGTCGACGACCACCACCACGTCGTACAGGTCCTGCAGTCCGTTCTCGACCAGCAGTGGTACGTCGTGCACCACCGCCGGCGCGCTGCCCCGCTCGGCTTCGGCCATCAGCTCACTGGCTCGGGTGCCGACCGCCGGGTGCACGATGGCGTTCAGATCGGCAAGCTCGCCAGCATCGGCGAAGACCCGCTTACCCAGCGCCGCCCGATCCAGCTCGCCGTCGGGCCCGACGACCTGCGGCCCGAACCGCTCGACCACCTGCTCGAACCCCGGCGTACCGGTTGCGACGACCTCACGGGCCAGCAGGTCGGCATCGATCACCACCGCGCCGAGCGCCGCCAAGCGTGCGCTGACCCACGACTTGCCCGAGCCGATGCCGCCCGTCAGACCTACCTTCAGCATCACTCGAAGGTAGGCGTCGGCCTCATTCTGCGGAGGCCCTACCGTCGCGAAGCCGGCCCAGGTCGCGTTCACCCGCGGCGAGCGGATCCCGTCATACCTGGAGGCGATCGACTCACGGAATACCCCTATGTGCATAGTATGCGCATGACGAGAGTGAACATCACTGTTCCTGACGACCTGCTCGATCGAGCGAAGGCATCGGGCCTGAACGTGTCACGGGTGGCGACCGCCGCCCTGTTCGAGGAGCTCGACCGCCGCGCCAAGGTCGCGGCGCTGGACAGTTGTCTGCAGGACCTGAACCCTGAACTCGGTCCGATCTCCCAGCAGGAGCGGGAGGAAGCCGAGCAGTGGGCGGATCTGGCGCTCGGCAGCTCGGAGCGTTCCAGATCCGCTGGCTCCCGAACCGCATGACGCTAGTACTCGACGCCCGGGGGTCTCAGCGCCTTGGCTGGTCAGCGAGCCCGTCTCGTGGAACTACGTCGGCGAGGGCTGTGGCCGGCGCAGGTCGCAGCTGCGACCCTGACCGAAGCGCTGACCGGCGACCACCGTCGCGACTTTCACGCTAACTATCTGCTGCGCACCTGCCAGGTCCGTGCGGTCGACGACATTCAGGCGCGCGAAGCAGCCCGCCTCCGCACTGCAACCGGCCGCGCCGGGACCATCTCGGCCGTCGACGCGATCGTGGCTGCTCTTGCTGGCACACAGCCTGATGCAGTCGTGTTCACAAGTGACCCGCTCGACCTGCGCGCCCTCGCCGAACACACTGCGTTGCCGATTTCCGTCATCAGTGTCTAGCTCTGGTCTGTTCTTGACGGTGGCCTCGCTGATTTAGAGCAAACGGGCGACGTCGGCGTTGGTGAGCCCGTCTCGAGGTGCTCAAGGACCTGCTTGTCGTGCGGGGAGAGCGTGATCCCCAGTGCACGGGGCGGTGCCGATTCCAGGCCCCGGAGCAACCCCGGTCAGGTGTTGGCCGGCTGTTCGGTGCCTGCGCCCCGGCGGCGCAACGTCACCAGGTCGTGGCGGGCCTGTGGAAGGGTCTGCTCGGCGGCTCCCTCGACGACGAAGCCGGCATCGGAGATCATCGTCAGGTCGTCCTGGCCGGGTTGGCCTTCGCTGGTGAGGTAGTCGCCGAGGAACATCGAGTTGACCAGGTGCAGCGAGAGTGGCTGCATGACGCGCAGATGGATCTCCCGGCCGCCGGCCAACCGGACCTCGACGTCGGGGAACAGGAATCGGAAGGCCGCGACGATGCGCAAGCACCTGGAGGGGGTCAGATCCCAGACGTCGCCCCGCGGGGTGCCGGAGCGACGGCTCAGGTCCTCAGTGCAGTAATCGCCGTGCCGGATGCGGCCGTTGCACCCGCGTGAGGGTGGCACGCCGATCATCGGCCTCAACTGCGCGCAGCCCAGGCAACGAGAAAGCCCCCTCCGGCGTACCGGACGGGGGCTTGCTCGATAGCGTGCCGGAGCTTACTGGCCGGCGCCCGAGAGCTTCTCGCGCAGGGCCTGAAGAGCTTCATCGCTGGCGAGGGTGCCGCTGGAGCTCGGCGCCGCCGGGGCGGCCGGACGGGGTGCCGCGGCGACCGGTGCGGGCTCGTCCTGCTCCGCCTCGAGCGCCTCCCCGCCCGTGGCGGAGGAGTACGTCGTCGGAACCGCAGCCTCGGCGTCGGCGGCGGCCATCCGGGTGACCTGCTCCTGGTGGGCCTCGAAGCGCTTCTGCGCGTCGGCGTACTGCTTCTCCCACATGTCGCGCGCCTCCTCATGGCCGGGCAGCCATTCGCCGGTGTCGGCGTCGAAGCCCTCCGGGTAGAGGTAGTTCCCGGACTCGTCGTAGGTGGCCGCCATGCCGTACTGCGCCGGGTCGAAGCTCTCGCTGCCGCCCACGCCTTCGTTGGCCTGCTTGAGCGAGAGCGAGATGCGACGGCGCTCCAAGTCGATGTCAATGACCTTCACCAGCAGGTCGTCGCCGACATTGACAACCTGCTCGGGGATCTCGACGTGGCGCTCGGCCAGCTCAGAGATGTGCACCAGGCCCTCGATGCCCTCGTCCACCCGGACGAACGCACCGAACGGTACGAGCTTGGTGACCTTGCCGGGCACGACCTGGTTGATCTGGTGGGTCCGGGCGAACTGCTGCCACGGGTCCTCCTGCGTCGCCTTCAGCGACAGCGACACGCGCTCGCGGTCCAGGTCGACGTCGAGCACCTCGACGGTGACCTCCTGGCCGACCTCCACCACCTCTGAGGGGTGGTCGATGTGCTTCCAGGACAGCTCCGAGACGTGCACGAGCCCGTCGACCCCGCCGAGGTCGACGAAGGCCCCGAAGTTCACGATCGAGGACACGACACCGCTACGCACCTGGCTCTTGGCCAGCTGCGCGAGGAAGGTGCTGCGTACCTCGGACTGGGTCTGCTCGAGCCACTGCCGGCGGGACAACACGACGTTGTTGCGGTTCTTGTCCAACTCGATGATCTTCGCCTCGAGCTCCTTGCCGACGTACGGCTGGAGGTCGCGGACACGGCGCATCTCGACCAGCGAGGCCGGCAGGAAGCCGCGCAGGCCGATGTCGAGGATGAGACCACCCTTGACCACCTCGATGACCGTGCCGGTGACGATTCCGTCCTCTTCCTTGATCTTCTCGATCGTGCCCCAGGCGCGCTCGTACTGCGCGCGCTTCTTGGACAGGATCAGCCGACCCTCCTTGTCCTCCTTCTGGAGGACGAGGGCCTCGACGATGTCGCCGACGGAGACGACCTCGTTGGGGTCGACGTCGTGCTTGATGCTCAGCTCGCGCGAGGGGATGACACCCTCGGTCTTGTAGCCGATGTCCAGCAGGACCTCGTCACGGTCGACCTTGACGATCGTGCCTTCGACGATGTCGCCGTCGTTGAAGTATTTGATCGTCGCGTCGATGGCGGCGAGGAAGTCCTCCGCGCTCCCGATGTCGTTGATGGCGACCTGGGGAGTCGTGGGGGTCTCGAGGGTGGTGGTCAAGGAAGAGGCTCCGGCTGCAGTGGACTCGTGACCTGGCCCGGTCGGGCAAAGTCGGCGGATGAACGAATATGGTGCAGCTCTGCGGGTGGTTCGTCGGAAACCGGAGCCGCTCGCACGAGCGTGCTCGCAGCGGTACTCGGGCGCCCGCAGCGCTACGTCAGACTACGCCCATGAGTTCTGAGGAGTCGACCGTGGCGACGGCCGTCGTCCACCGCACCGCGGACGCCGCCGAGAGCGCCCGGGCCAACCGGCTCTGGTGGGACTCCAACGCCGCCGAGTACTACACCGAGCACGGCGCCGCGCTGGGCGACAGCGACCTGCTGTGGTGCCCGGAGGGGCTCCGCGAGGCCGACGCGCAGCTGCTCGGGCAGGTGCGTGACCTCGACGTGCTGGAGGTCGGCTGCGGGGCTGCGCAGGCCAGCCGCTGGCTGGTCGGGCAGGGCGCGCGGGTCACGGCTTTCGACGTCTCCGCCGGGCAGCTGCAGCAGGCCCGGCGCCTGGACACCACCACCCGCGTACGGGTGGAGCGTCTGGTGCAGGCCGATGCGCAACGGCTGCCCTTCCGGGCGGGGGCGTTCGAGGTCGTCGTGAGCGCATTCGGGGCGCTCCCCTTCGTCGCGGACTCGGCCGGCGTGATGCGCGAGTGCGCCCGGGTCCTGCGTCCGGGTGGCCGGCTGGTCTTCTCGGTGACGCATCCGCTGCGCTGGGCCTTCCCGGACGACCCGGGGCTGCTGGGCCTGACCGTGCGGCAGTCCTACTTCGACCGCACGCCCTACGTCGAGGTGGACTCCACCGGCGCCGCGGTGTACGTCGAGCACCACCGCACCCTCGGTGACCGCGTCCGTGAGCTCGTTGCGGCCGGGTTCGTCCTGGAGGACCTGGTGGAGCCGGAGTGGCCCCCGGAGCGAACGCAGGAGTGGGGCCAGTGGTCGCCGCCACGCGGCGCCCTGGTTCCCGGCACAGCAATCTTCGTGGCACACCTCGGCTGAGAACGACCCGACCGCCAGCGACCTGCGCGGCAGCAGAGACGACACGCGCCAAAGGGCTATGCAACAGTCTCGCCAGATGTATCGTGCGTCACATGGAGCACTCCACGTGACGTGCCGGCCCGGCTGTGCTCGTCCCTCGGAGATCTGAACCGGTGCACCTCGATACTCCGCTCGACCTCATCCCCGGCACTGACGACCGAGACGGTTCCTGGCGCTCGGTGAATCTGGCCGCGCGGTGGGTGCACCAGGGCAGGCGCCTGGACATGCAGGGCCTCGCCGACGAGCTCGGCGTGTCCCGCGCCACGCTGTTCCGGCACGCCGGCGGCCGTGAGGTGCTGTTGAGCAAGGCCATGTGGGTGCTCACGGAGTTGACCCTGGTCACCGCCGCCGAGCAATGGGAAGCGCAGCGACCCCCTGCCGCTCTCCGTACCCCCGGCACCGGCCAGAACTTCAACGCCCTTGTGTCGCAGTCTCACGGGCTACGGCGGCTGCTCGACGACGAGCCGGCCTTGGCGCTGCGGGTCCTCACCGACCCACGCGGCCGGGTCCAGTCCGGGATCGTCAGCTTCTTCGAGGCGTTGCTGCGGCGCGACATGGCCGAGTTTGGGTTCGTCCCGCTGATCGAGCCGGATGCCCTGGCCTATGCACTGGTCCGCCTCGGCGAGGCCTTCCTCTACGCGGACGTCCTTGCCTCGCGGCAACCCGATGTGGCTACGGCGAACCGTCTGCAACTGGCTTTGGTCGAAGGAATGCAGTCGTGACAGCGGCCGGAGCGCTGGTCGACTCCCGTGAACGGAGCCCTCAGCAACCTGGCACAGCAGGTGGGGAACGGTCGCACACCGCGACACTTGGCCTTGAGAAAGGGATCGCAATGCGTTTGTGCAACTCGCTCACCGCTGGTCGTACCGCTGCTCGTCGTACCGCCGTCGGCACGGGGCTTGCTCTGTCGGCGTTGGTGCTGACCGCCTGCGGAGGTTCGTCGAAAACGCCCGCGGCGGGCAGCACGGGTGGTGGTGGTGCTGCTCCGGTGACCTCAACCGGCGGTTCCAGCGCTCCAATCGCCAGTAGCGCGCCGCTGCACGACCCAGCGGCTACCCCCCGGCCCGGCGCCAAGGGCAAGAAGATCGTTGTCATCAGCTCAGGCCAGGCCTCGATCAGCTCCTCGGTCCCGGTCGCCGGCGCGGTCGAGGCCGCCAAGGCCCTAGGTTGGTCCACCACGGTCTACGACGAGCAGCTCAACCCCGCCTCGGCCCCGGGATTGGTGCGCCAAGCCATCGCCTCGGGTGCGGACGGCATTGTCTTGGACGCGACCGACTGCCCGACCGTGAAGGGCGCGATGCAGGAGGCCAAGGCCAAGGGCATCAAGATCGTCGGCATCTACTCCTTCGACTGCAACGACCCCATCTTCGGTGGTGGCGGCGAGGCGCTGTTCACCGGTCAGATCAACTACGGCGCAGGCGCAGCTGACATCGACAAGTTCACCCAGCAGTACGGCGCGGACCAGGCCAAGGCCGTCATCGCGGCCACCAACGGCAAGGCCAACGTGGTGTTCCTCAACGACCAGGAGTTCACGGTCCTGCGCTACACCGGTAAGGGGTTCCTGGACGAGATGGCCAAGTGCTCCGGCTGCAAGGTCGTCGACAAGGTCGACTTCACCGGCGCCGAGCTCGGCCCGAACCTGCAGCAGAAGGTCACCTCCGCGCTGCTGCAGCACCCCGAGGCCAACGCGATCAAGAGCCCCTACACAGCGGCGACCCTGCTGGGCATCGGTCCGGCAGTCGTCAGCTCCGGCCGGGCGGCCAAGATCTACAGCATGGGCGGGGAGGGCTTCGCGCCCGAGCTGGACCTGCTGCGTGCCAACCAGGGCGTCAGCGCGGTGGAGATCACGCCGTCCGAGTGGACCGCCTACGCGGCTGTGGACACCCTCAACAGCCTGTTCACCGGCAAGCCGGCCGCCGACTCCGGCCTCGGCTGGCAGTTCGTGGACAAGAACAACGGCCTGCCGCAGTCCGGGCCGTACGTCCCCAAGGTCGACTTCAAGGCTGACTACAAGAAGGCCTGGGGGGTCTGATGACAGCTCCGACGCGCACCTCGGCGTTGTCGGCGTTCAACCTGTCCAAGGCCTACGCGGGCACGCTGGCCCTGGACGGTGTCGACCTCGACATCCGCCCAGGTGAGGTCCATGCGCTGCTCGGCGGCAACGGCTCGGGCAAGTCCACCCTCATCAAGTGCCTCGCGGGGGTCCTCACCCCCGAGCCCGGAGGCCGCGTCGAGGTTGGCGGTACGAGCAGCGACGCCGAGTCCTGGAGCCCCGAGAAGGCGTACGCCGCCGGGTTGCGTTTCGTGCACCAGCAGCCGGCGGTCTTCCCCGAGCTTTCGGTCGCGGAGAACATCGCCTTCGGTTCCGGCTTCCCGAGGTCGCGCACGGGCGGCATCGGCTGGAAGGCGCTGCATGCGCGGACGACCGAGCTGCTCGCGGAGTTCCAGGTGCAGGCCCACTCGACAACGCCGTTGGGTCACCTGCGGGCGGCCGACCGTACCCGGGTCGCGATCATCCGAGCCGTGCAGGACCGCGAGGACGCCGACAGCGGCGTACTCGTCCTGGATGAGCCGACGGCTGCGCTGCCGGCCTCAGAGGTCGACCTGCTGCTGGACAGCCTGCGTCGATATGCAGCAGCAGGGCAGACGATCCTGTACGTCAGCCATCGCCTCGATGAGGTGCTCAGCGTTGCCGACCGGGTGACCGTGCTGCGCGACGGCAAAAAGGTGGCGACCGTCGAGGCCGTCGGCCTGTCCGAGTCCGACCTGATCGAGCTCATCGTCGGCCGTCCGCTGGACCGGCTGTTCCCCGAGCACGTCGAGGTGCAGGACGCCGATGTGGTGCTGCGCGCCCGCGGGCTGTCCGGCGGCCCGCTGAAGGATGTCTCGTTCGACCTGCACCGCGGTGAGGTGCTCGGCGTCGCCGGCCTGCTGGGTGCGGGGCGGTCGGAGCTGCTGCGGATGCTGTTCGGTGCCTTCCCGAGGGCGGCCGGCACCGTGGAACTTGAGGGCAAGGCGGTTTCCTTCGTCACCCCCGCAGCCGCGATGGACGGTGGCATCGCCTATGTCCCGGAGGAGCGCCAGGCCGACGCCCTGTTCCAGCGCGAGTCGGTCCGGCACAACATGACCGCCGGGGACGCCGGCCACTACTTCACCGCCCTGCGCTTCTCCCATGACAAGGAGAAAAAGGACAGCAGCGACGCGATCCGTCGCTTCCTCATCCGCGTCGGCAGCGACAGGCAGCCGGTCGAGACGCTCTCGGGCGGCAACTCGCAGAAGGTCGTGCTGGCGCGCTGGCTGCGCCGCAAACCCGCCGTCCTGCTCCTGGACGAGCCCACCCAAGGAGTGGACATCAGCGCCCGCAGCGAGATCTATGGGCTGGTCCGCGAGGCCACCCGCGCCGGCACCAGCGTCCTCCTGGTCGCCAGTGATCCCGAGGAGCTGTCGCACGCCTGCGACCGGGTCCTCGTCCTACGCGACGGCCGCATCGCCGCAGTCGTACCGCAGCCCCTGGAGGCGCACCGCCTCACCGAGCTCATGAACCTCTCGGAGTCAACCTCGTGACCTCGCCACGTCCGACCGGTTCGGCACCGGTCACCACTCCGCCGACCGCCCCGACCGCCTCGCCCCCGCCACCCAGAACGCAGGACGACGCCGGCCCGGCAACGCGGAACGAGAGCGCATTGCACCCGTCCGAGCAGGCACCACTGGGGGCGTCCCCTCCGGGAGCCCCCCGGCGCGGCGCGGGCACGCTTGCCGGCGACCTGCTCCGGCAGTACTCGCTGCTCGCGCTGCTCATCGCGTCGGTCGTTTTTTACGCAACCTGGAGCAAGACCTCAGGGGTCTTCCCCACCGTGCCGAACTTCCAGAACATCGCCGGGAGCCAGTCGGTGCTCGCGGTACTCACCCTGGGCCTGCTCATCCCCATGGTCTCGGGCAACCTGGACCTGTCGGTCGGCTCCACCGCCGGCATGGCCTCGATCTTCAGCGCCGCGGCGTTCGCACACGGCCAGGTCCCGCTACCTGTCGGCATCCTGATCGGCGTCGCGGTCGGCGCAGTTGTCGGGCTCGTCAACGGCTTCATCGTGACGCGCTTCCAGATCGACCCGTTCATCGTGACCCTGGGCACGGCGTCGGTCATCCTGGGAATCGTCGACTGGTACACCAAGGGCCTGGCCATCGTTCAGGGCATCCCGCAGTCCCTGGTCACCTTCGGCGGCAGCAACCGGTTCGGCATACCCAGCACCATGTACGTCCTGGTGCTGGTCGGGTTCGCCGTGTGGTACTTGCTGGAGCAGACCCCGTTCGGCCGCAACTTGCACGCGATCGGCTCCAACAAGGCCGCCGCCCGGCTCGTGGGAATCCGGGTCGAGCGGGACACCTGCACCGCGTTCATCCTGTCCGGCAGCTTCGCCGGGCTTGCCGGGGTCCTGCTGCTGGCCAGAAGCGGCGCGGGCAACCCCACCGTTGGGCAGAGCTTCACACTGACCGCGATCGCCGCGGCCTTTCTGGGCGCTGCCTCGTTCAAGCTCGGCCGGCTCAACGTGCTCGGCACCTTGGTCGCCATCTTCTTTCTCGCCGTCAACATCACCGGCCTGACCTTCGCCGGTGTGTCCAACTGGATCAGCGAGGTGTTCACCGGCCTGTCGCTGGTGCTCGCCGTCGCTTTCGCGACCGTCCTGTCGCGACCCCGCAAGCACAAGGCCGCGAAGGATGCAACACCTGCGTGAGCTCCGCAGTGCCACCTCCACCCATGCGACTACCTCTGCCCGCACGACTACCTCAGGGAAGAACCCGATGACCTGCTCGACGAGTACGACCTGGAAGACGCTCACCCGATCCGGCGCGATCGTCGTGGTCTTCGGACTTGGGGTGGCCACCAGCGGCGTGTCGTACGCCGCCGACACGGGTACGGTGCGCGCCCTGATCCGGGGGGACGGCAGCGTCAGCTCGCTCAGCCGGCTCGGCGGTGACAGCAATACCAGGCCCACTGCGGCCGACCTGCCGATCACGCTGGGGATCAGCGCCAGCGACGCCAACGGTGCGCGGACCACGACCTACCACGTCGAGAACAAGACCTCCAGGACCGAGCCGGTCAGCATCACCCAGCCCAACGGCACGACAAAGACCGTCCAGCAGGAGATCCAGACGCCGTACGTCGCGCAGCTGCACCTGGCGCTGCCCGGCTCGCTCACCGAGGTCGTTGCCCCCGGCGCGGCCGTCGTCACGAACTCCGACGGCAGCCACGATCTGACCTGGTCCTTGGTGCTGTTCTCCCCCATTGGCACGCCAGCGCAGGACGTCTCGTTCACGGCCAAGGGAAAGGGCAACCCGGTCGCGCGGCTCGAGTCCACGGCCGTCTCGCCCAACGGCACCCCGGGTCTGTCCGCCACTGGACAAGCCGCCAACGCCACGATCGCTGGCAACGGCACGCTGAATGCAGTGACGGCCGCTGCGAACAGCGGCCTCACCCAGCTCGCGGCCGGGGTCGGCCAGTTGGTGGCCGGCCTCGAGTCGTTGAAGAGCGGCGCAGACCAGCTGCACACTGGTCTGGCCACGGGCGCAGACGGCACCAACAAACTCGCCACTGGCCTGCACTCCGCGCACGATGGCTCCGGCAAGCTGGATACTGGCCTGGGCCAGCTGAACGCCGGCACCGGCAAGCTTGTCGCCGGCACCAATGCCCTGCACGACGGCTCCGACAAGCTGGTCGCTGGCCTGCAGAAGGCCTCTGACGGATCCAAGCAGCTCGTCGGCGGCAGCGAGCAGCTCGCCACCGGCGCCGGCCTCACCGCCGCTGGCGCCACGAGGTTGTCAACCGGTCTTCAACAGATCAGCGGCGGCCTCGGCCAACTCGGTGCCAGTTCGGGGCTACCTGCGGCCAAGGTCGGCGCTCTGGCCCTGCAGGCCGGGGTGACCCAGATCAGCGCCGGCCTCGGTTCCCCGAACGCAAATGGCACGATCCTGGACGGCCTAGCGAAGGTCGGCAACGGCCTCGGCGTCGTCAAGGGCGGTCTCGACCAGCTTGCCGGACCAGCCGGGCTGCCCGCCGCTAAGGGCGGCGTTGATGCCGTCATAACCGGTCTGAACACTACCAAGGCAGCGGTCGATGGCCCTCTGCTCTTGGGGGTAGACACAATCAGAAAGGGCCTGGCCAGTGGCGCCGCCACCGGCGGAGGCGTCGACCAGCTCAACCAGATCTTCCAACTAGCAGCCAAAAAGCTGACTTGCCCGCTGACCCCGCCAGGGACGCCCAGCAAAACGACCACCGGTTGTGAGGACTTGCGGACTGGAATTTACCTCATAGATCACGACCCTTCTGCAGGCGACCCGACCGCGGGGCTCAAGCAGCAGACCCAGGCCGGAGCTAACGGCCTGGCAGCTGTCTCAAAGGGCCTGCGAAGCGGCAGCACGAGCAGTGACCCGACCACCTTCGGGGTATCCGAGGCGTTAGGTGCCTCCAGCGCCGGGCTCGGCCAGATCAGCCTGGGGCTTACCAAGGCGATAACCGGAGTCGGCGAGCTCGATGCCGCTGTCGGCACCCCCGTCGACGCCGGCACCCTGTCCAACGGCGTAGCCCTTCTTAATGGCGGTGTCGAGCGGGTCGCGATCGGGATCAAGAGCGGCAACCCTGCTCACCCCGGGATCTTGGAGGGCCTTGATGCCCTGGTGGCTGGGCTAACCTCCGCCATCACCGGGGTCAACCAACTGTCTGCAGGCGCAACCTCCGCGGCGACGGGCTCGGCCGCGTTGGCCGACGGCACCCGGCAGGTGGCCGCGGGCGCCAACAAGCTGTCCGAGACCGGAGCCGAACCCATCAGCGGAGGCCTCGGCCAGCTGCTCGCAGGTGGTCAGAAGCTCAACGCAGGAGCGGGTCAGCTCAACTCCGGAGCGGGGCAACTCAACACCGGTGCCGGCGCCGCACACACCGGCTCCTCGGCTCTGAATGACGGGCTGGCGAAGATCAGCGCAGGCGAGGACAAGCTCGCCGCCGGCCTCCCGGCTGCAGTGACAGGCTCCGGCCAGATCTCCGACGGTGCCGGCAAGCTGCTGGCGGGCGACAAGGCGGTTGGCGCGGGCCTGGCCGGTGTCAAGAGCAAGGCCACGAGTGTGCTCGCCTCCCAGCTGTCCTCCGGTACCGAGAACTCGAAGTTGCAGCTGGCTGGCCTGGAAGCCACCACTGCCCGCCTCGCCTCGGACCCGGCGGCCAACACGGCGTACGTGCTGACTCAGGAGGGCAGCACCTCCGGGCTTAAACTTGCCGGCAACCAGTCGCACGTCGGCCGCAACATCGGCCTCGGCGTCGGTGGGCTGCTGCTGCTGCTCGCAGGTCTGGCCGTCGGCTTTTTCGGCGGCCGTCGCCGCAAGGTCGCCTGACCACAGGCACAAGACAGCGCGCACTTACGGCGCGGGCTCCCAGTGGATGACCTTGAGCTGAGCGAGCTCGTCCAGCAGTTCGGGGCCGTAGCCCAACCCCTGTCCGCTGCCACGGTGCGGGTGCGCCGCGCCACCAGGGGCACCGCCGAAGACCGCATTGACCTTGACAGTTCCGACGGGGAGTTCGCGTACGGCGCGTTGGGCGTGCCCGAGATCCTTGGTCAGCACGGTCGCGGCCAGGCCGTACACCGAACGGCCCGCCGCAGTCAGCGCCTCGTCGTAGGAGGTGACCGTGCGGACCGCAGCGACCGGGCCAAAGGTTTCCTCGCGCATGACGGCCATGTCGTCGGTGCAGTCCGCGAGCACGGTCGGCGGGTACCAGGCGCCCGAACCCTCGGGTACGACGCCGCCGCTAAGCAGGCGCGCGCCCGCCGCGACCGCCTCCTCGACATGCCGCGCGACGACCTCGCGCTGGCGCCGGTCGACCAGGGGACCGATCTCGGCTCCCTCAGCCTCGGCTACCAGGGCGTCCAGAAACGCCGAGGCCAGCTCGCTGTGCACGTACACGCGCTCGACTGAGACGCAGATCTGACCGGCATTGGCAAAGGCTCCCAGCGCGACCTGTTCGGCAGCCCAGGCCGGGTCGATGCCGGCATCGACGAGGCAGGCGTCCTTGCCGCCCCCCTCGAGTACAGCGTGCGCCCCCGTCGAAGCGGTGGCGCGCCGGATCGCGGCACCCGTGACGGAGGAACCCACGTGGTACACCACGTCGACGCCGGGATGCTCCACCAGGGCCGCACCGGTTCGGCCGTCGCCGTGCAGCACCTGCAGGACGCCCGCCGGCAGCTCGGCCGCCAGTACCTCCGCGAGCAGGGCACCGCACAGGGGGGTGCGCTCGCTGGGCTTGTAGACCACGGCATTGCCGACGGCGAGGGCCGCGGCCAGCCCCTGCAGCGAGATGGCGACCGGGTCGTTCCAGGGAGTGAGTACAGCGCAGACCCCGCGCGGCTCCCAGGTCATGATGTCAGTGGCGTCCCAGCCGCCCTGCAGGGCGCGCCCGCGGTGCAGGGGCCCGAGCTCTGCGTACTGCTCCAAGGCGCCGATGCCCGCGTCCACCCCGCCCCGGCTGTCCCCGATCGGCTTGCCACCCTCGCGGGACTGCACCTCGGCGAGCTCGTCAGCTCGACCACGCAGCGCCCGGGCGGCCGCCTTGAGCATCCCGCTGCGCTCCCCCGGGCTGGTACGCGCCCAACCGGCCGACGCCTTCTGCGCGCCGGCAACGGCCGCCTCGACCTCGGGCGCGCCGCAGTGGGGTACCCGCCCCACCAGGCTGTCGTCCCGGGGGTCCAGGACGTCCAGCAACTCGTCGGGACCGGGAACGGGCTGACCGTCGAGCAGGAGCGGGGTGGCGAGCGGCGTAGTGGGCGGGGTCGTGGAGTGCGGCACGGGGCCTCCGGGGGTCGGGATCGGGCTTCCCGCCGCTACCCCGGGTTGGCAGGCGGAAACGAGGGGGTCGCGGACGACCATCGACTCGGGGTGGCAGGCTCTCCTGGTCAGCACCCCACCCAACCCTGGAGGCCCCGTGAGTGACCACGTCTACCGCATCACCGAAGTCGTCGGCTCCTCACCGGAGTCCGTACAGCAGGCCATCAGGAACGGCGTCTCCCGCGTGTCCCGAACCGTTCGCAATGTCGAGTGGTTCGAGGCGACCCAGATCCGCGGTCACGTCGTGGACGGTGAAATCGACGCGTTCCAGGTGACCCTGAAGGTGGGTTTCCGACTCGAGGACTGAACCTGGCGGCGCTTCCACCCCGGCGGCGGCGGACCGACGAAGTTGTCTGCGGCTGACTGTCAACTACCGGGTTTGGTGGGGGCTTCTGCCTCCCGCTGAGCCGGCTACTCGGGGAGGGTGCTACTTCGGTGGGTGGTCTCGTACTCCACTGGCGGGACGACCCCGATCTCGCCGTGGAGCCGGCGGAAGTTGAACCAGTCGATGTACCCGGCGACGGTGATCTCGAGGTCGTCGACGTTTTTTCAGGGTCCGCGGTTGCGAATCAGTTCGGCCTTGAACAGCGAGTTGAACGCCTCGCCCATGGCGTTGATGCTCCTATAGATGTTCAACTTCGGCGGAGCGCTTGTGTGGTAGGTGCCGGGGGGTTGTCAGCGCTGTGGGGTGAGGTCGAGGTCTTGGAGGGTGACGGGTTCGGTGCAGTGCGGGCAGTTGCCGCCAAGTCCGAGGGAGCGACCGAATACGCGGCAGTTGCGGCAGCGTTGCTCGCCCGGTTGCAGGCCGTCGCAGTCGGGCCATTGGTAGACGGTGTGGGGACGCTGTGGCCGCGCGGCTGGCACCGTGGTCTCGGGCTCAGCGGGGGTGTACCGCAGTCGGTGTGCTTTCTGGCGGCAGGACGCTTGGCAGTACCGCTGCCGGCCGGTGGACGTGAAGGTAGTGGCGCAGGTCGGGCAGCGTCGAGACACTGGGGTCGTCCCGCGGTCGTCCCGCGACGGCTCGCTTACGCTGCTGCGGGGTCGTCGTTGAGGGGCTGCGGCGGTGGCAGCAGCCGGTAGATTTCCCGGGCGAGGTAGCGCTTGAGGCAGCGGATGACTCACGCTTGGACAGGCATTCGGTGGTGCGGCGCTCGACGCAGTCGATCGTTGGCTGGTGCCGACGCATCCGAACGATGACGGCTCGGTAGAGCGCGGCGTTGGCTTGTCGGTGGCCGCCGCGGTAGAGCCGATGCCGACCGTTGGTCTTGCCCGAGCCGGCCGGGATCGGGCAGGCGCCGCACATCTTGGCGAACGCCGCCTCGGAGCGGACCCGGTCGGAGTTGTCCCCAGCGGTGATGAGCATCTCGGCGGCGATGTCCAGGCCGACGTCGACGGCCTGGACCAGGCGCGGGGCGGCGGCCTTGGTCTGGGTCTTCAGGTGCTACTTGCCGCCGGCCTCACCCAGGGCGGTAAGGGCCGCGGCGGCGTGGAAGTACTTGTTCTTCCCCAGGTCCTGCACCGTCTTGATGTTGAACGCCTTGGCCAGCAGCTCCGCGTCCCCGTCACTGACACCTGCTAAAGCGCTGACTGGGGCTGTCAACAGTTCAGCCAGTGAGCTGCCCTCATACGCCTTGTCCAGGATCTTGCTCGAATCAGCTGAGACCGTCATGGCTGCTCCTTCACGTTGATCAGTGCCTGTCAGGTCGGCGTCACCGCCGCCCCAGAACCGCTTGAGGCCGAGCCGCCTCAGCAATTGTTCCGGTGCAGGGAACCGCACAACGTGCCTAGACACAACAACCAGCCCCCGGGCTGATCGCGTCGATGGTGACAGTGGCGCCTCTGCAAGCCCGGACGGTCGCGGTCGGGCGAGTGAGGTAGGCCCTGACCTAATCGAACCGCCCACAGCGGCCGCTGGGGCGGCCGCCGACGGCGGCGAGGTGCTGCCAGCGGTCGCTGATGATGACCTGCTCGTGGAGTTCGTAGGCGAGTTGGGCGTTCGCGATCGCTGCCTTGCCCTTCAGGACGAGCGCGCCGGGATTGTCGAGGGCGGTGAGTCGCGCATCGACTTCGGCGTCGACCTGGGCGATCAGCAACGACGCGACGGCGTGGATGCGGTCGCGGTCACGGCCGGCTGTGAGGGCCTGCTCCAGGCCGGTGAGGTAGGCGTCCTGGACGTCGCGGTAGCGCTGCAACGAGCAGATGAGAGTCGCGTTGACGCTGATGCCCGCGGCGACCGCTGCGGTGATTGCCTGCAAGCCCTGAGCTCCGCCGGGTCCCGGGCCGCGTCGCCGCTGACGACCAGCAACGCCGCCGTACGCCCAGCCAGGGCCTGCCGGGCGGCGGCCGCCGCCGCCGCCCGGGCATTCGCTGCACCCGTCACCCCAACGCCCATCCAACGCCCCGGACCTGAAGCCGCGACTGAAGCCCCAGCCGGCAGCACATCCACCCCCTTATCAGCTCACCCCACCAACGACCACGACACGGCCACGTCCGCAGCCACCCGGCAGCACCAGGCAGCGTCGTAACGCCCCGCCGATCCAGGCACACCACAAGCTGAAGGACAACACCATCAGGACCACACTTCCAACGCAGCGAACAAGCACCCGCAGTAACCGCCCCCAGCTGCTGTCGGCACCCGGGGACCGGCCTTGAAGGCCAGCTGGCACACCCCGCACTGCAAACAAGTCGATCGGCGCTGAGCCCGGCGACCTCGCCGGGTCGCAGCCAGCCGGCAGCGGACGCTCGCCAGGACAAGCCCCCAGGCCATCTCGGTTCGGGAGCCGATGCTGGCGTCCGGTCACCGTAGGCCGAGCCTGCGCGCGCAGGAGGACCACGCGGAGAACCCGCCGACACCCGCCCGCACCTTCTCAGCCACGATGATCTGCTGCTCTCGGGGAGCGCCGCTGGGCAATGGCGCGTACCGCCCGCCGCCGTTTCGCAGCCACCCACCCTGGTCAAGCTGCACGCCGCCGTACAAGCCGTTACCGGTGTTGCTGGCCCAATTCCCGCCGGACTCGCAGTGCGCCAGCAAATCCCACACGCGGGCCTCAGCCACCGCCGCTTTGCTGCCCGGGCCGGTCGCCGGCGCCGTCGCGACCGTTGCTGACGGCCCCGGCGGCGTGGAGCCGACCTGGCCGGTGGCGGTGACCGACCGGTGCTGGCCGCTGACCACGCCACCGATACCCAACACGACGGCGCCCACAATCGCGGCGCCCACGACCCCGTTGCGGTTGCGCATACCCGCCCCCCGAAGGTGGCCTCGGATCAGGACCACCAGCGCAACGACGAGCACGAACAACCCGAGAAGCACCAACGCAGCACCCATGGCATCTCCAGTAGTGGATCCCGACAACAGCACCCGAGACTGCATCGTTCCGCACATCTCACCTTGGCACCGGCTGCACAGCGAGCTGGGCTACCTCAGCCCCGAACAGTACGAACTCACCTTCTACGCCCCACCAGTCGGCACACCAACCAGCGCGGCGGGTGCAGCGTGAACGGCAACGGCCCGCCGCGGGACGATGACCGTGACGATGACCGACGGCGCTGCCCGAACTGCCCGACGTCGTTCACCCCACAAGGCCAGCAGGCCTACTGCACACCAGCCTGCCGCCAAAACCTAGCCGCAGCGCAACATCACCCGCGAGATACCAGCAACACCCTCAGCCCCACCACAGCGAAACCGACGGGAACTGACCGTCTACCAGTGCCTCGACTGCGACCAGGTCTTCCTCGGCGAGCGATGGTGCCCGGACTGCCAGCGTCCCTGCGCACGCCTAGGCCTAGGCGTGCGACTGGCCACACTGCTCAGAACCCGTCACCGTCGACCAGCTCCTGCACCAATGAACATCCACCGCGACTGCCCTACCCTGGGCACCGCACCAACGGCCCACCACCCTATGGTCGCCCCCAAGAAGCCGGCACGAAACTCGGGACAATTCATCCCGATCTGGCGACCCTCCCGGTGTGGGCGTGCAGGTCGAGAACGGCGCTGTCCTGGTCGGCCTGAGCCGCCTGAACGACACCACCGACTGGCCGGGACCACGGCGGCCACCGGCGGCCCGCTCGTCCAGCCGACCGGGCATACCCGGTGAGCTGTGGACTGTCCCAAGCAGGGCAACTGCATCGGTCCCGGAGCACGGCGCAACTGACCCCTCAGCCCAGACCCGCCCGGCGAGATCCGCTCGGCGTGGTGCGCGACGGACCAAGGCCTGTTCATGCAGGGTGGAGCGACACGTCCGCATCGAGCAGCACGGCACTGCGAAAACGCACGACCAGCCCAGCCCTTGTGGGGGAGCAGCAGTACGGCCCCACCCAGACGGGCAGGTGCGGGAGCAACGGTGACACTCGCACAAGTTGCCAGGCTCGGACTCCACACGTGCACGCACCGTCACGGCGCTTCCGCGACGGCTCGCTCTGACGGTGACCTCCCGGCCGCTCCAGCCCGGAACCGGAGCGACCGACCAGTCAGACACCTCGTCCGTGACGACGGCACCGACCTGCGGCCTGCCGTCACTGATTTCGACTCCGGCTTTGATCCACGCCTGCTGGTTGACGCGCAACAGCACGCCGGCCTGGTCGAACTGCTGGTCATAGTCCACCACGAAGCGCACCTCCACAGCAGCGGTAGCGGGAAGTGGCGTCAGCAGGGCGTGGCCGGAGTCATGCACAAAGCCGTACGACGTCATGCGCCACAAATCGCTACCCGAAGCGGCAGCGACAAGCAGGTCACCACCCTCGGTCCAGGCCCGAGGCGGCGGATTCAGCCAGGTGCCGCTGGCCCACGCGCCTGCCCAAGCCGACGCTGCCCGCCGCGAGGTCACGGAACACATTGTGTCGCGACGCCGGCACCTGAACAGACAAGGTGGTCCGACGGCTGCTGCTCGTGGGCGTAGCGCGGCAACTGGTAGCGCGCCGCCGGCGGACCCGCGTGCCACCCGAAGCCAGCACTCACCCATCGGGTGGACGGCAAGCCCGGCCAGGGGGAGACGGCAGTGCCCAGGGACTTGGCCGGCCTGGTCGTAGCCGGTGGTGACGAAGCGCTGGCCGCCGGAGCAGGCGGCGAACACCATCTCGTGGGGGACATCATCCTCGTCGGCGGCGGAGTTGCGTGGGCGCTGTACAACATCGTCGCGCGCCGTGACTCCTCTGGTGCGTCCCCGGTGGTCATCACCCATTGCCAGACGTTGGCCGGGGCGGTTGGGGTCACCTTGTTGTCGCTGACGGGGTCGGCGACCTAATCCGCGCCGTCCTCGGGTACATGGCTCAGGATCGGTTCCTGGCCGTGTTCTGCTCGATCATCGCGTTCCTGCTGTACAACTTTGCTCTGACCACGCTCCCGTCTCGTGTGGCCGTGAACATCCTCAACATCGTTCCGGTTGCAGGGTTGCTGTGGGCGTAGTTCTCACCGGCGAGACGTTCTCCTTCGTGCAGCTCTTCGGAGGGGTTTCTCACAGTCCATCCGGCTCTGTGAAGTCGGCCGAAGCGGGGCAGTAGATGACTGACAGCGTGGCATCGAAGAATGCAATCGTGGTGTCCAGGGATCTTCCAGTCGGCTTGGCCGTCAATGCGGCGAGCGTGCTGGCTGTGACGCTTGGCGAACGCGTAGAGGGTCTCGTCGGCAGCGACGTCCAGGACTGCGAAGGAGTGGTGCACCCCGGGATCATCTACAGCCCGCTGCCGGTTCTTACCGCGGATCCGGCCGTCATCCACGACATCGTGGCGGCCGCGCTGCCGGACGACAGCATCTTCTGCGTGGCGTTCAGCTCCCTCGCCCAGAGCTGCAAGACGTACGACGAGTACATCCAACGCATGGCCCAGACCCTGACCACCGATCTCGCAGCCGTGGCCGTGGCGTTGGTCGGTCCAAAGAACAAGGTCAACAAGTTGGTTGGATCACTGCCCCTGCTTCGCTGAGGCGTCGCAGATCCGTCGATCGGGGGAACGGATGTGAGGAACATCGCGGCGTTCGCGGGAGCCGTCGTCCTCGGCGGACGGGCGCCAAGGTCGACGACGATCACCCATGTACTTGAGGAGGTCTCAGTCTGCCTCGGCGCCCGACGAATCGTGCTGGCAGTCGTTGCATTGTCCAAGCCATTCCGTGATCGATATCTTCAAACACCCAAGCAGCGTAGCGGCCTACCGGTTCCTGAACGGCATGGGTGATGTCGTCGCGACGGGGTGAGAGTTCGCCGACCATCCGGCCGCTCTGGCCTGAGCGGCCACGGACGAGGGCGTGCAGCGGGTGGAGTACCTGAGCCCGCACGGCGACTGGCGCTGGGCCGGTCCGCTCCAGGACTGACAGTGCTGTGGGGTATGGACTCCTGGACGACATACTCTTCATGGCAGTTGGTCTCGTCGTCCACAGGTGCTTTCGCTGACTGGTCTGCCGGAGTAGACTAGAACACGTGTCCTATGTCGCTTAGCGTGGATACAGTGAGCGTGTGACGGTTCCGAAGTGCCCGGTTCATCGTCGGTCTGAGGTCGTCCGGGCCGGTTGGTACGGCAAGGCGGGGCAGCAGCGGCAGCGTTGGTGGTGCCGACCGGCCAGCGGCGGGCGTCACCGGTTCACCGAGACGCTGCCTCGTATTGTCGATACCCGGCTCGCGGAGCATGAATGCGCTGAATGTACGACGGCATTGGAGCCTTGGGAGGGGCAGCCGGCTCCGCGGCTTTATGGTTTCACTGCCAAGCAGATAGCCACCGCGCTGGTCGCGGTCGCTGGCGGGTCGTCCTACCGGGCGGCGGCTGCAGCCGTTCGTAGCTCAGCTGGCCGGGAACTACGTACCGTTCGTCGAGTCGGCAGCTCCGGGAAGACTTTGCCGGCGCCGAACGAGCATGGACAACTGGTGTCGGACTGGGTGCAGGTTTTCACCCCGATGATCTGGCAGGCCTATGCGCCGAGCAGCTGGCCACAACTGCTGGTCCTGGACGAGGACGAGTTCCGCTTCGCCAGCGCCGGGTCGGCGCGCGGCAAGCTCGCGTTCCTCGTCCTGGCCGCGGTCGGCTACCTCCCGTCAGGCAAGCCGTTCGTCGCCGCCATCGAAGCGGTCCCCCGCGTGAACGTGCCAGCCTGGCGGGCTTTCCTGAGCCGCCTGAGCGGAACCCCGACGCGGGTCGTCACCGACGGTGGCCTCGCCCGCAAAGCAGCGGAGCGGGTCTGGCCCGAGCCCGATCAACCCGCCCCGCAAATGTGGCGCTGCGAATGGCACCTGGCCCGCAACATCACCAAATCACTGCCCGACGACGTCCAGCGCGACCCCACCGACGAGATCCACCCCCTCATCGCAGCCGCGCAAACCTCACCGGCCGGCTGGAACGCACTACAGGCCCACGTCAGCAGGCGAGCCGCGCCCGGCGGCTACCACACAACGATCAAGACCCTGGCGTCGCTCGACGACCTTGTCCGCCGTCAAACCGCGGCCCGCACCAACACCGGTCCGTATTCAAGTGGCGCAGTCGAGCAATTCTTCCACCACCTTGACGCGACAATAGGAGACCGAGCCGCGCGCCTCACCAACAAAGCCCGAGCTGACGCGCTCCTGCAGCTCCTGGCCGCGCACCGCAACGGCTGGGCCGACCAACAAGCCTGGGCCGAACTCATCCGCGAGAACCTGCTCACCCGACAGGGCCGCGCCCCCCAGCAACGCCAGTGCAGCAACCCAGCCCACCCGAGCAGCCTGCGCGCCCCCCGGCCAGCACCGGCAATCGTGGATTTCTGAGGCCCAGCACGCTCAAGATATCCACGCTAAGCGACATGGGACACGTGTTCGACCCTGGTTCGCTGTTTCTGGCTGACGCCCAGCTCGAGCAGGTCGCGGCGCTGCAACGCACCACAGCCCGACGCGGAGTTCCTGGCCGACCAGATCGCCCTGCTCCTGCAGATCTCCCCGGTCACCGCCCAGAACCTGCTCGGCCTGGCGTTGACCGTTACCGGCCTACCCACCCTGCTGGAAGCCCTGCACCGCGACCTGCTCACCGAACGCCACATCCGGGCGATCCTCGATGAACTCGGCAAAAACCCGCTGAGCCCACTGCAACAAGCCGCCGTCGTGGCCGTCGTACTGGCCAAGCTGCACGGCCAAACCCCGGGAGAGCTCAGCCGGCTGGTGCAACGCACCGTGCTGCAGATCGACCTGGGCGCCGCCGAACGCCGCCGGCAAGCCCGTATCACCGAACGCCGGGTCAGCTTCCACCCCGGCACCGACGGCGAAGCCACCCTGATCGCCACCGGCCCACTCGCCCAGATCGCCGCCGTCCGGGCCAGCCTTGACGCCACCCTCGGCCAACCCCAGCCCGGCGACCAACGCAGCCACGACGAGCAAATGTTCGACCTGTTCACCGACCTGCTCACCGGCGGCCACGACCGACCCCAGAACTGGACCGTCGCGGTCGTCGTGCCCTACAGCACCACCCAAGGCGGCGAGCTCGAACTCGCCGAGATCCCCGGCTTCGGCCCCATCCTGCCCAGCACCGCCCGCGACCTGCTGGACCACGCCAGTGCCCTGCAACGCGTCGCCATCGACAACCACGACGGCCATGTCATCACCATCGACGACCACCCCCTGCACCACCCCCACCCGACGGCTCCCAACTCCCCCACCGCGCCGGCGCACGAGTCCCCGACCACGCCGGCGCACGAGGCCCCGACCACCACGGCGCAGCACGCCGCCCCCACCACGCCGGCGCAGCCCCCGTTCGCCAGCTCAGCCGCCGCCCAGGCAGCCCACCAGGCCGCCCAGCAACCGATCGACCTGACCCAACCCAGCACCGCCGCCTACCGCATCCCCGGCCGGCTCCGGCGCTTCATCCAGGCCCGCGACCGCACCTGCGTGTTCCCCGGCTGCACCCGAGACGCCCGCGGCTGCGACCTGGACCACCGCCAACCCTGGCCCACCGGAACCACCGACAGCCACAACCTGCAAGCCCTGTGCCGACACCACCACCGCGCCAAACACGCCGCCTTCCACCTCACCAAGCTCCCCGACGGCACCTACCGCTGGCAGCACCACCAAAGCCAACGCTGGTACGACCGACCGCCCAAGGGCCATTGAGCCCGCACCACCCACCCCATCGACTCCCCTGCCGCCCCCACGCAAGGCTGCACACCGCCGGCGCTAAGCGCGCGCCGAGCATCGTCGGCGGCAGGTAGGGCTGAACACGGCGTCGGCCTGCTTCCAGCGCTCGTCCTGCGGGCCAAAGGTCGGCGCGCCCAGCCTGCCCCCCACGACCAGCTAGTGGCCGGCGTCGTCCCAGGTATGTCCAACACCGACGCTGACGTCAAGCGGCACCGACAGGGGGTATGCCGACCCCATCTCCCGGCGCACGAGGTCCTCGAGATCCTCCCGCTCGCCGGGCGCGACCTCCAGGACGAGTTCGTCGTGGACCTGCAGCAGCAGGCGCGAGCGCATGTCGGCCTCGCGCAGCGAACGCGCGACGCCGAGCATGGCGAGCTTGATGATGTCGGCGGCGCTGCCCTGAATCGGGGCGTTCAGGGCCATCCGCTCGGCCATCGACCGACGCTGCCCGTTGTCGCTCGTGAGATCCGGCAGGTAGCGGCGACGGTCCAGGATCGTCGAGGTGTAGCCGTCCTTGCGGGCCTGCTCCACCACGTTGCGCAGGTAGTCGCGCACCCCGCCGAACCGCTCGAAGTAGGCCGTCATCTGTTCCTTGGCCTCCTCCGTGGAAATTCGCAGCTGCGCAGACAGCCCGAAGGCCGACAGCCCGTAGGCCAGGCCGTACGACATCGCCTTGACCCGCCGCCGCAGCTCCGGATCGACCTGCTCGACCGGTACGCCAAAGGCCCGGGAAGCCACAAAGGTGTGCAGGTCCTCCCCCGTGCTGAACGCCTCCAGCAGCCCTGCGTCCTTCGACAGGTGCGCCATGATCCGCATCTCGATCTGGCTGTAGTCGGCGGTCATCAGGCTCTGGAAGCCGGGGCCGGCCACGAAACCCTGGCGGATCTCCCGGCCCTGCGCCGTACGGATCGGGACGTTCTGCAGGTTCGGGTTGTCCGAGCTCAACCGGCCGGTCGCGGCCACCATCTGCTTGAACGTCGTATGGATGCGACCGTCGTCGGCAACGGTCGGGAGCAGCTGCTTCTCGACCACCATGAGCAGCCGAGTGATCTCGCGGTGCAGCAGCAGCGCATCAATCACCGGGTGGGTGCCGATCAGGTTCTGCAGCGCGTCGGCGTCGGTGGTGTAGCCGGTCTTGATCTTCTTGGTCTTCGGCAGCCCGAGCTCGTCGAACAGCAGCGCCTGCAGCTGCTTTGGCGACCCGAGGTGGAACTCGTGCCCAACGGTGGCGTACGCCTCCTCGGCCGCCAGCTTCACCTGGTCGCGCAGCCGGTCCTCCAGGGCCTGCAGGTGCTCGACATCCGCCGCGATACCGGTGCGCTCGCAGTCAGCGAGGACCGCCACCAGCGGCAGCTCGACGTCGCGCAGCAGGGCGGTGCCACCACGGCGTACAAGGTCGGCGTCCAGGGCCACGGCCAGGTCGGCGACGGCGCGCGCCCGTACGACCGCGTCCTGGGCGCCGATCTGCTCCTGCTCCTGTTCACCTTCGAAGCTGAGCTGCCCGTCGTTGACGGCCTCGGCCCGCAGCTCCCGCCGCAGGTAGCGCAGCGCCAGATCGGCCAGGTCGAACACGCCCTGCCCCGGCAGCGCAAGGTAGGCGGCCAGCGCGGTGTCGCTGGTCAGCCCGGCGACCGCCCAGCCGCGAGCGCCCAGGGCCAGCAGCGGTCCCTTGGCGTCGTGCATCGCCTTCTCGACACCGGGGTCGGCGAGCCAGTCGGCCAGCGCGATGTCGTCGTCCTGCGTCAGGTCCTCGAGCACCAGGAAGGCGGCGTCGTCCGCGCGGGCAGGCCCGTCCTCCGGCGCGGAGACGGTCGCCAGCGCCAGAGCCGAGGCGTCGCCGGTGCCCCGTCCCCAGCTGCCGCGCACGTGCACGCCCACGCGGACCCCGCGGGGCAGGCCGGCCAGGAAGCCCGGGACCTCGCCCGGCCCGAGCATCCGGAAGCCGCCGTCGAAGCCCTGCTCGGCCTCGGGCTCGACCGCGGACAGCGTGGCGTACAGCCGCTCTCGCAAGACCCGGAACTGCAACGCGTCGAACACCTCGTGCACCTCGTCGCGGTCCCACTGCCCCAGGCGCAGGTCGGCCGGGTGGGCGTCGAGCACCACGTCGCGCACCAGCTCGGTGAGCTGGCGGTTGCGGACGACCGAGGCGATCCCGGCCCGCAGGTTGTCCCCGACCTTGCCCTTGACCTCATCGACATGGTCGACCAGGTGCGCGACGTCGCCGTACTGCTGGATGAGCTTGGTCGCGGTCTTCTCCCCCAGGCCCGGGATGCCGGGCAGGTTGTCGCTCGGGTCGCCGCGCAGCGCCGCGAACTCCGGGTACTGCGCGGGCGACAGGCCGTACTTGTCCTGCACCGCCTCCGGTGTCATCCGGCGCATGTCGGAGACGCCGCGGCTGTTGTAGAGCACCGTCACCCGCTCGTCGACGAGCTGGAAGGCGTCCCGGTCCCCGGTCACGATGAGCACGTCCATGCCGTCGGCGGACGCCTGGGTGGCGAGGGTCGCGATGACGTCGTCCGCCTCGTAGCCCTCAGCGGTCACAATCGGGATGCGCAGGGCATCCAGTACCTCCCGGACCAGCGACACCTGGCCCTTGAAGTCGTTCGGGGTCTCGGCCCGGCCCGCCTTGTACTCCGCGTACGCCTCGTGCCGGAAGGTGGCCCTGCTCACGTCGAAGGCGACCGCGACGTGCGTCGGCGCCTCGTCCCGCAGGACGTTGATGAGCATCGCGGTGAAGCCGTACACCGCGTTGGTCGGCTGGCCGGTCGTGGTCGAGAAGTTCTCCACTGGCAGGGCGAAGAACGCCCGGTAGGCCAGTGAGTGCCCGTCGAGCAGCAGCAGGCGGTGGCGCATCCCGTCCCCGGCCACGGGGCGGGCTCTGGGGACCGGGGGGGCTGCCACCCGGCCACTCTAGGAGCCCAGCTCAGCTCAGGAGAGTTCGGTCTCCGGCGCGGGACCGAGCGGCACGGACGGCGTCGCGCGCGACCCGCGCCGGGTGCGATGGCGTCCGACCTGGTCGACGGTGCGCTCGGCGAGCGAGAGCTGACGGCGTACGACGGCGACCGGCGCGACCCGTCGTACGGCCATCGGCGCGAAGCCCAGGCGCGCGAAGAAGCGGTTTGCCTCCCGGGAGCCGGGGTGGACCGAGACGACCAGCTGCTCCAGGCCGCGCTCCTCGGCGTAGGACGTGGCTGCGGCGACCAGGGCCTTGCCGGCGCCGCGCCGCCGATGCCGGTCGCTCACGACTGCGTGGCTCATGTGCACCGCCGGGGAGTCCACCAGCGCGTTGGCCGAACAGATCGTGAACAGCGCCATCCCCAACGGCTCCTCCGCCGCGCCGTTCTTGCCCCCGACAGCCAGCACCAGGTGACGTCCCGGGTCGGCCAAGGCATCGACGTAGCGGGACTCCAGCGCGCCACGGCTGGGCCTGGCCCGGCTCCGGGTGCTGCCATCCACCGGGAGCAGCTGGTCGCGGAGCTCGTCCCCGAACGCGAGCAGGGCCGGCAGATCGGCAGCCGTCGCCGCGCGCACCCGGACGCAGGTCGCAGCACTCCAGACCACGCACACCCCTCGGAAGGTCTATGCCCGGGGACCTAGGCTCCGCGGGCAGCAGGACCCTACTGCTGCTGATCGTGAAGGGCAGGTCGGCGGGTGGTCCCGGGTGCGGGTACGGCGCTCAACGTCCTCACCGTGCTGGTGGGCTCGACGGCCGGTGTCGCCCTCGGCGCCCGGTTCCCCGAGCGGACCAGGAGCACGGTCACCGATGTGCTCGGCCTGGTTACCCTGGTCATCGGCGGCCTGAACGTGCGGCAGGGTCTCGACGACCCGGCCTACGCCGCAGCCGTCTCGTCCGGCGGCACCATGCTCGTGGTGCTCGGCGCGCTGCTGCTTGGCGGCATCGCCGGCTCGCTGCTACGGGTCGAAGGCCGGCTGGAGCAGGCCGGAGCCGGGCTGCAGCGCCGGCTCGCCCGTCGCGCGGGTGGTGAGCGGGCCCGGTTCGTCGAGGGCTTCGTAACGGCGTCGCTGGTGTTCTGCATCGGGCCGCTCGCGGTCCTGGGGCCGCTGTCGGACGGGCTCGGCCGGGGAATCGACCAGCTAGCCCTGAAGAGCACGCTGGACGGCTTCGCCTCGCTCGCCTTCGCAGCCAGCCTCGGCTGGGGGGTAGCGGCCTCGGCCTTGTCGGTGCTGATCGTGCAGGGCAGCCTGACCGTCCTCGGGGCCCTGCTGGGCAGCCTGCTCCCGGCCGCCCTGGTAGCCGCGGTGACCGCGACCGGCGGGGTCCTGCTGCTCGGCGTCGGGCTCCGCCTGCTGGCCGTGAAGGCCGTACCGGTCGGGGATTTGTTGCTCGCCCTGCTCGCGGCTCCGCTGCTCACCGCCCTGGTCACAGCCGTGCGCTGACCGGTCCCCCGCACCCAGCCCCGACGCGTGACGGGACCGCCGCGTCCGGGTTGTCCGGTTTGCGGACACGGTTAGGCAACGATCACCAGAACCCGCTCCGCAGGTTTTCCGGCGCACCGTAGCCTCCCCGGCAATCGGCCCGCCTAGCGTGCGCCGCACAGCGCGAGCCCTGCCAGGGCGCCGCCCTACTCGAGGAGAACCGCGTGCAGCTCCGACGTACCACCTCCGGCATCGCCCTTCTCGTCGCCGGCTCCCTGGCCCTGTCCGCCTGCGGTGGCAGCAGTAAGGGCGGCTCGGCGAGCAGCGGCGGCGGCGGCGGCAAGAAGATGATCACCATCGGCTTCCAAGGCCCCCTGTCCGGCGACAACGCCCAGCTCGGCATCAACGCCGAGGACGGCGTGAAGACTGCGATCGACCAGGCCAACAAGAAGGGCGACCTGCCTTTCACCCTGAAGCTCAACTCCAGCGATGACATCGGCAAGCCCGAGCAGGGCGCGATCGCCGCCCAGCGGTTGATCGACGACAAGAGCGTGGTCGGCGTCGTCGGCCCGATCTTCTCCGGTGCCACCAAGGCCGCCGAGCCGGCGTTCACGCAAGCCACCCTGCTGTCGGTGAGCCCGTCGGCCACCAACCCCAAGCTGACCTCGCTGGGGTTCTCGACGTTCTTCCGGGTCATCCCGCCGGACGACGCGCAGGGCCAGGAGGCAGGCAACTACATGACCAAGGCGCTCAAGGCCAAGACCATCTTCAGCCTCGACGACAAGAGCGAGTACGGCACCGGGCTGTCCTCCGTCCTGGAGATGCAGGCCAAAGCCAACGGCGCGATGGTCACTCACGACGGCATCCCGCCGACCAAGGACTACACCGCAGAGGCTGACAAGATCGTCGCTGCCAAGCCCGACGCGCTGTTCTACTCCGGCTACTACGCCGAGTTCGGCCTGCTGGTCCGGGCGCTGAAGGGCAAGGGCTTCACCGGCAAGATCTTGTCCGGTGACGGTTCCAACGACGACAAGTTCATCGCCGCCGCCGGCGCGGACAACGCCGAGGGCGTGCTGTTGACCTGCCCGTGCGTGGACGCCAACGTGGACCCGAAGGCCGCGGCCTTCCGCACAGCGTTCAAGGCGGTCAACGCAGGGGCCAACCCGGGGACGTACTCCCCCGAGGCCTACGACGCCTCCAACGCGCTTATCTCGGTACTCAAGGGCCTCGGCAACGACGCCACCGACCGAGCCAAGGTCGCAGCGGCGTTCAAGAAGGTCGACTTCGCCGGCATCACCAAGCAGATCAAGTTCACCGACACCGGCGAGGTCACGCAGAAGATCGTCTTCGTCTACAAGGTCGTCAAGGGCCAGCGGTCGGTGCTCGGTACCACCGCAGAGCTGGACAAGTAGCTCCTCCTCCCCCCTTGATGCGGTGGCGGGGCCCCTGGCCCTGCCACCGCCGGTCGCCAGGAGCATCGGTGTGAGCTTTTTCGACCAGTTCTGGCAGCTGACCGTCACCGGCCTGCAGATCGGGGCCATCTACGCGGTGATCGCGCTGGGCTACACCCTGGTGTACGGCGTGCTGCAGCTCATCAACTTCGCGCACAGCGAGGTGTTCATGCTCGGCTCGTTCGGGGGTCTGTTCGCCGTCCGGGCCCTGATGCCAGGCGGGGGCCCGAGCAGCACGGCCGCCTCGATCGCTCTCGTGGCGGCCGGGCTCGTGCTGGGCGCGCTGTGCGGCGGCCTCGCGGCGTACGCCCTGGAGCGGACTGCCTACCGGCCGCTGCGCCGGCGTGGCGCCCCGAAGCTGGCCTACCTGATCAGCGCGATCGGCGCGTCGCTGTTCGCCTCGAACCTGGCCGGCAAGGAGTTCGGGCGGGACTCGGTCAACCTGCCGCACGACCTGTTCGCCTACCGGACCGAGGTGTTCTCGGTGTTCGGCGCCCGGGTGTCCCGCCTGGACCTGGTGGTCTTCCTGGTCGCCCTCGGGATGCTGCTGGTGCTCGACCGGATCGTGTCCGGCACCAAGCTGGGACAGGGCATCCGCGCCGTCGCCCAGGACGCCGACACTGCCAGCCTGATGGGCGTCGACGTCGAGCGCGTCATCGTGCTGACCTTCGTGCTCGGCGGCCTGCTCGCCGGCGCCGGCGGGTTCCTCTACGCGATGAAGTTCAACGCCTCCTTCACCATGGGCTTCATCCCAGGGGTCAAGGCATTCACCGCCGCGGTCCTGGGCGGGATCGGCAATGTCCGCGGCGCAGTGCTGGGCGGCATCGTGCTCGGCCTGGTGGAGAACTACGGTCAGTTCTTTCTCGGCCCCAGCTACACCGACGTGGTTGCCTTCCTGGTGCTGGTTGCGATCCTGCTCGTCCGCCCGAGCGGCCTGCTCGGCGAGCGCCTCGGGAGGGCGGCATGACCACGGCTCCTGCACCGGCCCGGCGGCTGCTGGGCGCCGAGGACCTGCGACGGTTCGGCGCCTGCCTGTTCCTGGCCGTCGTTGCCGCCCTGGTCACCGGCCCGGACGGCAGCTCGGCCAGCCCGCTGTCGGGCCTGAAGGACTCCCTGCTCGCGCCCCGGGCCGTCGGTTTCCTGCTGTTCGCACTCGTGCTGTTCGCGCTGTTCACCGTCCGTGGCCGCGCCCGTGGCCGCTCGTCCGGTGCTTCCGCTGCGCTGGCCCCGGTACGCACGCTCGCCTCGCAGGTGTTCGCCCGCCGGGGCGCCCGCCCGACGTCGTACTCGCTGATGCTGCTCGCGGCCGTCTTCGTACCGCTGGCACTGTCTCCCGCCGCGCAGGGCTCGCTGTTCTTGGACGTCGGCATCTACGCGCTGCTCGCGCTCGGGCTGAACGTGGTCGTCGGATACGCCGGGCTGCTCGACCTGGGCTACATCGCCTTCTACGCCATCGGCGCCTACGCCACCGCGTACTTCACCGAGTCCGTGGTCAGCGGCCAGGTCAACCATCCGCTGCCGGTCCACTCGCCGATCCTGCTCAACCCGTTCTTCGTCTTCCCGATCGCCCTGGTGATCGCCTCGCTCGCCGGGATCATCCTGGGCGGCCCCACCCTGCGCCTGCGCGGTGACTACCTGGCGATCGTGACCCTGGGCTTCGGCGAGATCGTGCAGATTCTGGCGCGCAACAGCGACGGCCTCACCAACGGCTCCCGTGGCGCCTTTGGCGTCCCCAAGCTTTCGATCCACCTTGGCGGCCTGTCCTACCAGTGGAGCAGCGACCCCCTGCCGTACTACTACCTGCTGCTGGCCATCGTCGTCCTGGTGATGATCGCGTTCAGCCGGCTCGAGCGGTCCCGGGTGGGGCGCGCGCTGGCCGCCATCCGGGAGGACGAGGTCGCGGCCGAGGCCAGCGGCGTACCGACCCTGCGGTACAAGCTGACGGCCTTTGCGATCGGCGCCTCCACCTCGGGCTTCGCCGGCGTGCTGTACGCCACCCGCCAGTTCTTCAACCCGGAGACCTTCAGCCTGCAGGCCTCGATCCTGGTCCTGACCGTCGTCATCTTCGGCGGAATGGGCAACATCTTCGGGGCCGTCCTGGGCGCGATCGTGCTGCAGGGCCTGGCGTACTTCCTGCGCGACCCGCTGCCGCTGATCGGCTTTCAGGTCCCGGATGCCGACCGGTTCATCTACTTCGGCGCCGTCATCATGATCATGATGGTGTTCCGGCCGCAGGGGCTGGTGCCCTCGCGCCGGCGCTCACGCGAAATCAAGCTGTCCGAGACGGGCCTGGGCAGCGCCGACGCGCTCGGCTCCGCCAAGGTGTCGGCATGACCGAACCGGTGCTGCAGGCCGAAGGGCTCACCCTGCGCTTCGGTGGCCTGGTCAGCCTGGACGATGTGTCGCTGACGATCCCCCGCGGCACGGTCAGCGCCGTGATCGGGCCGAACGGCGCCGGCAAGACGTCGCTGTTCAACTGCCTGACCGGTGCGTACAAGCCGCAGCAAGGCCGGGTGTTCTTCAACCCCGACGGGGGCTCGCGGGTCCAGCTGGTCGGCAAGAACCCGCACCGGATCACCTCGCTCGGCGTCGCGCGGACCTTCCAGAACATCCGGCTGTTCCCGGCCCTGACCGCCCTGGAGAACGTCCAGGTCGGCGTCGAGTCGCGCCAGCACTCCGGAGCGCTGTCGGCCATGCTCCGCCTCCCGCGTTCGAGGCGGGACGACCGCGAGAGCGTCACCGAGTCCGTACGGCTGCTGGAGTTCGTGGGGCTGCCGCACCGGGTGCACGAGGTCAGTTCCGGCCTGCCCTACGGCGACCAGCGGCGGCTGGAGATCGCCCGGGCGCTGGGCACCCGGCCCTCGCTGCTGCTGCTCGACGAGCCTGCCGCCGGGACCAACCTGGCGGAGAAGCGCGACCTCGAGGGGCTCATCCGCCGGGTCGCAGAGACCGGGGTCAGCGTGCTGCTCATCGAGCACGACATGCGCCTGGTGATGAGCGTTGCGGAGCAGGTCACTGTCCTGAACTTCGGCAAGGTCATCGCCGGTGGTCGCCCCGAGCAGGTGCAGCGCGACCCTGCCGTCGTGGAGGCCTACCTCGGCAGCGCCTCGCCCGAGGGTGACCAGGAGGCGAGTGCATGAGCCTGCTCGAGCTCGACGACGTCGTCGTGCGGTACGGCGCGGTGGAGGCCCTCAAGGGCACCTCGCTGACGGTGGACGAAGGCGAGATCGTCACCCTGCTCGGGGCCAACGGCGCCGGCAAGACGACGACGCTCCGTACGATCAGCGGGCTGCTCAGGGCGGCGCGCGGCAGCCTGACCCTCGACGGCCAGCCGCTGCAGGGCCTACCCGCGCACCAGGTCGCCGGTCTCGGCATCGGGCACGTCCCGGAGGGCCGGCGGGTGTTCCCCCGGATGACGGTGGGCGAGAACCTCGAGATGGGCGCCTACCGCGACCGCAGGCACCTCAAGGCCGACCGGGACCGGGTGTTCGACCTGTTCCCGCGGCTGGGCGAACGCCGGTCCCAGGACGGGGGCACCCTGTCCGGCGGCGAGCAGCAGATGCTCGCGATCGGCCGGGCCCTCATGGGCCGGCCCCGGGTGCTGCTGCTCGACGAGCCCTCGATGGGTCTGGCCCCGCTCGTGGTCCAGACCATCTTCCGCATCATCGGCGAGATCAACCACGACGGTGTGACGATCCTGCTGGTCGAGCAGAACGCCGCACAGGCACTGCGTCTCGCCGCCCGCGGTTACGTGCTGGAGACCGGGTCTATCGCCATGAGCGGACCGTCCCAGGACCTGCTCGGCGATGACCGCGTACGCCGGGTCTACCTCGGTGAGGACGACGAGGCGCCCACCGTCGAACCAAGCGCGCCCTAGCCAACCCCGCCCGACCCCGCCCGACCCCGCCCCGCCTCGCCTCGCCTCGAACCACCCCGCACGCTGATCAAGGCGAAAGGCCCATGATCCTCACGATGATCATGGGGATATCGCCTTGATCAGCGGCCGAAGGGGTATCGGCGAGCGAAGGGTCAGGGTTACGCGAGGCCGTCGACGACGTCTTGCGCCACGGCCCGCATGGATCGCCGCTGGTCCATAGCGGTGCGCTGGATCCAGCGGAACGCGTCCGGCTCAGCCAGGCCGTGCCCGGTCTGCAGCACCGCCTTGGCCCGGTCGATGAGCTTGCGGGCCTCCAGCCGCCCGCTGAGGTCGGTCACCTCGGCTTCCAGTGCCCGGAGCTCGGCGAAGCGGGAGGTCGCCATCTCGATCGTCGGCACCAGGTCCTTGCCCTGGAACGGCTTCACGAGGTACGCCATCGCGCCCGCCTGCCGCGCCCGTTCGACCAGGTCGCGCTGGCTGAAGGCGGTGAGCATCACCACGGGGGCCAGGCGTGCGGCGACGATGTGCTCGGCCGCCGAGATACCGTCCAGCACCGGCATCTTCACATCGAGAATGCACACGTCCGGCCGCAGCTCGTGCGCCAGCCGTACTGCGGAAGCGCCGTCAGCGACCTCACCACAGACCTCGAAGCCCTCCTCCTCCAGCATCTCCTTGAGGTCGAGCCGGATCAGGGCCTCGTCCTCGGCGAGCAGGACACGACGCGGGGGGCCGTACGGTGTCTGCACCGCCGTCACGCTACCGCCGTAGGGTGACCAAGGCCGTTGGCCCCCGTCGCGCAACCGGCAGACGCACGGGTCTCAAACACCCGCCAGTGTGGGTTCGAATCCCACCGGGGGCACCCGACCAACACAATGGAGGTTGTCATGCCAAAGGTCTTCCGGTTCACCGAGTACGGCGGTCCCGAGACGCAGGAGTTCGCCGAACTGCCCATGCCCGTAGCCGGTCCCAGCGAGCTCCTGGTCAAGGTGAGGTCGGCTGGGGTCAACCCCGTCGACTACAAGACCCGGCAGGGACAGCTCCGGGAGGTGGCGCCGCGCGAGCTGCCGTCGGAGTTCGGGAGCGAGGTGTCCGGGGTGGTGGAGGCGGTCGGCCAGGACGTCGAAGGGTTCTCGGTCGGTGACGAGGTCTTCGGCTATCCCGCACCTGGGCACGGCGCGTTCTCGGAGTACACGGTGACCAGCGCCGTGGGGACGGCGCGCAAGCCTACGCACCTGAGCTTCCACGACGCCGCCACCCTTCCCGTGGCGGGCGCCACGGCCTGGGACGGCATCGTCCAGCTCGCCCTCACCGAGGGACAGACCTTGCTGATCAACGGGATAGGCGGCGGGGTGGGGGTGGCCGCGGCGCAGATCGCCCGGGACGCCGGCATCGCGGTGTTCGGCACCGCCAGCGAGGAACAACGCGCACTGGTCGAGTCCCTCGGCGCCGTCCTCGTGCCCTACGGCGACGGGGTCGAGCAACGCGTACGCGCGCTGCTCCCCGACGGCGTCGACGGCATCCTCGACCTCGTCGGCGAGGACGCGTTGCGAAGCGTCGCCGGACTGGTTAAGAACCCCGGCAAGCTCGTCACCACGGCCGACCCGCCGACCGCTGAAGCTTTGGGCGGCGCGGCAGTCCAGCGCGACCGGACGTCCCGAGTGCTCGACGAGGTGGCCAGGCTGGTCGCCGACGGCAAGCTCGACCCGCACGTCAACGACGTGTTGGCGTTCGACGACGCCCAGCACGCCCTTGCCTCGGTGGAGTCAGGTCACGCATTGGGCAAGGTCGTCCTGCAGATCGCCTGACCGGACGCCACCTGCTCGTCCGCTCGGAGCAGGTGGCCCTCAACGAGCGATCCGATCTCCTCGTGTACCGCCAGCACTCCCCCTGCTGCTCGGTTGCGCGCAATGCCCGCCGGGCGGGCGGGCGGCGGTCGAGTAGTTGGCGCCCGACCGCCGGCGTGCAAACTGCGGACATCGCACGAGTTCTGGTGCCCGACAATCGACGTCGCAGGATCGACGGCTGATTCTTACGACCTTCTGACCCGGATCTACGTCGAGGAGGTTGACCCGGTGGGCGAGGCTTTGGCCCCGTTAGCAGCGCCCGCCAGATACACAGATCAGCCGCGAACCTGCCGAGCAGGCTGTCGGTCCGAAATGTGACCGTGGTCCTTACGGCTCTCAGCGACGGCGACCCTTCGGAGGGCGTCCGGGTTTCTGCGGGGCGGCGGAGCCTGACCAGTGACCCGGGCGGGTCGCCCATGCCGGGAGGGTCGTGGCGGTGTCCCCGCGCGCCGAGTCCAGTTGCGGCTGGGTCAGGAACAGGCTGTCCACCAAGCGCGCCGCGCACAGATCGGTGCCGCGTAGATCGGCGCCCAGCAGATCGGTCCTGCTCAGGTCTGCGCCGCGAAGGTCGGCCCCGAGCAGGTAGGCCCCACGCAGGCTGACGCCGCGAAGGTCCGCTCCCATGAGCTTGGCGCCGATCAGGTCGGCGCCGATTCGGTCGGGACCGCGGCTAGGGACGTCTGCGCGGAGCGTCTCGCTGACCTTCGTCAGCAGCGGGCCGACCTGCCTGCGATGCGCTGCGGCGTCGAACTCCTCGAGGTCGCTGGCCGGCGCCTTGACGAGCGCGCTGGTCTGCTCCTGCGCCTGCTCGACCTGCTCACGTAGCGGGCCGGATGGCAGGACGTTCTGGGCTTCGGCCAGATACCAGAGCAGCTCCTGGAGCTGCCGCATCACGCCGAAGACCGCGAACATCGACCTCGCGGTTTCCGGCGCCTGCCGCCAGTCGCTGCCGGCAAAGCTCACCTGGACGACCTGCTGGCCCGCTCCGAAGCAGTCGAACACAGTGCAGCCCGGGAAGCCGTACTCGCGCAAGCTGGCGTGGATGTTGCAGCTGGAGTCGACCCTGAGGTTGGGGCAGGGCCGCCCGGCGGGCTTGTCGATAGCGAAGTCGGCCGACGCGGCGAAGACCGGAGCCACGCAGCACAGACCCTGGCAGCGGGCGCAGTCCGCCCGCAGATCTCGTCGGGTGTCAGCCAGGCTCGCCGCACTGGTTCTGTCGGTCACCTGCTACCTCCGCTGATCAGCCCATCCAAGCCCGCGAGCAGCAGGTACACCGGCGAGGTCGGGTGTCGGGCAGGCTGGTGGGATGTCGTCTTCTCGACCCTTGACGTTAGTGACCGGCGGTGGCCGTGGCATCGGGGCAGCCACCGTGCTGCACCTGGCCGGCCACGGGCACGACGTCGTCGTGGGCTACCTCGGTAACCATGCCTGCGCCGAACGTGTCGTTGGGGCAGCACGCGCTGCCGGAGCTCGCGCGCTCGCTGTATCTGGCGACGTCGCCAACGACGACGACGTCGCGCGCCTGTTTGCTGCAGCGGCCGAGCTCGGGCAGATCATTGGTCTGGTCAACAACGCCGGCCTCACCGCTCACATCGGCGACCTGGCGGACACCCCCGTCGCTGTCGTGCGGCAGGTCGTAGAGGTCAACCTCCTCGGGGTGCTGTTGTGCGCCCGACGCGCCGCTCAGGTGATGTCCACTTCTCGGGGAGGGTCCGGAGGAGCCATCGTCAACGTCTCCTCGGGGGCGGCAACGCTGGGTTCGGCCCACGAGTACGTGCACTACGCCGCTGCCAAGGCAGGCGTCGAGGGGCTCACCGTGGGCCTGGCGAAGGAGCTGGCCGACCAGGGAGTGCGCGTCAACGCCGTGGCACCCGGCATGATCCGCACCGACATCCACGCAGCAGCCGGCGACCCCGACCGCCTGCAGCGAGTCCTTCCCCGCATACCCACGGGGCGGGCCGGCGAGCCCGACGAGGTCGCCCCGGCCATCGCCTGGCTGCTTGGACCCGAAGCCTCCTACGTCACCGGCGCCAGCATCCGCGTCGCGGGCGGCCTGTAGCGTCTTTCTGCCTGACGACCACGCTGCTGTCGTAAGGCTCGCCTCCCTGCAGTTGAGCGTGTGCTGACCCTGCGGGTCGTCACGAGAGCAGACACGTTGACATCGCAGAAGACAGGCGGGTGGGGCGACGGGTTCAGCGGATCGGGCCGTCCCGGAGAGCGGCAGCGACCCAGTGGCGCTGACCAGCTCGCCGGCTGGCGCCCCACGTCAGGACGAGGTTCAGCGCCACGCCCCAAAGCCGGGAAAGCCGCCGCTGCCGGGTGTCCTGGGCACCGCGCTACCGGAGCCAGGGTGCGGCCGGAGCCTCCGCCAGCGCCGCCAGACTCAGTTCTCGCCACAACCGCTCGTCGTCCGGCATCAGGAGCAGTGATGCGGCGGGTTTAGGTGCCGCTCAGCAGTGCATCCATCCTGCGTGCCGACCCAAGTTCCCCATGTCCCCATCGCCGCCGACAGCACCGTCTCCATCACCCTCGACGTCAACGGAGCGCAGCTCTCCTTTGAGGCCGACGTCCGTACTACGGTGCTCGACGCGTTGCGTGAGCACCTGGACCTGCCTGGCGCCAAGAAGGGCTGCGACCACGGCCAGTGCGGCTCGTGCACGGTCCTGGTCGAGGGCCGCAGGGTGAACAGCTGCCTGAGCTTTGCCGTCGCCCAGCAGGGGCGCCAAATCACCACGATCGAGGGCCTCCAGGGACCGGGCGACGCGCTGCACCCGATGCAGGAGGCGTTCCTGGAACACGACGCCTACCAGTGCGGCTACTGCACCCCCGGGCAGATCTGCTCCGGGGTCGCGATGATCGCCGAGGCCGCCGAGGGCTGGCCCAGCGCCGTCACTGCCGACCTCGCCCAGAGCTCCCCGCAGCTTGACGACGCGGAGATACGCGAGCGGATGAGCGGCAACATCTGCCGCTGCGGGGCGTACGCCAACATCGTGCCCGCGATCGCGCAGGCAGCCGCGCGCCGGTCCGACCCGGCGACGTCGCCGCGATGAGGACCTTCGCCTACGACACCGCGCAGGACGCTCGGACCGCGGTCGCCCTGCTGGCCGACCACCCGGAGGCGGCCCTGCTCGGCGGCGGCACGAACCTGGTGGACCTGATGAAGCTCGGGGTCGCGCGGCCGGACCGGCTGATCGACGTCACCCGCCTCGGGACGGACACGGTCCAGGAGCTCCCGGACGGCGGTCTGCGGATCGGCTCGGCCGTGCGCAACTCCGACCTCGCCGCCCACCGGGTGGTGCGCACGTCCTACACGGTCCTGTCGCGCGCCCTGCTCGCGGGCGCGTCCGGCCAGCTGCGCAACATGGCCACGACCGGCGGGAACCTGTTCCAGCGCACGCGGTGCGTCTACTTCACCGACACGTCCAAACCGTGCAACAAGCGTGTGCCCGGGGCCGGGTGCTCGGCGATCGACGGTGAGCATCGCAACCTGGCGATCCTCGGCGCTTCGCAGCAGTGCATCGCGACGCACCCCTCCGACATGGCGGTCGCAATGGCAGCGCTGGACGCCGTCGTCCTCGCCGTCGGCCCGCACGGCGAGCGCGAGATCCCAATAGAAGCGCTGCACCGGCTACCCGGCGACGAGCCGCAGCGCGACACGACGCTGGCCCGCGACGAGATGGTCATCGCGGTCGACCTGCCGTCCCTCCCGGTCGGGGCGCAGAGCACCTACCGCAAGGTGCGCGACCGGGCGTCGTACGCCTTCGCGGTCGCCTCGGTCGGCGCGGTGCTGGTGGTGACCGACGGCCAAATCGCCGACATCCGCATCGGGCTTGGCGCAGTGGCGCACAAGCCATGGCGGGCTAGGACCGCCGAGGCGCAGCTGGTCGGCGTCCAGCCCACCCGCGCGGCGTTCACCGCGGCGATCGCCGCGGAGCTGGAGGCGGCCGAGCCGCTGGAGGACAACGCGTTCAAGGTGCCGCTGGTCACCAACCTGGTGGCCACGACCCTGGTCGAGCTGACGGCCGCCGGAACAGGAGCGCAGCTGTGACCACCACCGAGCAGCGACCGGTACGCCCGCGCAGCATCGGTACCCCGCTGCCACGAACCGAGGGCCCCGAGAAGGTCACTGGCCGGGCGCGCTACGCCTTCGAGCACGCCCCGGACGACGTCGCCTACTGCTGGCACGTGCAGGCGACCATCCCCACGGGCACTGTGACGGCGGTGGACGTCGACCGGGCGCTCGCGATGCCCGGCGTCCTGGCGGTCCTCTGGCACGGCAACGCGGAGCGGCTCGCGCCGCAGGACGACACCGAGCTTCTGGTGCTGCAGTCCGCGGCCGTCGCCTACCACGGCCAGATCGTCGCCGCAGTGGTCGCGACCACGCTGGAGACAGCGCGCGAGGCCGCCGACCAGCTGCACGTCACCTACGAGCAGGGGGGCGTGCCCGACACCCTGCTGCGCAGTGACCACCCGGGGCTCTACGCGCCCGGGCAGGTCAATCCGGCCTTCCCGACCGACGTCAGTCACGGCGAGCCGGAGGCGGCCTGGGCCGCCTCCGCCGTCACGGTCGACCAGACCTACTCCACCCCCGGGCTGCACAACAACGCGATGGAGCCGCACGCCAGCGTGGCCCGGTGGAACGGCGGCCGGCTCACGGTCTGGGACTCCACCCAGGGCGCCTCCTCGGTGCACGGCAGTCTCGTGGCCGTGTTCGGGCTCAAAAACGATGACGTACAGGTGCTGTCCGAGCACGTGGGCGGGGGTTTCGGGTCCAAGGGCAGTGCCCGGCCGAACGTCGTGCTCGCCGCCATGGCGGCCCGCGCGGTCGGCCGCCCGGTCAGGCTGGCGCTCACCCGGCAGGCGATGTTCGCCGTCGTCGGCTACCGCACTCCGACCGTCCAACGCGTACGTCTAGGGGCCCGGCCCGACGGCACGCTCACCTCGGTCCTGCACGAGGCGGTCGAGCAGAGCTCCCGCATCTTCGAGTTCGCCGAGCAGACGACCGAGGCGACTCGGCACATGTACGCGGCGCCGAACTGGAGCACGACCCATCGGCTCGTACGCCTGGATGTGCCGACGCCACGGTGGATGCGCGCACCCGGCGAGGCGCCGGGCATGGTGGGCCTGGAGATCGCTATGGACGAGCTGGCCGCCGAGCTCGGCATGGACCCGGTCGAGCTGCGCATCCGAAACGAGCCCGGGGCGGACCCCGCATCGGGCCAACCGTTCTCCAGCCGCCACCTCGTGGAGTGCCTGCGCGAAGGCGCGCGACGCTTTGGGTGGGCCGACCGCGACCCCAGGCCGGCGGGACGCCGCGAGGGCCGCAAGCTCGTGGGCACCGGCGTCGCTGCCGCGACCTACCCGGCGTACACGCAGCCGAGCAGTGCCCGCGTACGGGCCGAGCCGAGCGGTCGCTATTTCGTCTCCATCGCGGCGGCCGACATCGGCACCGGCGCGCGGACCGTACTGCGCCAGATCGCTGCCGACGCGCTCGAGGTCGACGTCCAGGATGTCGAGGTCCGTCTGGGCGACAGCCGGCTGCCACAGGCGTCGGTGGCCGGCGGCTCCTCGGGAACCTCCTCGTGGGGGTGGGCGGTCACGCTGGCCTGCCAGGCCCTGCGCGAACAGCTCCCGGCCGGGTCCGAGCCGTCCGCCGAGGGCGTCGAGGCGACCGCGGACACCGCCGAGGTGCTCGTCGACCGCCCCGAGTTCGTACGGCAGAGCTTCGGCGCGCAGTTTGCCGAGGTCGAGGTCGATGTGGACACCGGTGAGGTGCGGGTACTGCGGCAGCTGGGCGTGTTCGGCGTCGGGCGCATCATGAACCCGCAGACCGCGCGCTCGCAGTTCATCGGCGGCATGACGATGGGGCTCGGCATGGCGCTGCTCGAGCAGGGCGTCTTGGACCCGCGCTTCGGCGACTACGTCAACCACGACCTGGCCGAGTACCACGTCCCGGTCAACGCCGATGTCCGTGACCTCGAGGCGATCTGGCTCGAAGAGGACGACGAGCAGCTCAACCCGATGGGCGGCAAGGGCATCGGCGAGATCGGCATCGTCGGCTCGCCGGCCGCGATCGTCAACGCCGTCTGGCACGCCACGGGTGTTCGCGTCCGGGACCTGCCCGTGCTGCTCGACGACGTCCTGAACGGCCTCGACCCGGCGCTGCGCGACTGAGCCGGCCAGGTGCCTGGCGCGCGCACCTGGCTAACCGCTCCAGCCCTGCACTGCAGCAGTTCGGTGTTGACCCGCTTGGGCTGCTCCTCGTCCGCCGGTGCCCACAGCGCTCGATCGCCACGCCCCGTACGTCATGGGCCATGGCCTGCCATACCGCGAGCACGTCGCACATCTGCCCGACAGTTTCGACGTCCACTCCCTACAGCGCCGGCGTCGGGGCTCGAAGTAGTTCATGTCGTTGGTGAGGTCGAGCTCCTCGGGTTGGCATGTGGATGCAGTCAGCTAGTCTTGATCATTCCGCCGTCGATGACGACGTCCGCGCCGATGATGTTGGCCGCGGCTTCGGACGCCAGGAACGTGACGAGCGCTGCCACCTCCTCGGGCTCGGTCATCCGGCCCGAGGAAATGGCGGCCTGCTCGGGGATGGCGGCCAGGAACTCCTGGTGGCCAAGACCATTTGCGGCGGCGAGCTTGCCGCCGAAGCCCTCGGGGTCGCGCCACAGCGAGGTACCAACCACTCCCGGGGACACGGTGTTGACGCGCACTCCACGCGGAGCGAACTCCTCGCTGAGTCGCTTGCCGAAGGCCGTCAGCGCCGCCTTGACCTCGCTGTAGCCGACCGGGCCCGTCGCCGGAACCCGGGAGTTGATCGACGCGATGTTCAGGATCGCGCCACGCCGCTCGAGCAAGCTCGGCAGTGCAGCGCGGGTCATCCAGACGGCGCTGAACAAGTTGAGGTCGAACAGGCCTCGCCACTGATCGTCGCCGACGTCGAGGAACCCGCCGAGCCCGAATCGATCCGCGTCGCCGGCTCCGACGTTGTTGATCAGGATGTCGATGCCGCCCAGCTCGGCCAGTGCGCCGTCCACCACGGCCGTGGCCCCCTCCGCGGTGGACAGGTCCGCCGCTACCGTCGCAACGGTCACCTGTTCCAGCTCCGGTGTGATCGTGCGCGCGGCGCCGACCACGCGGGCGCCCTCGCGGGCTAGCGCCCGGGAGACGGCCAACCCGATGCCGCGGCTCGCGCCGGTCACCACCGCTGTCTTGCCGTGCAATTGGAGATCCATGACTCCGCCTTTCTTGAACTGTAGGACAAAAGTGGGGACATGAAGCGATGCATCGCCGAAGCGAGCTGGTTCAGCGGAGGGTGGCGAGTGCCAGGTCGATGATGCGGTACAGAGTCGGTGCTTCGTGGGTCATCACCATGACGCGAAGACCGGCGAGGGTGCTCGAGAGGAACTCCGCGGTGCCCCGCGCGTCGAGGCCAGGGCCGACGTCACCGTCACGCTGGCCTTGCTCGATCCGGGCCCTCAGCGCGGCTACCTGGCGATCCTGCATGGTGCGGATCGTCCGAGCGATCTCCGGGTCATGTCCGGCCAGCTCCACCGCAGTGTTGCCCACCAGGCAGCCCCTGGGCGAGCGCTGGGCCAGATCGAAGTCGACGATGAAGCGCAGCGCCGACCGGAGGCACTCGCGGGTAGTTCCGGGGCGTGCGAGAAGATCGTGCGCGAGCTTGGACACCTGCTGGTCATAGCGGGCGAGAGCGCGGTCGAACAATTCGCGCTTGCTGTTGAACGCGTTGTACAGGCTGCCCTTGGCGACGCCGGTCGCCTGGGCCAGCTGCGCGGGTGAGGTGTTCGCGTAGCCGTACGTCCAGAACACCTCCATCGCGCGGTCGATGACGGCGTCGTCGTCGAAGCTGCGGGGCCGGCCCATGCACCGAGACTAAGACTTTTGGACCTTTCGGTCAAGAAGTACGAGGATGGCGAGCGCGCGGCTCCACGTTATTGCCCGACAAGGGAGCGGCTGCGGGACGCTCATCGATACCAGCAGGGCCGCGACTGCGGATGATCGCGCTGATCAGGGCCGAGACAGGTGACCACAGACGGAAGGGGACAGGTCTCAACGTGATCACTAGCCCGATCGACTTTGTGGCGTAAGCCGATCCTCGTGCGGGGCAGGTATGCGGGCCCGTATCGAACAAGGCCTTACGCCAGGGACGTACAGTCGTTAGCCAGCAGTACCGGGTATACTTTTGGTCATGGCCAAGGTGATGGTGTCGCTCCCCGACGAGCTGCTTGGCTCGCTCGACGCAGAGGCCGCTCGCAGGAACACCACCCGCAGCGGGCTGCTGCGCGACTATGTATACGAGGGCCTGCGCCATCGAGCACAGGAGCGGGCGCGCCGCGTGCAGCACGTGATGAGCGAAGCTGGCCACCACGGCGGAGACGGCGTCCGCGATCTCAAGCGACACCGACCAACGGCGTGAGGTTCTGGTTCATCGACGCGAGCGTGCTGCTGGCCCGAGAGGACGCCGACGACGATCAGCACGAAGCGGCGCGCGAGCTGCTCGCCGGGGACGCGAGCCTGGCGACACTCGATCTGGCCTACTACGAAGTTGGCAACGTCGCGGTCCGAGCGTGGCGCGACGTCCAGGCCGCGGCTCGTCTGCAAGGCATCGTTGCCGCGATCGCAACCGACGGCGGGCTGGTACGCGCCGAGGAGACGCTCATCGCCCACGCCGTGAGGATTGCCGACACCGAGGGACTGTCGGTTTACGACGCCGGCTACGTCGCTGGTGCCGCGAGTGCCGGAGCGCAGCTTGTGAGCTGCGATCTTCGCGATCTCGTGAACCGCGGTTTGGCCGTGACACCGCAGCAGGCCTGTCGATCAGCCTGAACGATGAGTCGACGCCGAACCTCGGGACCCCCGCGGCTCCGCCGCCAGGGACCAGAACCGCTCCGCTGCTGTGGGGACCCCTAGCCGATGGGCGGCTTGTCGGTGGCGCCGTAGCCGCGCAGGTCCGGCACGATCAACAAGTAGTGCTCGGCGAACGGCGGAGTCTGCTTGCGCCAGGCGTACCAGGTCTGCGGAACCCGTGCAGCAGAACGACGGTCGGTGCTGGGCATTCGCGCTCCTGAAACTGGACGGGCAACCCGGGGTCGGTTGCTCCCCGGAGCGCTGACCTGACAGAGCTGTCCCGCTCGGCGGCACACCTACCAATCGTCGGCGACGGGAACTCGTGGGCGTTCGGACTTCAGACCGGCTGTCGCGGACGCCGAAGTACAGGGTGTCGTCCCCTCGAGCCAGGAGCACCCGCCGTGCCTACCCTCCCATGCCGCACCCCGAGACGCCGCACCGTCAGCCGTCGTACGACCGTCGCTGCCATGTTGATCGGGCTGGCCGCTCCGCTGCTGTCCGCGGCCACACCGGCCCTGGCCAGCGATGACTACGCCTACCGCTACGACCGCACGCAGACTGCGGACCCCTGGGGGTTCACCAAGCGCCAGTGCGTCAGCTTCGCTGCCTTCCGGCTGGCCCAGCACGGGCATCCGCTGCGCAACTCCACCCAGCACTGGGGCGACGCTCACCACTGGGACGACACGGCCGTTGCGTCGCACTTCCGGGTGACCACCCGACCGGTCGTCGGGGCGGTGGCGCAGTGGAACGCCTACGAGCGCTCGGCCTGGTACGCCAACGGCTCCCAGCGGCCCAACGGCACCCTCCAGGCCGGCGGGTACGGCCACGTCGCCGTGGTCAGCCGGGTCTACAGCGACGGGTCGGTGCAGATCGAGCAGTACAACATGAGCGGCCTGCGCACCTGGTCCACGATGCGGGCCCGGGCCCCCCGGTACCTCTACATCGGCGTGCGCTGACCCTCGGGTCAGGTGGGCGGACTCTCGACGTAACCGCCGACCCGGTGGACCCGCATGGCGTTGGTGGACCCGGTTGTCGACGGCGGGCTGCCGGCCACGATGGTGACCAACTCCCCAGGCTGCATCCGGCCCAGGTCCAGCATCGCCCGCTCGACCTGCAGGACCATCTCATCGGTGTGCGCGACCGTCGGCACGAGGAACGTCTCGACGCCCCAGACCAGGGCGAGCTGGCTGCGTACGGCCGGTTCGGGTGTGAAGGCCAACAGCGGGATCGGCGAGCGGTGCTCGGCCAGGCGCCGCGCTGTGTCGCCGCTTTGGGTGAAGGCGACCAGGGCGCTCGCGCCGACGGTCCGTCCGACGACTGCGGCCGAGAAGGCGATGGCCCCGCCCACCGAGGTCGGTTCCCGCTGGACCCGGGGGACCTTCCCGAGCTCCTCCTCGGCGGCCACGATGATGCGGCCCATTGTGGCCACGGTCTCGACCGGGTAGGCGCCGACGCTGGTCTCACCGGACAGCATCAGGGCGTCGGCGCCGTCCAGGACGGCGTTGGCCACATCGCTGGCCTCCGCCCGGGTGGGGCGGGACGCGCCGATCATCGAGTCGAGCATCTGGGTGGCGACGATGACCGGCTTGGCGAGCTCCCGGGCGCATTGGATGGCCCGCTTCTGCACCAGCGGTACCCGCTCGAGCGGCATCTCGACGCCGAGGTCTCCCCTGGCCACCATCAGACCGTCGAACGCCTCGATGATGGCGTCGAGGGCCTCGACCGCCTGCGGCTTCTCGATCTTGGCGAGCACCGGAAGGCGGGAACCGGTCTGGTCCATGATCTCGTGCACCCGGTCGATGTCCAGCGGTGAGCGCACGAACGACAGCGCGATCATGTCGGCCCGCAGGGCCAGCCCGAACCGTAGGTCGGCCTCGTCCTTGTCCGACATCGCCGGCACACTCACCCCGACCCCGGGCAACGACAGCCCCTTGGAGTCCGAGACCGGGCCGCCCTCGGTGACCAGCAGCCGCACGTCTGGGCCGTCGACCGCCACGACCTTGAGTCCGACCCGGCCGTCGTCCACGAGCAGCCGGTCGCCGACCGACACATCCCCCGCGAGCCCGGCGAAGGTGGTCGAGACGCGGTCGTGGGTGCCTCGTACGGCCTCGGTCGTGATCGTCACGGTCTCCCCCGTGGCCCATAAGACCGGACCGTGGGCGAACGTGCCGAGCCGAATCTTGGGGCCCTGCAGGTCCACGAGCACGCCTACCCCGCGCCCGGACTCGTCACTGGCCTGGCGCACCCAGCGGTAGGCCTGGGCGTGGTCGGCGTGGGCGCCGTGGGAGAAGTTCAGCCGGGCGACGTCCATCCCGGCGTAGACCAGCGCGCGGATACCCTCGTAAGAGTGGGTCGCCGGTCCCAGGGTGCACACGATCTTCGCTCGCCGCTTCACGACGCAACATTAGGTCGAGCTGTGGTTACCGGCTGGTTGGCAGGACCGGTGCCGGGAGTGTCGTCGTCCCGCTGAGGAAGCGGTCCACCGCCGCCGCCGCCGAGCGCCCCTCTGCGATCGCCCAGACGATGAGCGACTGCCCGCGGCCCATGTCGCCGGCCACGAACACGCCGGGCACCGAGCTCGCCCAGCCGTCGTCCCGGGCCACGTTCCCGCGGCCGTCCAGCTCCAGGCCGAGGGACTGCACGAGCCCCTCCTGCTGCGGCCCGGTGAACCCCATGGCCAGCAGCACCAGCTGAGCCTCCAGCACCCGCGCGCTTCCGGGCCGGGGTACCGGCCGACCCTGCTCGAGGTCGACCTCGACGACCTCAAGGCCCTGGACGTCCCCCTCGGCGCCGGCGACGAAGCGGACGGTGTTGACGCTGAACACCCGCTCGCCGCCCTCCTCGTGCGCGCTCGAGGTGCGGTACAGCAGCGGCCAGGTCGGCCAGGGAGTGGACGCCGCACGGCTCTTCGGCGGCTCGGGCATGATCTCCAGCTGGGTGACCGATGCGGCGCCCTGACGATGGGCGGTGCCCAGGCAGTCGGCGCCGGTGTCCCCGCCGCCGATGATGACCACGTGTTGGCCCGCGGCGCTGATCGGCGCCCGCTGGAAGTCGCCCTCCTGCACTCGGTTGGACGGCACGAGGTAGTCCATCGCGACGTGGATGCCGGTCAGCTCGCGGCCCTCCACGGGCAGGTCGCGGCCGAGCGTTGAGCCGCCCGCGAGCACCACTGCGTCGTACGACGCCCGGAGCTCGTCCACCGAGAGGTCGACGCCGACGTCCACCCCGGTCCGGAAGCTGGTGCCCTCCGCGCGCATCTGGTCCAGCCGGCGCTCCAGGACCCGCTTCTCCATCTTGAACTCCGGGATCCCGTAGCGCAGCAGGCCACCGATGCGGTCCGCGCGCTCGAGCACGGTGACGTCGTGGCCGGCGCGGGTCAGCTGCTGGGCCGCCGCGAGCCCGGCCGGCCCGGACCCGACGACCGCGACGGCGCGCCCGGTCGCCTCCCGTGGCGGCTGGGGCGCTACCCAGCCCTGTTCGAAGGCCCGGTCGGCGATCTCGACCTCGACCTGCTTGATGGTGACCGGGTCTGCGTTGATGCCCAGCACGCAGGCGGTCTCGCACGGCGCGGGGCAGAGCCGGCCGGTGAACTCCGGGAAGTTGTTGGTGGCGTGCAGCCGCTCGACCGCCTCGTGCCAGTCGCCCTTGTAGACCAGGTCGTTCCATTCCGGGATCAGGTTGCCGAGCGGGCAGCCGTTGTGGCAGAAGGGGATGCCGCAGTCCATGCACCGGGCGGCCTGGGCCTGCGCGGCGGGCTGCGGGAAGCTCTCGTACACCTCCTTCCAGTCCTGGATGCGCACGTCGACCGGCCGGCGGGTGGGCAGGCTGCGGTCGATCTTGAGAAAACCGTGGGGATCGGCCATCTCGTCAGGCCTTCGCCGGTGTGGTGGCAGCCATCACGGCCGCGTCGACGTCGACGCCCTCGCGGGTGGCCTGCTCGATGGCGAGCATGACCTTCTTGTAGTCCCGGGGCATCACCTTGGTGAACCGCTCGAGGTCGTCCAGCAGCTCGCCGGCCAGCAGGCTTCCGGTCTCCCGCAGGTGATCGCCGAGCATCTGGCGCAGCGTCTCGCGGTCCCCGTCCTCGAGCGGCTCGAGCTCCACCAGTTCGCGGTTGACCTTGCGCCCGTCCAGGTCCGCGACGTACGCCGTTCCGCCGCTCATGCCGGCGGCCAGGTTGCGTCCGGTCGGACCCAGGATCGCCACGCAACCGCCCGTCATGTACTCCAGCGCGTGGTCGCCCACGCCCTCCACGACGGCGGTCGCGCCGGAGTTGCGGACCGCGAAACGCTCACCGACGACGCCGCTGACGAACAGCGACCCGCCTGTCGCGCCGTACAGCAGGACGTTGCCAGCAATGACGTTGTCCGCCGCGGCGAACGTGGCCGCCCGGTCCGGCCGCACCACGATCCGGCCACCGGACAGCCCCTTGCCGACGTAGTCGTTCGCGTCGCCCTCCAGCCGCAGGGTGATGCCGCGCGGCAGGAACGCCCCGAAGGACTGGCCGGCCGAGCCGGTGAAGGTGAGCTCGATGGTGCCCTCGGGCAGCCCGGTACCGCCGTGCCGCCGGGTGAGCTCCGCGCCGAGCGTCGTGCCGACCGTCCGGTTGACGTTGCGGACCGGCAGCTCCAGCGACACCTTCGTGCCATCGGCCAGAGCGCCCTCGCACAGCTGCAGCAGCGTGTTGTCCAGGGCCGCGTCCAGGCCGTGGTCCTGGTCGATCTGCCTGGTGAGCGACGTGCCGGCCGGCAGGTCGGGCACGTGCAGCACGGGCGCGAGATCCAGCCCTGCGGCCTTCCAGTGCTCCAGGGCCCGCCGGGTGTCCAGGACCTCCGCGTGGCCGATCGCCTCCTCCAGGCTGCGGAAGCCCAGCGCGGCCAGCATCTCGCGGACCTGCTGCGCGATGTACTCGAAGAAGGTGACGACAAAGTCCGGCGTTCCGGTGAAGCGCTTGCGCAACTCGGGGTTCTGGGTCGCGATACCGACCGGGCAGGTGTCCAGGTGGCAGACCCGCATCATGATGCAGCCGCTGACGACCAGCGGCGCGGTCGCGAAGCCGTACTCCTCGGCACCGAGCAGCGCCGCGATCACGACGTCGCGGCCGGTCTTGAGCTGCCCGTCGACTTGCACCGTGATCCGGTCCCGCAACCCGTTGAGCAGCAGCGTCTGCTGGGTCTCGGCCAGGCCCAGCTCCCAGGGCGCGCCCGCGTGTTTGAGCGAGGTCAGCGGCGAGGCTCCCGTACCCCCGTCGTGGCCGGAGATGAGTACGACGTCGGCGTGCGCCTTGCTGACACCGGCCGCAACCGTGCCGACCCCGACCTCGGCCACCAGCTTGACGTGCACCCGGGCCGTGCGGTTGGCGTTCTTCAGGTCGTGGATGAGCTGGGCGAGGTCCTCGATGGAGTAGATGTCGTGGTGCGGCGGTGGGCTGATCAAGCCGACCCCCGGCGTGGAGTGACGGACGCGCGCGATCGCTGGGTAGACCTTGTGGCCGGGCAGCTGGCCGCCCTCGCCGGGCTTGGCGCCCTGCGCCATCTTGATCTGGATGTCGGTGGCGTTGACGAGGTACTCGCTGGTGACACCGAAGCGCCCGCTGGCGACCTGCTTCACGGCCGAGCGTCGGGCCGGGTCCTGCAACCGGTCCGAGGCCTCGCCGCCCTCCCCGGTGTTGCTACGGCCGCCGATCTGGTTCATGGCGATCGCGAGGGTCTCGTGCGCCTCGTTGCTGATCGAGCCCAGGCTCATCGCGCCGGTGTTAAACCGGGCGCAGATGGCGCTGACCGGCTCCACCTGCTCGATCGGCACCGGCGGACGCAACCCCTCGCGCAGGTGGAACAGCCCGCGCAGCGTCCCGGCCTTCGCCGACAGGGCATCGACCTTGGCGGTGTAGTCCTGGAAGACGTCGTACTGGCGGGTGCGGGTGGAGTGCTGCAGGGCGAAGACGGTCTCGGGGTTGAACAGGTGCACCTCGCCCTCGCGACGCCACTGGTACTCACCGCCGATCTCCAGCCGCCGGTGCGCCCGCTCGCTGGCGTTGGCCGGGTAGGCGCGGCGATGCCGGGCAGCGGTCTCCTCGGCGATGACCTCCAGCCCGATGCCGCCGAGCCGCGACGTCGTACCGGTGAAGTACTCCTCGACGAGGTCCTGGGACAGCCCGAGCGCTTCGAAGACCTGCGCGCCGGTGTAGCTAGCGATGGTGCTGATCCCCATCTTGCTCATGACCTTGAGCACGCCTTTGCCGGCGGCCCTGATGTAGTTCTTGACCGCCTGCTCGGGCGCGACCCCGGTCAGGACGCGGTCGTTGATCAGGTCCTCGATCGTCTCGAACGCGAGATAGGGGTTGACGGCCGCGGCGCCGTAGCCGATGAGCAACGCCATGTGGTGCACTTCGCGCGCGTCGCCGGCCTCGACGACCAGGCCCACCCGGGTACGGGTCTTGTCCCGGATCAGGTGGTGGTGCACGGCACTGGTCAGCAGCAGGGAGGGGATCGGGGCCATCGCCTCGGTGGAGTCCCGGTCGGACAGCACGATGATCCGGGCGCCGGCGGCGATGGCGGTCGACACCTCACGACGGACCCGGTCCAGCGCGTCGCGCAGTGCCTCGCCACCGCCGCGCACCGGATAGAGGCCATGCACGGTCACGGCGGCAAAACCCGGCAGGTCGCCGTCGTCGTTGACGTGGACGATCGAGGCGAGTCCGTCGTTGTCCAGAATGGGGAACGGCAGCACGATCTGGCGGCAGGACGCGGCGGACGGCTCAAGGAGGTTCTGCTCGGGACCGATGCTGCCGGCCAGGGAGGTGACGAGCTCTTCGCGGATGGCATCCAGCGGCGGGTTGGTCACCTGGGCGAACAGCTGGCTGAAGTAGTCGAACAGCAGGCGGGGCCGCTCGGACAGCACTGCGACGGGTGTATCGGTGCCCATCGAGCCGATCGGCTCCAGCCCGCTCCTGGCCATCGGCGCAAGCAGGATGCGCACCTCCTCCTCGGTGTAGCCGAAGCTCTGCTGGCGCCGGAGCACCGACTCGTGCGAGGCGACGACGCGGGTGCGCGGTGGCAGCTGGGCGAGCTGCAGCTGACCGGCGTGCAACCAGTCGTCGTAGGGCTGCTCGGCCGCCAGCCCGGCCTTGATGTCCTCGTCATCGACGATGCGGCCCTGCCCGGTGTCGACCAGGAACATCTTGCCGGGCTGCAGCCGACCCTTGCGCACCACCTGGTCGGCCGGGATGTCCAGCACGCCGACCTCGCTGCTGAGCACGATCCGGCCGTCCACGGTCTCCCACCAGCGGCTGGGGCGCAGGCCGTTGCGATCCAGGACCGCCCCGATCACGGTGCCGTCGGTGAAGGTGACACAGGCCGGGCCGTCCCACGGCTCCATCAGCGCGGAGTGGAACTCATAAAACGCCCGCTTGGCCGGGTCCATGTCCAGGGCGTTCTCCCACGCCTCCGGGACCATCATCAGCACCGCGTGCGGCAGCGAGCGGCCGGCCATGTGCAGCAGCTCGAGCACCTCATCGAAGCTGGCGCTGTCCGATGCACCCGGGGTGCAGATGGGGAACAGCCGGGTCAGGTCGTCCGGCAACTCGTGCGGCCCGCGCAGCAGCGCCTCCCTGGCCCGCATCCAGTTGCGGTTGCCCTTGACCGTGTTGATCTCGCCGTTGTGCGCCAGGTAGCGGTACGGGTGGGCGAGCGGCCAACTCGGGAAGGTGTTGGTGGAGAAGCGGCTGTGCACCAGCGCCAGCGCGCTGACGAACCGCTCGTCGGACAGGTCCGGGAAGAACGGCTGCAGCTGCCCGGTCGTGAGCATCCCCTTGTAGACCACGGTACGGCTCGACAGCGACGGGAAGTAGGTCCCGGTCTCGTGCTCGACCCGCTTGCGCACCACGTAGGCGCGGCGCTCCACCGCGTACGCAGACAGCGGCTCGTCGCCGGCGGCGAGAAACACCTGACGGAACACGGGCATGACCGAGGCCGCGGTACGCCCCACCCCGGCCCCTTGCGGGTCGACGGGCAGGTCCCGCCAGCAGAGCACGCGCAGGCCCTCCTCGCTGGCGATGCGCTTGACGGCGAGCTGGGCGTCCACCGCGTCCCGGGCGGTCGTCGGCAGAAAGGCGGTCCCCACGGCGTACAACCCGGGCTCAGGCAGCTGCGCCGGGGCCACCGCCCGGTAAAAGGCGTCCGGGACCTGGACCAGGATCCCGGCCCCGTCCCCGGAGTCCGGCTCCTGGCCGCTCGCGCCGCGGTGCTCCATGTTGACCAGCGCCTGCATGCCCTGCTCCACCAGGTCGTGGCTGCGCCGGCCGGCGATGTCGGCGACAAAGGCAACCCCGCAGGCGTCGTGCTCGTACGCCGGGTCGTACAGGCCCTGGGAGTTCGGGGGGGTCGGCGACTCGGGAGATGTGCCGAGCACAGGCTGGGACGTCATGGTGCGCTGGCCTTCCGTCGGGTGCTCGACCATCGTGCTGTGCTGCTCACCCGGGACGTCGCTGGCCCTGCTGCAGATGACGGCGAGGTTACACGACCGGTGTCGGCCGGGGTCGCCTGATGGTCCATCCGGGCCGGTCACATGACCCGATCGGACGATGGTGCGCAGCGCCCTCGGGACGCAGGCTGACGGGGTGCGCACCGGCCTGCCCCTCGGTCAGTGGACCAGTGCTGCCCCGCTGTCCTCTGACGACCTCGCCTGGCGGCACCGGCTCGTGTCGGCCCTGCTCCTGGCCCACCTTCCGGTACTGCTCGCCCTGGCCCTGCTCGCCGATCGGACACCGCTGGTCGCGGCGCTGCAGGTCGTGCCGGCCCTGCTCGCCTGGTCGGTCGCGGTCGCGCCGTTCCGGCAACAGGCCCGGACGCTGGGGGCGAGCGCGGGTCTGCTGTGGTGCTCGGCCTTGCTGGTGCACCTGTTCCCCGACCAGCCGGCCGCGCAGGTGCACGTCCTGGTGGCCGTCGCGGTGGTCGCGCTCCACCAGAATGGGCTCGCTCTGGCACTGGTGCTCGCCGCGGTGCTCGTGCAGCCGCTCGTGGACCAGTCGACGACGGCGTGGGCCACGGCCCGGATCGGTGCGGTGCTCGCCGAATCCGTTGTGCTCATGGTGTTCTGGCGGGCCGAGGAGCACGCCCGGCGTGGCGAGCAACGGCTGCAGGCGGCGCTGTGGGAGGGCCACGACAGCGTCCGCGCCCGGCTCCAGGAGACCGAGCGCATCCGCACCGACCTCATCGGCACAGTGAGCCATGAGTTCCGTACGCCGCTCACCGGCATCCGTGGGGTGGCCCTCACCCTGCTCAAGCGGGGGGACCGGCTCGACGAACGGGGTCGAGAGCAACTGCTGCGCGGCATCCTGGACCAGCAGGAACGGCTGTCCCGGCTGCTCGAGAACATGCTGACCGCCGCCCGGGCCACCGCCGCCGATCCGGCAGCCGTGGCGGACGTGCACGCGGTGGCCACCGAGGTCGCGATGCTGGCGAGCTCGGCCCGTCCGGCCTCCCCACCGGTCCCGGTCGTCGTGGAGCCCGGAGTGCTCGCCCGGATCGACCGGCACGCGTTGCACCAGGTGCTGGCCAACCTGCTCGACAACGCCCAGCAGCACGGCGCACCCGGCGCGGTCCCCCTCGTCGCCGGAGGACAGGACCCGTTCGGCGTGTGGGTAGCGGTGAGCAATGAGGGCGGCCCACTCGATGTGGCCGCGGCCGGCCGGCTGTTCGAACCGTTCCACCAGGCCGACGCCGGGGCCACCCGGGCGCAGGAAGGTCTGGGCATGGGCCTGTACGTCGTCCGCCGCCTGCTCGAGGTCTACGCCGGGCAGGTGTCAGTGCGCTCCGACGGAGGCTGGGTCACCATCGAGGTCCGCCTGCGCACCGCGGACCTGGCCGGCCGCTTGCCGGCCGGCGTGTCGTAGAACGCGGAGCTCAGCTCAGCTCAGCTGACGGTGGCGCCGAGCAGGTGCCCGACGCCGTAGGTCACCGCGGCGGCGACGCCCCCTAGCGCCAGCTGGCGCAGCCCGGACCAGACCGGCCCGCGGCTGGTCACCCGGCTGACGATCATCCCGCCGACAAAAGCCACGACGGCGCCTAGGGCGAGGGCGAGGGTGAGCGAGGCGCTGCCGGCGCCGAGCAGGTAGGGCAGCAACGGCAGCAGCGCACCGAGTGCGAAGCACAGGAACGACGCGCCGGCCGCGGTGTAGGGCGACGGGAGGTCGTTCGGGTCGACGCCGAGCTCCTCGCGGGCGTGGATGAGCAGGGCCGTCTCGGGGTTGCGGCTGACCTGCTCGGCAGCCCGCTCGGCCGTCTCGGCGTCCATCCCCTGCGTTCGGTAGACCTCGGCCAGCTCAGCCGCCTCGGCCTTCGGGGCCCGGGCCAGCTCCCGGCGCTCGGAGTCGACCTCGGCCTGGACCAGCTCGTTCTGGCTGGCGACCGAGATGTACTCCCCCGTAGCCATGCTGAACGCGCCGGCGACGAGCCCCGCCATGCCCGTGATGACCACCACGTGACTGCTCTGCCCGCTGCCGCCCACACCCGCGATGAGCGAGATGTTGGTGACCAGGCCGTCCATCGCACCGAACACCGCGGGACGCAGCCAACCGCCCGAGACATCGCGGTGCCCGTGGTCGACGTGCTCATGCTCGGGAACCGCCCGCGGCAGCGGCCCGACCTCGGTGCTCATGCGCTCAAGGGTACTTCGGCTGGACGCAGGTCCGCCGGCTCGTCCGGGCCCGCGCCGCGGCGTACGACGAGATAGGCGACAGCCAAGCCGAACACGACCACCGAGACGTAGTCGTTGAGCCGCAGGCCGAACAGGTGGTTGGCGTCATCGATGCGCAGCGCCTCGATCCAGCCCCGCCCGACGCAGTAGGCGGCGACGTAGAGGGCGAAGGCCCGACCGCCACCGAGCCGCCAGCGTCGGCCGGCCCACACCACCAGGCCGGCGACGCCCAGGTCCCATAGCGACTCGTAGAGGAAGGTGGGATGGAAGGTGGCGTACTGGCTGTAGCCGTCCGGGCGGTGCGCGGCGTCGATGCGCAGTCCCCACGGCAGCGTCGTCGGCCGCCCGAACAGCTCCTGGTTGAAGTAGTTGCCGAAGCGCCCGATGGCCTGCGCGACCGGCAGCGCCGGGGCCACCGCGTCGGCGAACGCCCCGACGGACAGGCCGCGCCGGCGCAGGATGTACGCAGCGGCGAGACCGCCGGCCAGTACGCCGCCCCAGATGCCGAGGCCGCCCTGCCAGATGTAGAGCGCGGCCACCGGGTCCTTGAGGTACTTCGCCGGGCTGGTGATGACGTGGTAGAGCCGGGCACCCACCAGGGCCACCGGGACGCCGATGCTGGCGACATCGGCGACCAGGCCCTGCTGCCCGCCGCGCGCCACCCAGCGCCGGTCGGTGATGAACACGGCGGCCAGGACGCCGAGCAGGATGCAGGCGGCGTACGCCCGCAGCGGCAGCGGACCGAGGTGCACCACCCCGTACGGCGGGCTCGGGATCGAGGCGAGGGGGCTCACCCAGCCACAATAAGCCGCAGACGTGCGGCCGCCCTACCGCACCGGCACGCGGCGGACCCCTTCGGCCAGATCGGCGGCGAGCCGGCGTACGCCGTCAACGCCCCGGTCGGACAGGGCTGTGACCAGGGCCGACCCGACGATGACGCCGTCGGCGAAGGCGGCTACCTCCGCCGCCTGGTCGCCGTTGCTGACCCCGAGACCGACGCACACGGGCAGGTCGGTCTGCGCCCGCGTGCGAGTGACCAGTTCCCGCGCCCGGGCACCCACCGCACCGCGGGCACCGGTCACGCCCATGGTCGAAGCCGCGTACACGAACCCGCGGTTGGCCCGGCCCACCACCGCGATCCGCTCGTCGGTGCTGCTCGGCGCGACCAGGAAGATCGGGTCGAGGTCGTGCTCCCGGGTGGCCGCGAGCCACACGGTCGCCTCCTCCGGGATGAGGTCGGGAGTTATCGCGCCGGCCCCGCCGGCCGCCTTGAGGTCCCGTGCCCAGCGGGCGAAGCCGTAGTGGTGCACCGGGTTCCAGTAGCCCATGACCAGCACCGGCGCGCCGGTCTGCGACGCCGCCCGGACCGTGCGTAGGACATCCTGGGTGCTCGTGCCGTTGTCGAGCGCAACCTTGTGGGCGGCCTGGATCACCGGCCCTTCCATCAGCGGGTCGCTGTAGGGCATGCCGACCTCGACCGCGTCCACCCCGGCCTCGACCATCGCCAGCAACGCGGCCACCGCCCCTTCGTACGACGGGAATCCGGCTGGCAGGTAACCGATCAACGCCGCCCGGCCCTCGGCGCGGGTGCGCACGAACAGCTCGTCGAGCGAGCTCACGGCTGCTCGCCCTCCGCCGCCCGGATGAGCTCGGACTCGGCGACCTCCTCAGCGCTCACCAGGCCGAAGAAGCGCGCGGCGGTGTCGACGTCTTTGTCCCCCCGGCCGGAGACATTGACGACCAGCACCAGATCGGCGGCGTCCCGCCCGGCGGCGACCTGGGCCCGGCCCCAGTCGCAGGCGCCCGCGAAGGCGTGGGCCGTCTCGATTGCGCACAAGATGCCCTCGCTCTTGGCGAGCTTGTCCAAGCAGGCCATGGCCCAGCTGTCGCTGATGCCGGTGTAGCTGGCCCGGCCGCTGTCGCGCAGGAAGGCGTGCTCGGGTCCGACGCCCGGGTAGTCCAGCCCGGCGCTGATGCTCGTGGTCGCGGAGGTCTGGCCGTCGGCGTCCTGCATCAGGTAGCTGCGGGCGCCATGCAGCACACCAGGGGTGCCGGCGGTGAGCGGCGCTGCGTGCCGGCCGGTCTCGACCCCGTCCCCACCTGCCTCGGCGCCTACCAGGGCGACGCTCTCGTCGGCGAGGAAGGGATGGAACAACCCGATCGCGTTGCTGCCACCGCCGACGCAGGCCACCACCGCGTCCGGCAGCCGGCCGACCAGGTCGAGCACCTGCTGGCGGGCCTCGACCCCGATGATGCGCTGGAAGTCCCGGACCAGCATCGGGAACGGGTGCGGGCCCACGACCGAACCCAGCACGTAATGCGTGCTCTCGACGTTGGTGACCCAGTCCCGCATCGCCTCGTTGGTGGCGTCCTTGAGCGTCTTCGTGCCGCTGGACACCGGTACGACCTCGGCGCCCAGCAGGCGCATCCGCGCGACGTTGAGGGCCTGCCGGCGGGTGTCCTCCTCGCCCATGTAGACGGTGCAGTCGAAGCCGAACAGCGCGCAGGCAGTCGCGGTCGCGACACCGTGCTGCCCGGCGCCGGTCTCGGCGATGACGCGCTGCTTACCCATCCGCTTGGTCAGCAACGCCTGGCCCAACACATTGTTGATCTTGTGGCTGCCGGTGTGCGCGAGGTCCTCGCGCTTGAGCAGCACCCGTGCGCCACCGGCATGCTCACTGAGCCGCTTCGCATCGGTCAGCGGCGTGGGACGGCCGGCGTACGTCGTGAGCAAGCGGTCGAGCTCACCGGTGAACACCGGGTCGAGCTTCGCGGCGGCGTGCGCGGCGGTGAGCTCGTCGAGCGCAGCGATCAGGGCCTCGGGCACGAAACGGCCGCCATAGGGGCCGAAGTGGCCGCTGCTGTCCGGCTGGGTCATGGCCGGCGCCGGCTCGTGCGTCGGGCCGGTCGCGCAGGTGCCCGGTGACCGCTCATGCCTGGTGCCTGGCGCTCGGGTGTGCACCGGCCGTGACCAGGTCCGCCACAGCTTGCCGAGGATTGCCACCGGTGACCACACCCTCTCCGACCAGCACCGCGTCGGCTCCGACGGCGGCGTAGGCCAGCAGGTCGTGCGGACCGCGGACCCCGGACTCGGCGACCTTCACGACGCTGTCCGGGATGGTCGGGGACAGCCGGCCGAACACGGTGCGGTCCACCTCCAGCGTGCGCAGATTGCGGGCGTTGACCCCGACGACCCCCGCGCCGGCATCCAGGGCCCGGCTCAGCTCGAGCGCGTCGTGCACCTCCACCAGCGGCGTCATCCCCAGCGACTCCACCCGCTCGACGAGCGACACCAGCGCGTTCTGCTCCAGGGCTGCCACGATGAGCAGGACGAGGTCCGCGCCATGCGCCCGCGCCTCCCACACCTGGTAGCCCGACACCACGAAATCCTTGCGCAACAAGGGACGGTCGACCCGCGCGCGGACGGCGTCGAAGTCCTCCAGACTGCCGCCGAAGCAGCGCCGCTCGGTGAGCACGCTGATGACACTGGCCCCGCCGGCGTCGTAGTCCTCGGCCAGGCCGGCCGGGTCGGCTATCTCGGCCAGCGCTCCCTTGCTCGGACTGGTCCGCTTGACCTCGGCGATCACTGCCACACCGGGCTGGCGCAGGGCCCCGGCGCCGTCCTGAGCCGGTGGTTGACGCGCGGCCCGAGCCTTCAACGCGTCCATGGAGGTCAGGTCCTGGCGCTGGACCAGGTCCTCGCGCACCCCGGCGACGATGTCGTCGAGCACGCTCACCGGGGTCCCCTCGTCGTCCTTGGCCGCTGTGTGCGCGGTCGCCTGACGATATCCACCGGGCTCGGCGGGGCTCGCCTCGGGGCCTAGCGCCAGGTGATTGCGTTCCAGTGGCTGCATTCGGGCGGTTGCGTTCGGGCGGTTGAGCCACGTGCTCGCCGCAGGAGGACCGTGCTGCCCGTCGTTGTCGTCGATCCAGCACGCCGGTCGAGCGCTAGCTGCTGACGAGGGCGGCGGTCCTGTAGTGGCCAGCCGTTTGGTGCGCGCTGAGCCCGCACGTGCGGCGAGCCACGCACGTGCGGTGCGCTGCTGGGGACCGACCGGCTGCGACCACAACGGCACCAGAGTGGCCCCGAATCAGATGTCTCTGGGCGTGCTGGTCCTCCGGAAGCCTCCGCCGGTGTGTAGTTATGGCTGCGGGGCGACGCCAGCACCCGGTTCGCACCCGGTCGCCCGCTGCCGAGGCGTGCACGTTTGGACGAGCCGGGCGTCTTGGTGACCGTGCCGCGGGCGGCGCCGCAGCGCAGCCGCTTCCGCGCGCCGGTCATCCGCACGCGACACCTGCCCGTGCGCTTCCGGACGGGTCGGAGTCTGCCGCCTCATCTCAGCTGCCGATATCGATCTGCCGCGGGCGGGCGGGCGGGCCTGCTGCTCGGTCCGGCCGAGCCATCAGCCACCAAACCCGCACCACGGCGGCACGGCCGTCATGGACGAGGGTGAGGCTGCCGGGTGGACCCTTCCGAGGAGGGGACGGTGGGGTCTTCGCCTCGGTCGAGGGCGTCCCACAGCTTGCGGTCGCCCGGCTCCAGCTCGTCGCCAGGAGTGCCACCCCGGGCCGGTCCGGCCTCGCCGCCGGCTACGGCCTCGCGGGCGGCTACGGCCTCGTGCACTGCACCGGCCTCGTGGGCGGCACCGGTCTCGTGGGCGGGACCGACCTCGCGGGTGGGTCCGGCCTCGTGGGCGGGCCTGGCCCCAACCTCCGGGCGGGGCTCCACCGGCCGCGCCGGCGCGGCGGCGTCGGCGCGCGCGGCCGGCACCTCGTAGCGGCCGGACAGGGCGGCCCACCGGCGACCGCGAACCGACACCAGCAGGCCGGCCAGGGCCAGCAACAGGCCGCCGGCGAGGGCGCAGTAGGGCCAGGCGGACGTGTCGAGGTGGTCGTACACTCGGGTGCCCGGCGTGGCGAGACGGCGGGACCGCAGGAGCCGCGGCAGGTGCCCTAGCTCGGGCACGAGCAACGCGACGATCGCCGCACCGCTGGCCAGCAGCAGCAGGCCGACCAGCGTGCGGCCAGAGCGCCGGGTGGCCGAGATGGCCACAACTCCGGCCAGTCCGACGTATCCCAGGGCCTGCACCCCCGGTTCGAGGCTCCGGCCGGTGATCGGCGTGCGTCGGGGGGCGAATGCGGGCTGGCCGTCCTGCACCAGCACCAGCCAGGCCTGCGACCCGGCCAGCAGCACCAGGCCGGCACCCGACAGGCACAGCAGGACCGCCAGCTGCAGTTCCCGCTTCGACCGGCTCGCCTGACCCACGGTCCTGCTCATCCGGCGCGGCGCAGGGTCGCTGCGGCCGCCACCGCCCGCAGGACCGCCGCCGCCTTGTGCTCGGACTCCGCCAGCTCCGTCGCCGGGTCGGAGTCCGCGACCACGCCGCCGCCGGCCTGCACGTATGCCCGACCGCCGTGCAGCACCGCAGTGCGGATCGCGATGGCCAGGTCCATGTCGCCGCCGGCGCCCAGGTAGCCGACGCAGCCGCCGTAGAGGTTGCGGCGGGTCGGTTCGAGCGTGTCGATGATCTCCATGGCCCGGGGCTTGGGCGCGCCGGACAGCGTGCCGGCCGGGAAGGTCGCGGTCAGCACATCGAACGACGAGCGACCCGGGGCGAGCTCACCGACGACGGTTGACACGATGTGCATCACGTGGCTGTAGCGCTCCACCGACATGAAATCGACGAGATCGACCGAGCCCGGGGTGCAGACCCGGCCCAGGTCGTTGCGGCCGAGGTCGACGAGCATCACGTGCTCGCTGCGCTCCTTGGGGTCGGCGAGCAGCTCCTCGGCCAGCCGGAGGTCCTCCTCCGGTGTGGCGCCGCGCGGCTTCGTCCCGGCGATCGGGTGCAGGACCGCGCGGCCGCCGGTGACCGTGACCAGCGCCTCCGGCGAGGAGCCCACCACGTCGTACGGCGACTCCTGTCCGGCGAAGCGCAGCAGGTACATGTACGGCGACGGGTTGCTCGCCCGCAGGACCCGGTAGACCTCCAGCGCGTCCACCTCGGTGGGGATCTCGAAGCGCTGCGACAACACGACCTGGAAGGCGTCCCCGGCGCGAATGTGCTCCTTGACGGTCTCGACACCGGCCATGAACTGCTTGGGACAGGTGCGGCGCACGACCTGCGGGTCCGCGCCGAGATCGAGGGTCGACACCGACGGCTCGCCCGCCTTGGCCAGATCCGCAGTCATCGAGTCCAGCCGAGCCACGGCATCGTCGTAGGACCCGCCGCCGCGCACGACGTTGGCGATGAGCAGGACCGTGCCGTCGCTGTGGTCCAGGACGGCCAGGTCGGTCGCCAGCAGCATTGTCAGCTCGGGCATGCCGAGCTCGTCCGGTGGCGTGCCGGGCAGCCGCTCGAGCCGGCGTACGGCGTCGTAGGAGACGTAGCCGACCAAGCCACCGGTGAACGGCGGCAGGCCCTCGACGGTCGGCGAGCGCAGCAACGCGTCGGCCTCCCGTAGCGCCTCCAATGGGTCCTGCGACGTGGTCGGCAGACCTTCACCGAGCCACAGCGCCGCACCGTCACGCTCGGTGAGTACGCCGGCGCAGTGCACCCCGACGAAGCTGAAGCGCGACCACTGCCGGCCCTGCTCGGCGGACTCCAGCAAGAAGGTGCCGGGCCGGTTGCCGGCCAGCTTGCGGTAGACCCCGACGGCCGTCTCGCTGTCGGCGAGCAGGCGCCGGGTGACGGGCGTGAACGGCTGGTCGAGGGCGGCGAAGTCCTCGCGCGAGGGGGTGGTGACGCCGAGCATCACGACGCCGACACCGCCGGACCTGCGGCCGGAGCGCCCACCTCGGCGGCCAGCGGCGCGGCGTCGAAGCAGGTGCGGTCACCGGTGTGGCACGCCCCGGTCCCGACCTGGTCGACCCGGACGAGCAGCGCGTCGCCGTCGCAGTCCAAGGCCACGGACTTGACCCACTGCTGCGAGCCGGAGGTGTCGCCCTTCACCCAGTACTCCTGGCGGCTGCGCGACCAGTACGTGCAGCGACCAGTGGTGAGCGTGCGGTGCAGCGCCTCGTCGTCCATCCAGCCGACCATGAGCACCTCGCCGGTGTCGTACTGCTGCGCGACCGCGCAGACCAGGCCGTCGCGGTCGCGCTTGAGCCGCGCGGCGAGGGCAGGGTCGAGGGCCAGGTCTGCGGAGTTCGGTTGGACGGCGGCAGGCATGGCACCATCTTCTCAGAAACCTTCTTAGAGCCGCCGATCAGACGGGCCCCGCGGCGGTTCGCCGTACGGCCCGCGGCGCCAGCGCCGCGAGAGCTACGCCGAGGACGGACAGCAGCCCGAGGGCCGCCGGCAACGAGCTGACCGAGCTGAGCAGGCCGATCAGCGGGGGTCCGGCGACGAAGCCGACATAGCCCAGGGAGGTGACCACGGCGAGGTCGGCGCCCTGGCGGCCAGGAGCAGCGCGGCGGCCGACCGCGCCGTACAGGACCGGGGCCAGGACCGAGGTCCCCGCCCCGGCGAGGAGCAGTCCGGCGAGGGCGACCGGGATGCTCGGCGCAACGGCCAGTACGAGCACCCCGACCGCGAGGCCGCTGCCGGACACGGCCACCAGGACGCTGTCGCGGACGCGGTGGCCGAGCAGTCCACCACCGAGGCGGCCGGCCGCCATCGCCGCCGAGAACAGTCCCGGGCCGAGCCCGCTGACCGCCGGTGTCGCACCCAGCCCGCGCTCGAGCTGCAGCGCGCTCCAGGACACCAGACCGTCTTCGCACAGGAACGCACCGGCGGTCAGCGCCCCGACCGCGAGCAGGAACAGCGGCAGCCGACGGCCGGCGACCTGGTCCGGCTCGGCCTGCGGACGCCGGTACGCCGGCTGCGCCAGACCGACGAGCGCGACCAGCACGGCGACGACGAGCAGCACTGAGAGGGGGGTGGCCCCGAACTGCCTGGCGACACCCGCAGTCGCACTGCCCAGCAGCACACCCACCGAGAAAGCTCCGTGTCCGGTGCTCATCAGCCGGTCCTGCTCTACCCGCTCCCACCCAGCCGTGGCGGTGTTCACCACGACATCGAGCGCTCCGGTCGCGACACCGAGCAACACCAGCGCGCCGAGCAGCACGGGCAACGAGTGGGCGAACCCGGGCAGCCATAGCAGGGCGGCGAAGACGAGCAAGCAGGCCGGCAGGGCGCGATCGGCTCCGCGCCGGTCGACCAGGCGTCCGGCCAGGGGCATCACCGGGACAGCCGAGACGGCGATGGCACCCAGGGCCAGGCCGAGCGCTCCGTCGGTGGCCAAGACCTGCCGCTCCACGGCCGGCAGCACGGCCGCCCAGGCACCCCAGAAGACGCCGAACACCAGGTAGGCCAGGACCAGGCCTCGCCGTTCACCGGTCCGGGTCCCGGCTGCCCCGGACCCCGTCCCGACCAACCGGAAGCCGGCTCGTCGCGAACCGGTCGTACGGCCCTGCGTCGACGTCATCGGGACTGCGACACCCAGGAGGCGTGCAGGTCGGCGTACACGCCGGGGACCGCAACCAGCTCGCGGTGCGGGCCACGCTGCACCACGACGCCCTTGTCGACCACGAGCACCTCGTCGGCCGCCTCTGCGGTGGACAGGCGATGGGCGATGGTGATCGTGGTACGCCCCCTGGTGAGGGAGTCCAAGGCCCGGGTGAGGCGGACCTCGGTTGCCGGGTCGACCGCGGAGGTCGCCTCGTCCAGTACGAGCAGGTCGGGGTCGGCGAGGTAGGCGCGCGCCACCGCCACCAGCTGGCGCTCGCCCACCGACAGCGACTCGCCCCGCTCGCCGACCTGGGTTGCCAGGCCGTGCGGCAGCTGGTCCACCCAGTCGGCCAGACCGAGTTCGGTCAGCCCGAGGGCAATCTCGGCGTCGGTCGCTCCGGGGCGGCCCAGGCGCACGTTGTCGACCAGCGAGACGTCGAACAGGAAGCCGTCCTGCGGCACCATGACGACCCTGGTGCGGAGCGAGCCGAAGCGGACGGTGTCCAGCGGCACGCCGGACAGCAGCACCGCGCCGCGGGTCGGGTCCATCAGCCGAGTGAGCAGCTTGGCGAAGGTGGTCTTGCCGCTGCCGGTCTCGCCGACGACGGCGACGCGACTGCGGGCAGCGATCGCGAGGTCGACGTCGTGCAGGACGTCCGGGCCGCCCGGATAAGCGAAACTGACGTGGTCGAACCGCAGCCAGACCGGTCCCTCCGGCAGGTCGGCGCCGCCGGGAGCCGGGTCCGCGACATCGGTTGGGGTGTCCAGGATGCCGAGCACGCGGCGCAGCCCGGCGACGGCGTTCTGCGCCTCGTTCAGCACCTCGGTGGCGATCTGCACCGGCTGCACGAACAGGGTGACCAGGAACAGGAAGCCGACCAGGCGCCCGATGCTGATGCTGCCGCCGATCCCCAGCAGCACCCCGACGACCACGACCAGCCCGGTTGCCAGGGCAGCCGTCATCTCGCCGCTGCAGTAGGTGCTGGCCGCGATGGTCTGGGCGCGTACCTGCGCGGTCTGGGTACGCCCCACCGCCAGGTCGATCCGGTCGGCGGTGCGACCTTGCACGCCGTACGCCCGGATGACGGGTGCGCCGACGACGGACTCCGCGACGGCCCCGAGCATGTCGCCGACCCGCTCGCGCACGAGCCGGTAGGCACCGTGCAGCCGCCGCTGGAACAGCCGTACGGCGAACAGCAGCGGCAGGAAGCAGAGGTAGACGACCAGGGTGAGCTGCCAGGACCAGAACGCCATGAGCACGGTTGCGAGCAGGACCTGGGCGGCCGAAACGATGACGAGCAGGCCGCCGAACTGCATGAAGGTGCTGACCGTGTCGACGTCGCCGGTGACGCGGGACACCAGCGAGCCACGCCGCTCGGACGCCTGGTGCAGCATCGACAGGTCGTGCACCCGCCGGAAGGCCCTGATCCGCAGGGCTGCCAACCCGTTCTCGGTGGTCCGGTAGAGCCGCACATTGGTCAGGTAGTTGGCGAACGCCGTGACCAGCACCGCGAGGGCAGCCAACGCGCAGGCAGTCCGAACCAGGCCGAGGTCGGGGCCGCCGGGGCGGTTGAGCCCGTGGTCGATGGTCTGCTGAACGGCGATCGGTACGACGATGCGGCCGCCGGTCGCGAGAACGGCGAGCAGCAGCGTGGTCGCCAGTCCGGCGCGGAACTCCGGCGCCAGTGTCAATCCGTGCAGCAGGGTGGCGAACGACCCTCGCTCGGAGGCGACGTCGACCGTGCCGGTGCCGTTCTGCACCTCGCCGTCTTTCTCGACGGCCGTGGCGCTCATACGACCGCGTTGCTGACATCGAGCGCGACCCGTTCGGCCTCGGCTCGTTCGTACGCCGTGACCAGGTCCCGGTAGCCGTCGGAGCGGGCCAGCAGCTCGGTGTGGGTGCCGCGGTCGGCCAGCCGCCCGTTCTGGACGAACACGACCTCGTCCGCCAGCGCGATGGTCGCCCGCCGGTAGGCGACCACGACGACCGTGCTGGGCAGGCCGGCGTCCCGCAGACCGGCCAGGATCCGTTGCTCCACGCTGGCGTCGACGCTGGAGGTCGCGTCGTCCAGCAGCAGCAGGCGCGGACGGCGTACGACGGCCCGGGCTAGGGCGAGCCGTTGCCGTTGACCGCCCGAGAGCGTCGTGCCCCGCTCGCCGACGACGGTGTCCAGGCCCGTGGGAAGCGCTGCGACGAAACCGTCCGCCTGAGCCACGCGCAAGGCGGCCCAGACCCGCTCGTCGGGCAGGTCCAGCCCGAGGGTGACGTTGGCGCGTACCGAGTCGTCGAACAGGAACGTCTGCTGCGGTACCAGGGCAGCGACCTCGGCGACTCCCCCAGGCCCGAGGGTGCGCAGGTCGGTGCCGTCGTAGGACACCGACCCATCGGACGGGTCGACCAGGCGCACGAGCAGCGAGGCCAGCGTGGACTTGCCCGAACCCGTCGGACCGACCAGGGCCACGGTGCGGCCGGGGAGCACGTCGAAGCTGACCCGGTCCAGCACCTGGTCCGGCCCGTAGGAGAACGAGACGTCCTGGACGCCCACCTTCGTCGGGCCCTGCGTCTGTGCCAGCTGCGCCGTCCCGTACTCCTGCGCGCCCGTCGCGGTGAGCACCCGCTGGAGGCGGTCCCAGCCGACCACGCTGCGCGGCAGCTCGTTCAGCACCCAGCCGATCGCGCGGACCGGGAAGGCCAGCAGGGTGAACAGGTAGGCGACCCGCACCAGCTGGCCGCTGTCGAGCCCGCCGCTCTGCACCCGGGAGGTGCCGACGACGAGCACGATGAGGACCCCGAGCACGGGCAGGGCCTCCATCAGCGGGTCGAACAGACCGCGCACCCGCCCGACCCCAATCAACGTGTCCCGCAACTCATGCGTGACAGCCGCGAAGCGCTCGGTCTCCTGCGCCTCACGGCCGAGGGTCTTCACGACCAGCGCACCGTCGAAGGACTCGTGCGCGATCGTGCTGACCTCGCCGCGCAGCTGCTGCGCCCTGGTCATCAGCGGTGACATCCGCCGCGAGTAGACGACGGTGAGGCCGGCGATGGACGGGAAGATGACCGAGCCGACCAGCGCCAGCACCGGGTCGGTGGTGAACAGCAGCACCAGGGTCAGCACGAGCATGAACACGACGCCGACCGCGAACGGGAACGGCGCGATCGGGTACCACGTCGCCTCGACGTCGCTGTTGGCGTTGGACAGCAGCTCGCCGGTGGGGTGCTGCTGGTGCCAGGACAGCGGCAGCTCCAGATAACGCCGGGTGACCCGGCGCCGGTAGGTCGCCTGCAGCCGGTACTGCATGACCCCGGCTCCGAGCCGTCGGCCGAGGATGCCGATCACCTTGAAGGTCGCCACAGCGATCACCAGCAGGGCGGCGCCCACCAGGGTCCCGGTGGCTGCGTGCCCATGCGCGATGCTGGGCTTGATCACCGAGCTGGTCAGATAGCCGAACACGTACGCCTGCCCGATCGTCGCCACCCCGAAGATCGCGCTGCCCCCGGCGGCGAGCGCGAAGATCCAGGGCTCCTCTCGCACCGCTACGCCCAGCACGCCGAGGCCGCGTCGGATCACGCCGGCTGGTACGGCCGGGGCGGGGCTGGTCACCTGGCTCCTCAGTAGCAGGGGTGGGTCAGGGCACGACGCCGGGACCTGTTCTCGATGACACCACCCGCGCAGCTGTTGTTCCCCTCGGCGGTCCAGCGGCTACTTGGGCTGCAGCCGGGCGGCACCGTCCACGCGCACGACCTCGCCGTTGACATAGGAGTTCGTGAGCAGCTCCACGATCATCGTCGCAAGCTCGTCTGGGTACCCGAGGCGCTTGGGGAACACCACATCCCGCTTGAGTCCGTCCTTGAACGCCTCCGAGGCGGGTCCCTCGCCGTAGATCGGCGTGTCGAACAGCCCCGGCGCGACGCAGTTGAGCCGTACGCCGACCGCCGCCAGGTCACGAGCCACCGGCAGTGTCATGCCCACGATCCCGCCCTTGCTGGCCGAGTACGCCGCCTGTCCGATCTGGCCGTCGAACGCCGCGACCGAGGACAACGTCACGATCGCGCCTTTGGCGCCGTCGGCGTCCACCGGATCCGTGCGACCCATCGCCGTCGCCGCCAGGCGGATGCAGTTGAAGGTGCCGACGAGGTTGACCGACAGCACCTTGGTGAAAGCCGCCAGGTCGTGTGCGGAGTCGAAGGTGCCGTGCCGGCCGACCGTACGACTGGCCCACCCGATGCCGGCCGCCGTGACCAGCGTGCGCAGCGGGGCGAGCTCCTCCGCTGCCGTCACCGCCGTGATCACGGCGTCGGTGTCGGTGACGTCCGCCCGCACGTACACGCCGTCGATCTCGTTCGCGACGGCGCCGCCCTTGTCGTCATTGAGGTCGACGACGACCACCCGGGCGCCACGGGCCGACAGGCGACGGGCTGCGGCCTCCCCGAGCCCGGAGGCGCCACCAGTGACGACGGACGAGGTACCGGACAGCTCGAGCACGAAGACTCCTTCGACGGGGTGGGGAAACCGGTCAGCAGCATGCCCTACCGAGGCGTGACTGCCCCTGCCCTTCGGCGGCGGCCGCTGTCTCAGGCGTCCACGGCGTGGGTGTTGTAGCCCGCGGCGCGCTGCTGCCCGCTCAGGACGGCGATGGCGTCCATGACGTCGTCGGTCAGCTGACGGCGGGCCTGCGCCGGCCCGCAGCCGGCGTAGGTCTCGGGACGGATCGGCTCGCCGAACCGCACGTGCACCCGGTGGATCCGCGGGACGCGCGCGCCCACGGGCTGGACCCGGTCGGTCCCGGTGAGCCCGACCGGCACCACCGGCACGCCGGCCTCCAGCGCCAGCCAGCCGATGCCCGTACGTCCCCGGTAGAGCCGCCCGTCCCGCGAACGGGTGCCCTCCGGGTAGATGCCGAACGCCCAGCCGCGACTGAGGACCTGCAGCGCGGTGTCGAGCGCGGCGCGGGCGTCCCTGGCCGCCGAGCGGTCGATCGGCACGGCCCCCATCCCGCGAAACAACGTCCGGCGGGGAAGGCCGAGCAGTCCGCCGGTGGTGAAGTACTCGCTCTTGGCCAGGAACGTCACCCGCCGGCGCGGCGCGGCCAGTGGGATCACGATGCTGTCGATGAAGGACAGGTGGTTGCTGGCCACGATGACGGCGCCCTCGCGCGGGATGTACTCGACGCCCTCGACCACCGGCCGCCACAGCATCCGGAACAACGCCCCGAGCACGGTGCGGATGACCACGTACACCACTGGCTGCTCCTGCCGGCAGGCTAGCGGACGGGATGACCGGCCGCGTGCAGCGCCGCCTTCACGTCGGTGATCGCCAGGTCGCCGAAGTGGAAGACGCTGGCGGCGAGCACGGCGTCGGCTCCCGCGGCCGCCGCGGGGGCGAAGTGCTCAACCGCTCCAGCTCCCCCGCTGGCGATCACCGGCACGGACACGGCGGCGCGGACCACGCGCAGCAGTTCCAGGTCGTAGCCCTGCCGGGTGCCGTCGGCGTCCATCGAGTTGAGCAGGACCTCCCCGACCCCTAGCTGCTCGCCACGGACCGCCCAGTCCACCGCGTCGATCCCGGTGCCCCGGCGGCCGCCGTGCGTCGTGACCTCGAAGCCGCTCCGAGTACCCGGCGCCCGACGCGCGTCGACGGACAGCACCAGTACCTGACTGCCGAACCGGTGGGCGATCTCGCTGAGCAGCTCCGGCCTGGCGACACCGGCGGTGTTCACCCCGACCTTGTCCGCGCCGGCCCGGAGCAGCCGGTCGACGTCGTCGGGGTGGCGCACCCCCCCGCCGACGGTCAGCGGGATGAACACCTGCTCGGCCGTGCGCCGCACCACGTCGTACGTCGTCTCGCGCGACCCGCTGCTGGCGGTGATGTCGAGGAAGACGAGCTCATCGGCGCCCTCGGCGCCGTAGACCCGCGCCATCTCCACCGGGTCGCCGGCATCCACCAGGCCGGTGAAGTTCACCCCCTTGACCACGCGCCCTGCGTCCACGTCGAGGCAGGGGATCACCCGTACGGCAACGGTCACGGCCCGCGACGCTACCTGCGCCCTGTCCCTTCCGTAGCCGCTGAGCCCCCTCCCGTACGCGCCGATCCCCCTCCCTCCCCGCTGATCCCCCTCCCTCCCCGCTGATCAAGGCAAAAGGCCCATGATCACCTCGCAGATAGTGGGCCTTTCGCCTTGATCAGCCGGGGAGAGGGGCTGGCGGGCGAGCGCTGACGAGCTCCGGCGCAGCAGACTCAGCGCATGCCGCCTGCCCCGGACGACCGCGTGCGGCTGCGCGACCTCGGCCCGTACCTGCGTGAGCACCGCAAGGCGCTGCTTGCGGTGGCGGCTCTGGCAGCGGTCGGGTCCGCGCTGGCCCTGGCCCAACCCCTGCTGGTACGCCACGCACTCGATGCAGTCACGCACCGGCGCCGCCTGGTCACACCGGTCAGCAGCCTGCTCGCCGTCGTCGTCCTCGCCGCACTGCTGGGCGGGGTCGAGCGCTACCTGCTGCAGCGCACCGCAGAGGGCGTCGTCCTCTCGGCCCGCAGCGGGCTGGCCGGTCACCTACTGCGCCTGCCCGTTGCCGAGCACGACCGCCGGCGTACAGGCGATCTGCTATCCCGGGTCGGCGCAGACACGACGCTGCTGCGCGCCGTCGTGACCTCCGGGCTACTCGAGGTCGCCAGCGGCGCGGTGGTCGTGGTCGGCGCCGCCGTCGCCATGGTGCTGCTCGACCCGCTGCTGTTCGCGGTCACCCTCGCCGCCGTCGCCGCGGGGCTCGGCCTGGTACTCGCAGTGTCGGGCCGGGTGCGCGAGCTCAGCGCCCAGGCGCAGGCCCGGGTCGGTGACATGACCGCTGCCGTCGAACGCGCGCTGTCGGCCGTACGCACCATCCGGGCCAGCAGCGCCGAGGGCCGGGAGACCGTCGCTGTGGTGGCCAGCGCCAGCGCGGCGTACGACGCCGGCGTGCGAACGGCCCGCCTGCAGGCCCTTCTGGCGCCTGCCGGCACCCTGGCGGTGCAGGGCTCGTTCCTGCTGGTACTGGGCCTCGGGGGCGCCCGGGTGGCGCGCGGCACCATTACGGTCGCCGACCTCGTGGCCTTCGTGCTCTACCTGTTCCTGCTCGTCGTCCCGCTGTCGCAGGCGCTGCAGGCGTGGACCACGCTGCAGACCGGGTTGGGCGCCCTGCAGCGCATCGAGCAGGTGCGCCGGCTGCCCGTCGAGGACCCGGGCCCGCTCACCGCCGTACCGCTGGATCCCACGGTCCCCCTGCTAGAGCTGCGGGACGTTGAGTTCTCCTACGCCGACGGGCCACCGGTACTGCGCGGCGTCAGCCTGCGAGTGGTCCGCGGAACCCGCACCGCCATCGTCGGGCCCTCGGGCGCCGGCAAGTCCACGATCCTGGCGCTGGTCGAGCGCTTCTACGACGCCACCGGCGGCTCGGTGCTGCTGGGCGGCGTGGACGTGCGCGAGCTCCCCCGAACCCAGCTGCGGGGCATCCTGGGCTATGTCGAGCAGGAGGCTCCGGTGCTCGCCGGCTCGCTGCGCGACAACCTGCTCCTCGCCGCGCCGGGCGCAGCCGTGCAGGAGCTGGAGCAGGTCGTGGATGCGGTCAACCTGCGCGAGCTCGTGGACCGCGCACCGGCCGGGCTGGACAGCGAGGTCGGCGACGGTGGCGTGCTGTTGTCCGGCGGTGAGCGCCAACGCCTGGCCATCGCCCGCTCCCTGCTGGCCGCACCTGACTTGCTGCTGCTCGACGAGCCGACCAGCAACCTCGACGCGCGCAACGAGGCCGCGCTGCGGGGCGCGGTGGATGCGGTCGCGACCGGCCGCACCCTGGTGGTCGTCGCGCACCGGCTGTCGACCGTCGTGGACGCCGACCAGATCGTTGTGCTCGAGCGGGGTGAGGTCGTCGCCGTGGGCCGGCACGACCAGCTCGTGGAGAGCTCGCCGCTCTACCGGGAGCTGGCCAGCACGCAGCTCCTGGTCTGAGCCGGCGGCTGGTCAGGTGTGAGCCACGCCCCGCCGTTGTCAGCCGCACGTCGCCCCCTCCCGCAGCCGCTGACCCCCCTCCGTAGCCGTCGATCAAGGCAGCAAGCCCATGATCACCTTGGTGATGATGGGCCTTTTGCCTTGATCGACGAAAGCGGGGTGGGGGGGCGGGGGCGGGCGGGGGGCGGGCGGCCGGCGGGGCTACCGGCCCCACGCCTCGCCCCCGTCTGCCGCCCGTCGCCCGCTTGCTGCGCCCGGACTGCAACCATGGCGCGATGAGACTCGCGGTCTGCTCCTCCAAGGGCGGCGTCGGCAAGACCTCGACCGCTGCCAACCTGGCCGTCGTGCTCGCGCAGCGGGGCCGGGTGCTCGCTGTGGACGCGGACCCGCAGGACAGCCTCGGGCGAGCCTTCGGCGTGATCGCCAAGGGCCGCGAGGACTCCCTGTCAGGCCTGCTGGAGTCGCCGGAGGCCGACCCGCAGGCTGTCGTACGACGCGACGTGGCGCCCGGCCTGGACCTGCTGCCTGCCCACCCCTCGTTGGAAGCGGTCGGCGCAATGCTCGCGCTGCAGGGCGGGATCGTGACCGGCATCCGGCGGGTGCTTCGGCCGCTGCTCGCCGACTACGACCACGTGGTGATCGACACCCACGGCGATCTCGGCAACTTGACGCTGTCCGCGATCTGCGCGGCCGACGCCCTCCTGACGGTCTTCACCAGCGACCCGGGCTCGGCCCTGGGCGCCGCCCGGGTGACGGCCTTCCTGGAGCAGCACCGGCAGTTCGAGAACACCTCGGCCCGGCTGCTCGGACTGGCCTGCTCGCTGTGGGACCGCGAAGGCAAGGCTGCCCGCGAGGTCGTCGGGGCGCTCGAGGGCACCGACCTGCCGCTGCTCCCGACCCGCATCCCGCTGTCCCGCAGGGTGCCGAGCTCGACCCTGGCCAAGCGGCCGGTGGTCCTGTCCGCGCCGGCCTCGCCGGTTGCTGCCGCCTATACCGCCCTCACCGACGACGTCCTCACCGCCTACCGGGAGCTGCCGTGAACGACCTGACCAACGACCTGCTCGCCGACCTCGCCGGCGGCGCGACCGCTGCGCCGAGGCCGATCGTGCCTGCCGCCGAGCCTGAGCGGTCCGAGGCGACCCCGGTCCTGTCGGCCTCCGTCACGCCGCTTCGCTGGTCGCGCCCCCGCCTCGTACGCGCTCAGCACGGCGCGGGACGCGGGCTCCGGATCGGTCCACTGCTGCTCGAGGTCGCCGTCCGACCCTGACCGGTGGCCTGGTGGGGGGGCCAGTCGAATCGTCCATGATCGGCGTGCCGGAATGGGACCAGCCGCACGCTCAGCCGCCACACCCCAACCACAGCGCGCAGGGCCGGGTCGAACCCGATCGGGCGTGCGGTGTCAGGGCAGCAGCGGCGCCGGGCGACCGGCCCGGACCGGCGCCTCCCACTCCTCGATCCGCCGGATCCGACCCGGAGAGCGCTCGACCTTGACCCACGTGCCGGTGGCGTACCGAACCAGCTCCAGGGCTGCCCGGTCGCCGGCACTGACGTCCAGGATGGTCAACGAGCCGTTCGGCTCCTCGCGGTAGTCGTAGCGGACCGGCGCTGCCGCCGAGTTGGACTGCGCACGGTCCTGGTACACGTCCCGCCTGCTGTCGAAGTGCACGGTGATGGTCGCCATGCCGAGGAGCCTAGAGGTGTCCCCCACACGTCGGTAGGACGGCCGCGTACCCGCCGCGCGTCGAGGGCCGCACCCGGGCCGGTCGTCGTACCGTGCGGGCATGAGCCTTGTCTGGGAGGAACCGCCCGCTCGACCGCGGGCCAAGCTCACGCTCCAGGACCAGCTACGAGCGCGCCCGGCCGTCTGGCGAAGGTCATGACCGGCAGCAAGGTGCAGGTCAGCCGCCTCGGGGGCGAGCTGCACCGGCAGGGTTTCGAGATCAACATGGCGGACAAGCCCGACGGCAACGGCACCTACTCGCTGTTCGCCCAGTGGAACCCGGGCGAGCGGACCACCACCGTCCTTCGTCCCGGCAGCGAGGACGCGGTGTCCACCGAGACGCTCTTGGACGCGGCGCTCACGCACCTGTTGGAGGACATCGTCGTTGCCGTGCAGCAGCGCCAGGACGGGCGCGGCCGGGACCTGGAGGAGCTGTGCGGCGACGCCCGGCGGGACATCAAGACCCTGTTCACCGGTCCCGATGCCGTACGCCGCTACCTGCGGGGGGCGCAGACGCCGGCCCGGTGAGCGCTGATGTGCCGACGGGGACGAGCCGTTGGGATGTCGGATCCCGCGGGTCGCTCGGACCGGGTGACCTACGTCACCACTGCCGGTCCGGCTGCTTAGCACGTAAGTCTTATTCCCAGCGCGTTGCTCCCCGCAAGGCAGGCCCTACCAGCGTTATGTCAGCGACAGGGTGCCACCGCATCCTCGTCGGTGGTACGCCCCATATGGAGCCGGCAGTTCGCGAGATGGGTAGAGGACCGATGTGTTGAGGAGGAGACAGATGCTGGTTGCTTCCCCCCCGTCAGGTCCAGCGCAGCGGGCAGAGGTATGACCACACCTGGGCAACAATCACCGCCGCCGACCCGCCGGGGGCGGCTGAGTCGAACCCTGGTGGTGTCCGCCGCGCTGGAGCTGATCGACACCGAGGGTCTGGGCGGCTTGAGCATGCGCCGGGTGGGCCAGCGTCTGCGGGTCGAGGCCATGTCGTTGTACGGCTACGTCGCCAACCGCGAGGCGTTGCTCGACGCTGTCGTCGACAGCATCATCGATGAGTTGTGGGCCGACCCGCAGGTGCAGTTCCAGCCCGAGGACGGCTGGCAGGACTACCTGAGCCGGCTCGCCTGGGGAGTACGCCGATTCGCCGTCGCCCATCCGCGGGCGTTCCCGCTGGTCGCGACCAGGCCCCCCGAGGCCCCGTTCGTCCGGCCGCCACTGCGTTCGCTGCGCTGGCTGGAAGCCTTCTTGAACGCCCTGCGCAACCAGGGCTTCACCGACGAGGCCGTGCTCTACGCCTATCGGGCGTTCACCAGCTTCCTGCTCGGGCACCTGCTGCTCGAAGCCGGCGCCCGCTCCGCCGAAGATCCCGCGGTCGACGCCCTGCCGTCTGAACCCTTGCCGCCGGATGCCCCGAATGCCGACACCGCAGACCCCACCAATCGCGGTCAGGACATCCACGAGCCCGACGTGGCAACCGCCGCGATCGCAGGAGCGCCGCTGCACGACGCCGCCAGCGACAAGTCTCCGGTCCCGCCGGTTGCGTCCGCCGTCACCATTGACGAGCAGCAGTACCCGGTGGTCGCGGAGTTCGCCCTCCGGCTCGCCGAGGACCACGCGGAGCAGGAGTTCGTTGATGGGCTGCATGACCTGCTCGACCGGCTCGCGGCCCACCCGGGCGTGCCCGTAGCGAGCTAGCGGCGAGGGATGACCGGGCGGGTCCAGGCCGCTGCTCTGCGTAGGGATGGGACCGCACAGAGTAAGACTTACAGCTGCAGGTTGCCTTTCAGTCCACCGCGGTCGATGCTCTCGGCGGCGAGCCGGCACGGTCCGCCGGGCGGTCGGGTCGGCTACGCCGGCCAGGCGACGAGCAGAACGGGGGGCACAGGATGGGGCCCGTCGGGTGGACCCCCCGGACGTCCGTCGAGCTGATCATCGAACAGCTCCAGTCGATCGACGCGTGGGTGCACGACCAGGGCAGGCTTTCACCTGGTGGCGAGCCGACACCGGGTGGGGCGCGCCCGGAGCTGCGCCGAGATGCCACCCGGCACGGGAACACGCGGCGCGTGACGCATGAGCGCATGCTGGATCGAGCCCAGATGCAGCTTGGCCTGAGCGGGGGCCCGCTCTGGGCCGACAGCACCTGCCGGGCGTTGCTGATGCACCGGGACGCGTTGTGGCGCACACAACTCGCCGATTGCCTCGCCGGCCGGGGGGTGGACGTCGTCGCCGGCGTCGCGGACGGTACGGCGGCAGTCGGCACCCTGGTCGTGGAACAGCCAGACCTGCTCGTGGTCCAAGATCTGCCAGCGTCGGGCCTGCAGGTCGTCGGTCAAGCCCGCCGGTACGCCCCGAACACCTTGATCGCCGTACACCTGCTGGACCCCGGGCAGGCTCCGGCTTTCCTGGCTGCCGGCGCGACCGTGACGTTCACCCACCACGCCCGGCCGGCTGACGTCGCCCAACAACTCGTGGCCTCGCTCGGCAACCACTCGCGGAAGACGAGTCGAGCCTGAACAGGACACGGTACGGGCGACCGAACTCTCGCTGAAGACTGGTTCCCAAATGGGTAGGCGTCAGGTAATGATCTCGGCCTGTTCGCGCGCGACTGTCTCCGTCAGCCGCTGCTCCCCCTGGACCGTGGTGATTGCCACGGTTACCCGTTCATAGGGTTGGGGTCGCAGGTGCACCACGGGCACCTCCTCCGACAAAACGATGATGAGCGGTTCCCCGGAACCGCCTTCGCCCGCTCCTCCATCCCGCCCGGCCGGCAGGGCAGTGCGCTCGATCTCCAGCACCTCGCGGCGGATCGTGACCTCGATCTGGCGGACCTCGGAGACGAGACGCCGACGCAGTACGACAGTCTCGACCGGAACGCGGCTGGTGGACACCTCCAGACGCTGAGCGCGCAGCTCCACCTCCGCGGCCTGGGTGACGATCGGGTCGGTGCTCACGGGTACTCCTGGGGGCCGGGATGTAGGTGGGGTGTAGGCACCTGGCGATAGGGGGCAACGACGTTGTGCCCGTGCAGCCAAGTCGTAGTCGGCTGGCACGGACGCAACGTCGTTCGCTGCCCGAGCTGGGGCTGCGGCCTACTTCGGGCGGGAACCCTGGTCGCCGTCGGTCTCGATCTGCTCCTTGCGGACCGTCTCGTTCACCTGCTGCTGTTCGGTGACGGTCTGCGTCCCGAGCCGCACCCGCTCGACCGGCACGGTCTGCTTGCTGACGACGGCCTCCTCCCCCTGCAGGACGACCTCGTGCTCCTCCTCCGACAGATCCGGTCCGTCCATGGCGTTGTTGCGGTTCGCCTCAGTGATCGGCTCGCGCTCCACGACGGCGCGATCGTGGCGGACCGGGACGGTCTGGCTGACCTGCTCGGTGACGACGCGCTTGCGCAGCCTGGCCCGGCCGGACTCGACCTGTTCGGTGCCGACCTGCAGGCGCTCCTCCGAACGGGTCATCGCGTCATCGGTGGTCAGCCCGGAGGTGTCCCGGCCGACCGCGGTGTCCTTCACGTCGTCAAACACGCCGTCGCCATCGACATCCTTTCCAGCCGTCCCACGCGGTACGGCGCTCTCCTGCTCATGCCGTCCCCCGGTTGCGGTCTCCGTCGCGCCGCCGGCCAGTTGGTAGTGCTGGAAGAGTCGCTGTTCCTCTTGCGAAGTGAGCTCCTCGTCGTTGGCGACGCGGGGGGCGTCCTTAACCAGGTCCTTGTCGTAGGGCACCACGACCCCGTCACCCTTGCGCTCGGCCTGGGCGAGGGGCACGAAGCTGTCGTGGCCGCCGAACAGGCCGGTGTGCACCGTGACGAACGTGCCCTCGGGGCTGTCGGTCGACTCATATACGTCTACGATTTTACCGATCTTGGAGCCGTCCGAACCGTGCATGATGGTTCCGGCGAGCGAGCCGAGCTGGTCGGTGCTGATCATCGTTTGCCTTCCCGGTTGTGGTGGTGGGCCGTGCTCGTTCGAGCGCCGCTGACGTCTCTGCCGCGGGCGGGATGAATGAATCTGACCCGTCGGGTACCCGGGTTCCTTCGCTCGTAAGCCAGGCAGGCCGCTGCTTCCCGCGGGCTAGGACTGCGGGCCGACGGCCTCTAACGCCTCGGGCAGGGTGAAGGCGCGGGAGTACAGCGCCTTACCGACGACGGCGCCCTCCACGCCGTTGATCCCGGCGAGCAGGCGCAGGTCCGCCAAGGTGCTGACACCGCCGCTGGCGATGACGGGCTTCGTTGTCGCCGCGCAGACCTGCCGGAGCAGCTCGACGTTCGGACCGGTCAGAGTCCCGTCCCGCCGTACGTCGGTGACCACGTAGCGCGCGCACCCGTCGCGGTCCAGCCGCCCGAGCACGTCGAACAGCTCCCCACCGTCCTGCGTCCAGCCACGGGCCGACAAGGTCCTACCCCGCACATCGAGGCCGACCGCGATCCGGTCGCCGTAGGTCGCGATCACCCGGCGCACCCAGTCCGGCGACTCGAGGGCCGCGGTACCCAGGTTGATCCGCCGGCAGCCGGTGTCCAGCGCGGCGACCAGCGAGGCGTCGTCGCGGATGCCGCCGCTGAGCTCCACGTCGACATCGAGCTCCCCGACGACGCGGGCCAGCAGCGCCCGGTTGCTGCCGCGGCCGAACGCGGCGTCCAGGTCGACCAGGTGCACCCACCGTGCGCCGTCGCGCTGCCACTGCAGGGCCGCCTCGAGCGGGTCCCCGTAGGAGGTCTCGGACCCGGCCTCGCCCTGCACGAGCCGCACCGCCCGGCCGTCGGCGACGTCGACCGCCGGCAGCAGGTGCAGGCCGGTCACAGGCCGCGTACCCAGTTCTCCAGCAGGGTGGCCCCGGCGTCGCCGCTCTTCTCCGGGTGGAACTGGGTTGCGGACAACACCCCCCGCTCCACGGCCGCGGCAAAGACCTCGCCGTGCTCGGCCGTCGTGACGAGCGCCTCGGGCACCGCACGCGCCGCGTAGGAGTGCACGAAGTAGAAACGCTCGTCCTCGACGCCGCTGAACAGCGTTGACCCCGGCGGCACCTGCACGGTGTTCCATCCCATGTGCGGTACGACGGGCGCGGCGAGCCTGGTCACGTCGCCGGCCAGGATCCCCAGCCCGGTGCTCTGCTCACCGTGCTCCACGCCCCGCTCGAACAGCACCTGCATGCCGACGCAGATGCCGAGCACCGGACGACGCTTGCGCAGCCGGTCCCAGATGACGGTGCCGCCGCGGACGGCGTTGAGCTGGCGCAGGCAGGCGGCGAACGCACCGACCCCAGGGACGACCAGGCCGTCCGCGTCGGCCGCGGCCCTCAGGTCGGGGGTGACGGTCACCTCGGCCCCGGCACGGGCCAGCGCCCGCTCGGCCGACCGCAGGTTTCCCGAGCCGTAGTCGAGCACGACGACCGAGGTCACGGCTGCTCGTCCTCGTGGTGCCGCAGGTAGGCGGCCCGCATCACCCCGACACCGCCGGAGAACGCACCGGCCAGGAACAGCACGTAGAAAACCCAAATCACGGTGCTGGCCGGCTCACGTGGGTCAGGGTCACAGGGTCCCTTTCGTGCTCGGGATGCCGGCCACGCGGGGGTCGAGCGCCACAGCATCCCGCAGCGCCCTGGCCACGGCCTTGAACTGGGCTTCGACGACGTGGTGGGCGTTGCGTCCGGACAGCACCCGCACGTGCAGGGCGATGCCGGACGTGGCGACCAGTGACTCCCAGATGTGGCGGGTCAGCGTCGTGTCGTAGGACCCGATCAGCTCGACCAGCGGCGGTTCCTCGTGCACGACGTAGGGCCGGCCCGACAGATCGACCGCCGCCTGCACCAGGCACTCGTCCAGGGGTACGAGCGCGTCACCGAACCGGCGGATACCTTCCTTGTCGCCGAGCGCGTCACGCAGCGCCTGGCCGAGCGCGAGCGCTGTGTCCTCGACGGTGTGGTGCGCGTCGACCTCGAGGTCACCGCGGCTGCGCACCCTCAGGTCGAAGCCGCCGTGCCGGCCGAGTTGGGCGATCATGTGGTCGAAGAACGGGACGCCGGTGTCGCAGGCCGCCTGCCCCGTGCCGTCCAGGTCGAGCTCGACCCGTACCGCGGACTCCTTCGTACGGCGTTCCACGAGCGCGGTGCGAGCCATGAGGCCAGGCTATCCGGGCCGCGATTGAGCGGCCCGCACAATGGGGACCCCCTCTCGCATGCGACTCGGACGAGCAGGGATGATCGGTGCAGCAGTGAGCTTCGCGCGCAGCGAGCGGGGGCAGCGGATGATCCGTGACGCCCGGCAGAAGTACGACACCCCGGAGAACCGGGCCAAGGCCAAGGATGCTGTCTCCAACCTCCGCGGCCGACCCAGGCGCTGACCGAGCAGCAAACCTCAGGCGCTTGCGACCGCTTCCAGTGCGGTGAGGAAGGCCGTGGTCTCCGCCGGCGTCCCGGCGTTCACCCGCAGCCAGCCGGCCAGCCCGGGCCCGCTGGACACGTCCCGCACGAGCACCCCGTGGTCGAGCAGTTGCTGCCACACCAGTTCGGGTGAGGCGAACGGCCCGAAGAGCAGGAAGTTCGCCTCTGTCGGCAGCACCGTCAGCCCCAGCCGACGCACGCCGGCGACCATCCGGTTCCGCTGCTCCTTGACGGCCTCGACGCTGCCGAGCAGTTCGTCTTCGTACGCGAGCGCAATGCGCGCCGCTGCCTGGGTCAGCGTCGACAAGTGGTAGGGCAGCCGGACCAGGCGCAGCGCGTCGACGACCTCCGGGGAGGCCGCGAGGTAGCCCAGCCGCAGGCCCGCCCCGGCGAAGGCCTTGCTCATGGTGCGGGACACCAGCAGCATCGGGTGGCGGTCTAGCAGCGTGACGGCAGAGGGTCCCGAGCAGAACTCGGCGTACGCCTCGTCCACCACCACGACGCCCGCACTGGTCGCGCACACCGCCTCGACGACGTCCAGTTCAGTGACGGTGCCAGTGGGATTGTTGGGCGTGGTGAGGAAGGTCACGGCCGGCCGGTGCAGTTCCACGGCGGCGACGGCGGTCTCGACCGAGAGCGTGAAGTCCGATGCCCTTGGCGCGACCCGCCAGCCGGTGTTGGTGCCGGCGGCGAGCAGCGGGTGCATGGAGTACGACGGCTCGAAACCCAGCGCCACCCGGCCCGGGCCGCCGAACGCCTGGCAGACCTGCTGGAGCACCTCGTTGGACCCGTTAGCTGCCCATACCTGCTCCATGGTCAGCCGCACTCCGGTACGCCGGGACAGATAGCTTGCCAGGTCGGCCCGCAATGCGGCGGCCTCCCGGTCGGGATAGCGGTGCAGAGTGCCGGCGATCTCGCCGACGGCACGCTGCAGGTCGGCGACCAGCGCCGCCGAGGGTGGGAACGGGTTCTCGTTGACATTGAGCTGGATGGCGTCGGGCAGCTGCGGCGCGCCGTACGGCGTCCTGCCGACCAGGTCGTCCCGGACCGGCAGACCGGTCCGGACCGGCTGCTCGCTCACGAGCGGGTACGGATGGCCACGGCTTCGACGTGTGCCAGGAGGTCCTCGGCCCTGCCCAGGGCTGCGACGTGTCCCGCGACGCTGGTTAGCGCCTCGGCGCTGTAGCTCACCAGCGACATCCGCTTGAGGAAGCTCTGTACGGACAGCCCGGCCGAGAACCGCGCGGTGCCGCCGGTGGGCAGCACGTGGTTGGACCCGGCGAGGTAGTCGCCGAGGCTGACCGGGGTGTGGTTGCCGATGAACACAGCGCCGGCGTTGCGGACACGGAGGGCGCGCTCGGCGGCATCGACGGTCACGACCTCCAGGTGCTCGGCCGCCCAGGCGTCCACGACCTCCAGGCCGTGATCGAGATCCTCCACGAGGACGAAGGCACTCTGGCCGGAGAAGGCCGCCTCGACCCGCTCGCGATGCCGAGTGGCCGGCACCTGCTTGGCGAGCTCCTCGTCGACAGCATCGAGCAGCCCGGCCGAGGGCGTCACCAGCAGACACGCGGCCAGCGGGTCGTGCTCGGCCTGCGCGATGAGATCCGCGGCGACGTACGCCGGGATGGCGCTGTCATCGGCGAGGACGGCGACCTCGGTGGGGCCGGCCTCGGAGTCGATCCCGCAGCGGCCCTGCACGAGGCGCTTCGCGGCCGCGACATAGATGTTGCCCGGGCCGGTGATGACATCGACCGGGCGGCAGCCCTCGACGCCGAAGGCGAACATCGCGACGGCCTGCGCGCCACCGACGGCGTAGACCTCCTCGACCCCCACTAGGGCGCAGGCCCCGAGGATCGCGGGGTTGGGCAGGCCACCGAACTCGGCCTTGGGCGGACTGGCTACCGCCATCGAGTCGACCCCTGCGACCAGGGCCGGCACAGCGCTCATCACCACCGAGCTCGGGTAGGCGATGCGACCCCCTGGAACGTACAGCCCGACCCGGCCCACGGGCACCCACCGCTCGATAACGGTGGCGCCCTCCACGACCTGCACGGTCTGGTCCTCGCGCAGCTGCGCCCGGCTGACGGTCTGCGCCCGGCTGATGCTCTCCTCGAGCGCGGCGCGGACGGCCGGGTTCAGGGCGCCGAGCGCCTCCTGCAACGCCCGGGCGGGGACGCGGAGCCCGGTCAGGGCAACGCCGTCGAAGCGCTGCGTGGCGGCGCGCACGGCCTCGGCGCCGCGCAGCCGGACATCCTCGACGACCGGTCGGATCTGCTCCACGGCAGCCGCCACGTCGAGCGCGGCGCGGGGCAGCAGAGGCAGCGGGTCGGCGTCACGGCGACCCCGCAGGTCCATGCGGGTCAGCACGGCGGGCTCCTCGATCAGGCCCGGGCGGCTTAGCCTCGGGCGGCTCCGGCAACGGCTCGGGCGGGACCGCCGAGGATACCGGGCGAGCGTGCGGTCAGCCCGCTCGGCGACGACGGCTACGCGGCCGTACAGTCCGTTGGGTGCCCGGGCCGTTGCCGCTGTTCCCCCTCGGGATGGTGCTGTTTCCCGGGCTAGTGCTGCCGCTGCACGTGTTCGAGCAGCGCTACCAGGCCCTCGTGCGTGACCTGCTCGCGCTGCCCGAGCACGAGCAGCAGTTCGGGGTGGTGGCCATCCGGCAGGGCCGGGAGGTCGGCAGCGACGGGATCACCGCCCTCCACGAGATCGGTTGCACTGCTCGCCTGCGCCAGGTGGAGAGCCAGGACGACGGCGGGTACGACCTGGTCACCGTCGGCGCGGAGCGGTTCCGGTTGACGGCCCTGCTCGATGACCGCCCGTACTTCACCGGCGAGGTCGAGTGGCTCGAGGACACCGACGGGAACGCCGCCGAGGCCGGGCTGCTGGACCGGGTCGTACGGGTCGCGTTCAGCGCCTACCTGCAGGCCCTGGGCGCGGCCAGCGGGCAGGAGGTCCAGGTGCCTGAGCTGCCGGTCGAGCCGCTGGTGCTCAGCCACCTGGTGGCCGCCACGATGCTGCTCGACCTGGAGGACCGGCAGGACCTGCTTGCGCAACCCGACGGCCGGGCCCGGCTGCGGCGCGAGCTGACGCTCCTGCGGCGCGAGGGCGCGTTCCTGCAGGTCCTGACCGCCGCGCCGGCTCCTGAGCTGAGCCGGGTGTCGTACAGCCCGAACTGACCGATCAGTCAGCGGCCTTGGCAAGCTCAGCCACAGCGCTCATCAGGTCGTGGGGCAGGTGGTCGAACCAGTCGAGGACGGCGATTTCGTAGCGCAGGCCGAAGTCGAGGGTGACCAGGTCGCGTGGGCTGGCCCCACTGGCTTCGGCGGCCGCCTGTTCGTCGCGGTAGGTCTGCAGTCGGGTGACGTGGACGGCGCGGTGGTGGCGAAGGAAGCTTGCAAGCTGCCCGGGGTCGAGGTGGCCGGCGAAGGCCAGGGTGAGCAGCAGCGGGTACCGGATCTGTTCTTCTCCGGGTTCCTGCTCGAGCCAGTTCTTGAACGCCTGCCGGCCGCGGTCGGTGAGCCGGTAGGGGCGCCGGTCGCGGGGGCCGACCTCCTCGGCCTTGATGAGCCCTTGCTCGGCCATGGTGGCGAGCTCCCGGTAGACCTGGCTGCGGGTCAGGCTCCAGAAATTGCCGATGGCCTGCTGGGCAGTGTTGACGAGGTCCCACCCGGACTGTGGCCCTGCGTGCAGGAACCCCAGCAGCGACCCGACGGTGGCGTTGATCCCTCGCGAACCCATCAGCGCCTCCTACCCCCGGGCTTGACATTCCACTATGGACGCTACAGCCTGGCGCCATGCTTTGGTCCACTGTGGAAGGTGCCTGATGCTTCATGCCGTCTTGCTCAGCGTCCATGTGACCGCCGGCACCATCGGGCTGCTGATCGGCCCGCTGGCGCTGGCGGTGCCCAAGCGACCGGGCTGGCACGCCCGGCTGGGCGTGGCCTATCAGGTAGCTACCGCAATGATGACCTCAACCGCGCTGGGGCTGGTGGCGCTGGCCCCGGACCGGCTGTGGTGGCTCGGCCTGATCGCCGCAGCGACCGAGGCGGCCGCGCTGGCCGGCTGGCGGGTCCGGCGCCGGCACGCCACCGGCTGGCTGCCCAAGCACGTCCGCCTGATGTGCGCGTCTTATCTGTCCTTCGTCACCGCCGCCCTGGTCGTCAACTGGTCCAGCCCGCTGGCCTGGGCGCTACCCACCCTCATCGGCACTGCGCTCATCAACCTCGCGGTCCGGCGGGCCACCCACTCAAGCACTCCGACGGCCCGGCCCGTCGGCACCCGCCTCGCAGCGTGACCGCCGCGATGGAGGGGCTGGCGCGACTGGTCACCGGCCGGCGCTCGGCGTGGGCGGTGATCGCCGGCTGGGTCGTGGTGCTCGCGGTCGCGGTGCCGCTAGCCGCCGGGCTGGGCGCGGAGCAGCGCAACAATCCCGTCAGCTACCTACCGGCCGGGGCGCAGTCCACCGCGCTGCTGAACGAACTAGCCGGCTTCCCCGGTGGGGACACCGCCGCCGCGGTCGTCGGCTACATCCGTTCCGGCGGCCTGACCTCGGCCGACCGGGCCCGCATCAGCGCCGCCCGCAAGGCCGTGCCTGCCCAGTCAGGCACGCGGCGCGGCCCGGTGCGGTCCAGAGCTCTGCCGACGGCGCTGGGGCGCTGTTCGCCGTGGAGCTACCCAGCGACGACGCGGCCCTCAACATTGCCGTGCCGCAGCTACGCCAGCTGGTACGCAGCGGCGGGGGATCGACAACGGACAGCCTGAACGTAGCCGTCACCGGGCCCGCCGGATTCACCGCCGATGCCAACTCCGCCGCCGCCGGCATCGACGGCACCCTGCTGATCGCCGCGGCCGCGGTGGTCGTCGTCCTGCTGCTGCTGATCTACCGCAGCCCGGTGCTGTGGCTGCTGCCCATGCTGGCTGTCACCGGTGGGCTGTTCACCGCGCAGGCCGCGATCACGCTGCTCGCCCGGTCCGGCGCGCTGACGGTCACCGACCTGTCCGCCGGCATCCTCAACGTGCTGGTGTTCGGCGCCGCCACCGACTACGCCCTGCTGCTCATCGCCCGCTACCGCGAACAGCTCCGTACCGCTGCCGACCACCGCACAGCACTCGCCGCCGCGGTGCGCGCCACCACCCCGGCGATCACCGCCGCCGGTGGCACCGTCATCGCCGCGATGCTGTGCCTGCTCGCCGCGACGATCAACTCCAACCGTGGCCTGGGGCCGGTCGCCGCGCTCGGCATCGCCGGCGGGCTGATGGCCAGCCTCACCCTGCTGCCCGCCCTGCTCGCCGTCACCGGCCGGCGCGTGTTCTGGCCCCGCACCCCCCAGCTCATCCACCCGACGCCGACACCCGCAGCCGAGCGCTCGTCGGACGCACCTGGGCGACCTGCCGCAGCCCTGGCAGGCCCGAGCCGGCCATGGGAGCGGCTCGGCGGCCGGCTGGCCCACCGACCCCGGCGGGTCTGGGTGCTCACCTCCCTGGTCCTGGCCGTGGGCGCCTTCGGCCTGCTCGACACCCGCCTCGGCCTGCCACAGGCCGGCATGTTCCGCGAAACCGTCGAGGCCGTGCACGGCCAGCAGCTGCTCGACGCGCACTTCCCGGCTGGTGCCAGCGCCCCCGCTCAGATCCTGACCGACCGCGACGCGACGAGCGATGTTCAAGACAGAGCCCGGACGACCCCCGGCGTCATCGACGTCGCCCTCGCCACCAGCTCTGGCAGCAGGACACTGCTGCAGGCGACGCTGGCCGACCAGCCCGACAGCCCTGCCGCTCAGCACACCATCGCCGTGCTCCGCCAGCACCTGGCCGCGCTGCCCGACGCCCACGTTCTGGTCGGCGGAACCACCGCCGTCCAACTCGACCTCGCCCACGGCGCCGCTTACGACCGAGCCGTCGTGATGCCGCTGGTGCTGGCCGTCGTCCTGCTCGTCCTACTGCTTCTCCTGCGTGCGCTGGTCGCGCCCCTGCTGCTGCTCGCGACCGTGGTGCTGTCCTACGGCGCCGCGCTCGGCGTCAGCGTCCTGCTGTTCGACGCCCTCGGGCTGGCCGGCACCGACCCCTCCGTCCCGCTGCTGGCGTTCCTGTTCCTGGTCGCCCTCGGAGTTGACTACAACATCTTCCTCATGACCCGGGTCCGCGAACAGACCCTGCGCCACGGCACCCGGGCCGGCACCCTGCGGGGGCTGACCGCCACCGGCGGCGTCATCACCAGCGCCGGCCTCGTGCTCGCCGCTACCTTCGCCACCCTGGCTGTGCTGCCGCTGGTCGTGCTCACCGAAGTCGGCCTCACCGTCGCCCTCGGCGTCCTGCTCGACACCTTCCTTGTTCGATCCCTGCTCGTCCCAGCTCTCACCCTCGACCTGGACCGGTACATCTGGTGGCCGGGCCGGCTCGCCCGGCACCCACCCGCAATCGCGAGTCCGGATGGGAACACGCAGGATCGAACGAGGCCGAAGCAAGCGTTTCCGTCGAGCTGACCCAGAACCCTTGCGGCGGCTCTGCATGCCCAGCCGAGGCGGCTGCTGCGAAACGCCGACGTCCACCTGCGGCTGCTCGTCCGGTACCTCCCCGATCAGCTCTTCACGAGCCCACTACTCGCTCCCGACCACTGAGGGCTCGGGGTCGATCGTGTCATCGACGTCGTCGGGACGGATCAGGGTGCGGCCCAGGAAGGCGAGCATGGCGCCCACGGGCCAGCCGACAACAGCCCACCCCGACCGGATCGCGATCGAGCCGTCCTTGGCCATCTTGCCGAGGTAGAGCTGCACCGGGCCGCGGCCGGCCGGGTCGTGCAGCGCCGCCAGCGCCTCGTGCGCGCGAGGCCGCACGCCCACGACCGCGGCGAGCTTGGCGGCGAGCAGGCCGCCGACCAGCAGGCCGAGCACCGTGAACGGTCCGTTGCGCCGGAAGAACTGCCAGGCCAAGAGCCCGGTGAGCAGGCCGGTGACCAACACGATGACCAGGAAGTAGCCGTCGGCGGCGATGAAGGCCTTGCCCTCGATGCCCTGCGCCGCCGGGTCCTGGCCGGGGCGCAGGACGACGGTCAGCCGGGGGGCCACCGCCGACCAGAGCAGCCCGACGGGCGCGCCGAGCAGCACCAGGGCCACCGCGACGATGGCGAACGCCCGCAGGTCCTGCCGAGTACGCCCGGATGGCCCGGTCACCGGCGTACCGCCCGGCGGAAGGCGACCGACGCGAGCAGCAGGGACAGGACCGCGACGGCCGCGCAGACAACCAGGTCGCGGACGAGCAGACCGGCGTCCAGGTGCGGGGCGTAGGAGCTGGCCAGGGCGTCGGTGGCGTAGGTGCTGGGCACGACGGCCCGCACCAGGCGGATGACCCCGGGCAGCCGGTTGTCCGGGATGATCCCGAGAAACAGGATCGCCGACATGCCGAGCTGGCCGGCGACGGTGGCCAGCTCCGGCCGCGGCGCGAGCAGCCCGAGCAGCGCACCGAGCCCGGCGAGCGACGCGCCGGCGAGCGGCAGCACCAGCACCAGCACCCACAGGTGGGCGAGCGGCAGGCCGTACAGCAGGGAGCCGCCGATGGCCGTGACGACGGCGCCGGGGACGGTGAAGGTCGCGTACGAAGCGGCGGTGCCCAGCACGACAGCCGCACCCGGCACCGGCAGCGCGGCGTAGTGGTCGAGCGCACCGGCACCGCGCAGCAGGCCGAAGCGCTGCGCCAGCAGGTTGAGCGCGACAAAGGCGACGACGAGCACGGTGGCCCCGGCGACGACCTGCCGGCTGGTAGTGCGGTTGCCCTCGTCGACGACGCCACGCAGCAGCAGCAGGATCCCGACCGACTGCAGGGTGGCCACGAACAGCAGCGGGCCGCGGGCCGCCTTGGCGCGGCTGACCTGCCCGCGATAGACGGCGGCGAGCGCGGCGATCGGTCCCGGGGCCGGTCCCAGCGGCACGGCGGTCATGAGCGTTCCAGGTCGCTGTCGCGGCCACCCAGCGCGAGATAGACGTCCTCCAGGGTTGGCGTGGCCAGGGTGACGTCCTCGAGCGCCGCGAGCGCGGGACCGCGGGTCAGGCGCCCGAGCGCCTCCCGGGCTTCCTCAGCCGGCAGCCGCACGTGCCACTGCCGCCCGATCACCTCGGCCCTGGTTGCGAGGGCCGCGACCGCCTGATCGTCGTACGGCGGGTCGGTGCGCCACACCAGGTCCAGGCGCACCTCGTCGCAAACCAGGGCTTTCAGCCCGCGGGGGGTGTCGCAGGCGATCACCTTGCCGCGGTCCAGGACCGCGACCCGGTCCAGGACCGCCTCGGCCTCCAGCACGTTGTGGGTGACCAGGACCACGGTCGTCCCCCTAACCGCCTGCCGCCGGCGCAGGGCCGCCCAGACGGCCCGCCGCGCCGACGGGTCCAGCCCGGTCGTCGGCTCGTCGAGCACCAGCACCGGGCGGTCACCTACCAGGGCCGTGGCGAGCTGCGCGAGTCGCCGCTGACCACCCGACAACGTGGTCATCGGGCGAGCCGCGAGCTCGCCCAGATCCAACTCCTCGAGCAGGTCCGTCGCGGCGGCGCGGGCAGCCCGGCGCCCGAGCCCACGCAGGCGGCCGGTCGTCTCGACCGCGAGGCGGACCGGGAGCTCCACGAGCGCCGGCTCCTCCTGGGCGAGCCAGGCCACCAGCCGCCCGGCGTCCCGCACGTCGTGGCCGAGCAGCGTGACGCGCCCGGCGCCTGGCGTGAGCACCCCGACCAGCAGGCGGACGAGGGTCGTCTTGCCGGCACCGTTGGGGCCGAGCAGCCCGAAGACCTCGCCCTGCTCGACGACCAGCGACACATCATCGACGGCGAGTACGTCCGGGGCGCCCCGCCGGCCGCGGTGGCTGCGGGTCAGGCCGTCGAGCCGGACGGCCGCGGTCAACGCCGGTGCGGCAGCGGTCACCGTCACCGTCAGCTCCTGTGCCTCGTCGACCCCTGAGAATTGTTGCGGTCCTCGCGGGTCCTTGCTTGTCCGTGCGCTTGCACCTGACATTACGCCGCGCCGGGCGCCCCTGCCTGCCCTCACCCCCGCTTGGCCGTACCGCGACATCTGCCGCGACGGTCGGGATCCGCCCCGGCGCCCGCTGCCACGAGGGGCGCAACCCGACCGTCAACGCCCGAGGCGCTGTCGTTCAGGAGGCGCTGTCGTTCAGGAGGCGCTGTCGTTCAGGAGGCGCTGTGCATCAGGGCGCCGATCGTCTCGGACAGCCGCGCCACCAGATGCCGCTCGGCCTCGGTGTCGCTGACGTCCCAGCCCGTGCGGTAGCCGACGTCCTGGCCGTCCACGAGCAGCCGCGCCTGGTACTGCCCCTCGTTCAGGCCCTCGGTCGCCCTCAGCAACTCGATCTCCAGGCTGAGTGGACGGCGGACCGGAACGTCGACGTGCGGCGAGGTCATAGCCGCAGTCTCCCAGACGCAGCGCTACCGGTTATCGACGTCGCACGGCTGCGCTCTTGGGGTCCTGGGCGGCCAAAGCGGCGCCGGTCAGCCGGACGACGTAGAAGCCGCTGTTGCCGTCGGTGTACCAGACCTCGTGGCGCGCCGGGGCGAAGGCCGGGGCGCTCATCGCGAAGTTGCCGGCCTTGGCCGGCGTCCCCGCGCTGGTGACCGGGCCGTTGAAGTATCCGAGCTCCCGGGGGTGCACCGGGTCCTTGATGTCGAACAGCCGCAGCCCGGAAACGATGAAGCTGCAGGCGATGATCGTCGGGTCGGTCTCCTGCGGTACGGCGCAGTAGTGACCGGCGTAGCCCTGCGCGGTGTTCTGCGCGCCGGGGTCGTTCCTGCTGTCCCCGGCCCGAGCGGCCGTGTTGTTGACGGCCAACCGCATGTTGGACACCACCCGGGGAGCCTTCTCGTTGCTGATGTCGATCATACGAGCCGCGCCGACCTGGGCCTTTGGGTCATAGCCGGGGATGCCGCGCGTGGTGTTGGAGGTGTACTCGTCGACCTCGACGAGGTAGTGCTTGCCGCGAATCGTCACCGGCAGGGCGTTCTGCGGGATGCTGACCTGCGGCCAGGTGAGGTGACTGACGACGCTGACCTGCGGCACGGCGGCGCGGTGCTGAATCTGGCTGACATCGAAGATGGTCAGGCCCGGGTCGCCGATGTCGGCGGCGTAGAGACGGGTGCCGTCGTCGCTGACGCTCATCCCATGGATCTGGTGGCCGAGGATCAGCCCGACCACGCTGGGCTTGGCCGGGTCGGTCAGGTCGACCGCGGACACTGTCGGACCGCTGGCGGAGGTGACGTAGAAGGTCTTGCCGTCGCGGGAGAACGCGCTCTCGTGGCCCAGGATGCCCAGCGGCGTACTGGAGCGCAGGACCGGGTGCCGGCAGTCCGCCTTGACGTCGTAGACGTCGACGAAGCCCGGGTTCGTGCTCGGGTAGCCCATGTCGGCGACCAGCAGGCCGCGCGCGGCGCTGAGCCGCAGCGACTCGTGCGGCGAGAGCATCGCCGGCGTGCTGAGCGTCGCGGTGTGCACCGGGTGCGCCGGGTGCGACATGTCCATCGCATAGACGCCGACGCCTTCGGCCGCGTTGGTGGCCGCGTCCTTGGGGAACAGCAGCGTGCTGTCGAAGTAGGCGCACTCGTGGCCGGCGTGGTCGACGTACCGGTGGACCTGGAAGCCGCCGGTCGCCCCGAAATGCCCCACCTGCTGGGTGTTGCACCGGTAGCCCTTCGCCGCCCGCCCGCTGGTGACGTCGGCCGAGCTGACCCGTCCGGAGATGCCGGTCTCGGGCAGCGATCCAGCGTCGCAGCCGGCCTGCGGGATCGGTCCGGCGTAGAGCGCGCCGACCGAGCTCGACGCCGCCGCCGGGCTGATGACTGCGACCATTGCCGCGGCAGTGAGGCCGCGCAGGACGCGGTGGGGGGTCAGCCGGGGTGCGCGCACGCTTCCTCCAGGAGTCGGGGTTGTTGCAGATGTTCTTCGACATGGCGCGGCGATCTCCTGCCGCCTGCGAAAGTCACCGGACCTGCCAGGTGGCTCGAGTGCCGGTCTGTCGGCTACTGCCAGCTGCCAGCAGTCCGCCATACCAGGATGTCCAGGATCCGCAGCCTGGTCAGCTCGGCGCCGACGCCGGCGGCGGCCTCCTGCAGCTCTGCAAACGCCTCCGCCTCACCCCGCAGGTCCTCGCGCATCTGGCTGCACAGCAGGGCGATGAAGTCCTGCCAGGAGCGCTCGTAGCGCGAGATCACTCCTGGCGCTGTGTAGGCCTCGAAGATCCGCGAGTCGTAGATCGGCACCAGGTCGGGTCGCTTGCGGTGCAACACCTTGCTGACGATCGTGCCGCGGACACCGCGGCCCGCGTACCTCGGCTCGTCCAAGATCCCGAACAGTCCGGCGACGCACAGCACGTGGTCGTCGTCGGCGTCCTGCAGGGCCACCGCCGGGAACTCGGCCACCGCCTCCAGCCACGGCAGCATCTCCCGCAGCAGGCCGAAGCGGCCGACGTCCACGTGCACGCCCATCAACGTCGGGGCCAACAGGTCGCCGTCCACGAGGGTCGCGCTGCCGTTGGTCTCCAGCCTGTCGTACGCCGGGTAGGACCAACCGTTGCGGACGTCGACGTAGTCGAGCAGCACATCGGCCGGGTGCTCGACCAGGAGGGTGCCGGCGCAGAGCTTCAGGGCGTCCATGCCGCCAGCCTGCCAGCACCGGCCACGCGGTGTCTGCCGGTCGAGCGGGTGTCGGCCGGTCCAGCGGTCTGCCGGTCGAGCGGGTGTCAGCCGGTCATCGGGAGGCACCCCGAGCCGAGCAGCGCCTTGAGGTCGGCGAACAGCGACGGGCTGGCACTGACGCGCAACCGGTCGTCGAGGCGCACCACGGTGGTCTTGCCCCCCTGGACCAGCTGCAGGTGCACCTCCGTGGTGCCGGGGTGATTGCCCAGCACCTCCTTGAACCGCTCGACGACCGGCGGGGTGCAGCGCGTCGTCGACAGCGACACCACGACCGGCCCGCGCGGCCCGATGGACAGGTCCGGGATCATCACCTCGTTCGCGACGAGCTTGGGCACGTCCTCGCGCCGATCGATCCGGCCACGCACCAGCACCACGGCGTCCTCGACCAGGTGCACCGCAGCGGCCTGATAGCTGGCCGGGAAGAACATCACCTCGATCGCGCCCTCGAGGTCCTCGAGCATCACGACCGCCCACGCATTGCCCTGCTTGGTCACCTTTCGGGTCACGCCGGACAAGATCCCGCCGACCACGACGGTGTGGCCGTCCTCGCGCTCGGTCACCGCCGACACCGAGCAGTCCACGGCTGCGGCGAGCACGTGCTCGACCCCGAACAGCGGGTGGTCGGAGACGTAGAGCCCGAGCATCTCCCGCTCGTAGGCCAGCAGCAGCGCCTTCTCCCACTCCCCTACCGGGATCCGCAGGTCGAACACCCCGCCAGGGGGCGGGTCCGCGCCCAACCCAGCCGGACCGTCGTCGGCCGAGCTGAACAGGTCGAACTGCCCGACGGCCTCGGCCTTCTTGGTGTCCAGGCATGCGTCGATGGCCTCCGCCGCCACATGCAGCAAGCCTTTGCGAGTGTGACCGAGGGAGTCAAAGGCCCCTGCCTTGATGAGCGACTCGACGGTCTTTTTGTTGCAGGCGACCGCCTCGACCTTCTTGAGGTAGTCCGGGAAGTCGCCGAATCTGCCCAGGCCGCCGCGGGTCGCCACGATGCTGGCCACGACGTTGGTGCCGACGTTGCGGATCGCGGACAGCCCGAACCGGATGTCGGTCCCGCGCGGGGTGAAGTCGCTGTCGGAGTCGTTGACGTCCGGCGGCAGCACCTTTATCCCCATCCGCCGACACTCGGCAAGGTAGAGGGCGCTCTTGTCCTTGTCGTCCTTCACCGAGGTCAGCAGCGCCGCCATGTACTCGGCCGGGTAGTTGGCCTTGAGGTAGGCGGTCCAGAAGCTGACCAGGCCGTACCCGGCGGTGTGCGCCTTGTTGAAGGCGTAGTCCGAGAACGGGACGAGGATGTCCCACAGGGTCTGGATCGCCGCCGGGGAGTAGCCGGACGCCTTCATCCCGTCCGAGAAGGGGCCGTACTCCTTGTCCAGGATCTCCTTTTTCTTCTTGCCCATGGCGCGGCGCAGCAGGTCGGCAGCGCCCAGGGAGTAGCCGGCGAGCTGCTGGGCGATCGCCATAACCTGCTCCTGGTAGACGATCAACCCGTAGGTGTCGCCCAGGACCTCCGCCAGCGGTTCGGCGAGCTCGGGGTGGATCGCGACGACCGGCTTGCGGCCGTTCTTGCGGTCGGCGTAGTCGTTGTGGGCGTTGGCGCCCATCGGGCCCGGTCGGTAGAGCGCGATCACCGCCGAGATGTCCTCGAAGTTGTCCGGCCGCATCGAGCGCAGCAGGTTGCGCATGCCGGCGTTGTCGAGCTGGAAGACGCCCAGGGTGTCGCCCCGGGCGAGCAGCTCGTAGGTCGGCCGGTCGGCCAGCGGCAACGTCTCGAGCACGACCGTCTCGCCCCGGTTGCTCGCGATGTGCTCGAGGCAGTCGGACAGGACCGTGAGGTTGCGCAGGCCCAGAAAGTCCATCTTGAGCAGTCCGAGCGTCTCGCAGGCACCCATGTCGAACTGGGTGATGATCGCGCCGTCCTGCTCGCGCCGCATGATCGGTACGACGTCGAGCAGCGGCTCGCGACACAGGATCACCCCGGCGGCGTGCACGCCCCACTGCCGTTTGAGCCCCTCGAGGCCGAGCGCGGTGTCCACGACCGCCTTGGTGTCGGCGTCGCTCTCGTATAGCGCCCTGAACTCCCCCGCCTCGCCGTACCGCTTGTGGCTGGGGTCGAAGATCCCGGACAGCGGGATGTCCTTGCCCATCACCGGCGCCGGCATCGCCTTGGTGATCTTGTCACCGGTGACGAAGGGGTAGCCGAGCACCCGGGCGGAGTCCTTGACGGCCTGCTTGGCCTTGATCGTGCCGTAGGTGATGATCTGCGAGACGCGCTCCTCGCCGTACTTCTCGGTGGCGTAACGGATCATGTCGCCGCGTCGGCGCTCGTCGAAGTCCAGGTCGATGTCGGGCATCGAGATGCGCTCGGGGTTCAAGAAGCGCTCGAACAGCAGCTTGTGCTCGATCGGGTCCAGCTCGGTGATCTTCAGCGCGTACGCCACCAGCGAGCCCGCGGCCGAACCCCGGCCCGGACCCACCCGGATGCCGCTGTCCTTCGCGTGCCGGCACAGGTCGGCGGTGACCAGGAAGTAGCCGGGAAAGCCCATCCCGCAGATGACGTCGACCTCGTAGTCGGCCTGCGTGCGGTGGCCCTCAGGCACCCCGCCGGGGAAGCGCTCGCGCAGCCCGGTGTGGACCTGCTCGCGCAACCAGGTCTGCTCGGTGTAGCCCTCGGGCACCTCGACCCGCGGCATCAGGTCGGCTCCCTCGTTGAACGTCGTCTCGCAGCGCTCGGCGATCAGCAGCGTGTTGTCGCAGGCCTCCGGCACCTCCGACCAGAGCCCGCGCATCTCCTGCGGGCTCTTGAGGTAGAAGTCCTGCGCGTCGAACTTGAACCGGCCGGGGTCGGCCATCGTCTTGCCGGACTGGACGCACAGCAGCACCTCGTGCGCGCGGGCGTCGGCCGGGTGGGTGTAGTGCAGGTCGTTGGTCGCCACGAAGGGCAGGTCCAGGTCGCGGGCCAGCCGCATGAGGTCCTTCATCGGCCGGCGCTCGATCTCCAGGCCGTGGTCCATCAGCTCGCAGTAGAAGTTGTCCCGGCCGAAGATGTCCTGGAACTCCCCAGCCGAGCGCTTGGCCGCCTCGTAGTTCCCCATCCGCAGGTGGGTCTGAATCTCGCCGGACGCGCACCCCGTCGTACCGATCATGTCCACGGCGTGCTCGGCGAGCAGCTCCTTGTCCATGCGCGGCTTGTAGTAGTAGCCCTCCAGGCTCGCCAGGGAGGACAGCCGGAACAGCGCGTGCATGCCCTTCTGGCTCGTGCTGAGCATGGTCATGTGGGTGTACGCGCCACCACCGGACACGTCGTCCTGGCCGCCGGCGCCCCACTTGACCCGCGTCTTGTCAAAGCGCGAGCCCGGGGCGAGGTAGGCCTCCGTACCGATGATCGGCTTGATGCCGGCGGCCTTGGCCTTCTTCCAGAAGTCGTACGCCCCGAAGACGTTGCCGTGATCGGTCATGGCCAGAGCTGGCATCTCGAGCTCGGCGGTCTTGGCGAACAGGTCGTCGAGCCGCGCCGCGCCGTCGAGCATGGAGTACTCGGTGTGCACGTGCAGGTGCACGAACGAGTCGGCCACGAACGTCAACTCCTCGGGGTACGCCAGGGCGATCAGCGTCGGTCCGAGGGGAAGCCGGGCCGTGCTGTGCGGGGTGGTGGGACTGCCTGCAGTGTTCCACGCAGGTCCGACAACGCCGGCGTACGACGCGCCCGGTCACGACCTACGCTCATCTCATGGAGCTGGACGACGAGACGCTGGCGTTCGCGCAGTCGTTGTTCGAGCTGGCCCGCGAGGGCGGCACCGAGCAGCTGGCCGACTACCTCGACCACGGGCTGAGCCCCGACCTGACGAACAGCAAGGGTGACTCGCTGCTGCTGCTCGCGGCATACCACCAGCACGCGGCCACGGTCGAGGTCCTGCTCAGCAAGGGCGCGGCGCTGGACCAGGTGAACGACCGCGGGCAGACGCCATTGATCGCCGCGGTCTTCCGCCAGGACGCCGCGATCGTCTCGATGCTGCTGGCGGCCGGCGCCGACCCCGATGCCGGCGCTCCGTCGGCCCGGGCAACCGCTGCCTTCTTCGGCCTGCCCGAGATGCTCGCCCTGCTCGACCGCTAGCGCCAACTACCGTTCATCCGCGACGCTGGTACCGGGCGTCGAACTCCTTCGCACTCAAGACCCGAAGATCCTGTTCGGTGCGGGCAAGCAGCGTTTCGATGTCGGTAACCGGGCTCTCTGCGCGGATGCGTCGTCGGAAGTTGCCTCGATCGTCCGTGACGACCACCCGGGACGCTCGGAGCACAGGGCGTTCGATCTTCGCCGTCAACCAGTGGTTGGCGCGGCGATGCTCGGTGCCTGGGGCGAGACGGCGACACATGTCGGCTTCGTCGCGCTCTGCGTAGTCCTCTTCCGCGATGCAGTGGGCGCAGACTGAGATGCGTATCGACCAAGGATGCAGATCCCAGCCGTGCCCGCAGTCAGGACAGCTGTCTTCGCCTTGCAGAACGCTTGACATGGCCTTCGAGCGTCTCCGGTAGGAAGTGGTACCAACGAAGCCGTAAAAGTGAGAGTAGCGCCGGATCGTAGGCGCAGCTGCACGTCGTGCCGACAGTCGAGGCTGGTGGGGGGAGTCTGACCGCAACTGGCGATCGACGGTAACGCCGGCTCGACCAGGCCGGACGAGCCCGACGACGCCATGGGCGCGCCGGCGGTCATTCCCATGAAGGCGATTCCCGGCCTGGTTCGGGTGGTGGTAGCCAGCCGGTGGCGTTGAGGCGCCGGCCGTCACGGAGGGTGAGGGTCCGTCCGCCGGTGTGTAGGTCGTGGTGGCTCTTCGCGCACAGCAGCACGGTGTCGCTGATCGAGGTGGTGTGGCAGTGCGACCAGGGGATCGCGCGGTGTGGCACCAGGGGCCGGTCGGGTCGGGGTGGGCAGCCGGCGGCTTGGCAGATCCCGCCGGTCTCCAGCCGTTTGGCCCGGCGTTCGTGTGGTTTCAGGGTCCGTTCGGTGTGGCTGCTCTCCACCACCCGGCGGCCCAGGCCCAAGACGAACCGGGTCAGGACGCTGTCACACAGCCACCGGCGGACCAGGGCGACCGGCAGCCGCTGCCCGGAGGCGCCGGTCGCGGGCAGCGCGCCCGGTAGGTCGTGTAAGGCGTCCAGGCCGACGGTGACCGCGACGTGCGGTGCGGCTTTGTCCCGTAGCCCCAGCGCGCCGCTGTCCAGCAGCCGCCGAAGCCCGAGCGACAGCGCGTCGTGCCGGCGCTGCTTCAGGCTCCGTGGCCCGGTGCCGTCGTAGAGCTGCTCGGCGGGTTCGTCGTGCCGGCCGTGCGCGACGGTGGTGTCGGTGGGGTTGTCGGGGTCGGTGGACATCTCTGCCTGCAGCACTGTCCACAGCAGCTCCCCGCACTCATCGTCGAGCTCAGCGTCGGTCAGGAACCAGCCGGACCCGTCGGGGTTACGCATCAGGCTCAGGCCACGGTCGGCATGCGCCCGATCCGAGCGTTCCTGTAACCGGACGGGGAGCAGCGCATCGACCAGGCGCGCCAGTGCCGGCCGCAGCTGCGGCGGTTCCAGGTGCAGGGCCAAGACCACCAACGCCGCCTCCAGCCGGGCGACGGCGCTGACCGGTTCAAAGCAGATCCGGGTCAGCTCGGTGGTCAGACCGCTCAGCCGGGGGTCGTCCTCGTCAAGCCCACCCATGGCCTCGGCGACCAGGTCCGGCACCCCACCCATGATCACCGCTTGCAGGACCTGTTCCTGCGGCTGCCCGCCGAGCAACCCGTCCGGGCGGTCCAGGTAGCGCCGGACCTTGCCCAGGGCGGTATCGATCAGCTTCGCGGACCGCAGGGGCAGGCTCCCGTCCGCGACCTGCTCGCCGACCA